>Ga0181532_10005947_pt1 | contig 10243 bp, 8 predicted proteins | sample PEATcosm2014_Bin_33_FD_119768 | JGI IMG/M metagenome (GOLD analysis project Ga0181532, IMG submission 119768) | Peatland microbial communities from MTU Mesocosm Facility, Houghton, MI, USA - PEATcosm2014_Bin11_30_metaG | ecosystem: Environmental > Terrestrial > Soil > Wetlands > Peat | place... | reverse complement strand
GGCTGGGTCAGCACCATGTCGACCGGCGAGCCTACGTCCATAAAGAAGTGGTGCGTACTGGAGAGCAACACCAGGGAAGCCACTCCTGCGACCGCGACCCCGAGGCCCGCGCCCATGGCCGTGTCTCTGCCTTGGGTGCCGAAGACGGGGGTGGTTTCCGGGGTGCAGTACGGCGGTGGTCCGGTGCATCCGGGCGGAAAGTTGGAGGTGACGGAGGACGCCGGCTTCCCGACCGAGTGGCCGATGAGCGCGCCCACGCCAGCCCCTCCCGCAATCAGCCCAAACATCCCGCCGACTCTGCCCGGGCCCGGATCCTTCAGAGCGTAGCCCTCATTGCTGACCAGCGTGACCGGCCCGGACATGGGCGCGACATAACCGTCCGGGAAAGTAATCGTCATGGATTGCAGATGAAGCTCAGCGCGTCCTCCCGATCTCACATTGAGTTTGTCGACCGTGCCGGTTACAAACGTGCCTGGAGGAATCTGCATCTCGTTGCCTTCGTTTACCGGAGAAATGATCTGGGCATAAATCTCGTCACCGTGGTGGATGTACCGGCTCTGGATGGGATGCGTGAGCACGAGCGCAATCCTGGTTCCGGCGGGAATGACTTCAATGGCCGCGGGAGGGGTGGCCGCGGCTTGCATGGTTTGCGAATCCGGTGGTGCGGGCGGTTGAGGTTGAGGGTTGTCCTGCGCCAGGCAGGTGAAGGCAAGAAGTAAAGTTGTAACTACAGCGAGCGTTGGTCTTGCGTGGGTCCCGGCCAGATTCAGAAAGGCATTCATGGTCGAAACGGTCTTGCTGCGAGTGTTCGCCATTTGCTACCTCCTGTCGAAAAGCTCCCGTGGCGCGGAGGCTTTCGATTCGTGCGGACTTCTTTAGTTCTGTGTTCGGACTCCTTGATTTCGGACTTCCTTGGTTCAGACTTAGGAAGAGGAATTCTGCTCCATTCGCTTAGACCCTCGTCCAAGCTGAAAGTATCGTGTTTGCGGGTAAAGGTTTGCATAGAGTCGGTCGGGATTTGTAAAGGCTTGCGGGGCGCGGGGTTTGATGCATTTCGCATCACCGGGAACCCGGCGTAGAGACGTAGCTCGCTACGTCTCCGCCGACAGCTTCGCAAGAGATGGTTTCCAGGCGCTGCGGGCAGAGACGTTGCAAGCAGCGTCTCTACTGAACTTTTTCCGCGACCCAGCGCGACACGGCAGTCACCATCTTGCGGGGAGCGAAGCGACTGGATTGCGCCACTATCCAGTTATGCATGCCAGAGATAGCCAAGGTGCGGCCCTCCATGACGGCGCGATAGCCGTCGAGAGCCACTTTCTCTGCCGACATAGCACCGAGTTGTTTGAAGAGGCGGGAATTTTCCACGCCGGCGCGCTTGGCGAAATCGGTGTGCGTCGCACCGGGACAGAAGCAAGTCACGGTGACGCCGGAGTGGCGCAGTTCGTTGGCAATTGCTTCGGAGAAGGAAAGTACGTACGCCTTGGTCGCATAGTAGACGGCCATGAGCGGGCCGGGCTGGAAGGCGGCGGTGGAAGCGACGTTCATGATGCGACCGCTGCGGCGCTGCACTATGGCAGGCAGAAAGAGCCGAGTGAGTTCGGTAAGAGCTCGAATGTTGAGATCGATCTGGCCGAGGATTTCTGGCTCGGGCATTTGCGCGAATTCGCCGAAGGCGCCGAATGCGGCGTTGTTGATGAGGATGTCGATGATGGTTCCCTCGCGCTGGAGCTGGTCGAAGAGAAATTTCGGCGCGGGCGGCGCGGCCAGATCAAGGGCAATGGTCTTGACGGTGACGCCGTGAGCTTGCAGTTCGGTCGAGACTCGAGCAAGTTTGTCGGCGCTGCGGGCGACCAGCACCAGGTTGTGATGATCGCGGGCGAAAAGTTTGGCGAGTTCGTATCCGATGCCGCCGGAGGCGCCAGTGATGAGGACGGTGGACATGGAAGTATTTTAACTGGAGTTGTTTCGAGGGATCGAAAGTCGAAAGCCCCGCTTCTCGCGCGAACGGCGCGCGAGAAACGGGGCACCCGGGTTCACATGGCCTATCTATGATCGCATGGCGGAACCAAGTAAAAGTCTGTGGGCGAGAGCTTTGTCGGCGATTCCTGGCGACTCCTCTGCTGATGCGCGTTTCGCGCCTATTTATTTCGCTGTGTGGCGTCATTCTGCTGGCCGAGCCTGGAGTGGGCTTCTGGGGCTTCCTGCTGCACGTGCAGAGAAACCTGCATGGGCCGTCTCAAGAGTTTCATTTATGGAGCGGCACCGCTGGCCTCCCTGCTCTTCCCCAATCTCATGGTGCTGGGAATGATCGCGCTGTGGCGGCTGCGAGGGTTTGCGGCGGAATAAAGGTTCACGTAGCCCCGGACGCATTCGTCCGGGCGCTCGTCTCTATCACCCAATCGAGTCGTTCTCCATCTAGAATAGTCGCAAACTTGTTTTGAAAACCAAAAGTTCAGATCGGGGCTGATTCATGAGCTTGAAGCAATGGCTCAATAGAACCTTGTCAAAGAACAAGGCTCGTGAAAATACGGGGAGCGTCGTCAGCACGCTGATGTGGGCGGCCCATGTCAAGCTCGAACAGAAGGATTTCGGCGAGGCCCGCCGTCTGCTGTTGCAGGCGCTTGAACGCAGAGACGAGATTGTGGATGCGACGCAGGTGTACTACATCATTACTAGTCTAGGAGTGGCTTGGCTGTTTGAAGAAGAATACGTCGCATGTATCGAGTTTTTTTCAGAATACATTCGTCGCTATCCGGGCGATGCCGCGGCGTATTGCGCGCGCGGAGGGGCGCTCTGGTACTCGGGTCGCCTTACGGAGGCCTTGGCGGACCATTCACGAGCTCTGGAGATCTCGCCAAACGATGTTGGCGCGCTCCTGGAGCGTGGCCAGATTCTCGCGGAGACGGGCGAGCACAATAAGGCTCTCGACGATCTCGCACTGGCTCTGCAGTTGATTCCTCATGGCGAAATTCAGGATGCTACTTGGCTCAGAAAGATGGAGGCCTACGCTCGGAACGGTCGGGGGCTGGCGTTGGGTGGGATTGGAGAGCTCGAACTCGCGTTTCGTGAGTTTGAGTCCTCGATCGCTCTCTGTCCGGACAATGCGTGGGTTTACTTCAACCGGGCCTTAGTTAACGATCGTCTGGGAGACCTGAAGAAAGCGAACTCCGACTATCAGAGTGCGCTCACAAGAAATGATCCCAAGCTCAACCCGCTTAGACGGAAGTTCGCTGAAGGGCGAATGCAAGAATTGAGAGCGCAACAATAAGAACGCTCCGCGTGTTCGATGGGGCCGGAGTTCTGTTCCATATGCCAACGATCACGAAGGCATGACCATCTCGGATTCGGGCAGGACATCCGCGTAGAGGAATCCGTCGCGAGTCACGGTTTCGCCGTCCTTGATCGGGATCGGCTTGTAAAACATCGGGCCAGCGTGGGCGAAGGTATGAAACTCGCCATTCTCGGCGCAAGGATCTACCCCGGCGGGCAGGCGGTTCAATAGGTCCTCATTGAGGTCGCGGCCAACGAACTCACCGGGCAGCTTTGAGGGATCAACGCAAACGATGCGGGCGCGCAGGCCGCCAGCGAGCATTTCTGAAACCAGTTCGCGAGTGTTGCGTCCCCAGAGCGGAAACACGGGTTCGAGTCCGGTACCGCGCAGGCGATCCTCGCGGTAGCGACGGACGTCTTCGAGGAAGAGATCGCCAAAGGCAATGGCGGAGATGCCTTGCTGAACGGCTGAGGCGCAGGCGGCCGACATCGCTTGTTCATAGATTTCGTTGCTGCAGGGCCAGGGCAGGGGAACTTCCCAGAGCGGCAGACGGGCGGCGTCGGCTTGCAGCTTCAGCAGAGCGTGGCGCGTACCGTGCATGGCGACGCGCTGGAAATGGGAGTTGATCGTGGTCAGCAGACCGACGACTTCGACTTCGCCGCTCTGACGGAGCACGTGGAGGGTCCACGCACTGTCTTTGCCGCTGCTCCAGGAGAGAAGAATCTTGGGTTTCAAAGTGATGTGATCTCGTCGAACCTGTGAGGCGCAACAAAAAAAGCGCGGGCGAGTCGCCCGCGCCCACACAACCCATCAATCCAAACAATCCATCAATCCTTACGCGTGCACCAGTTCCACGCCGTAGATCGAATGCCAACTGGTGGCGGCTTTCAGTTTGCCGTTGACGTTGTTGATATTCTTCACGCCTTCGGTTTCGAGCCACTTGCGGAACGCGGCTGCGCCCTGCTTGGCGTAGACGGGGATGCCGTCTTTCCAGGTGGCGCGGCCGCAGAGCACGCCGTTGAACTTCACGCCCGATTCTCCGGCGAGTTCGAGGGTCTCGCTGAACTCCGCGTTGCTGACTCCGGCCGACAAATAAATGAACGGCTTGGTGGCAACGTTGGCGGCGCTGTGGAACAGGTCGATGGCTTCTTTCTTGCTGTAGGCCTTGGTTCCACCGAATGACTTGGTGCCTTCGACGAACTTCATATTGACCGGCACTTCGACCTTCAGCACGTCGACGCCGTAACGGTCTTTGCTGAACTCGCGCATGCTCTCGGTCACGATGTGCGGTTTCCGCTTGGCGTATTCGACACCCTTCTCGTCAGCGCCTTCCTGGTACCCCACGAACTCGAGGAAGTATGGGATGTCGTTGGCGCGGCATTCGTCGCCGATGCGCTCAACCCAGGCGTGCTTGATCTCGTTGACGTGCTTGGGATCGTCGGGGGTGTAGTAGAGCAGAATCTTGACGCAGTCGGCGCCCGCTTCTTTCAGGCGGCGCGCGGACCACACGTCGAGCAGGTCGGGCAGGCGCCCGGGGCCGGTCTTGTCATATCCGGTCTTCTCATAGGCCAGCAGCAGGCCGGCGTTCTTGGCGCGATGCTTGGAGGCGGGCAGTCCCCACTCGGGGTCGAGCAGGATGGCGGTGGCGTGCGGCGTGAGCACTTCGCTGACCAGGGTTTTGAATTCTTCCATCATGGCGTCGGTGACTTCGCCGCCTTTTTCTTTGGCTAGAGATTTTTGCAGGGAGCCGCGCTGGTCCATGGCAGCGGCGGCGATGATGCCGCGTTCGTTGGAGACCTTCTTGAGACCGGCAAGTTTGCCAGGGGTGAGCTTCATGAGAATCCTCCTGAAATGCGAATGAAGATGAGTGCTTTGCGGTACGAAACATTGTAAACCAAGGGGGGAGAAAAACGGCGTCGGGCCGCGGACGTTTGGCTGTGGGATTCCGGGTTCAGGACATGCCAGGGCCGTTTATTTCATAGTAAACCTCCGCCTTTGCGAGTAGTCTGAGAGTGTCTCTTCCAGCATCTTTCCGCCGCGCCCAGTCGGGTGACGGTTCCTTGCGAAATCGGATAGCGTTTGCGCTGTGCAAGGAGCCATTGTGGCGAAAAGGACTAGTGTCTCTGCCCCCGTTGTAAAGTTTCCCACCGATGGCGACGGGAATTCGGTGGCCAACAAAATCCTCCTGGGTTTCTCACCTAAAGAATGCAGCCAGATTCTGCCAAAGTTGGAGTTTGTCCGGTTGAAGCTTCATCAAGTGCTGCACGAGGCGGGAGAAACCATCAAGTCGGGCTACTTCGTGAACTCGGGAATGATGTCCGTTCTGGCGGTTCAGCCTGACGGAAAAACGGTGGAAGTCGGGCTTATCGGCAGGGAAGGCTTTGCGGGTTTGCCGTTGCTCGTGGGATACACAAACGGCCCTACCAGAGTGATGACTCAGGCTGACGGGACGGCGTACCGATGCGAGGCTGAGACGCTCAAGCAATTAATTCAGCAATTTCCAGAATTGGGAAAGCGGCTGCATCGCTTTGCTTACCAACTCGCGATGCAGAGTACGCAGATCGCCGCCTGCAATCGATTGCATGACGTCGTATCGAGATTGGCCAGATGGATTCTGATGACCCAGGACCGGGTTCGCGCCGACCGGCTTCCTCTGACCCAGGAGTTCCTCGGTCAGATGCTGGGAACACGGCGCTCCAGCGTCACGGTGGCGGCCGGCGTCTTGCAGAAGGCGAGGCTGATTGCTTACACCCGCGGTAGCGTCACCATCTTGAACCGTAAGGGGCTTGAAGAGGCTGCGTGCGACTGTTACGGAATTGTGCGGCAGCAACTCAAAACCTGGGAAGCGGAAACGAATTGAAATGTCCGGAAGCGCACAGACATTCGTCTTTCGGAGTACCGACAAGTCACAAGTTTTTTTGCTTATCTTAAGCGCAGCCTGAGAATGCTCACCTGCGGGCTCCGGCTGGGTTGACGTAAGGTGCGGAGCCGCTGACGGGAGTCCGCCAATGGCGCATAAAGAACTTCTTCGTCCCTCCGAAAGACAGCTTCCAGTCTGGCAGCCTGCCTATCAAGCGGTGCTAAAGGAATCCGACACTATCCGGCTTTTCAAACTGGTGGAAGTCGCTGAGGCTGCGGTTCGTACCCGCCAAGCGGAGTTGGAAGGAAGCCTTGACCACCATTCCGAAAGACGAGCCCTGCAAGAAGCTGTGGCCTCTTTGCTGGTCGTGAAGCGGAACCGGTTGAATTATTGGCAGCAGTATTTTCCGGATTAGGCCACGTCGCGTGGCCGCGGCGTGGAGCGCGCATAGTGGTATAGTGGTCTGACCGCTCGGATCCTTACTCCGTAGTTGCATCGGAAGCGGAAATCAATTTCCAATTAGCGCGGAACCGAGGCGGGCGCGAAATCGCGTCCAATTCACAAGAGGGAACTGTCATCATGGCCATTGCGACGATTAATCCTGCCACGGGCGAAGTTATTAAGACCTTCCAGCCACTTTCGGAGAGCGAGATCGAGAAAAAGCTGCAGTTGGCGGTGAGCACGTTCAAGGCAGAGCGGAAGACGCCGTTCGCGGTGCGGGCCCAGCGCATGCTGAAAGCCGCCGAAATCCTGGAGCGTGACAAGGAAAGGTTTGCTCACCTGATGACGCTCGAGATGGGCAAGCCCTACAAGGCGGCCGTGGCTGAGGCGGTGAAATGCACCACGGCCTGCCGTTACTACGTGGAAAATGCCGAGCGCTTTCTGGCCGACGAGCCGGTCGAGGTGGGGGCGAAGAAGAGCTTTATCCGCTATCTGCCGATTGGGCCGATTCTGGCGGTGATGCCTTGGAATTTTCCGTTCTGGCAGGTGATCCGCTTTGCCGCCCCTGCGCTGATGGCCGGCAATGTCGGGCTGCTGAAGCATGCTTCGAACGTGCCGCAGTGCGCGCTGGCGATCGAAGAAATTTTTCTGGAGGCTGGGTTTCCGGCGGGCGCGTTTCAGACTTTGTTGATTGGCTCGGGTCCGGTGGACGCGCTGTTGAACGATCCGCGCGTAGTGGCCGCAACCCTGACGGGCAGCGAGCAGGCGGGCATTCAGGTCGGCATTGGGGCAGCCAAGCGCATCAAGAAAGTGGTGCTGGAGTTGGGCGGCAGCGACCCGTTCATCGTCATGCCCTCGGCCGATCTGGACACAGCGGTGAAGACGGCGGTCGAGGCGCGCATCCTCAATAACGGGCAGTCCTGCATCGCGGCCAAGCGCTTCATCGTGGCGGAATCGATTGCCGCGGAGTTTGAAAAAAAGTTTGTGGCGCGCATGGAGAGCCTGCGGGTGGGCGATCCCTTTGACGAGAAAACTGAGCTTGGACCGCTGGCCACGGCCGATGCGGTGACCACGCTCGACGCCGACGTGCAGAAGACGGTGCAGGCGGGAGCGAAACTGCTCACCGGCGGGCATCCCTTGCAGCGCAAAGGAAATTACTACGCGCCGACGGTGTTGACCAATATTCCGAAAAACTCACCCGCGTATGGCGAGGAATTCTTTGGTCCGGTGGCGTCGATTTTCCGGGTGAAGGATCAGGATGAGGCGATCCGCATTGCCAACGACGTGCGTTTTGGCCTGGGCGCGAGCGCGTGGACGAACGACGATCAGGAGCGCGAACGCTTCATCAACGAACTCGAAGCCGGGATGGTGTTCATCAACAAAATGGTCGCGTCCGATCCGCGCATTCCCTTCGGAGGGGTGAAGCAGTCGGGACACGGGCGGGAGCTGGGTGCCATCGGCATTCGCGAGTTCGTGAATGCGAAGACGGTGTGGGTGGCGTAGGCAGTTGCCGGTGGTCCTTAGTGCTCGATGAGGGCCAACGCTGGTTTCGACTACGCCGCGCGAGAATATTTGATATTCTCAGCAGGCAACCCGAGTTCTTGTCCCGGAGTCCTACGCGGCAGGAGGTCTGTCATGAGAAAGTACGGCCTTTCCGTTTCCTTCCTCGCCATTCTCGCCATCGCGGTCACCTGGGCATGCGGCTCGCCTGCGTATACCTTACAGTCGGTAAGCCTCAGCCCCGCGACCGCTGATGCCCAAGGCAACCCAGTCCAATTCACGGCCACAGGTTACTTCAACCAGCAACCCTCGCAAGTGAAACTGACTGCGACTGGTTGGGGCGCGTGCAATCCGAATCAACCGTACCAACCGACTACCGCCGTCTCGGTTAGCGCTGCCGGCGTGGCCCAGTGTGCAGCGGGCGCGGTTGGCACATATAGAGTTTGGGCCGTCGCCCAGCGCGCTGGCTCCTGTGGCGGCAACAACGGGGAGACCCCATACAACCCTTGCCCCGACGCTGGCGTCTGGGGATGCCAAGTCGTAGGTACAGCGCAACTGACGTGTCCATAGCATCCTCGGAGGAGGAATTTCCGAGAAACTCAATAACTGGTCTGCTGTTGCGCGCCGCACCCGACTGCGGTCCATTGGCGACAAGTCTCTGATGCCTGTGCGATCACGTCTTAGTTGGTGGATTCGGCGGTTCTTGCGTTCGCTGGCTCCCCGAACAAGGCCAGCGCAAGGGAATTTCCGGTTAACTGTACACGCCGTTCGGATCCTGCTCCATCATTTCGGGTCGGGTTGGAACACACATGCCTTGGCTGCGTCGGTTTTGTCGCGGAGCGCCAGAATGCACCAGTTCGCCCAATCCACGATGTCTTGTTCGTTGTTGATGGCCTCGTTCAATTTCACTTTTGAACCACCGTCGGTATTTTGCAGAGCCAGCGCCAACACCCGAATGGTTCCCCGGGCTGAGAGCCGCATCTTTTCGTAGTGCACGATGGTCGCGGTTCGCTGCTCTGGCTTCACCTCGGGATCCTTGGTCGGACCACTGAGGACGATCATCTGCCCGTAGGCGCAGGCCAACGAGAGCAGGAAACCGGCGACAATGGTACGGGCGATTTTCATCTTTATACTTAACTCCCTGAAGCGGGGCAGCCAACGTTATCCTCAAACGATGTCTTTGGCCTGCGGATACTGCTTGGATTCTAAAGCCGATCCACCTGAAATCAATCTACCAACAGGGTGGTTACCTTTGCGCTATTGACATCGGACCGGGTTTTGAGTGTAAACGCCTGTTAACAGCAGTTGACTTCCGGGCTGCCTTAACCCACTGCCTGTACGCCAGAAGACAGTCCAACAGTCAGGACTATTCGCCTATTGGCTACGCAATCTCCTTATCGGCCCGCTGAACGGCCTTGCGTAACAGTTCTTTACACGATTGCTATGCTCCTTGACGCGGCCGAGGAGTACTCTTGATGCGATGATAAGGAGAGCTTATGACTTCGCCTTTCTCCTGCCTGGACCGATATTGTAGATTCCACTTCTCCTGCTCTCTATCCGTAATTGCAATCGTACTTACCACCGCTTTTGCTACGGGGTGCGGCGGAGGCACCAGCGGCACAACCTTGCGTGGAAACACAACCGTGGTGGTGCTGGCGTCGAGCACCGCGAACGACCAACTGGTTCAGTTTCCCGTAGCGCTGAAGAACTTCACTCTCACCAGCCAATCGGGGAACACTGTGACGCTGTTCTCCACGTCCGTGAGCACGGAGTTCATCCATCTGAACGGCAACCTTGAACCGATGGCAACAGTAAGCATTCCTCAGGATACTTACACCTCAGCCGCCGCAGCCTACGCTGGGACCGCTCCTGTGTGCCTCGGCCTGCAATCGCCCTCCACAGCGTTTTTTATCGACGGCGCTATCAATGGGCCGGGCACGCCGACCGTAACGGTGAACCTGCCGGCTCCGATCGAGGTCACAGGGACGGCCATGGGGCTGGTTTTGAATCTGCAGGTTGCGGCGTCGGCACCCTTCTCTGGCGGCTGCGAACAGAATCTCTCGGTTGCGGTTTCGCCGGTTTTCGACCTGAGTCCCATGGTGATCGCAGCTCAGCCTACGAACAGCGCCAACGGCAAGGCACTTGGGCTTGAAGGGGCAATCGCATCCGTC
>Ga0181532_10005945_pt1 | contig 10245 bp, 12 predicted proteins | sample PEATcosm2014_Bin_33_FD_119768 | JGI IMG/M metagenome (GOLD analysis project Ga0181532, IMG submission 119768) | Peatland microbial communities from MTU Mesocosm Facility, Houghton, MI, USA - PEATcosm2014_Bin11_30_metaG | ecosystem: Environmental > Terrestrial > Soil > Wetlands > Peat | place... | reverse complement strand
CGAGACGCGCGACGCTGTGACCGCTGCCTTGAAGCGGCTGGAACCCGAAGCACGCGAGGTGGTGATCCTGCGCGATCTCGAAGGTCTGACCGCCCCGGAGGTGGCGCAGGTCACCGGGCTTAGCGTGGCGGCAGTGAAGAGCCGCCTGCATCGTGCGCGGCAGTCGCTGCGCACCCAGTTGTTGGCCGTGGTGGGAGGCGATGGCGGCGTACCGGCCCAGCCGAACTGTCCCGATGTGCTCACGATGCTGTCCAAGAAGTTGGAAGACGAGATCAGCCCGGATCTGTGCGCCCAGATGGAGCGACACGTGGATGGTTGCCCGCACTGCAAGGGATTGTGCGACTCGCTCAAGCGCACGCTGGCCTTGTGCAAGTCCGTGCCCAGCCCACTGGTTCCCCGGCACGTGCAGGAGTTGTTGCGCAAAGCCGTCCAGGCGGCGCTGGACGAGCAACGCTAGTCGAAATCCATCAGCGCGCCGGTCGTTCTATCCTGCGGGCTCAGGCGGTACGGCACGCGGTTCGGGCAGGTTGGCCCGGGCCGACTCCGCAGCGGCGGCCACCTGGCGCCAGGTGGTCCACCCGCCGCTCAGATTGCGGGCGTCGAAGCCACGCTGGCGCAAGATGCGCACTGCAATGTGAGCACGTAGCCCGACCGCGCAATGGACGAGGATAGGGCAGTCCTTGGGCAGCTCGCCCAGTCGGTCGCGCAGCTGGCCGAGGGGAATGTGAACCGCGCGTTCGAAGTGGCCGGCGTGCCATTCGGAACTCTCGCGCACGTCGAGAATCAACGCGTCCGGGCCATCGATTTCGGACCAGCCCGCCAGAGGCGAATCTTGGTTGCGGGCGTTCTGCGCGATCATGCCGGCCAGGTTCACCGGATCCTTGGCTGCACCGTACTGCGGGGCATAGCAAAGCTCGGCCTCGGCGAGATCGTCGACTGTGGCGCGCATCTGGATCGCCATGGCAATGGTGTCGATTCGTCGCTCGACGCCGGCCTCACCCACTGCCTGCGCGCCCAGAACGCGACCGTCTGATGGGCGAAAGAGCAGCTTGAGATGGATCGGCTTTGCTCCCGGGTAGTAGCCGACGTGGTGACCGGGATGTAGGTACACGGCCCGAAAGTCGCGCAGGCCGGCCCTCCGCAGGGACTTCTCCGATGCGCCGGTGGACGCGATGGTCAATCCCAGGACACCGCACACTGCGGTTCCCTGCACGCCACGAAACTCGGTTGAACGTCCGGCGATGGACGCGGCGGCGATGCGGGCCTGACGGTTAGCTGGGCCTGCGAGCGGAATCAGTGCGGCGCTTGCGGTCACGACGTCGGAGATCTCCACGGCATCTCCCACTGCCCAGATGGCTGGATCACTCGTGCGCATGTGCGAGTCGACGACGATGCCTCCGCGTGGACCGATGGCCAGACCCGCCGCCTTGGCTAGCTCGGTTTCCGGCCGCACGCCGATGGAAAGAATGACCAGCTCGGTCGCGATTTCCAGGTTGCGTTCCGTGCGCACAGCCAGCCTGCCATCGGATGCCGCCGTGACCGAGGTCAGTCCGTCTCCCAGGCGCACAGTCACGCCGTGGGCCTCGCAATGCAGGCGCACCGGCACTGCCATCTCCGGGTCGAGAGGAGGCATGAGCTGGTCCAGCTTCTCGATGACCGTCACATCCAGGCCGCGATGCCGCAGATTCTCCGCCACCTCCAGTCCGATGAAACCGCCCCCCACGATGACGGCGCCCTTGGCAGCATGTTTGTCTATCCAGGCGCGGATCTTTCGTACGTCCGGGATGCTCCGCACCGTGAAGACGCCCGGCAAGTCGATGCCTGGGATCGGTGGTCGGATGGGTGCCGCGCCCGGGGACAGCAGCAAGGCGTCGTAGGTCTCTTGCCGCGCGGAACCGTCCGAAAGGGTTCGCACGGTGACCGCATGCGTGGCACGGTCGATGGCGGTGACCTCGTGTTCGGTGTGGACCTCGATGCGAAAACGATCACGCAGCAATTCGGGGGTGGCCACCAGCAGCTTTCGCTCGTCCGTGATGACGTCGCCAACTCGGTAAGGCAAACCGCAATTGGCGAATGATACGAACGCGCCGCGTTCGAAGATGACAATCTCGGCGTTCTCGTCCAGACGGCGCAATCGAGCGGCTGCCGAGGCGCCGCCGGCAACGCCTCCAACGATGATGACTCGCTTTTTCACGCCCTGTGAGAGCCAGACAATACCATTTGGGTTCGCCAACCCGCGAATCCTTCCCTGAAAATCTGGCTCAAAGGAGAAAACCCAGGAGGAACCTTGATGTCCACGTCTACGTTGATGCTAGCAATCGCCGTTCTTGTAATTCTCGCGTTCGTTTGGCGCAGCGTCGTCGGTGGCGGCGCGAATTCCAAGACTGTCCACGACAAGATCAAGGCCGGGGCGCTGGTCGTTGACGTGCGCACGCCCGGGGAATTCGCATCCGGGGCCTACCCGGGCGCGACCAACATTCCGCTTTCCGAGGTGGGGAAGCGTCTGGCCGAATTTGGCGATCGCAAGCGCCCGGTCGTCATCTACTGCCGCTCGGGCAGCCGCAGCGGACAGGCAAAAGCGATCTTGGAAAAGAACGGCTTTGCGGACGTGACCAATGGTGGCGGACTTGCGGGTATGCCTGCGCGCTGAATCCTTTTCACCAAGAGTGGCTCTCACCAGGCAAGAGGGAGATGAACATGGCAACCAAGGCACTTGATCAAAGCAACTTCGACCAGACCGTGAAGACCGGCATCGTGCTGGTGGATTTCTGGGCGCCCTGGTGCGGACCCTGTCGCGCGTTCAGTCCGGTGTTCGAAAAGACTTCGGAGGCTAACCCCGACGTTGTGTTCGGCAAGCTGAACACCGAGGACCAGCCGGCGCTGGCCACCACCTTCGGCATCCAGGCCATCCCAACCCTGATGGCGTTCCGCGACGGGATTCTCATCTTTGAACAGGCCGGTGCGCTGCCCGGGCACGCGCTGCAGAAGCTCATCGACGAGATCAGGGCGCTCGACATGGCGGAGGTTCGCGCCAAGGTGGACGACCGGGCCAAGACGGCGACCGCCAGCAACGGCGGGCGATGCTGCGGGTGATCCGATGCGGCTCGCCCTTGCGCAGGAGACGAAGATGACTCTCTTCACCTTGGCCTCGGTTGTGGTCGGCGGTGCTCTCGGTTTTGGCTACTATCGGTTTGTTGGTTGCAGCTCAGGCGTATGCCTGATCACATCGAACCCGTACATCTCCACGCTCTACGGCGCGTTGCTGGGCTATCTGATCGGAGCTGGCGGCCGACTGCAGCCGTGAGTCCAATCAGTCGTCACCGAGACGATAGTAGCGGGCGCCGAGCCCCAGCAAGTCTCGGACCTGTGAGCCGAAAAAACTCTGTGCGGCCTGTGTAGCGCTTGGGATTCTGTCGTTACTCGCAGGAATGGCAGCAGATGACGGTGATTCGCGAGGTCAGCGGCCATCGTGGCTACAGATCGCATCCGCGCGAGGTGATAGCTGAAATCCGGGACAACGGGCAGCTCGACTGGTCACACTTTTTCGTGGTTGAAGAGGGAAATGACGTCACTCCTCCTCTCTCAAATCGCAGATTGGATTCGACCATCTTCTTCCGCCAAGTGTACGCATTCTTAATCGTCCACCTCGCATCGAGGCGAGTGGTCCACGTTGCCGCCAGCCGGAATCCCACGCAGGAGTGGACGGCACAACAACTACGGAATGCGACCATGAGTCCCCTGGATGACGACCGTGTCGATGGTTTCGCGCACGTCGGCATCTGCCAGCAGGTTACCCAGCCCAGCTGGGGCTTGTTCTCCCAGCTCGCAGCCCGTCAGTGGGCCGCCACACCCGCCACACCCGCCACACTGCCTGGGCTCACAACGCTCAGGCCATGCCAGATCCATTGGGCGGCGCGTGTCGATCCAATCTGCGATCTGAGGGAGGAATAGTGACGTCACTTCCCTCTCCAACCGCGAGAAAGTGTGACCGGTCGAGCTGCCCGTTGTCCCGGATTTCAGCTGTCATCTCGCGCGGATGCGTTCTGTAGCCACCACGGCATTCTGTAGCCACCACGGCAGTTGCGTACACAGATTTCGGGAAGGTCTTCGCGCGCAGCTCCGTTCTTCGCAGACGATGTCCCGAATTCGGTGGTCATACGCCTGACGGCAGGGCGAGGTTGGCATGCGTCAAGATTGATCGCGCTGGGCTCGCGGGGAAAGTCAGCCAAGGAGCAATTTCCTCTACGATTTCACACTTGTTGCATTTGCGACGCCATAACTCCAGGATGTCTTGGCTCGTAGCTGCGCTGCTACTTTGTGAGCCGCATGATTTGGCCGCCGTTGGACCAATAGAGCGACGACGTGTCTTGGTATAGGTCTCCGGTTGGCGTCTGGCCGGTGGCGAGAGCCGTCTTCGTTGCCGCGCAGTTGGATGGAACGCAGCTGAACAAGGTTCCAACGCTCTCAAGCCAGTAGACCCCGTTCGCGTCTTCAGTTGCTCCTGCGGCCTGCGAACTCCCAAGACTGATCAGTAGGGGGGGAACCTCGGCCGCATTTCCTGGCAGGGCCACGCGGTAAAGTCCATTGGGGCCGGTCAGAAGGACGGATATCGAGTTTACGTCGACAACTCGGTACGTGTCGACAGGCATGCTGTCCGACAAGGCAGCTAGGTTGGGTTTTTCGAGACTCGCTGAATACAAGATTGATTCCGTGAGAGTGCCGGACGAATCGTAGAGGGATCGGATCCAATAGACCGTGTCGCCGAGCGCGAAGGGCGAATTGTAACTGTACGAGGAGGCGGTCGGGATATCGTCGAAAGAGGGCTGCAGGGTGGTATTGCTCGTCGAGTCCCAAATGATCAGCGCTTCGCCCGAAATGTAGACATTCAGGGTAGCGATGCTCTGCTGTGAAGTGCTCTTAAAGGGAATGACGATTCCGGTGCCGGGGCCAGTGTTGACCACTTGCACATCCGTACTAGCGCACTGGCCAGGGGAGGCAGAACTGTACTGGCAGATGTAGTAAAAACCCGTGGCGCCAGCAATCAACTGGTTGCCGATGACTCCGATGTAGGATCCCGCTCCAGATCCGCTATCCACCAGGGTGCCCGGGCTGTTCACGGCTGTCTTGTCGACCTGGAAGGCGGTGGCTGAAGAATGGCTAGCATCTAGTACATAGTAGTACACGTTCAAATTGTCGACGCCGACGACCTTTGAATAGGTGCCCGCGTTGCCGACAACCACCACGGGCTGGCATTGTCCTGCGCTGCAGGTTCCCCCGGTGCCACAACTGTGCCCGCAGGATCCGCAGTTGTTTGCGTCGGTCCCCATGGTGTCGACGCAAGACGTGGGAGTGCAGGCTGTCTTGGCGCAGGCGCACGTTCCCGTCGCGGGCAAGCAGGCGTAGTTGGTTGCGCACGAGGTGGGCTGGTCTTGCCAGACACCGCTTGCCGAGCAGAGCTGGGGAGTGCCGGTTGCGCTGCACTGGAGGCCGCCCGGTGCGCACACCGCACATTGACCGGCCACCGTTCCGTTTGTCGCACAGGTGGTCTTGCCGTCGGTTCGCGTGCTGCAAGCGCCGGCGCCAGCGGCGTTGCAGCCGACGCAGGCGTTGCTCACGCAGAAGGCTTTCGCCGGATCGGCCGTGCAGGAACCGTTCGCGGTGCAGGCGACGCACAGGCCGCTGGTCGTGGCGCAGGCGGGGGTGCCTGCGCGCCCGACACAGTCGCTGTCGCTGGCGCACTTCGCGCATTTGTTGGCCAAGCACAGTGGGCTTTGCGCGGGACAGTCTTGGTCCGCACTGCAGCTGCCAAGCGCGTCCGGGGGCGCTTGCGGGGGCCCGTCGCGAACGGGCGCATCCAGCGGGGCGTCGGGCAAGCCGGCGTCTGCCGTTCCGCTGGCTCCTCCCTGCGCCACCGTTCCACCGAGGTTCGCAGTTCCACCCGCGTTGCTGGTTCCACCGGTCGCACCCAATCCGCCGGATCCGGCGCCGCCGATGGGATGGCCGCCCGACCCGCCGGCGCCATCCAAATCAGCATCACCATTGCCACCAGCCCCGCCGGTGCCAACTGGGGCGTCAAGGCTTGAACCGCCCGTGTCGGCGCTTGTCCCGGTCTCCCCGCTGTCAGCATCCTCGGCGTCGCCGACATCTTTGGCATCCATGCCATCGGTTGAAACTCCACCCTCTGCTTCAGCCGTCGGGCCATCTTCATCACCAAGCCCGCTGTCAAACCGTGTATTGGCGAGCCAGCAGCGATTGTCAGATGTCCGGCAGACGTAACCCGATGGACAGCCTGAATTGCAGGGTAGCTTTCCGTTCTGGGGGTGCGGGTTGAAGCCGCAGCCGGCAGCCAGCGCAACGGCGAGGAGACCGATTATCGCAAACTGGCCGCGCATCAGAATGTTCCCTGGGCTGAAAGCCCCGCAAGACCGGGTCCGAACATTGGCGCAACCGCGGTCGCTACCGGGCCAGAATGCGGCCAGCCCAGATAATAGAGTATCGCCCCGGTCGCCAGGGCTCCGGCGCCTATGCCGTAGAACACCCACTGCATGGTCTCGGCATTGTTGCCGGCTTGGTAGTCGGAAGACGATGGCGCGTTGGAAGTGGAAATTCTGTCCGAGAGCGAGGAGGCTCTGCTGTAGAAGTAGACCGCCGTAGCGATGGAGGCCAACCCGGCCGCCCCACAGACGATGCCTGCCACGCGCAGACCACGCCCCGAGGAAGTCGCTTCCTCGGCACGGGCGGGCTGGGCGAGATTTCCGACAGGGCTGGATGACGCCGTCGCAGGCGGAGTCACCCCCGGCGTTGCTTGGGGTGATGCGGCCTCTGGTGCTGGCCTGGGGGATGGCGCTGGACTCAGGGCGGGCGCAGCGACCGCAGGAGGCCCCAGGGGCGACTCGTTTGGTCTCGCGACCGGGGTCGCCGGCGGCCGACGCTTCATCTCCTTTTCGAGCGTCTTGATGCGCTTCTCGATGTCGCTGCGCATGGGGCTGGTCGGATTCTCGATAAGGTAGTTCTTGTACAGGTCCAGGGCGGGTTGAAGATCGCCCTTGCGGCGGTAGGCCTGCGCCAGGTTGAAGAGGAAGGCTGAATCGCTACGCAGCTTGTAGGCTTCTCGGTACTCCGCGATGGCATCGTCCCACTGGCCAAGTTCAAAAAACTGCTTGCCCTTCTGGTAATGCTTGCGTGCCTGTTCTGTCGCCTCATCGTCGGCTCGTGCTGGCGATGAAGCGCAAGTCAGGGCCGCCACGAAACCGGACGCAGCCAGGGCAAGCAGAATGGCTGCAACGTGATCACGGGCACCCAGACCATGGGCAGAAAAACTGTGCATCGAGTTCGACTCTCCTTGAGAAAGAGGCGCGCCAGATTGTAGCCGAAGAGATGTCGTGTCGCATCCGTTTTGCGCCGGCATGGGCACGCGCAAGGTCGGCGACCTCATCGCCAAGCGGGTGAGCTAGAAAACCTGACGAAACCCGAATGACATGCGGCCGGGCCAGCCGGCGTGAAGCGCGCCATTCGACGCTCCTTTTGAGACGTCAGGCAGACGTCATCCCATCTGTGTGAAGACTGTGTCGCTGGGACACCAGTCAGTCGCCCCGTCGGATCTCCATCTGCGCCAAGTGCCGCGCGCCTCGGAACGGCGTGGCCACCAGCTCGAGTCGTGCTCCAATCTTGGCCCGGGCCGGCGCCCATGGTGCCGCACATGCGCCCTTGGCCGGGCGCAGATACGCCTTTGTGCCGTCGAGCAGCTTCAGGATCGTAGTGTCAATGTGCCAAACCTCAGGTGCCGTTCCCCCCGTCTACGCCTTGGCCAGTCGGCCGGTGTTGCGCAGTTCCTCGATAGCGGCCCCGAATTGGAGACACCGCAGTCCCCGCGTCTCTTGCTCGCTGGCTGATGGCCTTGGGCCTCCGCGCAGGGCGGCCGCAAAGGGGCAAGAAGATGACGCGCCGAGCGACCCTGTTAAACTCCGGGTCGTTGTTTCGAGTCTCACTCGGGGGGACCTTGCTGGCGGACGGACACGCTGGAGGCGGCACCTATTGCGAAAGCCGGCATCCAAAGAATGGCAGACTTCAGCATGTGTCTGGGCCAACGCCCGGGACAGAGGTTTGCGGGAGAGGAGGTCTACGATGGGCAAGGGTGGTGAAAAGTCCGAGCGCAAGAGCCTCGGCAAGGCAGAGGAGATCCGGGAGTTCCCCGGAGGCAAGATCGAGTTGGTGACTCTTGGTGGGGCCACGGTTGGGCGGGCCACGTTCCTGCCTGGGTGGAGGTGGTCTACCAGCGTGAAGCCGATCGTCAAGACTGCAAGCTGCGAGGCGCCGCATTTCCAGTACCATTTGTCGGGCACCATCCGGGTCCGGATGGACGACGGCACCGAGTTTGAATGCAAGGCCGGGGACGTGTCGCTGTTGCCGGCAGGACACGACGCATGGGTGGTCGGGAACGAACCCGTGGTGGTCGTGGACTTCCAGGGGCTGCGCGACTACGCCAAGCCGCGCTGAAAGGGCGCAACGACTCGCCGATGTCTGGCGATGCCGCCGATGATGCCGCCGATCTTCTTGCAGGCTGGCGACCACACCGGGGCAGTTCTTCTTCGACTTGCGAATGAATGCATCGCGGGCCGTGCGCGCCTGCGCCAGCGTGTCGGCGTACACGATCCGGTTGTAGTCGCCCTTGATCTCTTCGAGCGCATGGGTGGGCGCCTTGCGTTCGAGGTTGCGCAGCTTGTGGACCGTGCAGCGTTGCACGGCCATTGGTGCTCCGATAGCGAGCAGCACGCATCTGACGCGGTGTTTGGTGCTCCGATAGCGAGCAGCACGCATCTTAATTGACAGCGGGGAGGTAACTGATCATGAAAAGCAAGGACGCATTGATGTTTGGCGCTGCAGTGCTGCTTGTGGCAGCGGGCTGCGCGTATAGCGCGCCGTACAAGACGTCCGGGGAGTCGTTTTCCAATCAAGGCGTGGAGGTAGTCATCACGGGCGTCCGCTGCTACGTGAACCGAACTGCCGATCCCATGACCGAGACCACAATCGATGACGAACTCGACATCCCAGCGGCGCAGGCGGTAGCGCCCAGGCGCTCCAAGGTCATCGACGTCCTTCCCGGCGAGACGAAGCAGGTTCGCCTGGCCTACATGCCAGCCGGTGCCGCGGACTGCCGCCGCAATTTCGAGCTGGAGTTGGCCAATAGCGTTGAGGTGTCAGGTTTCCCGGCCACGCTGAGTCCGATCGAGTTCGAAGCAGAGCGCTGACCCGTTACCGTTTCCGAAAAGGCGGCACAGGCGGGTGGCGGAGCGGATCGACGGGCTACTTCGCAAAGCGATCATTCAGGTCGGCCTTCCGGCAGGGCTCGCCGACCATGCCTCGCGCGACTGGCGCAAAGTGGGCTTCCGGCCAGGTACCGAGTTGGCCGACCGTGATCCGCACCATCCGCAAGAGCCTCGCATGCCTACGCCTCAAGCTGTGGGACGAGGATCTGCAGCAACTGGTGGGGTTTCCGGATTAGAAGAAGGCCACCTACTACCCAATGCTCGTGCGCCTGCGTGGCCGGATTCGCGGGCGCGTGCTCGATTCGGAGGACCTCGACCAGCTTGTGCTTTTGACGTTCATTGATGCCGTGCGGATGTTCCCGCTGGATCGGCGACAAGACCGCGCATGCTTACGCCTCCGGCAGTCGACCCAGCGCCGACTTTCCCAGGTCGTCCGACGCGAAAGTGCTATTCGCGCGATGACGTCGCCTCATTCGGTCGAGGAAATTGATCCGGAGAAGCTGCCGCCATGGCCGAGTCCGAGTTCGCGGTCGCGCCGGAGTTCGGACACTGAGCCCGTGCGTGTCGACGACAGCAAGGCCGTCGCGTTACTCGCCAAGACGAACCAGGAGTGCTTGCCTGACGGGAAATGAAGACTACTGGCCTTGACGGCCCTCAGGCCTGAAGCCGCAGGTAGCGTTCAACCGAAGCGGCGGCGGTGGAGCCCTCGGCCACGGCCGTGGCGATCATCTTGATCTTGCCTGGATACGCCACAAAGTCGCCGGCCGCAAACACGCCGTACACGGCGGTGCGCATGGACGAGTCTACCGGCAGATGACTCCCGTCCAGGGCCAGCTTGAGATCCCATTCGGCCAATCCCGTGCCGGCTACCATGGCTGTCCGTTGATAAGTCCATTGATTACGCGGGCCCCCGGTAGTCAGCATGCAGACCGCCGGGCACAGGTCCGATGACAATTGGCCTGATCGGGTCGTGATAGTG
>Ga0181532_10005940_pt1 | contig 10251 bp, 11 predicted proteins | sample PEATcosm2014_Bin_33_FD_119768 | JGI IMG/M metagenome (GOLD analysis project Ga0181532, IMG submission 119768) | Peatland microbial communities from MTU Mesocosm Facility, Houghton, MI, USA - PEATcosm2014_Bin11_30_metaG | ecosystem: Environmental > Terrestrial > Soil > Wetlands > Peat | place... | reverse complement strand
GCCAAGGACCACTTGAAAGGCTCGATGATGCTCTCGCTCGAATCGACGAGTTCGCGCATGTCGAACCTCGCGCGCCAGGCCATGTATTTCAATCGGTTTCTCTCGCTAGACGAGATGCTCGCATCGATCGAAATCGTTACGCGCGAGCAGGTTCTGTCCATTGCCCAGGATTTCTTCGAGCCGGGCACGGTTGCGCTCGCCGTGCTGGGCAATTTGAACGGCTTTCGCGCCACGCAAGACCTGCTGGCGATGTGACGCGGCATTCTTATTTCAGGCTCTCCCGACAAATGTCGATAAATTGCGATCAGCGATGTTGACGCCGCTGCCGCACTTTGTCATGATTCGTTGGGCCTGAAAATTTCCGGGCCTGTCTTTCGGGGGAAAATATCCGCCTGCGCGCCACCATTCTGGCTTCCGGAAGCTCGGGCAACTGCACATTGCTCGAGACGGAGCAGACCCGGCTGTTGGTGGATGCCGGACTCGGCAAGAAAGAAACGCTGCGGCGCCTCGCCGACGCGGGCCGCCAGGTTGACCGTCTTGACGGCATCGTCATCTCCCACGAACACACCGATCATATCGGCTCGCTGGCGCAAGTGCTGGGCCAGTGGCGCACGACCGTTTACCTCACCGAAGCGACGCACACCGAAGTGCTGCGCATCCTGCCGGAAACGTCTCACAAGCGCCTGGATCGCGTGGAGCACATCCGCGCCGGCCACCGCTTTGTTGTTGGCGACATTGAAGTTTCGCCGATTTCGATTCCGCACGATGCCGTCGATCCGCTGGGTTTCACATTCCGCGCGTGCGGCATGAAGGTGGCGATCGTGACCGACCTCGGCTACTTGCCTGAGTTGGTGAAGGTTCACCTGCGCGATTCGGATTGCCTGATGCTGGAGTCCAATCACGATCTCGATATGCTGAAGGTTGGGCCGTATCCATGGCACATCAAGCAGCGCGTCATGAGCCGCACTGGGCATCTCTCCAATCACACCGTGAGCGAATTTCTCGCCGATGCGGAGGCGTTTGACGCGCGCGCGCGGTACGTGGTGCTCGCCCATCTTTCCGAGAACAATAACAATCCCGATGTGGCTCGCATTTCGGCCGCCGAAGCGCTCGGGCGGCGGACCGGCACAGCCGCGTTTTCAGGCGAATTGATGATTGCCAGGCAGGATGCTCCGCTTCCCACGCTCGATTTGTAAATCACGCTGAGATTCAAAAGGAGATTGCATGGGCGAACCACTCACCGTCATCGCGCGCCTGCGTGCCAAAGCAGGGCAGGAAGCGCGACTGCGGCAGGAATTGCAGGGATTGGTCGTGCCCTCGCGCGCCGAAGCCGGTTGCCTGCTTTACGACTTGCACGAATCGCAGAGCGAGCCGGGGCTCTTCGTGTTTTATGAGATTTGGAAGAGCGGCGCGGAACTTGACGCGCATTTTCAGACGCCCCATGTGATGGCGATCGGGAAGCTTTTTCCGGAACTGCTGGACGGAGAGCTTGACCTTACCAAGTGGAGGAAGTTGTAGGCCGCGTTTTGAAAGGGAGAACTACTGCAGGGCGCCACAGCAAGTGCCGACGCTCCTAGTGCGGCACCGACTCGCTGTACACGCGGTACCAATCTTCCGTGATTTCATGCTGCGCCTGTCCGAGCGTCAGACTCCCCGAGCAAACTTCCGCGTGCAAATAGCTTTCGACTCTGTCTTTGGTGTGTGCTCCGCCGTCCGGGATGGACGTGTCGAACGGTTCGGGCCAGAGATTTCTGGGATCGGTGGGATTGCCGCCCAGTTCGAGAGGGATGAAATGGTCCTCCTCGTAATCCCTCAGTTTGGAATCCGAGTAACCGTATTCGCCGATTTGCTCGATTTTCAAGCGATGCGTGTAACTCTCCTCTGGCCGGATGAACTTGGTGCTCCATCTGGGATTGCAGATCGTCTCGCGGATATTGTCCTGGGTAATTTGTGGATTGGCCGCGCCTGGGGTTCTTGCCGGATCGGGATAGATATCCGCGGGACCCAAATGCGCCAAATGAGGCTCGGTGGTTTCGGGAGAATTTTTCGACGGGGACTGCGTGCGAACAAGCCAGATAATCACAATCGCCACGACAACGGCTATCAGAAAAGGGGTAATACTTTTTCGGCTCCGCATCGTCTCCAGTTTAACTCAGCTGGGAATCGTGCGCTTCTCGATCCATGGAAACAAGGTGTCCAGCAGGCTCCCTCTCTTGCCTCAAAATGAAATCTGCCCCTTGTGCTAAACTTCGTTTTGCAATCAGGCCGCCGGAAATGGAACCCAACGCCACCTCGAAACCTCGTGTCCTGTCCATTGGACATTCCAACCATACGGCGGAGCGCTTCCTGAGCCTCCTTCAATTGAATGCCATCCAGGTCGTCGTGGATACGCGCTCACAACCCTATTCCAAATACACCCCGCACTTCGACCAGATTGACTTGAAGGCAGCTCTTACAGCGGTGGGAATTCGGTATTTGTATCTTGGCCGGGAGTTAGGCGGCCGCCCTGACGGGGACGAATTTTATGACGAGGATGGCCACGTTCTCTACGAGAGAGTCGCCGCAACACCTCTTTTTCAGGAAGGTTTGTCGCGGCTGGATCGCGGAATCCGGGAATACAGGGTCGCCATGCTTTGCGCGGAGGAAAATCCGGCCGCGTGCCACCGGCGGTTGCTCGTAGGCCGCGTATTGCTCGACCGCGGATTCCAGGTGGACCACATTCGGGGAGACGGAAGAGTTCAAACGGAAGAAGAAATTGCCGCAGCGATCAATCCTAACCGGGATCAATTGTCGCTTTTCCATGAAACGCCACCCAAGTTTGCATCCGCTTAGTCAGCACCATCACTTTGCCCTCATTCAGGCGCTGGAGATGCGGCGCGCGGCGGAGTCGCCCGTCAATATGCGCGCCGTGGCAGTCGAGAAGCAAGCCGCCAAATTTATCCGGTTCTGGCGCAAGGCCGGGCACGTGCATTTTCGCGAGGAGGAAGAGGTGTTGCTTCCCGCGTACGCCCGGCATGTGCGGCTCGACCAGGATGCGGAGGTGATCCGCATGCTCGCCGATCACGCGGAGATTCGCGCGGCTGTGCTGGATATCGAGCAGCGCCTTGAGGCGAAAACTCCTATTCAAGCGGGAGAGATTGCCCGTTTGGGGAAGCTTCTTCACGATCACGTGCGTCTGGAAGAAAATGAAATTTTTCCGCGAATTGAGAAAGCACTTGGCGAGGAACACCTCTGCACGATGGGGCGCGGGCTAACGCGGCTGCACTCGAAGGACGACGTTTGTGAAATATGAAGCGCGATTTTACTCGTGCATTCGAAACCCAAAATTGTCATTCCGAACCCGCGGAAGCGGGCTCGGAATGACACGCAGTATATTTTTTTCCGCTACCGGCTCGGCCTGTTTGTGTTCACATTCGCCGGAGTCTGCGAAAGTCAAAAGAAAACAGGCTGAAGCCTGTTCTACTTGAACTTCTTGAGCAGCGCGGGGAGTTCACGGATGGTCTCGATCATCGCGTCGGGAGATGAGGCTTGAAGCCGCCCCGGTACGGGCGATCCACCAAGCACGCCGATAGCGCGGACTCCCGCGCGATGCGCCATTTCGATATCTTCCGGGGCATCGCCGACGTAGACGCATAACTTTGGAGCGATCCGAAGCCGGTCGAGCGCCATGCGCAGCGGTGCGGGATGAGGCTTGCGGCGCGGCGCGTCCTCGCTGCACACTTTTGTGCGAAACATCGTGTCGACCTGGTGTTCGCGTAATTGCCGCCGCACCCGCCCCCGGCTTCCGCTGGAAACCAGCGCCAGCGTGAAGCGCTTCTCCAATGTGCGAAGCACCCGAGACGCCCCGGACTGCAACTCCGGCTTGTAGCTGCGGTAGAACCGCCTCCAAAGGCGGTCGGCCTCGTCCCATCTGGCTCGCGGCAGGCGCGCCGCGCGGTACACGCGATGCCAGTTCGGCGAATAATGCCGGAGGAATTCCTCCCTGCTCCATTTCATGCCTAATGCATCGAACATTCGGAAATAAGCCTGGGCGTCAGCCTCGAACGAATCGAGCAGGGTGCCGTCCCAGTCGAATATCACGCACTGGATCTGGATTTCCTTCTTTACCGTCGATCGAATCTTTTTGTTCTTCATGGGAGCAAGCAAAGTAACACAAATGAATTGACGCGAGAGGCGCAATGAAGTCGGACAGGCCAGTTAGGTTTTGATCTCCGTCACAGAGGCAAAATTCAATAGAACGCAGGCTAAAGCCTGTGCCACCCCCGCTGCTAAAACGCTGCGAAAGTTTCCGCGGTGGCCGAGGGCGTGGGGCTAGCCATGCGCCGGGCGTCGCTGGTCACCGTGACTGAGGGCCTGCCGATAACTCGCTGCCCGGACGCCGATTCATTATCCGGGATGCGAATCCGAACATAATCCGGCGACGACTCGTCCCAAGTTAGGATGGATGCGCCGGCAGCTGTCGCGAGATCTACTGCGGCTGAAACCGCGAAGGAAGAGGTTCTTCCCTCTGAAATGTAATGTCGTCGAAACAGACAGCGAGGGCGTGCCAGCCAGACCGAGAAGCCGGCTCCGCTCGCACCACGTGCGCTTGCGTCCTCATTTTTACCGAACCGCGACCGAGTGGCCTGTTCACCAGACAGACCTCGATTTCGATTGGAGTACCGGGCTCGATGAAGCGAGGGCAGAGAAACAGGACCCCGCTCGAACTGATATTGGTGGTTCGCAACACTTGTTGCTTTTGCTCTTTCTGCCCCGCGATGCGCTTCACCCGCAGCGGCAGGCTGAGTTTGGCGCGAGTATACGCGCGACGCTCCTCACCCGGACGCACGGAGTGCGTGGGAACGGTCGAAATGCCGTTTGGCTTGGCGCGTGCCGTCCATGAAGGCGCATCGACCACTGCAGACGACGAGCGTGCGGACAGTTCCTTTGTCGCTGCGGATTCAGCGCGGCTGGTGTCGGATCGGTGCATGATTTTTGAATTTCGAGCAGTGCGCATAGGTCTCCCTTAGTTATTACTCCCCTGGCACTGCTGCCACACACTATCCTCCGCACAAATCACAGCGTCAATTTACGTTCCAGGTGAATTGTCCTAACGCACACCTCCCGGGAAGGGCGTTGCGATGGGCCAATTTCTCGGTTCCTGAGGGTCGTATACGCAAACAGTTTGACCGCAAGATTCGGATGGCGCTGAGGGAAGTCGATTCTGTATTGTGCTAAAGAAAGGATTCGAGCGATCCATGGCAATGCCATCCAGAGCGTTTTCGGTGTTTATCGCGAATCGCCGCAAATTTCTTTCGGCTGTTGCAGCGCGAGACGCTCGCATGGATGGCGCATTCGTATACGCCGTGCGTTCAACTGGAATCTATTGCCGCCCATCCTGCCCGGCGCGGCGTCCTCTTCCGGCGCACGTGCAGTTCTTCGTTGCGCCACAAGCGGCGGAGCAGGCTGGTTTTCGCCCGTGCCGCCGATGCCATCCCCAAACGGCCCGTCGCAGTCCTCAATCGGAACTCATCCGCCGAGTGTGTCAGGAGATAGAAACGGGCAGGGAAGGTTGCGCTCACCTTATGCATCTTTCAGCCGTCATCGGCCTTAGCCCAGCTCACCTTCAGCGGACATTCCGCGAGGGAATGGGAATTACTCCCCGGCAATATGCGGACGCTATTCGAGTAGCGTGCCTGAAATCTCATTTGGGAAAGGGAACGAACGTGACAGGCGCCTTATATGAAGCAGGCTACGGCTCCGCGAGCCGTCTTTATGAGCGTTCGGATGCACACCTTGGCATGACACCCGCCACGTATCGGCGCGGTGGCCGCGGCATGCGAATTTCCTACACAATATGCCAGAGCGCCATGGGCCGTTTGCTGGTCGCGGCCACGAACCGTGGTATCTCTGCTGTAAGTCTGGGAGAAGACGACGCGTGTCTCATCGCGGCTTTGCATAAGCAATATCCGCACGCCGAGATTTGCCGAGATTCGCGCGAGCATTCGAGGTGGGTGAGCGCCATCGTGCGCCATCTTGCCGGCTCGAACCCAGAACTGAATTTGCCTACCGATGTCGTGGCGACTGCCTTCCAGAGGAGCGTTTGGGAAGCGTTGCGCTCCATTCCTCTAGGCGTGACGCGTACCTATTCCCAACTGGCTCGGATGCTAGGCACGCCGAACGCAACCCGGGCCGTGGCCCGCGCCTGCGCTACGAATCCGGCGGCAATCGTGGTGCCTTGTCATCGCGTGGTCCGCAAGAATGGATCGCTCGGCGGCTACCGATGGGGTGTGAAACGAAAGGAGCAGCTATTGAATCAGGAAAGACGCGCCGCGAAGTGGCACGCAAGATCTGAGAAAGACAGCCATCGCCGCGGATCCTAGGTAATGTCAATAGGAGCCTGAGGGGCTGAAGCAGCGAGCTGGAGCAATTGACGCACCGCGCGGCTCTCGCTCGCCTTGCTTTATCCGATTTCGATCTATTCCGCCGAGGCGTTGGATGCCGCCGGTTGGCCCGCCCGCACCTGCAGGGTCTGGCCGTTATTATTACTTAAGGTTAATTGCACGTCCTGGACTTGCAGATTGAACGGCGAGAGTTGATTGGTGCTTCCGGCAGCGCCTTGTCCGTTGCCATTTCCATTTGCGGTCCTGGTGGCTGGCGTCCCTTGCAGGCGAGCGAACGTGACAGCCAGCTCTTGAACCTGAAAAGCGCCGTCGTTCGTGCTTGTGTTCGAGGCGCCGATTGCGGCTGCGGCGGTCTGTTGCGTCGACTGTTGCGAGAGTACTTGCAACTGGTAAACAAGGTCGGAATACGCCGTTGGGCTGAAATTTTGGATGACCGAGGCAATCTGATCGACTTGCGAGATTTGGGTGTTGTCCAATCCCAGATCGGAAAGCGCCGTGTTCAGAGTTTGCAACTGATCTTGTTGGCTCGTCGGCGTCGTCTTGGCAACATCCGTGGCCGGGGCCGCGGGTGTGAATGCGGTGGTTTGCGTGACGGGCGCCGGAACTACCGCCGGACTTGGCGCCGTTGGAATCTGCGCCGGAGCGGCATTCCGGACGATTAGAGGCGCTGCTGACTGTGCGAGCGGTAAGTTGACCGCTGTCGCGAATTGTTCGATCTGAAACAATCCCGCGGGTTGCGCTGTAGTCGTCCGATCGGACGGCGTAAAGCGATCCGCGGCGTTTGTCCGAGCAGTGTTATTTTGAATCACGGATGTACCGATTGCGCCAATTCTATTGTTCTCTGAATGATCTTGTCCAAGTTGCTGTTGCGCGTTGCTTTCGAGGAGATTCACGAGCCCTGAAATTGCCATGCTTCACCTCCCGCCCACGGGACCAGGTTGTAACGAAATCCCCAAACATCTGGAAAGCTGGAGGAAGATACCCGACGGCAATCCGGAGGGATTCCACGTTTGGGATCACTCAAAGAGGTGATCGGCCAGGGCAATCGAAACTTTAGGTCCGTCGAGCAAAAAAGAGCACGTTTCAAAGAGAACATAAGCCTGGTGCAGGGTTTACCTTGGGTATCGTTGGTGCGTCGATTGCTCCCGCGCGCCACATGGGCAAAAAATGTTAAGCAACGACAGGGGGCTTTCAGCGCTGCTTAAGTTAATGGATTACCGGCTCATCGGATTCCACTTTGCCATCACGCACGTGAATGATGCGATCGGCTCGCTGGGCGACGTCATTTTCATGGGTGACCAAAATGATGGTATTGCCTTCGCGATGCAGCCGCGCAAACAGCGCCATGATTTCATCGCCTGTCTTCGTGTCGAGATTCCCGGTGGGTTCATCGGCCAAAACAATGGACGGGGAATTTACCAGGGCGCGCGCAATCGCCACGCGCTGCCTTTGTCCACCGGAAAGTTCATTGGGTTTGTGGAGCATTCTTTCGCTCAGATCCACTGCTGCAAGCGCATGTTTCGCCTTGGCAATACGTTCCTCAGCGGGCGTGCCGTTGTAGATCAACGGAAGTTCCACGTTGTGCAAGGCGGTGGCTCGAGGCAACAGATTGAAAGTCTGAAACACAAACCCGATTTCCTTATTTCGGATATAGGCAAGCTCGTCGTCGTCCAGATCGCTCACCAGGCGGCCCGCCAGCCAATATTTTCCGGACGTTGGCGTATCCAGGCACCCAATCAGATTCATCAGTGTGGATTTGCCGGAACCGGACGGGCCCATGATTGCGACATACTCGCCACGTCGGATCACAAGATCGATGCCGCGCAGGGCATGCAGCTTTTCTAAACCCATTTCGTACGTTTTCCAGAGCGCTTCAGCCTGGATAGCAATCCTCCGATCCACCAGGTCTTGGCGGAAAGAATCGGGCGAGATGGCTGGCACGGGCATCCGTCTGTTCCTCACAACCGCTAGAAGTTCAATTTGTTGCGCATCAACTTTGAGCGTCAGCCGCGGCTTTGGGTGTCGAGTTGTCCACTTTCACGCGGGCGTCCGGCTTGAGCGTGCGCAGAGTCTTATAGCTTCCCGTGACGATCTGATCGCCCTCCTGTAAACCGTTGAGGACCTCGATCTCGGTTACACCAATGATCCCCGTTGTCACGGGAACGAACTCGGCCTTGCGATTCCGGATCACGAACACTCCTTGTATCTCCGGATTCTTTGTCGTAAACGAAGACGATGCCGCACCTGAGTTAGGATCGATCGACGGCCGATTCGCGGCAAGCGTGACGGATTCGTGTCCCGATTGCTTTGCTGCCTCGTCCAGGTCCTTTTGCGTGCGCACTGCCAGCGCCTGGATCGGAATCGTCAGCACGTTTTTCTTTTGGTCCGTGGTGATCTTGGCGGTTGATGAAAGACCGGGGCGCAGCGTCGCTGGCGGATTCTGTAACGTTACAACGACTTTGAAATCCTTGGCTTCCTGGTTACCCGTGGTGGACTGCGTTGACGCCAGGCCCGAACTGCGAAGCACGGCTTGCGTGCCAACTTCGGTGACCGTGCCTTTGAAGAATCGGCCAGGAAGCGCATCGATTGTCACTTCCGCTTCCTGCCCAAGTTTTACGGCCACAATGTCGGTCTCGTCCACCATGACTTCCGAGGTGACGACGGACATATCGGAAATCGTCATCAAATAGCTGCCGGTCGCGTTCTGAATCCCGGGAACCACGATTTCTCCAACGCGAACAGCAATGTAAGTTACCACGCCGTCGATCGGAGCAGTGTATGTGGTCTTGCGCAGGACATCGGTCAAGCGGTTGAGCATGGCATTATTTTGTGACAATCCGGAACGCGCCTGAGCCAGCTGGGCACGGGCTTGCTCAGCGCGGGCTTGCGCGGACGCCAAGGCTGCCACGGCGCTATCATAGGTGGCCTTATCGGTATCGTAATCCTGTTTGGGAATTAAGCCCTTCGCGAATAGTTGCTGGCCGCGGTCCCAGTCGAGTTTCGCGTGCTCCAAGTCCGCGGCGCGCGATTTAATGTCCGCCTGGGCTGACACATCGTTCGCAGCCGCCGATTTTATTCCCGCTTCGGCGGACTCGATGTTGGCGCGCTGCGCATTGACGTCCGCCGCGGGTTGCACGCTTTCCAGGCGCAGCAGAACACTCCCCTTCTTGACGTGATCGCCCTCTTTCACGGCGATTTCGGTGATTTTCCCGATTCCCTCGCCGAGCACGTTCGTGTATGTCAGTGGCTTCACTTCGCCAGAGGCCGTAACGACCGAAGTCAGGTCCTGCCTTACGACGGGCGCCGTCTGAACGGGCACGACACCTTTATTGATTTCCCAGATGGCAAGCCAAGTCCCGCCGGCCAAAACCGCGGCCGCACCCACGCCAATTCCGATTTTTTGCCAGAGATTCATTTGTGTTGGGTTTTCGTCGCCTGCGACTGAACAATTCCCTCCGATTGCCTTACTGTATTACGCAGAGACGCCGTCAGTGGTTTCCCGTAAGCGCCTGCGAAGTTCACCTGGGGACTCAAGTATGTTGGGCGGTCAACCGGCGAGTCCGGCAAACAATTATATGCCGAAAAGTTTGCAGGCAAGGTCCCGGCCCACATCGAATCTTATCGCCAATTTCTGGGGGAGCAAAGCGATTTGACAACAGTATCGTATCGAGATAGGAAACCTCGGAACGCCGAGTCCCTAATTGATAGTAGGGTGGTTGAGACGCTGTCCGTGCTTGAACGCGGTCGTTCTGAAGGGCAATGAGCCTGCGATTCGGTCTTCAGCGAGTTCCGCGAACGGGTCTCTTTGCAGATCGAATCAGCTTGCGCAGCGCCGTATTGACGGACCGATCGTCCGGGAAATGCTCGG
>Ga0181532_10005938_pt1 | contig 10252 bp, 5 predicted proteins | sample PEATcosm2014_Bin_33_FD_119768 | JGI IMG/M metagenome (GOLD analysis project Ga0181532, IMG submission 119768) | Peatland microbial communities from MTU Mesocosm Facility, Houghton, MI, USA - PEATcosm2014_Bin11_30_metaG | ecosystem: Environmental > Terrestrial > Soil > Wetlands > Peat | place... | reverse complement strand
TCGGCGTCGACCCCGCCCGGGACCGCTGGCTCGCCTGCCTGCCTCTCTCGCACGTCGGCGGCCTCTCGGTTGTGACGAGGGCCCTCGTGACGGGCACGCCGGTGGAGATCCAACCCCGCTTCGAAGCCGAGGGGGCGATCGCGGCGGCCCGCGAGCGCGGCGCGACGCTCGTCTCCCTCGTGCCCGCGGCCCTTTCCCGTCTCGGACCCGGGGCCTCCGGCCTGTTCCGCAGGATCGTCTTGGGCGGCCAGCAACCGCCGGCCGACAGGCCCGCGAACGTCGTCGCCACCTACGGGATGACCGAGACCGGCTCGGGCGTGGTCTACGACGGTGTCGGGCTCGAAGATGTGGAGATGGACCTGCGCTCGGGCGAGGTCTTTCTTCGCTGCCCGATGCTGCTGCGCTGCTACCGGGACGGGGCCGACCCGAAGACCACCGACGGCTGGTTCGCGACAGGTGACGCCGGGCACATCGACGAGGACGGCCGTCTCTCGGTCCACGGCCGCCTGGACGATCTTGTGATCTCCGGTGGGGAGAACATCTGGCCTGCGCAGGTCGAGGCCGTCCTGAAAAGCCACCCCTACGTGGGCGACGTCGCCGTCGGCGGACGGCCGGACCCGCAATGGGGCACCCGGCTCGTCGCCTACGTGGTGCCCACTGCGCCAGCCGAGGCGGAGCCGGCGGCGATGCTGGCGGAGCTGCGGGCCCTCGTGCGGGACCGGCTCGCACCTTTCGCCGCCCCGCGTGAGCTCATCGTCGTTGAGCGCCTCCCCCGGTCCGAGATCGGAAAGGTGCTACGGGACGAGCTCGGGGCCCTCGAGGGCCCCCGCGCGACTGCCGGCTAGAAACCCGCTAGGCGGCCGGGGAACCGGCGGACGATCAGATGCTCGCCCCGGCACGTGCCCCCTCGACGACCGCCGAGTGAGCCCGCCGCGGCGCCAGACAGTCGCCCACGCGCCTCACCTCGAGCCCGGGCGCCTCCCTGCGCAGCTGGCGGTAGAGACGGTCCTCGCAGACCGGCGCGACCGCCAGGACCACCCAGTCGACGACCCGCCGCTCGACGGCCCCGCTCGGGTGGTGAAGAAGCTGGACGGCGCCGGGTTCGAGCGACATGACAACAAGGTCGGTCGACTGAACGATCTGTCGGGCGGACGCCCGGACGTTGAAGCCGTCGAGTTCCCCCGTAAGTTCGAGTTCAGCGCCCACGACCATGGCCGGCGTGGCGATCTCGACCGCGCACCCGCGGGCGGCGAGCAGCTCGGAGACGCTCGTCGCCTGGTGGAACCCCAGCTCGTCGACGACGAGCACCGTGCCCGAAGGCCGCGCCGAGCCGTCGAGGACATCTGTGACGTCGGCGATCTCCGGCGAGCCGACCGGCGGGTCCAGCGCCCAGCGCGGCCTGCGGGGACGCGAGCCCGTGGCGACGATGACGACGTCCGGGCGCTCGGCGAGGACCGAGACCGGCGTCGCCTCCAGGCCGAGGCGGATCTCGACACCGAGCTCGCGGCAGCGGGCCACCTGGTTGCGCACGAGGTCGTGGAGCTCCCCACGCCCCGGCGCCATGGCGGCGAGGCGGACCCGGCCGCCGGGCTCGCCGGCCCGTTCGAAGACGATCACGTCGTGGCCACCCGACGCGGCCGCGATGGCCGCCTGCAGGCCCCCGGGACCGGCGCCGACGACCACGACCCTGCGGCGCGGGCGGCCAACAGGCGCCGCGGGCAGGGTCTCCGCCTCCCGCCCGGTCCGCGGGTTCTCGGTGCAACGAAGCGGGCAGTTGCGGCGGATCCGCCCCACGCACTCCCCGGTGCACGACGAGCAGATGTCGATCGACTCGGTGCGGCCTGAGAGCGCCTTATGGGCGAAGCTGGGGTCGGTGATCTGGGCTCGCACTATGCCCACGAGGTCGCAGTGGCCTGCCCTGAGCGCCCTCTCGGCCTGGGACGGGTCGCGATGGCGCCCGGCCCCGACCACGGGAAGGGATATGGCGGCGCGGAAGGCCGCGGCGATGAGGCTCGAACGCCGGGGCGGGACGCGCTTTTGCGCCCAGCCCACCGACTGTGCCGGCGTCACGGGACCGACCGAGGCGTTCAGATAGTCGGCACAGCCGTGTTCCTCCACCATCCGGGCCACGGCGACGGCGTCGGCGAGAGTCGTCCCCCGGTCCACGCGCTCGTCACCGGACAGCCGTACCCCGACGACGAGCTGGCGCCCGACGGCGCCGCGCACCTCGCTCAGGATCTCGAGCACGAGCCGCGCGCGGCGCTCCAACGAGCCGCCGTAACCGTCGGTGCGCAGGTTCGTGACGGGCGAGAGGAAGGCGCTCAGGATCGAGGAGCCCGAGCACTCGAGCTCGACGCCGTCGAAACCTCCCTCGGCACAATGTGCCGCCACGGTCGCGAAGCCGGCGATGATCTCGGCGATCTCGTCCTCGTCCACCGCCTTGGGAACCTCGCGCGACAGCGGGTCGGCGACGGGCGACGGCGCCCAGAGCACAAGACGTGAGTACATCCCGGTCCCGTGGGCGCCGGCATGGTTGATCTGGGCGAATATCGGCGTCCCCTTTTTGTGCACCTCGTCGGTGACGGCACGGTAGGAAGGGACCACCTCCGGGTCGAAACCGAGGATCACCTTCTCGTGCGGCCGGCTAGTGGGGTGGACCGAGTGCTCCTCGGTGATCACGAGACCTGCCCCGCCCTCCGCCCGGGCCGCGTAGTACAAGGCGTGCTGGGCGGTCGCTTGGCCGTCTCGTGCGAAGTTGGTCTGATGGGCGGCAAAGACGATCCGGTTCTCCACCGTGACCGGGCCGAGGCGCAAGGGCGAGAACAGCAGCGGGTAACGCCGACCTGCGCTCATCGAAAAGCGCCCTTTTTGTCGGGGCCGTCTCCGGCCACGAGCGACAGGGCAACACTTCGGCCCTCGAGGACCGCCTCGTGGATCGTCCTCGGGGCCACCGCGTCGCCTGCGCGGGGGTGGCGTCCCCCCGAGGCCCGCCACAAGGTGTCCTGGGGCAGGAGGAACCCGGCGTCGACGCACAGGGCCGCCTCGATCACGCGGCGCTCACCGCTGAAGCGGTGCTCCACCGTGACGCCCTTCTGGTCGACCTTAACGATGGTGCTGCGGCGCACGAGCTCCACCCCGCGCTGGCCGAGCCGCACGTTCGCCGAAGCGATGTCACCGCTTCGCTCGAGGCGCGCGCCGACGACGTGGTCGGGGGTGACGAGGCTGACCGCGGCCCCGTGGGTTGCCAACAGCTCGGCGACGCCGACGCCGATCGGGCCGCCGATCGGGTCGAAGACCACGACCGGGCTCGGAGGCGGCTCCGCGACCTGCCGCTCTGCGGAAAGAACTTCGGCCGCCGTGGTGACAGCGGCGCCGGGCGCCACCTCGAAGCTGCGCCGGCCCGGGCGGGACCCGGTGCAATGAACGACGGGACCTTCGTGGGTGTCCAGCTCCTCGAGGGTCGACTCATGGCCCGTCACGACCCGGACACCGCAGCGCCGGCACTCGGACTCCAGCCAGTCCACAAGTGCGCTGAGACGCTCCCGGCCGGGGGCACGCGCGGCCACGCGCACCATCCCGCCGAGGGTGTGCCCCCGCTCGACGAGCGTCACCTCCTGGCCGCTTAGGGCCAGCACGCGGGCGCACTCCAGGCCCGCCGGGCCACCGCCGACGACGAGGACGTGCAACGCCCGCGCGGCCGGGGTCCCGGCAACGCCGGGCAGGAAAGGCTGCGCCAGGAGAGCATCGGCGGTCTCGTGGCCCGAACGGGGCTCACCGATGCAGGTGACCACGGGGTTGCGCACATCACGCACACGACAGGTCTGGTTGCAGAGCACACAGGGACGCACCGTCTCCACAGCTCCCGCGCCCACTTTGGCGCCGAGCGAGGGATCAGCGATCTGGGCGCGGGTCATCTCGACGAGATCGGCCTCGCCGCTTCCTAAGAGCTGTTCGGCGAGCGCGACCTCGACGATCGAGCCCTGTGCCACAAGGGCGGTCCCAGTTGAAAGGGCGCTCTTCACCATCGCCGCGGCAGCCCGGTTGAAACCCGGCTCGACGTGGGAGTCGGGTCGCGTCGCAGCCGTCCGGAACGCCGAGCCGCGCACGGCACAGAGGTAGTCGATCGCAGATGGCGGTAGTCCAGCCACGAGGCTCACCGCGGTCTCAGGCACGATCCCGGCCCAGGCCGTGAGCTCGTCGACCGACAGCCGGAGACCCACCAGTCCGTCGGCCGAGCTTCGAGCCACGGCATCGCGCGTGGTCCTGACCACCCGGCGGAGCAGCTCGGCGCGGTCGTTTCCGAACTCGTCGGCGCGCAAGTTGGTGAGCCGCGAGCAGAACTGACGGAGCAGGCTGTACTGGCCGGCGTTCAGCTCCACGCCGTCGCAGCCGGCCTCGACCGCGGCTGCGGCCGCGACGCCGAAGGCTGAGATCAGGGCCTCTATCTCCTCTGTCTCCATGGTCTTTGGAACCTCACCGGTCTCCGCGTCGGGCACGGGGGAAGCCCCGAGAAGGACACGCTGGTGATACGCGCTCGAGCCCTGCGCGCCCGCGTGGCCGAGGGCGGCGATGACAAGCGCGCCCTCTGCGTGGCAGGCGAGCGAGATGGCCGACCAGCCCTCCGCGGCGCGGGACGCTAAAGGCGCCCGCTCGTACGGCCAGTCCGAGTCGTCGACCGAGGCTTCCTCGACGACGATCACCCCGGCACCTCCCGCGGCGCGCGCCCGGTAGTAGGCGACGTGGCCCTCCGAAAAGGCCCTGTCCCTCCCGAGGTTTGTCTCGTGCGGCCCGAACACAAGGCGCGTCCGGGCGGTACGGCTGCCGAGACGTACCGGCTCGGAGAGCCAGCTCAACGACGGGACCCGCCGGGACGGCCCGCCGAGGCCAAAGCCGCGATCACCCGGCCGGTCGCAGGCGACACAGCCGTGGAGGCAGCCCTCCTGCCCGCGAGACCGAGCTCCATGGCTGAGACCATAGATTCCGGAGCGTGAAAGCGTTCCCGTGCCTTGACCACGGCGGCCAGAGGTGAACCGGCTCGGCGCCGAGACGAGCCCCTACCTGCGCCAGCACGCCGGCGATCCCGTCGACTGGTACCCCTGGGGCGACGAGGCGCTCGCAAGCGCGAAGGAGCTGGACCGGCCGCTTTTCATCTCGATCGGCTATTCCTCGTGCCACTGGTGCCACGTGATGGGTCACGAGTCCTTCGCTGACGCCACGACCGCGGAGGTGATGAACCGGCATTTCGTGAGCGTGAAGGTCGACCGGGAGGAGCGGCCGGACCTCGACGCCGTCTACATGGAGGCCGTGCAGGCCGCCACCGGTCGGGGCGGCTGGCCGATGAGCATCTTCGCCACCCCCGACGGGCTCCCGTTTCTCGCGGGCACCTACTTCCCGGATCGCTCCCGCCACGGTCTTCCTTCCTTCCGTCAGGTCCTCGACGCCGTCGTCGAGGCCTGGGGCTCGCGCCGTGCTGCCGTCGTGGGCCAGGCGGGCGCCCTGGCGGACGCGGTCACGAGGCGCCTCGCGCCCCTAGAGACGTCCCTCTCCGGCCAAGAGGCCCCGAGGCCCGTGGAGGAGCTGTGCTCCGAAGCGGCCGAACGGCTCTCGGCCATGTTCGACCCGCTCAACGGTGGCTTCGGCTCCGCGCCGAAATTCCCCCAACCGCTCCTTTTGGACCTGCTCTTGCGCGATCACATCCGCACCCGCAGCCCGGCCCCGCTCGAGATGGTCGAGCGCAGCCTCGCGGCGATGGCCTCCGGCGGCATCTACGACCACCTCGCAGGCGGCTTCTCGCGTTACTCGGTCGACGCCCGTTGGGACGTGCCACACTTCGAGAAGATGCTGTACGACCAGGCACTCCTCGCTCGCGTCTACCTGCACGCCTGGCAACTCGACCGCGACCCCCGCTGGCTCCAGGTGCTCAGTGAGACCGTGTCGTATGTGCTCAGCGACCTGCGGGACGCGGGCGGGGGACTCTATGCGGCCGAGGACGCGGACTCCGAGGGCGAGGAGGGACGCTTTTACGTGTGGTCGGCCGAGGAGCTCGAGTCGGTGCTGGGGCCGGCGCTCGCGACCCGGGCCGCCGAATGGTACGGCGTGACCGCCGGGGGGAACTTCGAGGGTCGGACCGTCCTGCACCTCGCCCGCCGCGGTGCGCTCGAGCGCCCACCGGAGATCGAGGCCGCCCGGTCGATGCTCGCCAGCGCACGGGCGCAACGTGTCAGGCCGGGCCTCGACGACAAGATCATCACCGAGTGGAACGCCATGATGTGCTCCACCCTGGCCGAGGCCGCCGCCGCTACCGGCCGGGACGACTGGACGACCGCCGCGGTAGATATCGCGACCTTCCTGCTCGGGCATCTGCGGCGCCCCGATGGCCGGGTCCTGCGCTCATGGTGCCGAGGACGCGCGGGGACGCTCGGCTACGCCGCGGACTACGCCTGGCTGGTCGACTGCTGTACCCGCCTCGGCGAGCTGACGGGCGAGGCCACGTGGACGATCGAGGCGGTGAAGATAGCTCGTCAGCTGCTCGATCTGTTCAGCGATGACGAGCACGGTGGCCTCTACACGACCGGTCGCGACGCGCCAAGCCTTGTCGTACGGCCCCGGGATGTCCAAGACGGCGTGACGCCGGCAGCCGGATCTGTCGCGGCCGTCGCCCTCGCCCGCCTCGGCGCCCTGGCAGGTGACGACGAGCTCGTAACAGCGGCCGGGCGTATCGTCGCCTCGGCCTCGGCTGGCCTCGAGGCCGCCCCCTCGGCGTTCGCCGAGCTCCTCTTGGCTGCGGAGCTGGTCGCCGATGGACCGGTCGAGATCGCCGTCGCCGGTGACCGGCCGGATCTTGTCCGGGCGGCAAGGACGCGCTTTGTGCCCGGAGCCGTGCTCGCCTGGCACGGACCCCGCATCGGGGCCCCGGGCACGTCTACCAGCTTCGAGAGCCCCCTCCTCGAAGACCGCGAGAACGGCTTCGCCTACCTGTGCAGACGCGGAGCCTGCCTCGCTCCGGTCGGCGACGGCGATGCCCTTCTCGAAGCTCTCGACAGTGTGGTGGCGCGTTGAGACACCATGTCGTGAGGCTCCCCTCGCACCGGCACCGCAGGCCCGGCACGACGCGGGCCAACCGGCCGGGCGACGTGCTGCGGTGCCTGCTGCTCGCACGTGGCCCAGAATGGGTGCTCGTCGACATCGCGAGCGGCGCTCTGATGCGAAGCCGCGCGTCTGGCTGGCCGGTCGTGGCCATGGACTCGAGCCTGGTCGCCCCTTTAGACGCAGGCCACGCCCGACCACTTGGCGGCCCGGAGCTCGACGTCGTTGACATCCAGCTCGCAGACGACGACGAGCCGCCTGACCCGGCGCGGCCGGAGGCCGTGATGGTCCTGCAGGCACCAGAGAGGGTCGGCATCCCGCGGCGCCGTGCCGTCCGCCGCATCCTCCACGAGCTGTTGCCGAGCGACCCCAAACGTCCCCTGCTCGGATCGCTCGGCCCGTCGATCTCCTACGTCGACCTGGACGGCTCGCGTCCCTCGGTCATGGTCGTGGCTCCCGACAGGCCCCCTGCCTTCTCCTCGGACCTTGCGGGCACCTGGTGCCAGTTCAGCCTCGGAGGCCGCAAGCACCGCCTGCCGGTCGTGGACGAACGGCTGATCGACACCAAGGATCGGGCCCCGGGCGGCGTGCTCACCAACGAGGCCGTCGAAAAGGCGATCGGCGGGGCGCCCAGGTACCTGGTCGTCGCCCTTGGTGCGCCGCACCGGGGACAGGCACCCAAGCTCGTTCTCGGGGTGTTGCCGCGGCCCTGATTCGGCACCACTTCTCACGACCCACGGCGCTCAGCCGGAGCCATCCACCCACGCCGACCGTGAGGCCCAGTCGGCGGGGCCGGGACCGGAAGCGGGCGGCTCAGACCGGGAGCGAGTTGGCGGCCAGCGCCTCGGCCATCGCCCAGCCGAAAGCCACGAGGCTGTCACGGCGCTTTCCGTCCACGGCGGCGAACAGCCCGGCGAGAGCATCGCCGTCTCCTGGGGGCTCGAGCGGGTCGTAATCCAAGAGCCCGGCTGCGTCGCCGTCGCCCTTGATCACAAAGGACCTGTCGTCGAGCTGGCCGTCGGCGCCGAAGCGCTTGGCGAGCCGGCGGCCCCAGGCGCGCTCCTCACCTGTCGCGCGGTGATCGGGGCGGGGCACGACGTCTTCGAGCCCTTCGAAGGCGCGGAAACCGGACGCACGGGCAAGCCTGGTCCCGACCAGGACGTCCTCATCGGGAAAGGCGAGAACCGCACGCCGGTACAGGTCGCGCATCGCCGCGTCGAGAGCTGCGGCTCCGCTCGGCCCACTGACGAACGCCGCCACCCCGACGAGGAGGCTCGGAGTACCGCCTATCCGCTCGAGCGTCGCGAGCGCATAGCCCTGAAGCTTCGAATCTTCGCGGACATGGGTGACGAGAACCCAGTCCTCGCGTTGCTTGGACAGGAAACCCACCTCCCAGCCTCCCGCCTCCGTCGCTGAGAGGTCGGCCATTTCGGCAAGCTCCGCGTCAGTGAGCGCCGTACAGTCCTTCGTGGCGACCTCGATCTCGATGGCCATGACAGTCTCATGCTCCCGTGCGTCTCTCACCCTGCCGCCCGGACCACACTGGGACACGGCTCGGGACCGCGCCTTGCAGATACTGGCCGCTCGTGGCGACGCCGAACCCGACGTGCCCGGCTGCGCGCACACGTCCCGGCTCGGACCACCAACAGTGTACGGGATTAATCAGATGACCTGCCAGGTGGCGTTCTCCTGACCACTCAGCGCGCGACGGCCGAGGTGCCCAGCAGCTCTTTCAAAGCGCCTACAAGGCCGCCACGGGGGTCGACGTTGAATTGCGCCGGCAGCCTGAGCACCTTCTCACCGACACGCAGGTGGACCGCGCAGTTGCCGGGGTGCTCGGCTACAAGATCGCGGATCTGGCGTACGAGCGAGTCGGTGAGTCGGTTGAGCGGCAGCACGACCTCGACGGGGGGATCGCTGCCGGGCGCGGTCAGCTCGAGACGCTTCAGGTCCCGGCAGATGAGCTTGGGCTGGTCCTCCCGCAGGTCGAGACGGCCCCGCACGGCGACGATGGCGTCCTGCTCGAGCAGGCCGCCGTACTCGAGCATGGTCTTCGGGAACACCATCACCTCGATGGCCGCCTCGAGGTCCTCGAGCACGAAGGTCGCCATCAGCTCGCCGCGCCGGGTGTAGCGCCTCACGAGTCCGGTGACGACGCCCCCGGTCGTGACGGTGGCGTTCTCGCTCCAGCCCCCCGGCCCGGTGCCGGCACCGACCGCCGTGGCATCTCCGCCCGGGGCGGCCGAGTCGAGCAGGTCGCGGATGGTTACGTCGGTGACGTTGCGCAAGGCCTTCTCGAGGCCCATCAAGGGGTGGTCGCTCACGTACAGGCCGAGCATCTCCTTTTCGAAGGCGAGGCGCTCGGCCTTGTCGAACTCGAGGTCCGGGATCGCCACCCAGGTGCCGTCGAAGCTTGCGGGCGAAGTACCTTCGGCGGCGTCGCAGACCTCGTCGTCGAGAAGGGAGAAAAGGGTCGCGATGCCCTGTTCTTGTTCACGCCGGCGCACGAGCGCCCGCTCGACGATCGATTCGAAGGCGAGGCAGAGTCCCTTTCGGGGATGGCCCAGCGAGTCGAAGGCCCCCGCCTTAGCGAGCGACTCGACGGCCCGCTTGTTCAGCGCGCTCGGGTCGACGCGGCGGCAGAAGTCGTAGAAGTCCGCGAACGGGCCGCCTCGTTCTCGGGCCGCGACGATGGGCTCGACGATGGCCTCCCCGACGTTGCGCACCGCCGACAGACCGAAGACGATCACGTCGCGCCCGGCTCCCGGTCCCTCGAGCGCCCCGCGGATCGTCGTGAAGTTCGAGGAGGAGGCGTTCACGTCGGGTACACGCACCTCGATGCCCAAGGTGCGGCACTCGGCGAGGTAGACAGCGGTGCGGTCCTTGTCGCCCTTCACCGACGAGAGCAGCGCCGCCAGGTACTCGACGGGATAGTTCGCCTTCAACCACGCTGTCTGATAGGCGACGAGGCCGTAGCCGTAGGAGTGGGACTTGTTGAAGGCATAGTCGGCGAACGGCTCGATGATGTCGAACAGCTGCTTGCCGAGCGCCTCGTCGTAACCCTGCGTCACACAACCGGCGATGAATTTCTTCCGCTCAGCGGCGATGAGCTCGCGGTTCTTCTTGCCGCAGGCCTTGCGCAGATTGTCGGCCTCCTCGAGGGAGT
>Ga0181532_10005936_pt1 | contig 10254 bp, 10 predicted proteins | sample PEATcosm2014_Bin_33_FD_119768 | JGI IMG/M metagenome (GOLD analysis project Ga0181532, IMG submission 119768) | Peatland microbial communities from MTU Mesocosm Facility, Houghton, MI, USA - PEATcosm2014_Bin11_30_metaG | ecosystem: Environmental > Terrestrial > Soil > Wetlands > Peat | place... | reverse complement strand
GCGACAAAATCAAACTGATCTCTTCGGCCGGCACCGGGCACTATTACACGACGACGAAGAACAAGCGTCTGCATCCCGACAAGATGGAGACGAAGAAATACGATCCGGTCGTGCGCAAGCACGTCTCTTACAAAGAATCCAAGATCAAGTAGGCGTCGGCTGCCCGAACTGCCCGAAGTCGAAACGACGCGTCAGGGCATCGCTCCCGCCCTCTTGGGTCGGCGCGTCGCCGCTGTCATCGTGCGCGATCGACGCCTGCGCTGGCCGATTCCGCGCGGCTTCGAAGCCAAAATCCAAGGTGAAATCGTGCGGCGCGTCGAGCGCCGTGCAAAATACATCCTGCTGGGCTTCGATACCGGCACGGTCATCGTGCATCTCGGCATGTCCGGCAGTCTGCGTGTGCTCGGCGGCGATGTGCCGCCGCGGTTGCACGATCATTGGGACCTACGCGTAGAGGGCGGTGCGCTGCTGCGATTTCACGATCCGCGGCGTTTCGGCAGCCTGCTCTGGACCGTCGAGGATCCGGCGCTCCATCCGCTGCTCGCCAAACTCGCACCCGAGCCCTTGAGCGCCGCGTTCGACGCCGAATACCTCTACGAGAAGACGCGCAAACGCGCGGTCGCGATCAAACAGCTGATCATGAATTCGCAGCTCGTCGTCGGCGTCGGCAACATCTATGCGAGCGAAGCGCTGTTTCGCGCGCGCCTCTCGCCGCGCCGCGCGGCGGGGCGCATCACCCGGGCACAAGCCGCGGCGCTCGTCGAGGCGATCCGCGAAGTGCTCACGGACGCGATTCAGATCGGCGGCACGACCCTGCGCGACTACGTCAATGCCGACGGCGCGCCCGGCTACTTCAGTCAGCAACTATTCGTCTACGAACGCGCCGGCGAAGCCTGCCGGCTCTGTGGGACGAAGGTCCGGCAATTCACCCAAGGCCAGCGCTCCACCTACTGGTGTCCGAACTGCCAGCGTGCCTGAGGTTCAGACTTGCCGGTGCTTCGCCAATTCGATCGCGACCAACGGATGCACGAATTCCGAGACGTCGCCGCCCAGCACCGCGATCTCGCGCACCAGCGTCGAGGAGATGAACGTGTATTGCTCCTGCGGCGTCATGAATACCGACTCGATCTCGGGCGATAAGTGTCGGCTCATGTTCGCGAGCTGAAACTCGAATTCAAAGTCCGAAACGGCACGCAGGCCGCGCACGATCACCGTTAGGCCATTCTGCCGCGCGAAATCCACGGTGAGTCCCCGGTAGCCGAGGACCTCGACGTTCGGCACATCGGCGAGCACGCGTCTAGCCATGTCGACGCGCTGATCCAGCGAGAACATCGGCGCCTTGTTCGGATTGGCCGCGATCGCGACGACCAAACGCGTGAAGATGCTGGCTGCACGGCGCACCAAGTCTTGATGGCCGTTAGTGATCGGGTCGAAGGTGCCCGGGTAGACCGCTGTTGTTTTGTTCATCGCCTAAGTTTCAAGCCTTGCCCCGCGCGAGATGATAACCCACCTCGCCCGCCGACTTCGATTTCAGCAGTTCCCAATCCGGCGGCAGCACGGGCTCGCCCGCGGCGCGCTCGCATTCCAAATAAACCAAGCCGCCCGGGGCGACCCAGTTGCCGGCCGCGAGCAACGGCAGGTAGCTCGGCAGCGCATCTTGCCCGAACGGCGGATCGACGAACACCAGATCGAAAGGCTCGGCGGGCAGCCCGAGGTAACGCTTCGCGCCCATCTCGACTATCTTCGCCCGTGCCGTGCCCCCGAGGCGCGTCAACTGCTCGCGCAGACAATGCGCCGCGGCGACCGCCTGTTCGACGAACACGACTTCGCGCGCGCCGCGAGAGAGCGCCTCGAGCCCGAGCGCGCCGGAGCCGGCAAATAAGTCGAGGCAGCGCGCATTGGCCACAGTGGCCTGCAGCCAATTGAACAATGTTTCCCGGACTCGATCCGGTGTCGGCCGCAGTGCCGGCAGGTCAGGGAACTGGATGCGCCGGCCGCGCCAACTCCCGCCGATGATGCGCACGGAATTACGGCCCGCGGGCTTCGAAGATGGCGTCTTGGCGGGCTTACAGTAGGGCGTTTTGGCCGGATTCACCGCCGTCATCATACGCGGAAACCTCGTAAAGACAGGCTCTCTGCTAAGCTTCGCAGCCGATGACAAACGACGCCGACAAATCCGCCGCGGGCGGCCTGTTCAAACGCCTGCGCAGTACGCTGCGCGCAGGCTCCTCGTGGCTCACGCAAGGCCTCGCGGAGCTGCTGCCCGGCCGCAAGATCGACGCCGAGATTCTCGACGAACTCGAAACGCGGCTGATCACCGCGGACGTCGGAGTCGACGCGTCGGCGCGCATTCTCGAGGATCTGCGCAAGCAAGTCGCGCGCAAAGAACTCGCCGACGTCGACGCGCTGCTCAAAGCCCTGCACAACGCGATGCTCGCAATCTTGCGTCCCGTCGAACAGCAACTCGTCGTCGATACGCGGCAAAAGCCCTACGTGATTCTCGTCGTCGGCATCAACGGCGCCGGCAAGACTACGACCATCGGCAAATTGGCGCATCGGCTGATGGGGCAAGGTCATAGCGTCATGCTCGCCTCGGGCGACACGTTTCGGGCGGCGGCGCGCGAGCAGCTCGAGACCTGGGCGCAGCGAAACAAGGTCGCGATCGTCGCCCAGCAACAGGGTGCGGAGCCCGCAGCCGTGATTTTCGACGGCCTGCAAGCCGCGCGCGCGCGCAACATCGATGTATTGATCGCCGATACCGCGGGCCGTTTGCATACGCAGACGCATCTCATGGACGAGCTGCGCAAGGTCAAACGCGTGCTCGGCCGATTGGATCCGGGTGCGCCGCATGAGGTGCTACTCGTGCTCGACGGCACGATCGGTCAGAATGCCGTCGCACAAGCCGACGAATTCAACAAGAGTCTCGGCGTGACCGGACTCGTGATCACCAAACTCGACGGCACGGCCAAGGGCGGCGTGGTGCTCGCGATCGCCCAGAAATTGGGCATCCCGATTCGCTTCATCGGTGTCGGCGAACAGATCGAGGACTTCGGGGTCTTCAATGCCGAAGAGTTCGTGTCGGCCTTGTTGAAGGCGCCGCCCGAGGGCGGCAGCGCATGATTCGATTCGACGCCGTCTACAAGCGCTATGCGACGGGATGCGAGGCGCTCGCCGGGGTGTCGTTTCACGTGCAACGCGGCGAATTCGTGTTCTTGACCGGTCCCTCGGGTGCCGGCAAGAGCAGCGTCTTGAAATTGATCGCGCTCATCGAACGCCCGTCGCGCGGCCAGGTGTTCATCGGCAGTCAGAACACGGCAGGCATCAAAGCGCGCGCGATCCCGCAATTTCGGCGACAAGTCGGCGTCGTGTTCCAAGATCACAAGTTGCTGCATGACCGTCCCGTGGCCGACAACGTCGCGCTGCCCTTGATCATCGCCGGCGTGCCGCGGCGCGAAATCGACAAGCGAATGCGCGCCGCCCTGGACCAAGTCGGCTTGCTCGGCAAGGAAAAAAGCCGGCCACTCGAACTCTCGACCGGCGAACAACAGCGCGTGGGCATCGCGCGCGCGATCGTCGCGAAACCGCCGCTGTTGATCGCCGATGAACCGACCGGCAATCTCGACCCCGAACTCGCGCTCGAGATCGTGCGCCTGTTCAAGCGACTCAACGACGTCGGCGTAACCGTCCTGATCGCGACTCACGATGTGCACCTCATCGACCATTTCAAATCGCGGCGCATCGTGCTGGGGGGCGGTCACGTGGCCGCCGAGAGCGCGCCGTGAGCTGCGTGAGAGTTCGCGCCAGGGGGCGAATGGGCCGGCTTTCCACGACGGGTGCGTCGCGATGGCGCTGAACGTGCAAGCGTATTTCATGCGCCACGCGCAAACCCTCGTCGGCTCGCTCGGGCGACTCGCGCGCGAGCCGTTCGCGAGCTTCATGACCATGGCGGTCATCGCGATCGCGCTGGCGCTGCCGTTGAGCCTGGATCTCATTTTACAGAATGCGCTGGGCGCCACGAGCGCGTGGCACGATGCATTCGAGCTGTCGGTTTATTTGGAAAGATCCGCAAGTTCCGCACGCGCCGAGGCCATTGCCAAGGAATTGCAGCAGCGCAACGACGTCGCGGCGGTGCGCTTGGTGACGGCGGCACAGGCGCTCGCCGAGTTTCGCGAGTATTCCGGCTTCGGCGAGGCACTCGATGCGCTGACCGAAAATCCGCTGCCGAATACGCTCGTCGTGACACCCAGTATCGGCGCGAGCACGCCCGAGCGCATGGGCGCGCTGAAGACGGCGATCGGCGCGATTGCCAACGTCAGCAGCGTGCAGCTCGACACCGAATGGGTCAAACGCCTCGTCGCGCTGCTGGATCTGCTGCGCAGCGTCGTGCGGCTTGCCGGCGGCTTGCTCTGCATCGGCGTGCTCTTGATCGTCGGCAACACGATCCGGTTGGAGATCCTCAACCGGCGCGCCGAAATCGAAGTCATGAAATTGGTTGGCGCCACCAACCGCTTCGCGCGCAGGCCATTCTTGTGGACCGGGACTTGGTACGGGCTGGGCGGCGGCTTGCTCGCAGTCGGCCTCGTCGAACTCGGCGCGGCCACGCTCGCGGGTCCGGTCGCGCGGCTCGCCTCGCTATACGGCAGCGCGTTTCGACTCGCGGGGCTCGATTGGCAGACGGCCGGCGGCGCGGTGCTTGCCGCGGCCCTGCTCGGCTGGCTCGGTTCTTGGGTTGCTGCGACGCGGCATATCCGCGCGATCAACCCCTCTTAAAGATTGATTTCATTGAGTTATTTAGCTCATTCCGAAGCCCTAAAGTTTGGGAACTTGCGGTCGATTTAGCACTCAAACTTAGCGAGTGCTATTATCGTGCTCGGGATGTTTAGGAGGTTTTGTGTCTATGACGACTGCGTTGGTTGCCAAGCCGAATAGTCTGGTATTTGCCGGTCCGCTCGGCAGCTTGGACTCGTATATTGACCGCGTCTCGCAGATTCCGGTTCTCTCTCGGGAAGAGGAAGTTGCGCTCGCGATCCGATTCCGCTCGGATGGCGATTTGGAGGCTGCCCGGGAATTGGTGCTCTCGCACCTGCGCTTCGTCGTGCACATCGCGCGCGGCTACTTGGGCTACGGCCTGCCGATGGGCGATTTGGTTCAGGAAGGCAACGTCGGCCTCATGAAGGCCGTCAAGCGCTTCGACCCCAACGTCGGCGTGCGCTTGGTGTCGTTCGCCGTGCATTGGATCCGTGCCGAAATTCACGAGTATGTACTGCGTAACTGGCGCCTCGTGAAGGTCGCGACCACGAAGTCGCAGCGCAAACTGTTCTTCAATCTGCGCAAAATGAAGAAGAATCTGACCTGGCTGTCCGAGTCGGAGACCGAAGCCGTTGCGCGCGATCTCGGCGTCGAGATCAGCGACGTACGCGAGATGGAGCAGCGCATGTCCGCGCGCGACATGTCGTTCGATCCGGCGCCCGATGCCGACGAGGAAGAGACCTATTCGCCGGCCATGTATTTGCCGGCCAGCAATGCCGATCCCGCGCTCGAAGTCGAACGCGAAGAGTGGGAAGAGGACTCGACCGACCGCTTGAGTGCAGCGCTCTCGCGCCTCGACGAGCGCAGCCGCAATATCCTCAAGCGCCGCTGGATGACCGATGACAAAGCGACCTTGCATGAGCTCGCCGACGAGTACGGTATCTCCGCCGAGCGCGTGCGTCAGGTCGAAGTCAATGCGATCAGCAAGCTCAAGGGAATGATGGTGAGCGCCGCGGCGTAAGCCGCGATCCCGCGGGCGACGAATCGCTCAATCGCGCGTAATGCACCAGCCGATGCATGCGCGCGTCAGTCCAAGCGTCCCCAACCCATGACGCATGACAATTCCCTTTACTTTGCGGATATTACGATTTCGACGGAACGGTATCGTCCGGAGCGTCTTTCGGGAGTTTATCCAACGTGGCCTTGGCCTCGTCCATGCCATTGAAATCCTTGCCCGACTGCAAGGAGCGCGTCAGGCTTTCGCGCGCGGCAGCGGCCTGGCCCGCAAGTGCTTGGGCCATGCCGAGGTGATACAGAAAGATCGGCTGATCCGGCGCCTTGGTCAGTGAATTCTGTAATGCCGTAATCGCGGCCTGCGCCTCGCCGCGCTTGTAGAGCACCCAGCCATAGGTATCGAGAAAATTTGCATTCGTGGAGGTCGCGAAACGCCGCGAAAGTTCTTTGGCGCGATCCAAGCTACGTGCATCCTTTTTATAGCTCGCCAAGAGCATTGCCAGATTATTGGCCGTGACGTCCGATTTCGGGTTTTGACGCAATGCGGCCTCATAGACCTGGACCGCGTCATCGACTTTGCCGTCACGTTCATAGAGCGTCGCGAGTTCCGACTCGAGAGGTTCTGGAATGGACGCCTTCGAGATCCCCGATTGCAAAGTCGCGATGGTCTCTTCGTTATTCTTGTCTGCGCGCGACTGAGCGATCGCGAGATTGCGGTAGGGCATCCACCAATTCGGATCGCGCTCGATCGCCATCTTGAACACCGGAATCGATTCCGCGGCGCGCCCATTCGACACCAACACCTCACCTTTCAAATTCAATGCAAACGCCGCCTTCGGATAACGCGTGCTGTAGTCGTCCAAGCGCTTGAGCGCGTCGGGCGCGCGCTTGAGATTCACCAGAACGCGGGTAACTGCCTGCAGGGGTTCTGCCGCTTCGGGCTGCAGCTCGAGCGCCGTCGAATAGAGGCGCAGCGCCTCGTCGAGTCGTTTGTCCGACTCCGCGAGCTGACCTTGGTAGTAGAACCCGAGTCCCAATTTTGGCTGCAGCGCGACCATCGCATCCGCGGCGGCCTTCGCGGTCACGAAGTCCTTGGTCGCGGCCGCCACTTTGAACTCGAGATCGAGCACCTGCATATTGTTCGGCTGCAGTTTGACGAGTTCTTCAACAACGGGCTTCGCTCGATCCGGCTTGCCGAGCTGTGCAAGCAACTGCGCAAAATCCAAACGCGTGGCCGCGTCGTTTGGGCTCGCCTCGACGGCGTGACGCATGGTCTCCTCGGCGAGCGCGGGCTCGCCGTTGGCAAGGTGGGCACGCGCCAAGCTGCGCATGACACCAATCGCATTGGGCTGATCTTGTAGAACCGCTCGCAAGTCGGAAATCGCCGACTTCGGATCACTGTGAGCAAGCGCCAAATTTCCTCGTAGAATCAGTGCGTCGTTGTCCCGCGGACTCCGCGCCAATACTTCTGCGATGAGTTTCTCCGCTGCGGGAATATCGTTCAGCTGAACGAGCAGCGCCGCAAGGCGATCGCGCGCGGTAATTCCCGGACCCTCGAGCTTTGCGGCCGCGATGACGTCCTTGTAGACCGTCTCCGCCTTCGCAATCTCCTTGCCTTGTTCATAGAAGCTCGCCTGCAAGAGCTTGAGCTCATAGTCGTTCGGACTCGCAGCGATCAAAGTCGTGAGTTCACTTTCCGCAATTTCGCGACTACGTCGGGCGGCCAGGAAATCGACGAGCGCGGTCTTGAGCTCACGCTGTTCCGGCAATGCTTTAACGCCATCACGCAGCACTTTCTCGGCCGCATCGGCTTGATCGGTACGCGAATAGAATTGTGCTAGACGCAGGCGATGCGCTTTCTCATCCGGCTTGAGTCGAACCAGATCGAGCAACAGTGATTCCACTTCGGTCTTCTTACCGAGACTCGAATCCAATTGCGCGAGCACTAGGCGCAAGTCGACCGTATTGGGGCTCTTCTTGATCGCATCTTCGAGCAACGCTTGCGCTTTATCGGCCTGCCCTTGCGACTTATAAATGCCGGCGAGAACCGATACCGCGTTTTCATTTGCAGGCGCCAGTTGCACGGCGCGCTCGGCATCCGTCAAGGCACCGCTCACATCGTTGAGTTGAAGGCGCGCCGCAGCGCGCACGGTCAGAAGATCAACATCGTCAGGGTGTTTATCAAAACCCGGATCCACGGTTTCGATCGCTTTGTCGGCGGCGCCGCTCATGGCATAGAGGCGCCCCAAGTTCGCACGGGCGCGTACATTGTCCTTATCGGAATCGATCGCGCCTTGATAAAAATGTGCCGCTTCGCGCAGGTTGCCGAGTTTCTCTTCGACGACGCCGTTTTCGTTGCGGGCACCGCTATCCTTGGGAAAAATCTCCAGCGCATCGCGGAATTCGAGGCGGGCCTTCTCGAAATTCCCCGCCGCGAGAAACTCCTGACCCTTCTCCATGTGCCTTGCTTTGCGAGATTCCGCACTTCCGCAACCGGCCACGAGCAGCAGCGATAGCAGCGCGAGCGGTATCCAAACAAGGTGTTTTCGGGGTGCAATAGTCATCGACGGAATACCACGGTCAATCAAGAAGCGCATCACCAGTCCCGCGAGCATCGCCGCCGCGTCGATTCGCACCCAAACCGCGCGGCTTTCGGCCCGGGTGACCAGCATATCGATTCCATAGGGCAAAATCACTAACTTGGCGATCGCGAGCGCTCCGCCCCAGGATGCACCGGTGACCTGGTCTTCAGCCCCGGGGACGGTGTGGCCGCCGGATGCGCAGACAGGCGGCGACAACCAGATGTCGGTAAATAGACTGCTGGCGGCCGGCGGGGCCCGCTGCCGGTATGCCGCGATCCGTGATGAACACCGGACCTTCCCTGGCTGCTTTTTTGGCTCGGCTGGTATCCTGATTGAATTCTCGACTGGATATGGTCGTGATCTTCATTCCTACGCCTCTCCACATCAACTACTGTAGATGTATTACTACAGTCAAATTGTGATTAAAAGTGATGGGGGCTCCGGGTTCGGGATCGGTTGCGGCAACCGCACTACTCGGCGCGCCCGTACGCCACCGCCTCGCGAAACACGTGCGCATGCAATTCCGCCGTGGCCGCCCGGGTCGGCGCATAACCGCCCGCGAGCACGATGACAAGGGGCAGGCCGCGCCCGCGCACCGCCTGAATCACCAGTTGTTCGCGCGCGTGCAGGCCGCTCGCCGTCAGCGCCAATTTCCCGTACCGATCGCCGGCGACGACATCGACGCCGGCGACGTAAAACGCGATATCGGCTTTGGCCGCCTCGAGTACCGCGGGCAAATGCCGCGCGAGTATTGCCAGATACTCGATATCGCCGACGCCGTCCTGCAGGCCGACGTCGAGCGACGAGCGCATCTTCGCGGTGGGGTAATTCCTTTCGCCGTGCATCGAAAACGTAAACACGTCGTGCATAGCCTCGAAGATCGCGGCCGTGCCATTGCCTTGATGGACGTCGAGGTCAATGACGACGGCCCGCTCGATCGCGCCCTCGGCGCGCAGCTGCATGATCGCAATCGCGACGTCATTCAAGACGCAAAAGCCCTCGCCATGATCAGCGAACGCGTGATGCGTGCCGCCAGCCAGATTGCCGGCAAGCCCATCGGCAAGCGCCGCGCGCGCGGCGAGCAGCGTGCCCGCCGCGGCGAGGCGCGAGCGTAGCCAGAGCGCCTCGGACCAGGGTAGTCCCAGGCGTCGCTGCTCGGCATCGGAGAGACCGGTCGTCGCGAGCTTGGCCAAGTACTCGCGCGTATGCACGAGACTTAGCGTTTCAATCGGAAGCGGCGACGGAACAAGGATCTCGGCGCCGCTGAGCAGCCCCTCGGCGACGAGTTGGTCCTTGAGCAAGGGGTACTTGCTCATCGGGAACGGATGATCCGGCGAGAGCGGTGCTTGATAGCCCGGGTGGTAGACGCATTTCATCGGCTTGGCGCTGGAGCTTACCGCATAGAACGCGCCCCCGCTCTAGGGGAACGGGGAGGGACTTGCCCTCGCCTACTGCGGCGTCTTGCAGGCGATCAGCAGTTCTCGATCATCCGGGCCGCCACGCACGGTGTCATAGCCGCGGTTGCCGCAAGCACGGCCGGCCGCGACGAGACAAGACGAGTAATTGTCTAGAAAACCATCGCAGGTGATTACATATCCCCTGCGCCCGTCCGGCGCATAAGTCGCCTTTGGGATGCTGCAGGCTCCCGCAGTCAGGACCATCAATGCGATCAAGAGTCGCGCAAGCGGCTTATTTATCATTGGAATCGAGTCGTCCCGTCAATTGATTGCCGAGTAAGATGATCGATCCAGATGACAATCATGTGTCAGCCTTAGGTGAGGCGCCCCGTCGTCATGCGCCCGCTATCTCGCGCAGGTATAGTCCGAGCCGGCAAAAAAATCGAGAGGCTCCAATGAAATTCCAGCGCAGTGCATGTCTGCAGATTGTCGTCATCATGTTTGGATTCGCG
>Ga0181532_10005933_pt1 | contig 10262 bp, 9 predicted proteins | sample PEATcosm2014_Bin_33_FD_119768 | JGI IMG/M metagenome (GOLD analysis project Ga0181532, IMG submission 119768) | Peatland microbial communities from MTU Mesocosm Facility, Houghton, MI, USA - PEATcosm2014_Bin11_30_metaG | ecosystem: Environmental > Terrestrial > Soil > Wetlands > Peat | place... | reverse complement strand
GTTCGTCCAACAAAGGCCACACAGAATGGAACTTAGCAGTCAGCTCGGCAAGACTGTCCATGCTCAGACAGCATAACAACCATTAGCCCAGGATGCTACCTTTATTTATTTACGGAGCCTTAGTAAGTTGGTAATTGGCGCCCCGGAAACCTTCGAGACTAAGTCGTCAGCAGAAATGAGTCCTCCCGACAAGAACCCATGACAGAGCAACATTGCGGAATGTTGCATTTCAAGAACGAAAGCCACCTTAGCGCAGAGCATCAAGAGAAAGCGTCGCTTCCTCGCTAAGGCGTGCGAATATGCTGGACCCGTTGCTCCGCGGGCGACATCAATGCGACGGCGCGCTTGAAATTGCTCAAACAGCCACGCGCAGCGGAGAGGCTGCCATAGTAATCGTTGTAACGGAATCCGGTCTCACCCCGCCACATCGGAAATGCGCTGCATGCATTCAACCATTGGTCGAATACAGAAGTTATATCCAGATAAGTATCCGCGATGAAGCCGGTAGCATCTTCCCAGTTGTCGGCAAACAGTAGCTTTCTGACTTCATGGGCTGGTTCTTTCCGAACGAGACTGGGGAGCCCGGCGTAGAAGATTGCATCCTCAACAATGTCATAACAGGCCCGATGATCCTTATGCCAACTCCCTTTCCAGTGGGTTACGATTGTCAGAGGCTTGTATTGTCGAATGAAATCGCAGACAGCAAGCTTTGCCTCGTCATTGATTGGAATTTCTCCATCGGGATAGTGAAGGAATAGTGCTTTCGCACCCAGCAACTCCGCAGCTTTCTGCGCCGCTTCCTGTTGAGATGATCCGTATTGCTCGGCGGGAATTGTGCGAGAGCCTTTCTCTCCCAGCGAGAGACTGAGCAAGTATCCTTGTCCTCGGAAATGAGTAGCGACGGCCACGGGGCCACCCATGGCAAAAAACGCGTCGCCAGGATGAGCAGCAATCGCCATTACATTGGCAAAGTTTCCCTCTTGCCAACCCGCAGTCTCACTTGCTGATTGTCCTGGCAATTGCTTGGCGTTTAAGAAGTCAGCTCCCATTGAAACGGCTGCTACACTGCCACCCGTTGCCATTAAGAAGTCGCGCCGCGTAGTAGAAAACATCATCCGCTCTCTCCTTTCGTCAAGCCTTATCTTTTCAATCGTCGCTCATATTCCTCGTACACCCGGTTGGTATTGTCGGGGGGAATTCCCTGCACGTTGGGTGACACAAATACCGGTGGAGTTTGCCCCTTGGCCGCCAGGTTCGCCGCCACCTGCGCGATGATCGACATTGCAATCGTAATACACGCCACCGTCGAGCCCGCCGCCACAGGCGCTTTCCACCCCTCAATCGCCACCAACGCATCTTCGGCCGGCGTGCAGTTGTCGATTACGATGTCCGCCACGTCCGCCAGCTTCTTCCTCGAGGAATGCATCGCCTCTCGCTTCCGGTAATTGTCCATCGACGTCACGCCCACGGTTGTCAGCCCGCGCTTCTTGGCCTCCATCAATACTTCAATCCCAGCTGCATTCAATCCTCCGTGGGAGAACACGAGCATCACGTCACCCTCGCGGATGGGTTCGTTCTCAAACAGCACCTGAGCATACCCCTCCCTCCGCTCCAACCAGAGCAATCCCTTCGCGCCGCCACTTCCAATCACGTTGGTCCACATCAGCCGCATGTCCATCAGCGGACGGAACCCCGGAAACGCGCCATATCGCGGAAACATGTCCTGCACCGGCAGCACGGAGTGACCGCTCCCGAACATGTGCACCAGCCCGCCCTTTGCGATTGTCTCCGCCATCACCGCGGACGCCTTCTCAATGTTCTCCATCTGCGTCTCCCAAATCTTTCCCAGTACTCCACCAATCCGCTCCCGATAAACACTGGCGCTCACAATTTTCCTCCTATGATTTTTCTTGCTGTTCTGCCAAAAACGATCTGGCAAATCAGCACTGCGGGCCCCCTACTTTTGATCGGACTGTGAATGTCATTCTCCGCTGCGGCAGAGCCATCTCTTCTATTCATCACTTCTCAATAATCGATCCTGTAAATCCTCACTCCCAGTGCCGGGACCTCCGTCTTCACCGCCAATCTTTTTCCCGCCACTTTCCGAGTCTCCCCAATCACGATTTCCCGCACGTTCCCGGCCGATCGCCCCAACCCCTCCGTAAACTCCACTTCCGCCGTCTTCTCTCCGTGATTGAAGAAGAACACGAATCGGCCTTTCTCTCCGTCCATCTCCCGCAGTTCCACCAAGGCCGGAGCCTTCAGTGCCGGCTCCGTCAGACCCGCCCATTTCGCCAGGATTCCTCCCAATGGATGCATCGCCACCGGTTTCGCCTCGTTCGACTGCCCCACAAATGTTCCCAGCAGAATCGCGCTACCTTTTCCATACGCGTGCTCGTAGCCGGCCGGCGTTCCATCCGCAAATGTCGCCGTCAGCTTCGCCTTCTCATCGAGCACACTAAAATGCTCCGCGAAGCTCGTTCCCGTAAACTCCTGTGCGCCCCACTTCACCTGAACTTGCTTCCCTGGGTCGATCGAACTCTCCCGCACGCCAAGCATTTCCGTCCATCCAAATCCCGGCACGGCACCCTCGGCGTGTCCGTCCTCGTTCACCCATCCGGGCCGCGCCTCCACGAACAAGTGGCCGCCGTTCTCCACATACGTCTTCAGCGCTGCCGCTTCATCCTTCGTCATCATTAACGGATACGGCAGCACAATTAGTTTGTATTTCTTCAGGTCCTGTCCCGTCAGTTCCCGCGAACTGAGTACATCTACGGGCAAATTCCGTTCGAAAAACATCCGGTGATACCCCGCCAGCGCTTTATGCATCGCGTTCCGAGAGTTTTCTTCGTCGTAGCCGCCCAGCAGCGGCACAAGCGGGCTGAACACAATCGCCGATTCCGCCTGCTTCGGTTTTGCCTGCAACAGCAGATCCGCGTTCGCTGCGATTTTCCTCGCCGTCTCTCCCGCGCGACGGCTGCGCTCCGTCAGCGTTCCATCGAGCTGGATCATTCCGTATCCGCCACTCTCATAACCCGCATTCATCGGGTAAAACGCGTAATAGTTGATCGCTCGCGCCCCGCGTGACACCATCCCCCAGGTCCACGTTTCCAGGTCGCTCGCCGTCACTTCCGATCCAATGGTGGTTCCGTGCACGCCGAACCCGCTCTGCAGTTCGCCCACGTAGAATCCGCGTCCTCCGGTCATCGCCGCCGTCAGGTCCATGGCCAATACCCGGCGCTCAAGCTTCCAGTTGTACTCCGCAGCCGTCAGCTTCGGATAAAAGCTGGTGCCGAAGTAATCCACCGAATCCTTCATCAGAAAATCGTCCGTAGGGTCGTATGGATCCGCCAGCGTGCGGTCCATTGGCGAAGGATTCGGTGCGTGACTCGTCGTCACGTGAGTGGCGTCGATCGCTTTCACCGCATCGTTCCTCATCTTCAGGTCTTCCGCTAGTTTGTAACCGTAGTACACGCGCCAATCCATGAAATCCGTGTATGTCAGGATCGTTCCGTAGCGGGGAGGTTCCACCTGTTTCCAATCCGTGAACGTCCGGTGCCACGCCACGTTCAGCTTTTCCAGCGAGCCGTATTTCATCTGCAACCACTGGCGAAACCGCTCCATGCTCGCTGGGCAATAACAAAACATCGGCTCCGATTTATATCCCACCCGAGCCCAGTTCAACGCCGCTGGTTCGCTCCACAAGTCCCACCCGTAAAAGGCCTTGTTCTTCTCGGCGTGCCGCGCCACCTCCTGAAAAAATGCCAACACTGCCTTACGCACGTCCTTGTTATCAAAGCAAAATCCTGGCGCGGCCTGCGATGGAATCGCCAGGCCGTCTTGCGCCGCGTACCTTCCCTCGGGAAATTTCGCTCCCATCCACTCCGGGGCCGAATCTACGTACACTTGGACAATCACTTTCAGGCCGACTTCATCTGCCAGCCGTAACAGCAAATCCAGATTCTCCAGGTGATATTCCCCCTCCCGCGGCTCGCCTACATTCCATTCCACCCAGGTGCGCACGGTGTTGAATCCCAGCCCTTTGATCTTCAGCAAATCTTCTTCCCACAATCTCGCCGAATCCGCACTCACTTCTTCCAGCATTGGCGCCCGTGCTTTGCCCCCGCTATACCAAACCGACACCGGATAGAAGGAGGACTGCGTTTGAGAGCCGTCTTGCGCCGGCAGCGCCGCGGTCAACGCCAAAAATGGAAAGACAATTCGGAAAAGATTCATACGTATGATCTCTACGGCAACGCACCACTGCTGAGGGGATCACGCAAAGGTTGCCTCTCAAGAAACTCCGAAACGAGGTAGTGGACTCCAGCCAGGGTGCCAACGTCAAGAATGAAGAGTAGATTCGGATTGTCCAGCGCACATAGAACAAACCGCGGCAAGCGATCGGCATCATTGGCGAAGGACTCGGGCAGAATCTTGACAGCGGCCTTTCGGTCAAGGCGAGTATGGCGAGCACGATATACCTCGCCCGTGCCGCCGGCCCTCAGCGGCGCTTGGATTCCGTAAGGACCGAGTTTCGTGCCAGAGGTGAGGACCATCCGTGCGCGCAATTATAGACTGCTCAGCATTTCGCAGCGGACATGCGACGATTCTGGGCGGTTGGTCGGCACCCCTTCCTTTACCAATTAGGTAAGAGTTGCCGTCATCCAGCCGTAATCGGCGACAGATGCCAACGGAGCTTCCAATTTCCCGCATTTTGACTTCGAGCCTGCGTTGGCGGATAGCGGCGATCAGGACAGGAACCGAGAAAGCATCCTTGCCGTCACATTCTCGCGCTGCGAGTTTTGCTAATCTCAACATTTACTGAAGCTGCTGTTCACTCCAAGAGAGCGAGCATTTGTCCCCTCTATGGCCGAATCTCCGATCACCGCGCGCAGTCAGGATTTTGCTACTTGGTACCAAGACGTTGTGTTACAAGGCGACATGGCCGAGCCCGCGGAAATCGTCAAGGGCTGCATGGTCATCAAGGCCAACGGCTACGCTGTCTGGGAGTTGTTGCAGCGCGAGCTTGACGGCCGCTTCAAAGCCATGGGTCACCAGAACATGTATTTTCCTCTGCTGATTCCGCAAAGCTTTCTACATAAGGAGGCGGAGCACGTCGAAGGCTTTTCGCCTGAATTGGCAGTAGTAACGCTGGCCGGCGGCAAGCAACTGGACGAGCCCTATGTGATTCGGCCGACGTCGGAGACGATCATCGGCCACTTCTTCGCCAAATGGATCAAGAGCTGGCGCGACCTGCCAGTGCTGGTAAACCAGTGGGCCAACATCATTCGATGGGAGCTGCGCACGCGCATGTTTCTGCGGACGACAGAATTTCTCTGGCAGGAAGGCCACACCGCGCACTCCAATCACGACGAGGCTGTTAAGGAAGTGCGGCGCATGCTGGACGTGTACGCCGAGGTGGCCGAGGACGTAATGGCGGTGCCTGTTATCAAGGGCGTGAAGACCCAATCGGAGAAGTTCGCCGGGGCGCTGCAAAGCTATTGCATCGAAGCCATGATGCAGAACGGCTTCGCGTTGCAGGCCGGCACCAGCCACGACCTCGGACAGAACTTCGGCAAAGCCTTCGACGTCCAGTTCCAGAACAAGGAAGGCCAGCTCGACTATGTCTGGCAGACCAGTTGGGGCGTGAGCACGCGCCTGATCGGTGGGCTGATCATGAGCCACTCCGACGATAGGGGTCTAGTGCTGCCGCCGAAGCTTGCGCCTACGAAGGCCGTGATCGTTCCGATCTATGGCAAGGACGGCGAGAAGGATCGCGTACTCGAAGCTGCGCAGCGCATCGCAAAAGAGGTTGGGGCAAAGGTGGACGACCGCGAAGGCCAGACTCCTGGCGCGAAGTTCTTCCATTGGGAGCGTCGTGGCGTGCCGCTTGTACTCGAATTCGGACCACGTGATCTGGCATCAGGCAGTATCGTACTCAAGCGGCGCGACACCGGTGGCAAGCAGCCGATGCCACAAGCCGAACTCGCGGAGAAGCTGCCTGCGCTTCTAGGTGAAATGCAAAAGGACATGTTTGACGCCGCGAAGCAGCGATTAAGAACGAATACGGTGCTGGCCAACTCGATCGGCGAAGTGGAGTCGATCCTCCATAATGTCACGGCCGAAAAAGGTGGCGGCAAGTTCGTCATGGCGCATGTGAAGGATGATCCGCGCTGCGACCTGCGCGTGAAAGAGTTCAAAGCCACGATCCGCTGTATTCCTCTGGTGGATGAATGTGACGGTCCGGGCAAGTGCATCGTCACCGGTGAACAGGTCGACCGGCGTGCGGTGATCGCGAAGGCGTATTAACCACAAACGATACGGCAGTTGGGGATTTTTGCGCCGGGCGTATAGTCGGCAAACCTTACCTTGGGATACTTCCCGCTTGCCCGTGATCTGCCCCGAACTCCAAAAGTTGAGGATTCGTATCCAAAACTGAGTGGTGGGACGATCTAGCACTATTAATGATGCCAACCCGTAGAGAGACCGCTCTGGTCTCTAAAGCCGTCCGCTTTCGGACACAGCCCTTCATGAGCGGACAGCCGCTGCGGCTTGCGCCTTCTGCATTCTCTTCGCGATCAATGGCTTACGGTCGTTGGGGAAGGGTACGGTGATTGCATCTTAACGAGCAGGGCTTGTGGTGTGCGTCTCTTAGGAGGTCGCAGGATGAGTGGGCTAGCTCAAGATCTTCATTATGCGCTTCGGCAGTTGCGCAAAGCTCCTGGTTTCACAATCGCAGCCGTTCTGACATTGGCGCTGAGCATCGGCGCAAACGCGGTGGTGTTCAGCCTACTAAATGAGCTAGTGCTGCGACCTCTAAACGTTCCGGGCGGGCAGAACCTTTACCAGATTGAAAGGGCCGACGGAAGTGAACCGTCGCAGTCCTATCCTGACTATCTCGATCTGCGGGATCGGAACCGCTCCTTCGATGGTCTGATTGCCTACGAGATTTCGACGGCTGCGCTCGACTCAGATGGCAGAGCCGCTCCAATCTGGCTATATACCTCAAGCGGGAACTACTTCGATGTCCTTGGAATTCAACCCCACCTTGGCCGATTCTTCCACGGCAGCGATGAGCACGGGCCGAACAGCGCTCCCTATGTCGTTCTGAGCTATGCCTACTGGCAGAGCCATTTCCAAGGTGATCGTGGAGTGGTGGGACGGGCGGTCCGGGTCAACAAGTACAGCTACACGATTCTGGGCGTGGCTCCCGAAGGGTTCCGCGGCACGGAATTGTTCTTTGCCCCGGATCTTTAGGCGCCCATCGTCAACCAGCAGCAGATTGAAGGCTCGAGCAATCTGGATTCGCGCGGCAATCGGGGAAGGTGGGTGATTGGCCGTTTGAGGAGCGGTATAACTCCGGCGCAGGCAAGGGCCGACCTGAACAGTATCGCGGCGCACATGGCTAAGAGCTATCCCAAGGAAGACGACGGCGTGGCGTTTGGGCTGGCGCGTCCCGGTCTGGCGGGCGACATGCTCGGAGGCCCGGTGCATGCCTTTGTAGCCGGGCTGATGCTGCTTGCTGGACTGATCCTGCTGGCAGCGTGCGCGAACCTCGGTGGTTTGTTCGCTGCTCGCGCCGCGGATCGCACGCGCGAACTCGCCCTGCGTCTAGCGCTTGGTTCGAGCCGCGGACGCATTCTGCGGCAACTGCTCACTGAAGCAATTCTGGTTTCGATTGCCGGCGGCGCGCTGGGCATGGCTGGAAGCGTGGTATTGCTGCGGATGTTAAGCACCTGGCATCCTGATCCCATTTTTCCCATTGATCTTGACATTCATCCGGACCTGCTTACCTATGCGGTAGCGCTGTTGCTGGCCCTGGCCAGCGGATTCCTGTTCGGAATGGTGCCGGTACGCCAAGTATTGAAGACCGATCCTTTCCAGGGAATCAAGAGTGGAGCGGGCGGATGGACGAACTCACGGCGCATCACGTTGCGCGACTTGCTGCTAGGCGCGCAGATTGCGGTGTGCGCGGTGCTCGTCACCTCGTCGCTGGTTGCGGTGCGGGGAATGATTCGCTCCCTCCATAGCAACTTCGGGTTTGTGCCTCAGAACGTGTTGCAGGTGAATACAGATCTGAATATGGCCGGCTACCAAGGCGAGCAGGTCGCGGCCATGCAAAAACGCATGCTTGACGCCGTCGAGAACATTCCTGGCGTAACCGCGGGTGCCTACGCCGGTAGAATCCCGCTGAACCTGGGTTGGAGCCAGAACACGGTTTTCAAGGACAGTACAACGGACTACCGTAGTTCGAATGCGACGGCTCATCCCATGGAGTACGCGGTATCGCCGGGGTATTTTCATGCCGCTGGCACAACCCTGCTACAAGGACGAGCCTTCACATGGGACGATAAGCAAGGTGCTCCGCGCGTGGCCGTGGTAAACGGGGAGTTTGCGCGCGCCCTCTTCGGCTCAGAAACGAATGCGATCGACAATTCGTTCAAGTTCGGCGACGGGACGCGGGTGCGCGTCGTCGGCATCGTTGAAGACGGCAAATATATGACTTTGAGTGAAGAGCCCCAGCCAGCCATGTTCGTTTCGATTTTGCAAACACCATCGAGCTGGACCTGGATGATCTTGCGCGCAAATCACGACGCGCAGGATCTGGCGCCGGTTTTGGAGCAGACGCTTCGCAGCCTGGATGAAGGGCTGCCGCTTACGATCAACACGTGGGACAAAGAGCTGGGAACTGCACTGCTGCCTGCGCGGGCGGCATCGATTGCGCTGGGAGTGCTGGGCGGCCTGGGCGCGATGCTCTCCATCACCGGCGTTTTTGGAATGGCCGCATACTCGGTCAGCAAGCGCTTGCGCGAGTTGGGAATCCGCGTTGCCCTTGGCGCGCAGCGCAAGGAAGTGTTAATGGCAGCCTTAGGACGTGCCTTCAAATTGCTGACTTTTGGTTCGGCAGCAGGACTCCTCGTGGGGATTCTGGCCAGCAGAGTGCTGGCTTTCATCGTGTACGAGGCAACTCCTCGAGATCCGCTGGTATTGGCTGGGGTTGTCATCTCTATGGCGCTGCTGGGCCTACTGGCAACGTGGATTCCAGCGCGACGCGCGATGTCGATTGATCCGGTGATATTGCTTCGCGAGGAGTGAACTGCCAACAGCATGAAATAGGCTGCTGCTGGGGAATCAATGCCGCGGTGTATCAAAAACTGCTTTTTCCGAAAATGGGCAGTGGGATTCGACCTGTGGAGCACCGGCGGGCGCGAAATTCTGCGCTGGCTTTTCGCTGCTCCTCTGCGTTTTCGTTAGTGATGTCTTTTTCGGCTTTCCCACCATGCTGCACTGGCGCGGCGACGGCAAAGAAATTTTATTCCGTGCACAGGAGCTGGATTCAAACGAGCTCGTGATGATGGCCGCTGATGGAGAGACCACCCCGGTGTTCCGGGTCGGCACGCCAAAGATGCTTTTCAGACTGGCGGGCCCGATCACGGGCAGCCTTGGCGCAGTCAGCCGCGACGGCCAACGGATTGTCCTTCCCGGCAATGTGCCCGCGGATAAAACTGCGCAATCTTCCGGGGTCGAATGACGCGTCGAACGCGGGCAGCCGGCCGATCACTAACATGGCTGCGTAGAGCGCAGAGTTCCGGCGGAAGATCATCTCCGATTTGCCGGTTGACGGAACTCATGCGACGGCTGCTATCGTTTTCGGTTCTGGTTTCAATCCAATTCTGCGCGACCTGCGCGAGACAGAGGCCCGAGGCCGAATATCGTCCCACCACGACAATCAAGGACCTGATGGACGGCATTGTCGATTCTGCCGCGGACACAATCTGGGACTCCGCTAGCGCCTGTAACATCAAGTCGGAGCGAAGTGTTGTCAGGGGTGACGAGCATGACCGGAGGCATCGCTGTACACATAGTTTTGCGGTGCTGCCCGCGCCGCAGGGCTGGCATACATTCGCTTCCGCGCGGCGTTGGCAGCCAGCTAGCGCGAGTCCCAGTCGGAAGTTAGGGTAGAATTCTAGCCGCGCTTAAGGGCCTTCGCGGTAGGTTGCGTTTGCAGGAGCGGCCCGAAGAGTTCAGAGTTGTGGGTTTGGACGCAAAGCAATGCCAGGTGAACGGTCGCGTCGAGAAAATGCAGCGGCGGATGCTGGCAGTCGAGTGTGGGTCTTGGTTTTCCTCTCGCCCCTCGTGCTAGATCACCGTTCTCTAAGTAGTTAATCAATAGAGACCTCATCCATTTTATACTTCCATCGGAATACCACCGGAGCTGCATTCACTTCTTGGAAGTACAGGTGGATTCGCTGGATGAGTTC
>Ga0181532_10005932_pt1 | contig 10265 bp, 8 predicted proteins | sample PEATcosm2014_Bin_33_FD_119768 | JGI IMG/M metagenome (GOLD analysis project Ga0181532, IMG submission 119768) | Peatland microbial communities from MTU Mesocosm Facility, Houghton, MI, USA - PEATcosm2014_Bin11_30_metaG | ecosystem: Environmental > Terrestrial > Soil > Wetlands > Peat | place... | reverse complement strand
GCTTACAGCCCTTCCAAAATCATTGCTGGTCAGGCCGAGAGGTGCTTGTCGGGCGATTACCTGGCCTGGCGCTTCAGGCTGATCACGGCGGGGCTGCTGATGTTCCCTTTGCGGTCCACGGCGGATACGGCGACCACTTCCGGCGCGGGTGTGTCCCAAGTCTCGGAGTTGGTCGTCGCCGGCAGAATCCTGGTGGTCCAATGTCCCCCCAAGCGACTTTGCACCACCCAGAGCCAGACCTTGCTGAAGCCGATGGGTGACCAGTTGACTTTCGATTGGGAGCCGGTTGTGGCCTTGCGGATTGTCAGCTTGGGTTTGTCAGGGGCCGAAGTCCCCAGCCAAGGAGTAGCGGGCACGAGTGCGGGCTGCTGATAAACTTCCTTCTTAAGCGCCTCATCCAACGCGGTGTTGCGCATGAGCGTTCGCATATTCCAGTGGATATGACCGTTTGGGGCGGGCAGCTCTCGCGCGATGCGGATCTGGTTGATAATCTCCTCGGGCGGCCATGAGCGGCCTCGTCCGTTCGTGTCCGTGCTCGCAGGCCGCCAGCCACGGCCGGCATGGGTGGTATTCATCCCGGCGACCAGAAGCCGGCGTTGGGTGTTCTGCACCGCCCACCATCTCAGGAGCGCGGGGAAGCTCTGCTCTGACGCATCTATGGCCCAATAGAGCTGCGGAGCCAGGTAATCTACCCACCCATTGGCCAGCCATTTACGCGAGTCGGCATAAAGCACCGCGTAGGCGTCAAAGCCCTTAATCTGCGCTGGGTAGCCGGGGCGCCAAATCCCGAAGGGGCTGACGCCAAACTTCACCCAGGGCTTGGCGGACTTGATGGACTTGTAAACGCGCTCGATGAAACGATTCACATTGTCGCGCCGCCAATCGTCCCGGCTCAGCTTCGGGCCTGCGCCAAAGCGCTTCCAGCTCGCGTCGTCCGGGAAATCCATTTCCTTGCCCGCGGCATCCTTCTCTCGATACGGATAGAAGTAGTCGTCGAAGTGAACGCCATCCACGTCGTAGCGTTTGACCACGTCCATGATGACGCTCAGGGAGTAGTCCTGCACTTGCTTCTCGCCGGGGTCGAGCCACAGGTATTTCCCATACTGGCGCACCAGTTCCGGGTGCCGTTTGCTGACGTGCTCGGGCGAGGTCGGCGAACTGCTGTCCAGCACGCGCGCGCGGTAGGGATTAAACCAAGCGTGCAGCTCCAGGCCGCGCTTGTGCGCCTCGGCGACGGCAAAGGCTAGCGGGTCGTAATAGGGTTGCGGCGCCCGCCCCATAGTGCCCGTGAGGTATTCCGACCAGGGCTCAATCCGTGAGGCATACATCGCGTCACACGCTGGGCGGACCTGGAAGATGATCGCATTCAACTTGAGCTGGACGGCCCGGTCGAGAACGGCCAGCAACTCGGCCTGCTGTTCGGCGCTGCCCAGCCCCTTTTGCGACGGCCAGTCAATGTTCCCGACTGTGGCAACCCAGACGCCGCGGAATTCGCGGACGGGCTGGGGCGGAATTAGACCGCTAGGCGAATAGCTGGCTGCTGTAGCACTACGGGTTATTCCGGTTGCCAGGAACGCGGCCCCGAGGAGAGCCGATACCCGACCGAACCAAAGGTGCGGCCGGTCTATCCCGAGAGTGCCGTCCTTGCCGGGACGGTTATTGGGGAGCGTCTGTGCCATAGCGGTCGAAAGTGCTTTGTTTGGCGGCCGGCCATGTCTTAGCAGCTTTACTGCGGCGAGCGCAAACCTTTTAGCGCCAAACGGTCAGCCGCTCTGGGCATTTGACCTTGGGCCTATCGTCGCCTAGACTTCGCACTCTTGTATGAAAGTTCTAGTGTGTGACCCGGTGTCTCCGAAGGGGATTGCCTTGTTGCAGCAGCGGCCCGAGTTCGAAGTCGTCGTGCTGCCCAAACGGCTTTCGGAAGCGGAGTTGCTTCCAGTCGTCAAAGATGTCGCCGCTATGGTGGTCCGGTCCGAGACCAAGGTAACGCGCAAGGTCATTGAGGCCGCGCCACAACTTCGTGTGGTGGGCCGCGCCGGAGTGGGCGTTGATAATGTGGATGTCGAGGCCGCCACGCAACATGGGGTCGTGGTAATGAATACGCCCGGGGGCAATACCGTTTCCACCGCCGAGCTGTCGTTTGCGATGATCCTGAACCTCGCACGGAAAGTGCCTCAGGCATACGCCTCGATGGTCGCGGGCAAGTGGGACCGCAAGCAGTTCCAGGGCACGGAACTGGCCGGCAAGACCCTCGGCGTGCTTGGGTCGGGCCGGATCGGCAGCGAGGTGGCTAAGCGGGCTCTGGCCTTCGGCATGAGAGTCCTCGCGTATGACCCCTTCCTGTCTGAAGCACGCGCCAAGGCACTGGGGATCCAACTCGTCGCCGACCTCGATGACGTTTACCGGAACGCCGACTTCATTACCGTGCACATGCCGGTGACTGACCAGACGCGCGGCATGCTCAACGCCGCCGCCTTCGCGAGGATGAAACCCAAGGTCTGCGTGGTGAACTGCGCGCGCGGGGAAATTTTCGTGGAAAATGACCTCCTCGCCGCGCTCGACTCGGGCAAGGTCGCCGCGGTGGCGCTCGATGTGTATGCGACGGAACCGCTGCCGGCCGAGCATCCCTTCCGCAAACACCCGGCGATTACCCTCACGCCCCATCTCGGCGCGAGCACGCATGAGGCGCAGGAGAAATGCGGCATCGAGGTGGCCGAGGTCATCGCGGGTTACCTGCTGACCGGGGAAGTGCGCAATGCGGTCAACCTGCCCTACCTCGACGCGAAGACCTACGAGCAGATCCGGCCTTACCTTACCCTGGGTGAGAAGCTGGGCAGGTTGCTCGCCCAGCTTGCCCCGCCACACGCCGACCGCCTCCACATCACCTTCGGCGGCAAGGCGCAGGAATTGCCGAACATTGACCCTGTGACGCGGGCCATCCTCCTTGGCTTCCTGTCGCGCGCGTCCGTGAAGGACCTCAACAATGTCAATGTGCGCAGCATCGCCTCGACTCTGGGGCTGACGGTCGAGGAGAAGCGTTCCAACGAGCCGGTCACGTTCAACGAATGGCTGCATGTGCAGGTCTTTCGCGACGAGGAGAAGCTCGTTTCCGCTGGCGGCACCTTCTTCGGCTCGCCGGACAACCCGCGCATTGTGCGGCTGTTCAGCCAGCCAACGGAGATTGTGCCGCTGGGCGTTGTGCTGCTCCTGATCAACAAGGACCGGCCGGGGATCGTGGGCTACCTCGGCACGCTGTTGGGCCGGCACAAAGTTAATATTGCCAGCATGAGCCTTACCCGGGATACTGCGGGTGGCCAGGCCTTAACGGTCTTGAATTTGGATAGCGTGCCTCCAGGGGAAGTTATGGACGAGATTCAAAAGGACCCGGACATCAGCAATGTCAAGGTGGTCGAATTATAACGAATGCGAAGCGTACCGAAGCTGTCTATGAGAAACATGATTAAATTACTCGTCCCGCTAGTCGCCGTCACAGTGCTCGTCACTGTGCGAGCTGACGCAGCCCAACCGTCACCATCCAATGCGGCCACTTCGGCCAAATCCGACTCTACGTCCACCGACCTCTTCGGAACTACGGTCGTGGCCAAAGGCAAAAGCTTTGAGATCACGCGCAGCCAGTTGGACGACGATGTCATCCGCGCCAAGTCGCAGCTCTCTGCCGCGGGGCGGCCGGTATCGGCCGATCAGACCACATTGATGGAGCAGCAGATCCTCGATCAACTGATCAATGTCCAGCTTCTGAAGGCCAAAGCCACGGACGCGGACAGAGCGGCGGGCAAAACGGCGGCTGAGAAGCGCTTCGCGGATGTCAAAAGCAAGCTGGGCTCTGACGAGGCACTCAAGCGCCAGTTGACGCTCATGGGTGCCAGCCAGGACGAGGTTCTGCAGAAGTGGACCGAGGCGCTGACCGCCGAGGCTGTCCTCAAACGGGAACTCAAGATCAACATCACGGACGCCGATGCCAGAAAGTTCTATGACGACAACCCGGCACGCTTCGAGCAGCCGGAGATGGTCCGCGCCAGCCATATCCTCCTGACGACGCGCGACCCTTCCACGGGTTCGGACCTGTCGGAGGACAAGAAGGCGGCCAAATACAAAGAGATGGAAGGCCTCCTGAAGCGTGCCCGCGCCGGGGAGGACTTCGCGAAGCTGGCCAAGGAGTATTCCGAAGACCCTGGCTCCAAGGACAAAGGAGGCGAGTACAAGTTCCCCCGTGGGCAGATGGTGCCTGAGTTCGAAGCCGCCGCCTTTTCTTTGAAGACCAACCAGATCAGCGACATCGTCACCACCTCCTTCGGCTACCATATTATCCAGCTGAGCGAGAAGATACCGGCCCACAAGGTGGATTACGCCAAAGCGGCTTCAGACATCAAGGACGGTCTGGCGGCTCAAGCCATGCAGAAAGAATTCCCCGCTTATATAAAGACGCTCAGGAAAGAGGCGGGCGTGGAGATCCTGGACGAGAAGCTGAAGCTGAAGGAGAACTCCGAAACGGCGGGGCTGCCGCCGGGCCACCCCCCAGTCCAGCCGGCACAGAAACCCGGTAGCAAGTAAGCCGCTGAGGGGCATCTTGGGCGCTCGGTGGAAAGTTCTAGCAGGACTGGTTGCCATCGTGGGGGTGGTGCTCGTTGGCCTCATGCTGGCTCGGCCGGTGGTCAAGGGATCGGGGAGCGCCTCGCAACCACAATCCGTCGAACCGGACCCGCAAACGCCTGCTGAGGAGGACCGTCCACTGCCCCTCTCCCAACCGCGGCAGCAGCCTCCCGTCTCGCCTCAGGCTGCTGCGGAACCCTTCCCAGCGCCGGCTGCCTCGGCCAATCTCATCACCAATTGGGAAGACAAGCTGGATGAGATCCTGGCTGCGGAGGCCGCGACCGATGCCAAGGCAAGGCAGTTGCTGGAGATGTTCCCGCGCCTGCCGGGAGAGGGCCAGGCGGAAGTGGCCAAACATCTTTGCATCCTCGTCTCTGACCAGGATTATGCGCCCCTCAGCCAGCTCCTGGCTAATCCCCAGCTTCCACAGGACGTGCTCGATACGCTGATGGCCGACGCGCTGAATCGGCCCAACAGTTTGAAACTGCCTGCTCTGGTGGAAGTCGCTCGCACCGCCCAACACGCCAAAGCTGCCGATGCCAAAGAAGTGCTTGGATTCCTCCTGGAAGCAGACTATGGAAACGACTGGCCTAAATGGCAGGAGCAAGTGCAGGCCTGGCTTGAAGACAACCCCGACTAGATGATATGATGATCCACGAAACCGCGAAAGCTCCCAGCATTCCCTACCTCGATCTGCCCGCTCAAATGCGTGCAATCCGGAAGGACATTGACGCCGCCATTGCCCGCACGCTTGACAACTGCTCGTTTTGCCTCGGCCCGGACGTGGCGCAGTTCGAGAAGGACTTCGCCCGTTTCTGCGGCGCGGAGCATTGCGTCGGTTTTAACAGCGGCACCTCGGCACTGCACGTCGCGATGCTGCTCCTCAAGGTAGGCCCCGGCGACGAGGTTATTACCAGCCCTTTTACTTTCGTCGCGACAAGTTGGGCGATTTCTTACGTTGGCGCCAAGCCCGTCTATGTGGATGTAGATGACGCGACTTGCAATCTCAACCCCGAACTCCTTCAAGACGCCATTACTCCACGCACCAAGGCGGTCCTGCCGGTCCATCTCTACGGCCATCCCTTCGCCGTAGAGCCGATCCAGGCGGTTTGCCGCAAGCACAACGTGCCGTTGGTGGAGGATGCCGCCCAGGCGCACGGCGCGAAGTACCGCGGCAAGGTCGTCGGCACTTTTGGCTCAATGTCCTGCTTCAGTTTCTACCCGGGGAAGAACCTGGGCGCTTACGGCGAAGGCGGCGGGCTGGTCACTCATGATGCCGCTTTTGCGGCGCGTGCGCGCGCCTTGCGCGATCACGGCTCCACGAAGCGCTATTACCACGACGAGGTAGGCTTTAACTACCGCATGGAAGGCATCCAGGGCGCCGTGCTCGATATCAAACTCAAGCACCTGGATGCATGGACGCGCGAGCGCCGGCGCGTGGCGCATCGCTATCACGACTTGCTGGCCGACACCCCGCTGCAACTGCCCCGCGAGGCCGATTACGCCGAAAGCGCCTACCATCTCTATGTCGTGCGCCATCCGCGCCGGGACGAGCTTAAGAAGCATCTCGAGGTCAATCACGTGGGCTGTGCGCTGCATTACCCGGTGCCGCTGCATCTCCAGAAGTGTTACGCTCACCTGGGCTACAAGCCCGGCGATTTCCCGGTCGCCGAGAAAGCCGCGCGCGAGTGCCTGAGCCTGCCGATCTATCCCGAGCTGGCGGAACCGCAGATTCAGCGCGTAGCAGAGGTGATCAAGGACTTCTTTCGCAACGCGTGAGCCGGTGAGCGGATCCTGCGCAGCGCCTGACGGCCTCACTGGCGGGCGTCCCGGACGGTAGCCATCCAGGCGGCGGCCTTCCTATCATGGCAAGTCGGAATGCGCTTGCATTCTTCGCAGACATCCGACATGTTGTCGGACATGAAGACATTCACCGTGAGAGACCTGGACCGGAAGCCCGGGACAGTACTGGATGCCTGTGATCGTGAAGGCGCCGTCCGCATTCAACGTCGGGATGGCCGTCGTTACACGGTGCGCCCGGATGCAGGGGCGGCACAAAAGGTCCCCTGGCGAAGGCTGATGGCTGAGCACCGTGCCCGCATTGCGCGCATCTTTCCGGAGCCCATCCCGGAGGAACAGGTCCGGAGAGTTGATCAGCTCATCGCTGGCGAATGACGCCCTACGCCGATACGAACTTTTTCACTCGGCATTACCTGGAATTGCCGGAATCGCCAGTGGTGTCGGCTCTGGCCGCACGAGCCGAGCGCGAAGGTGCGCGGGCGTTGCCGGTGAGCTGGCTTCACCGCCTCGAACTCTGCAACGCTTTGCAGTTGCACGTCTTCCAGGGCGGCAGCTCCGGACGCAAGCGGGTTACAGCCGAACAAGCCGCTGCCGCGCTGGCAGTATTCCGCGATAACTTGGAGCGCCGCGTGCTGGTGCGAACGGTGGCCCTTGCCATCGGGGACCTGGAGCGCCAGTTCGAAGAGCTGAGCCTGCGCCATACCGCCAAATACGGCTTTCGCACTTACGACCTACTGCATGTCTCGTCCGCCCTCCTGCTTGGCTGTGACAGCTTCTGGAGCTTTGATCCCAAGGCGACGCGGCTAGCCGAGTTGGAAGGATTGGAAGTTCTCCGGCAATGAAGGCTTGAGCGTCAGTCCGCCACCGGCACCACCAGGTTCTCCATGATGTAATCTTTGCGCTCAGGCGTATTCTTCCCCATGTAGAAGCCCAGGATGCCTGCTGCGTCCTGCTTGGGCGCATATTCCACCTGGCTCAGGCGCATTTCCTTGTCGATGAATTGCTTGAATTCGGTTGGGTTGATCTCCCCCAGCCCCTTGAACCGCGTGATCTCGCAGCTCTTGCCCAGCTTGGCCGCCGCGGCGTCGCGCTCCGCCTCCGAATAGCAGTAAATCGTCTGCTGCTTGTCCCGTGCCCGGAACAGAGGCGTCTCGAGCACGAACAAGTGGCCGTCATGCACAAGCTGGTCAAAGAAGCGGAAGAAGTAGGTGATCAGCAGGTTGCGGATGTGGAGGCCGTCCACGTCGGCGTCGGTGGCCAGGATGACCTTCTCATAGCGCAGCCCTTCCAGGTTGTCCTCGATGTCCAGGCTCCGCATGAGATTGTACATCTCGTCGTTCTTATAGACGATGTCGCGCTTGAGGTCCCAGACATTGAGCGGCTTGCCCTTCAGGACAAAGATGGCCTGGGTGTTGACGTCGCGGCAGCTCACGATCGAGCCGGCGGCGGATTGGCCCTCGGTAATGAAGACCATCGTGCCCTTCCCCTTGCCTTTGGCCTTGTTGAAGTGCTCCTTGCAGTCCTTGAGCTGCGGGATGCGGATGGTGATGGCCTTGGCCCGCTCGCGCGCCAGCTTCTTGACCTCCTGCAACTCCTTGCGGAGCTGGCGGGTATCCTGGACCTTGGCGACAATCTTCTCAGCAATTTCCTTGTTGCGGTTGAAGAACTGGAGCAACTCCTCGCGCACGCGGTTGACCAGGTCCGTGCGTATTTCAGTATTGCCGAGCTTATTCTTGGTTTGCGACTCGAACACCGGGTCCTTGAGGCGGATCGAAACCGCGCCCACCATGCTTTCGCGCACATCGTCGCCTTCGAACTTCTCGTGGCCGTATTCATTGACAGCTTTGAGCAGACCCTCGCGGAAGGCGCTGAGGTGCGTGCCCCCGTCCGTAGTATATTGGCCGTTAACGAAGGAGTAGAATGTCTCCCCGTATCGGCTGTTGCTGTGCGTGAAGCAGAACTCAAGCGTCTTCTCAGCGTAATGCAGCGGCGGATAGATCGGCTCGCTGCCGTCCGCCTGCAAATCCTCCATCACGAGGTCGAACAGGCCGTTGCGAGACTGGAACGTCTTCCCGTTGTATATCAGCTTCAGGCCCGTATTCAGGTAGCTGTAATGCCGCAGCCGCCGCTCGATGTGGTCGGGGCGGAACTCGAACGACTGGAAGATGCCCGGGTCGGGCTCGAAGCGGATGAGCGTCCCGTCCGGCTCCTTGGCGGCCTTTCCCTTCTTCTCATGCCGGATCTTGCCGAGCTTGAACGCCGCCTCGACGAAATCGCCCTCGCGGAAGCTGCGGACAAGGAATTCCTTCGAGAGCGCGTTCACGGCCTTGGTGCCGACGCCGTTCAGGCCGACGCTGAATTGGAACACGTCGTCGTTGTACTTGGCCCCGGTGTTAATTTTGGACACGCAATCCACGACTTTGCCCAAGGGGATGCCGCGCCCGAAATCGCGCACCGTCACTGCCTTATCCTCGACCGCAATCTGCACCTCGCGCCCATAGCCCATGATGAACTCGTCAATGGCGTTATCTACGACCTCCTTGAGCAGGATGTAGCAGCCATCATCGTAATGGGAGCCATCGCCAATCCGCCCAATGTACATGCCGGTGCGCAGCCGGATATGCTCCAGCGAGGAGAGCGTCTTGATCTTGCTCTCGTCGTAAACGTTTTTCTTGTTCTCGGCCATAGTCGAATGCAACCGCCTGAATATCGAAACTATCCGGCGGCTTGCCAACAAGTAAATGCGCCGCGGCCAAGCGCGCATTTCAGACTTATTCGGAGCGCGGACATTCTTGTCCGCCACGCCGCGGAGGCGGACAAGAATGTCCGCGCTCCAATTTGCCCAGGGCGTCTCCTCCAGGAGAACCTGGTAGATGCTCCACGGCCAACGTGTTACTCGCAAAGCTGCCGCTGCTCGTCGTTGGACCGCGCCGCCAGCGAAACCGTGCGGTGGGCATTGGGAAACCAGATCTGCTCCGGGCGCGGCACGAGGACCGGCTGCCAGTCGCAGGCGTGGTCCACGATCTGCCGCATGCGCTGGAACCACCAACTGGCCCGGCTCTGCCGGCGCGGGCGCGGCCCGACGAGTTGGGCAGCCAAGCCTTCGGCTAATGCGAATTCCAACTGCGGGTCGGCGAAGGGCGTCGGACAAACCGTGAGCTGTGCTTCCGTTCGATCGTGCGAATCAGTGTTCATAGTTTTTTCCTTTCATTCTCTCAGGAGGGGTGGGACAAAGGCTGTCCAAGCCTGAAATAGTTGGTTGGAGTTTCATCAGGCTGACTACTGCCGGCCCAAGGGATTTCCCGGGCTGAAAGTGTTTGTGCCAAAGGGCGCCAATGACCTATTTTGCGGCTGTTGGGCGTCCGATCGTTTCTTCATGCGACCCCCTCGCGACCTCCTTGGCGTTCGGGCGCCCAACGCCTTTCCTCCTCTTGCTTCGCCCGCTTGGATGCTTCACGACAGCCATGAAACGCCCACAGGACGGAGCGCCGGCATGTTGCCGGCTTAGCGCCAAAAGTGGACCCCATTCTTTGGACCACGAAACGCAGAAATTAAGTTAGGTTTTCAGGTCCTGCTGGGACTTTGTTTTGTCGCTGCATGACTCTGCGTTCACACCATTACACTCCTCCGAGGGGCGAACGGAGGGCTGGACGCCGGGGGCGCCTCGGTGCTTATGCCAACGCCACGCTGCCGGCTTGGCTCCATAGGACTCGGGCGAATGATACAACTCTCCGGGCGTGGCGTAGCCCAAGGCTTGGTGCGGCCGTCGGGTGTTGTAGTCGCCGAACCAGCGGGCCAGTCCTCGCTGCGCCGTTAGGCCGTCGGAATAGTCCTGCAGGTAGATGTCCTCCTGC
>Ga0181532_10005931_pt1 | contig 10265 bp, 10 predicted proteins | sample PEATcosm2014_Bin_33_FD_119768 | JGI IMG/M metagenome (GOLD analysis project Ga0181532, IMG submission 119768) | Peatland microbial communities from MTU Mesocosm Facility, Houghton, MI, USA - PEATcosm2014_Bin11_30_metaG | ecosystem: Environmental > Terrestrial > Soil > Wetlands > Peat | place... | reverse complement strand
TGGGCCGTGGGCCAGAATTTCATGCTGACGATGAGTGATGCGCTGGCCCGCTGTGACCGGGTGCTGGCGCTGTTGTCACCGGCGTACTTCGAACGGCCCCGGTACACCAACGAGGAGTGGACCGCGGCGCTGGTGCATGCCGGGAATGGGGCAGGGCCGCCTGGTACCGGTCCGAGTAGAGAACATGCTCGCCGAGGACATGCCCGCGGTGCTGCGGCCGGTGCTTTTCTGTGATCTGGTCGGCCTGGACGCGGCTGAGGCGCGGCGGATGCTGCTGGAAGCGGTGCAGGGACCCCGGCGGCCGGACGGTGAGCCGGTGTTCCCGGGCTCGGGCGCGCCGGGTGGGCTGCGGAAGCTGGGGGGTGCGGGTCCGCGGCTGCCAGGCAGCATGCCGCGAGTGTGGAACCTTCCGGCCCGCAATCCGGGGTTCACCGGCCGGGGCGGGCTGCTGGCGGGGGATAACGCGGACGCGCGCCAAGGCCGAGATTGCCGAGGTCGAGGGATCGCACGTGATCATGATCTCCCAGCCCCAGGCGGTCACCGACATAATCATGAAAGCGCTGCAGACCGTGGCCTGATTCGGCAGCCCCGGGCAAGGCCCAGGACGCTACCGCGCCGAAGGCGAATGGCCAAACCTGCCCAGGCGGAGTCGCCCAGCTGACCGCTCGTGAACTCAATCAATCAGGAGACCCGGCCGTGTCGTCCGACCCGATGACGACCTCGCAGCAGCTTAACGACGCGCTTGCGGGCAAGCGTCGGCGTTTTCTGACCGGCCCGTTTTACGCGGCCCTTTCGGTCGGCGTCGAGGCGGGCCTGGTAGTAGCCGTAGCCGAGGTCGGTGTACCGGGCGGCTGATCGCGCACCTGGCCGGGGACGACTCCGGATCCATCTGGGACGTCAGCGACGCCTCGACCCCGGTATGAGCCTTGCGGTCGCCCCCGCGGGTCTTACCACGTGCGTCGAAGATCGCCTGGCCGCACAGACGAACGCGCGGTCCTTGTGCCGCCATTGCCCCCTGACGTGCAGGCCGACATTCGTAGCGGCCCGCAGCAGGGCAGCCGTGCCCATTAGGGCCCAGGGGAAAACCGGGCCGCGCCGGCCGTCAGGATGTTCGAACCATGCGGTCAGCTCCTCGTCGACGTCTCCGGGCTCTGCTTCGACCAGGAGCTGGCCGCCCGGCGCCAGCAACTGGGCACAGCGGTACAGCAGCCGGGCAGGCAGGCCGCCGATGCCGATATTGCCGTCCGCGAGCAGCACGGTAGCCCAGCGGCCCTGCCCAGGCAGCGGGTCGAACACCGAGCGGTGCAGGGCGGCCGCTCCTGCCTGGCACACTTGAGCCACCGCGGCCCGCGAGATGTCCACGCCCAGCGCTGGAATTCCCCGCTCGGTCAGCGCCACGGTCAGCCGCCCAGGGCCGCAGCCCACGTCCAGGACCGGACCGCGACAATGTCGGAGCAGTTCCTCGTCGGCGGCATCAGGCCGCCCGCACCACCGGGACATCTGTAGTGGCAGCGCGCGACCGTCAGCCGTCCGCAGGGACAGCACCGCGGCCGGCTCGCGCAGCGCCTCTTCGTACAGGGCGATCGCCCCGGCCATCATGCCGTTTCACCGAGGACGCTGCCCGCCCTGCTCAGGACCGTGGCGAGCTCCCGTGCCCGCGCCGCGAAGCGGCTCCGCGGCGCCTGACGGGCGACGGCCACGGCATCGGCCGCCGTGTCCACGTCGCGCAGCCGCGGCAGCTCGGCGACGCGCAACGCGGCCGCGTGCAGCCGACCCCGCTGGATGGCTCCGGTGCTCGGGGTCGACATGGGGACGCCGCGCAGGATGGCGGGATCCGGCACGCGCAGGCCGAGCGCCCAGAACCCGCCGTCGGCGGCCGGGCCGAACACGGCGTCGGCCGCCTGCCAGTCCACCGTGAGCAGGCCTGGGGCCACCTGCGGCGTGTCCATGCCGATGAGCAGCGCCGGACCGCGGACCGCACCGAAGGCCCCGGCGAGGCGTTCGTCGAGCGGGCCGCCGCACTGGGGCACGATGTCGAACCCGGGGGGCAGCCACGGGCCCGGCCTGCCGTCCAGCACCAGGACCCGCCGCCGGGCTGGCACCGTAAGCACGGTGTGCAGCGTGTCGGCGAGCGCGGCCTCGGCCAGTGCGGCGGCCTGCTCGTGCGTGCACGGCGGCACCAGCCGGGTCTTGACCCGGCCGGGGATTGGCTGCTTGGCGATGACGAGCAGGGTGGTAGCCGATTCCGGTGCCGAGGCGGTCATCGGGCGAGCACCTGACTCATGTCCCGCACGGTGCGTACGCAGCCTCCCACCGTGCCGGTCACCTTGGACTTTCCGATACGTGGCAGGTAGGTCACCTCAACCTCAGACACTCGCCAGCCGGCGGCTGCCGCGTTCATGACCATCTCCAGCGGGTATCCGAACCGCCGGTCGGCGAGGTTCAGGCTGAGCAGCGCCTCCCGGCCTGCCGCCCGCATCGGTCCCAGGTCACGGATCCCCAGTCCGGTACGGCGGCGGACCCGCCGTGCCAGTTCCCAGTTGGCCAGCCGCCCCAGCAGCGGCCAGGCGTTTCGCTGTTGCGTCCGGCGGCGGCCGAGGATCAGGTCGGCCTGGCCAGCTATCAGGGGCCGGGTCAGGAGAGGAAACTGCCCCGGGTCAAGGCTGCCGTCACAGTCGCAGAAGCACACCAGGTCGGCGGTCGCCGCCAGCAGGCCGGCCTGGGCCGCTGCCCCGAAGCCCCGGGTTGGTTCGGGCACGACCGTCGCGCCGAGCGACCTCGCGACCTCGCCCGACCCGTCGGTGGAGCAGTTGTCGACGACAATCGGCCGAAAATTGGCTGGCATCCGGTCAAGAATCCAAGGCAATGCCGACGCCTCGTTCAGGCACGGCAAGATCACGTCAACGATCACGGTAGCGACGTTATTACAAAGCGCGGGCTGGCATTGGCCCTAGGGCCTTACAAAATGGAGAACTCAATCCTCGGGAGCCGGGCGCGGTTTCTCCTTTGCCGGGCAAGGAATTTATGACAAACCGAAGAAATATCTCGATATAATGCCGAAATGAGCGCTTGCCTGTTCCTGATGCGGTCAGGCGTTCTTAGACTCGGCTCGTGGACGCTCGCATTCTCGTTGTCGAAGATGACCTGACCGTGGCGGAGGTCGTCGTGGGCTACCTGCGCCACGCCGGGCTCGACACCCGGCACGCTCTGGACGGGCATACCGCACTGGAGATCGCCGCGACGTGGCGGCCCGATCTGGTCGTCCTCGACCTGATGCTGCCGGGAATCGGCGGCCTGGAGGTCTGCCGGCGCTTGCGCGAGGGGCAGGACGCACAGGGGCCACTGCCGGTGATCATGCTGACCGCGCTCGGCGAGGAGAGCGACCGAGTGCTGGGGCTTGAGAACGGTGCCGACGACTACGTGACCAAGCCGTTCAGCCCCCGGGAGCTGACCCTGCGTGTGCAGGCCGTCCTCCGCCGGGCCCGGACGGCCGGCACAGCGGCAGCGGCCACGCCGCAGCCCGTGCGCTCGGGACGGCTGGAGGTCGACGTGCCGGCCCGGCGCGCCCGCAGCGACGGCCGGGAACTGGAGTTGACCGTGCGTGAGTTCGACCTGCTCGCCTTCTTCGTCTCCCATCCTGGCCGCGCGTTCACCCGCGCTGAGCTGCTTGAGCAGGTATGGGGCTGGTCGTTCGGCGACCTGTCGACCATCACCGTGTACGTACGCCGGCTGCGCGACAAAGTCGAGCCGGAGCCCGCCTCGCCGGCCCAGCTCCAGACGGTCTGGGGCGTCGGATACCGCTGGGAGGCGAACCTGTCATGAACGACCAGATCCAGATCGTCCTGATCGCGGCGGGCAGCACCGCCGCCGTGGGCCTGGCCGGAATGGGCGTCGTCCGGCTGCTACGGCAGGCGTCGCTCCGCCTGTCCATCCAGGCGAGCGGGGCCGTGCCCGTGCTCGCGATCGTGGCCGGCACGCTCGGCAGCGCCGAGGCGATGTTCCTGTCCCAGCATGATCTCGGCGTCGTCGTGATGGTGTGCATCGTGGCCGGAATCGTGGCTTTCACCTTCAGCTGGCTGCTCGGGCGGCAGGTCGAGTCCGGCAGCGCGGCCCTGCGGCAGGCAGCGCGGTCGCTCGGCGACGGTGCGGGCCAGTTCCAGCCTCCGGTGCTGCCGCTGACGGCGGAGTTTGCGGCCCTGTCCCGGGAACTGACGGACACCAGCGCGAAGCTCGCGAAATCCCGCGCGCGGGAGCGAGCGCTTGAGCAGGCCAGGCGGCAGCTGGTGGCCTGGGTCTCCCATGACCTGCGCACCCCGCTGGCCGGGCTGCGCGCGATGGCCGAGGCGCTTGAGGACGGCCTGGCCGCCGATCCGCCGCGTTACCACAAGCAGATCCGGGCCGATGCCGAACGGCTGGCCACCATGGTCGATGACCTGTTCGAGCTGTCCCGCATCCATTCGGGCACCCTGCAGCTGTCGTCGGACCAGATCGGCCTGGATGACCTGGTTAGCGACGTGCTCGCAAGCACGGAGGCGCTGGCGCGGGACCGTGGTGTACAGCTGGATGGCAGCGCGACCAGGCAGCTCGCCGTCCACGCCGACCCGCGCGAGCTGTCCCGCGCGCTCACTAACCTGCTGGCCAATGCCATCCGGCACACCCCGCCGGGGGGTCGCGTGTACGTCGAGGCGAGGCCGGAGGACGGCGACGCCCTGCTGGCGGTCGCCGACAGCTGCGGCGGCATCCCGGAAGCCGACCTTCCTTATGTCTTTGACCTGGCCTGGAGCGGCACCGACGCTCGCAGCCCCGCGCCCGAAAGCGGCGCCGGCCTCGGCCTCGCGATCGTGCGCGGTGTCGTCGAAGCCCACCGGGGCAGCGTCCGTGTCGTGAACACCGAGGCCGGCTGCTGCTTTGAGATGAGGCTGCCCGCCTGCTCCTGAATCGCCTGCCCGTCAGGCCGGCATGCGGTCGGCCGGCGCCGCGGCGAACTGCGCGATCCCCTCGGCTAACGGCACGGTCGCCCGCCACTGCAGTTCCCGCCAGATGCGCTCGCTGGACGCGGTGACGTGCCGGACGTCGCCGAGCCGGTACTCGCCGGTAGTCACGGGGTCTGGGCCGCCATAGGCGTCGGCCAGCGCTGACGCCAGCTGGCCCACGGTGCGCGGGGTGCCACTGCCGACGTTGTAGGCGCGCAGGGCGCCTGGCCCGCCGGGGACACCTGTGCCCGTGAGCACGTCAAGTGCGGCGACGGTGGCGTCGCCGACATCGCGGACGTGGACGAAGTCCCGTCGCTGCGCTCCGTCCTCGAAGACCCGCGGCGCGCGGCCAGCCGCCAGGGCAGAGCGGAAGAACGACGCCACCCCTGCGTACGGCGTGTCGCGCGGCATCCCCGGGCCGTACACGTTGTGATAGCGCAGCGCCACCGCCTGACCCGCTGTCGCCCTGGCCCAGGAACCGGTCAGGTGTTCCTGCGCGACCTTGGTCGCCGCGTAGACGTTGCGCGGCCCGAGCGGTGCATCCTCGGGCACCAGCTCCGATGACAGGGTCTCCCCGCAGCGCTCGCAGCGTGGCTCGAACCTGCCCGCGTCGAGGTCAGCGGCGTGTCGTGGCGGCGGCGTCGCGGCAAGCCCGTGCTCGGCGCACGAGTAGGCGCCCTCGCCGTAGACAACCATTGATGAGGCCAGCACGAGCCGTCTGGCTCCCGCACGGGCCATCGCGGCGAGCAGAACCGCGGTCCCGAGGTCGTTACAGCCGGCGTACAGGGGCGCGTCGCCGAAATCGACGCCGAGCCCGACCATCGCCGCCAGGTGGCAGACCGCGCTGACGCCGCGCAGCGCATCATCGACCGTCTGCGCGTCGCGGAGGTCACCATGCACGAACTCGAAGCCGGGATCATTGGAAAACGAGCGGATGCCGCCTGGATGGACGCACGGCAGCAGCGCGTCAAGCACTCTGACCTCATGGCCTGCGCTCGCGACCGCCTTGACAACATGGGACCCGATAAAACCTGCACCGCCGGTCACTAGTGCTCGCATTCTCTGAGCCTACGTACGGTCAATTCCGGCGATCGCTGAAACCGGGAGTTATCACCAGTTTGTGGGGCGGCAATTCCTTAGTTTGTAAGGCGGCAATTCCTTGCCGTCCTGTGGGGCGCACGCATGTAATACACGACGTGACCTTCAGCAGCAGTCCGGACATCAAGTCGCGTCCGCGCAGCGCCGGCCGGCCAGGCCCCGCCAGGCTGCCCTGGCGGCAGAGCACGCCGCCCGCCGTGCGGCTGGCCGCGGCGCTGGCTGGCCTCGTCGCGATCTGTGCCTACCTGTACATTGCGCTGAGCCGGCTGACCTACCCGTTTGCCCTCGAATGGCTGGAAGGCAACTCGCTGGTCGAGGTACACCGCATCCTGGCCGGCCAGCCGCTGTATCCGGCGCCAACCGCTGGGTACGTCCCTGACGGCTACCCGCCGCTCTACTTCGCCGTATCGGCCGCGGCGGCGCGCGTGTTCGGTATCTCCTACCTCCCGCTGCGGCTGGTGTCGCTGCTGTCCTCGCTCGCCTGTTTCGCCCTGCTGGCCCGCCTGGTCCAGCGCGAAACGGGGAGCATCGCGGCCGGGACCGGTGCCGCGGGCGTGTTCACCGCGACCTACTTGGCCACGGACACGTGCTTCGACGTCGGCCGGGTCGACTCGCTCTTCCTCGCGCTCAGCATTGGCGGCCTGTACGCCGCCCGGTGGATGCGGGGCACGCGCGGCGCCGTCGCCGTCGGGGTGCTGCTGGCCGCCGCGGCCCTCACCAAGCAGACCGGGCTTGCCGAGGGGGTGGCGGTGATCGCCGCCCTGATGGCAGGCCCGCGCCGCGGGCTCGCCTGCGTCGCCGCGCTGGCCGGAGCCACGGTTCTCGGCATCAGCACGCTCGTGCTCGCGCTCACCAGCGGCGGCTGGTACCTCTACTACGTCTTCGAGCAGATGGCCGAGCACTCACTGAACGGCAGCGGCTTCGGCTGGTTCTGGACGGCCTTGCTCTCCACGATGGGCATCGCCGCGGGCGCCGCCCTGGTCGGCGCGCGTCGGGTGCCCCCCGTGCTGCTCGCGGGCTGCGCCGCGCTGGCGGTCGAGGGCTATGCCGCCCTGGTCCACAGCGACGGCAGCATCAACGACGTGCTGCCCGCGTACCTCGCCGTGGCGCTGCTCGCCGGCGTGGCCCTGGGCAGCGGACCGGCTTGGTGGGTCATCACGGCCTCAAGCGTGCTCGTCCTCGCTCAGTCGGCCTTCCTGCTGACCGGCTTCCACCCGTCCCTGGCGATTCCCACCAGCGCTGACCGCGCTGTCGGCGAGCGGCTGATAGCGGGTATGCGAGCGCTCGGCGGCACCATTGCGGTCCCAGCGGACCCCGGCCTGAGCGTGCTGGCGGGACTGGCGCCGACCGCGCACCAGGACGCGGCGCACGACGTGCTGCGGGCCACCGACCAGACCGCGATCGCGAGCTTCAGGCGCAGTGCCGCGAACGCGGTCGCCGCCCGCCGGTTCAGCGCGATCATCACCGATGGCCCGGGGCTGCCGCCCGGGTATCCGCCCTCGCTCAGCCAGTACTACCGCCTTTGCCCGCAGCCGCTGCTGGCCGGGGTCCCGGCCGCCCTGTTCCGCCCGGTCGCGGGGGTCCACACCCGCCCCGCCTCGGTATGGCTCCCCCGAGGGGGTGGCTCCTGCCAGGCCGCCGTCAGCCTCCTTGACGGAGCCGTTAAGGAGAATCGCTGATGAGATCACGCATAAAGTCGCGCCTGGAGAGTCCTCCCGGCCCGTTCCGCCGGTCGTTCTGGCGCAGCCCGATCCGCGGCCCGTGGCTGACCTCGATGTTCGGCCTGGTGCTGCTGGCATCCATCCCCGTGGTGTTCGCCACCGGCCTGTTGTCCTACGCCGCCTACAACCCGGACCTCAGCCCGGTCAATGACGAGACCCGAGGCAAGGGGCTGCTCGGCTTCTACCTGTTCTCCTGGCCCACTCATCCAGTCTGGCTCTACCGGCTCAACCAGGGCGTTCACGTCACCCTGGGACTGATACTGGTGCCGATCCTGCTGTTCAAGCTGTGGTCGGTGCTGCCGAAGCTGTTCGAATGGCCACCGGTGCGCTCGCCCGCTCATGCCCTGGAACGGCTTTCGCTGTTCCTGCTCGTCGGCGGGGCGGGGTTCGAGTTCGCCACCGGGATCTTGAACATTCAGACGTGGTACAAGTTCCCCGGGTCCTTCTACCCGCTGCACTTCTATGGCGCCTGGGTGTTCGTAGCGGGTTTCGTCGTCCACGTGACCCTCAAGCTGCCCGTCATGATCAGGGCGCTGCGGAGCCGCAGCCTGATCGGGGAACTGCGCTCCAACCTCAGCCGGACGCGCCCGGAGCCGCTGGACGCCGGGTACCTGGTCGCCGTGGAGCCCGCCGAACCGACGATCTCCCGGCGCGGCATCCTGGCGTTCGCCGGCGCGGGTTCGGCCCTCATCGCGATCCTGTCCGTGGGCCAGTCGCTGGGCGGCCCGCTGCGGCGGACCGCGCTGCTCGCCCCGCACGGCCAGGACGTCAGCGGCGGGCCCGGCGACTTCCAGGTCAACCAGACCGCGGGAAGCGCCGGGATCAAGGAGTCGGAGACCGGCGCGGCCTGGCGGCTCAGGCTCTTGCACGACAGCCCGGCTGGTCGCCCGCCTGTCGTGCTGCGCCGGGCCGACCTGCTCCGCATGGAACAGCACACCGCCAGCCTGCCGATCGCGTGCGTCGAGGGGTGGTCCACCGACGATCAGGCCTGGAGCGGTGTCCGGCTGCGCGACCTCGCCCGGCTGGCCGGCGTCACACGGCCGGCGAGCGTCCTGGTGCAGTCCCTGCAGCGCGGCGGCGCGTTCAGCCAGGCGGCGCTGACTGCGGAGCAGATCATGGACTCCGACTCACTGCTGGCCCTGCGGGTCAACGGGCCGGACCTCTCGCCCAACCACGGCTACCCGGCCCGGGTGATCGTGCCCGCCAACCCCGGCGTCCACAACACCAAGTGGGTCGCCAGCCTGACCTTCCGGAGTTGACGTGACCCGCCTGCTGCGCTGGTACGGTTCCAGCCCACTCCACCTGCTCGCCATGATCGGCAGCTTCGCGCTCGCCGGATACGCCGCGGCCGAGCTGCTGCCCGTCAACCCCTTCGGCATCCTCGTGTGGTTCGTCGCCGCGGTCATCGGCCACGACCTCCTCCTGATGCCGCTGTACACGCTCGCGGACAGATCCGTCATGGCGGTCTTCAGGCACCACCCGCTGAAACTGCCCGCCGTGCCGTGGATCAACTACCTCCGCGTCCCCGCCGTGCTGTCCGGTGTGCTGCTACTCGTCTGGTTCCCGCTGATCTTCCGGCTGCCGAGCCATTTCCCGGCCTCGACGACCCTGCCGCTGAACCCCTACCTCTGGCACTGGCTCGCCGTGACGGGGGCACTGTTCCTGCTGTCAGCCACCGCGCTTGCCCTGCGGCTGGGAGCGGGCCGCCGTGCTTCAAGGAATGGGCCTACGCCCAGCCAGGAAGCCGCCGTTCCCCCTGCGGACGGAACTCCTGATCATCCGGTACAGCCGGAGCCTACCGATCATCCCAATCAAACTCCTGCTGGTAAGACGCCGACCGGGCCCGGCGCTGACACGCTGAGGGACGTCGCCCCGCCGACGCTCCCCGACCCGGCCGAACCGCTCAACGAGACCACGGGTGCCTTCGCCCACGAGCGGACCGGCCTGACGGCCAGCGTGCCGACCGGCATATCCCCGGCCGGGACCATCCTGCCCGACGCGGAGCTGCTCGACGTACACGGAACGGCCACGACGCTGTACGCCGCTACCGGGGCCGCCACGTCGGTCCTGCTCTTCTACAGGGGCAGCTGGTCCCCGTACAGCAACATCGCCCTATCCGCCTACCAGGAGCAGTTGCTTCCGCAGCTGACTGAACGCGGCATCAAGCTCATCGCCATCAGCCCGAAGAAGCCGGACGGGGCACTCACCATGCAGCAGAAGCACGACCTGGCCTTCACCGTTGTTTCCGACCCTGGCAACATCATCGCCGGCCACCTCGGCATCCTCATGCAGCCGTCCGACCAGGCCCGTGCCACCCAGCTGCAACTCGGACTCGACCTGAGCAGGGTCAACGCCGACGGCACCGTCACCCTGCCGATGCCCGCTACCGTCATCCTCGATGCCAGCCACACTGTCCGGTGGATTGACGTCCATCCCGACTACAGCACCCGCACCGAACCCCAGCGGGTCATAG
>Ga0181532_10005930_pt1 | contig 10268 bp, 6 predicted proteins | sample PEATcosm2014_Bin_33_FD_119768 | JGI IMG/M metagenome (GOLD analysis project Ga0181532, IMG submission 119768) | Peatland microbial communities from MTU Mesocosm Facility, Houghton, MI, USA - PEATcosm2014_Bin11_30_metaG | ecosystem: Environmental > Terrestrial > Soil > Wetlands > Peat | place... | reverse complement strand
GGCGGCCGGTCTCCCGGCTAGTGGCCTGCCGGCGGCCGGTTTGCTTACTGGCGGGTTCCTGGCCGCCGGCCTCCCGCGGTCCCGCTTCCCTGAGCTCGGCTCCCTGCGGTCCGGCATCCCGCGGGTCGGTCTTCTGGATGACCACAATCGGCTGCGTGGTGGCTTCGTCGGCTGACGCCGCTGATCCGGCGGCATCCGCCGCAGGCTCGCTGTCCGTATCCGCCGCTTTCCCTGCCTCCTGATCCATATCTCAGAGAGTAATCGAATGACTGCGCTGAGAACACGCGTGCTCGGTTTCAGGCCCGCCGGGCGCCGCCCGCAGGCTGCGCTGGACCCTGCGGCATGGCCGGTCTACCGTTCAGTAACGTGACCCAGATACATGAGCTGACCGTGACGGAACTCGCTGCCGCGATCCGTCGACTCGAGCTTTCCCCCGTCGACATCACCGAGCACTACCTCGATCGCATCGACCGGCTGAACGAGCGGGTCGGGGCCTTCTTTACGGTGACCGCCGACCTGGCCAGGGAGGAGGCCGTCCAGGCGGAGAAGACCGTGACCGGCAGTCCGCGCGGTTCAGCCGGCGCATCGGCCCTGCCGCCGCTGCTCGGCGTGCCGATCCCGATCAAGGACCTGAACATGGTCGCCGGGGTCCGGATGACCTTCGGGTCCGCCGTCTTCGCCGACAACGTCGCGGATGCGGACGACTACGTGGTCGCTGCGCTGCGGGCCGCGGGCGTGGTGATCATCGGGAAGACCGCCACGCCCGAGTTCGGGCTGCCGTGCTACACCGAGACCAGCGTCGGGCCGCCGGCCCGGACGCCGTGGGACCTGACCCGCTCGGCGGGCGGGTCGAGCGGTGGCGCGGCGGCAGCGGTCGCCGCCGGGCTGGCCCCGGCCGCGCAGGGCAGCGATGGCGGCGGGTCAATCCGGATCCCGTCCAGCGTCTGCGGGCTGTTCGGTATCAAACCGTCCCGCGGCCGGATCTCCGGCGGCCCGCTCATGCCCGACCTGGCCGGGCTGTCCACCAACGGGCCCATCGCCCGCACGGTGGCCGATGCGGCGCTGCTGCTCGACGCCATGGCCGTCAACCATGTCGGCGACATGTACACGCTGCCGCCGCTGCCGCCCGGCGAGACCTTCCTGGCCCACGCGGCCAGGGACCCTGGCCGGCTCAGGATCGGCCGGTCGCTGCAGCACGCGGTCGAGGGAGCGACCGTCCATCCGGACTGCGTTGCCGCTTACGAGGAGGCCACTGTCCTGCTCGCGGAGCTTGGCCACGAGGTCGAGGACATTGCGCTGCCGTTCGGCCCGGATGTCGTGCCGATGTTCGAGATCCTCTGGTACGCGATGGCAACGCTGGCCCCGATCGATCCGGCCCAGGAGAGCCGGCTGCTGCCGCTGACCCGTTACCTGCGCGATCGCGGACAGCAGCTCAAGGCTCCTGATCTGCTGTTCGCGCAGGCTTACCTGCAGGCCGTGATGCGTGCCGGGCTGGAGGTGACGAACAGTTACGACGCCATTCTCAGCCCGACCCTGGCCTCACTCCCAGCCCCGATCGGCTACTTCGACGAGGTGGAGCCGCCCGAGAACTTCGAGCGGCAGAAGCAGTTCACGCCGTTTACGGCGGTGTACAACCTGTCCGGGCAGCCAGCCGTTAACGTGCCGCTGCATTGGAACGCTGACGGGCTGCCCGTCGGGGTGATGCTGGCCGGCCGGATCGGCGATGAGGCCACCTTGATCTCGCTAGCTGCGCAGCTCGAGGCCGCGCGGCCGTGGCAGCACCGGCACCCGTCGATCTGGTGAGTGCCGCGGCGCACCTGCGGCGCCTGGACGGGCGGGCGAGTCGGCGGACGGGCCAGCGGACGGGTCAGCAGCCGCCGGGCGGGCCCGGCACGCCGGGGCCCTGAGCCGGCTGATCCACGACCCCGGCGGCTGAGTTCCGCAGGACCGCCCCGAAGTGCACCACGTACCAGCGCCCGCGCCAGGAAATCAGCGACGCGATGCCGATCGACCTGAGCTGATGGTGCACGCGGTAGACGATCCGGGCGCCCGCCACGTGCCAGTAGCCGACCCGGTTGAAGCAGACGCCGGGGTTGATCCAGCTGGACTGAGCCTCAGGCACGATGACCCGGACCAGCCGGGCGGCGCGGGCCGGGTGGCCAAGCAGGTCATGGGCGGCCTTGACGTCAAGCATGAAGTCCGCCACCAGCCGCGCGTGCCAGTCGGACGTCGGGTCGGCGATCGCTTTCACCTGGCGATAGGCGGCCAGCGGGAAGAAGGCGCGCATGCCATAGTCCGGCTTGCCGCTGACGACCGAGGCCCACAAGTCGATCATCTCGGCGCGGAAAGCAGCCGTGTCCGCGCTGGGGAGCGCCCTGGTCTGCGGCGACGTCGCGTGAGTTGGCGGTACCTGGACCAGCGTCGGGAAACTGGCTGGCCGTGCCTGGGGCGATGCGCTGCCCGGCGGCACGGTGCCCGGCGCTGTGGTGGCCGGGGCAGCCTGGCTGGAGGCGGCGGTGCGGGCCGGCTGCGCCGCTGTCCCGGCGGTGGCCGCGCAGCCTGCGGTCAGGATGGCGGTCGCAGCGGCGGCCAGGCCGAGGGAGCAGGCACCGGTCCTGCCTCCGGCGCGGTGGCCTCCGAGCGATGATCGCGCTGTAGTCGAAGATCGCGCTGTACTCACTGCGCACTCCAGAGTCACTGCGCACTCCAGCCGGACGGGGTTAGGCCCTACCGAACCGGGATCGCGTCCCGGTGCTAGCAGGCTAGCCGGATGCACCGGCGGCCGCCCGGCAGTGCGAAGGACGCGGCGCGGCGTGGCCGCCGCGCGCCCGGCGCCGTCCCACGGCGGCGGAAGCAGGCCGGCCTCGCGGGCCGCGGGCCGTGGATAACCGGGAACAAAAGCGGCTTCGCTGGCAGTCCGCCGCCCCGGTGTGCAGGGCCGCGCGAGGGAGGCAATCATGGGGGGATGATCGACCCCGACCTCGTACGCCGGGCCGAAGCGGCCGGGATAGCTCCGGTGTACCAGAACTGGCGCGGCGAGACCGCTGAGGTGAGCGAGGAGACGCTCGAGGCGATCCTCACCGCGCTCAACGAGGTCCCCGAGATCGACCCGCGGCGCAGGACCGGCGGAGCGAGCACGACCGCGGGCGCCGGGGCGGCGGGCGCCGGGCGGGCGGCCTCGCGGACGGCTGGTGACGGTCACGGACCAGCCGCGACTGGCCAGCCGCCGGTGCCGGCCTGCCGGTCCTGGGGATTTACGGTCCAGCTGTACTCGCTGCGGTCGCGCGGCTCCTGGGGGCACGGCGACCTGCGCGACCTCGCTGAGCTGGCCGCCTGGAGCGCTCGCGAGCTGGGCGCTGGCTTCATCCTGGTCAACCCGCTCCATGCCGCCGAGCCGGTCCCGCCGATCAGCGCGTCGCCGTACCTGCCCATGACCCGGAGCTTCGTCAGCCCGCTTTACCTGCGGGTCGAGGACATCCCGGAATACCAGCTGCTGCCCGAACCCGATCGGGATCAGATCACCCGCCTGGCGGCTCCGCTGCGGGCCAGGAACGCCACCAGCGACCTGATCGACAGGGACGCGGTGTGGACGGCGAAACGCGCGGCCCTGGAGATCATCAGGACCGTGCCGCTGACCGGGCCGCGGCAGGCCGCCTACCAGCGGTTCCGCGAGCGCGAGGGCAGCGATCTCGACGACTGGGCCGCCTGGTGCGCGGTCGCGGAACTGCACGGGCCAGACTGGCGCAAGTGGCCAGCGGAGGCCAAGGATCCGCGTTCGGCCGCCAGCATGATCGCGGCGGGCACGTTCGGTGCCCAGCCGGGTTTCCATGCCTGGCTGCAGTGGCTCCTTGACGAGCAGCTCGCCGCGGCGCAGCAGGCGGCGAAGACGGCCGGCATGGACACCGGCATCATCCACGATCTCGCGGTGGGGGTGAACCCGGCCGGCGCCGATGCCTGGGCGCAGCAGGACTTGCTGGTCCCGGGGCTGAACGTCGGCGCGCCGCCGGACGGGTTCAACCAGCGTGGCCAGGACTGGGCGCAGCCGCCCTGGCACCCGCAGCGGCTGGCGGCGGCCGGATACCGTCCGCTGGCCAGCTTGTTCGGCGCCGCCCTGCGGTACGCCGGCGGCCTGCGGGTGGACCACGTGATGGGGCTGCGGCGGCTATGGTGCGTGCCCGCCGGGATGCCGCCCGACTGTGGCGCCTACGTGCAGTACGACTACGGCGCGAGCATCGCGGCGCTGGCTGGCGAGGCGGCCAGCGCCGCGGCGCTGGCCATCGGCGAGGACCTTGGCACCGTCGAGCCCTGGTTCCGCAGGTACCTGGCCGACCACGGCATCCTCGGCACCTCGCTGCTGTGGTTCGCTCGCGAGCCCGATGGCACCCCGCTGCGGCCCGAGCACTGGCGGCAGGCCTGCATGGCGACCGTGGGCACCCATGACGTTCCGCCTGTCTCGGGGTTCGTGACCGGCGAGCAGGTGGCCGTCCGCGCCCGGCTGGGGCTGCTGAAAGTGCCAGCGGCAGCGGAACGAGCTACCGCGGCGCTGATGCTGTCCCGATGGCGGGTCGCGCTGGCGCGGGAAGGGCTGATCAGCGCCGGATCGGACCCGGATCCTGCGGAGTTCACCATCGCCCTCTATGCCTACCTGGCCAGGACGCCTGCCGTCCTGATCGGCGTCTCGCTCGCCGATGCGGTCGGCGACTCCCGGACCCAGAACATCCCTGGTACCAGCGATGAGTACCCGAACTGGCGGATCCCGCTGTGCGACAGCGAGCACCGCGCGGTGCTGCTCGAGGACCTGCCGTCCCTGCCGCTGGTCCAGGCGGTGGCCCGGGCTGCCGCGGGGACCTGACCGGCGGCACGGCCATCAGGGGGCCGCAGGAAGCGGGCCGGCGGCGCGGCGGTTCCGCGGCCCGCAGGCAGCGACGACCGAGGCGGCCGGGCGGTCAGCCGCCCGCCCGGCTCCGGAATCCGGGGGCGCCCGGTTAGCCGCCCGCCTGGCGGTCGCGCTGCTGGCAGCGCAGCGCGCGGGCGACGTCGTCGCGCCCCTCGGCCAGCAGCCGCCGCAACGGAGCCGGGGGATCGGTTGCGGCGATGTAGTCGTCGGCCGCGTTGATGGCATCCTGCGTGATGACCCAGGACGGGTAGGCGAACTTGGCGAAATGCTGCGCCATATCGGAGGTCCAGTTCTCCCAGACGTCCGCGACGACGTCAAAGAATCGCTGAGCGTACGGCGAGAGCAGGTCGTCCTGGTCCGGGCTGGCAAAGCCGGCCAGCATGGCCCGGAACGTCGCGTTGGCCAGCGTCCCGCCGGTGATCTCGGCCCAGGCCGCTTCCTTGGCGTCGGGCGTCGGGATCGCGGCCCGGCAGGTCGCGGCGTGCCTGGCTCCGGCGTCGGTCGCGTCCCTGGCCAGCTCGGCGCCGATGTCGGCGGCCTGCGCCACACCGCGGCTGACCAGCCGTCGCAACAGCCGCCAGCGGAACTCGGTGTCCACGGCGAGACCGTCGATGGCCGTCGACCCCGCCAGCAGCCCGGACAGCAGGCTCAGGTCGTCGGCGGTGGCGGCCACGCCGGTGAGGGCCTGGGCGTAACTCAGCTGACGATCCGAGCCTGGCTCGGCGCGCTGGAGCAGTTCGCGCAGCGTCTCGGCGATCCGCTGCAGGCCGCCGCGCCGCCAGGCGGGGTCGGCGAACCGCCGGGCCGCCGCGTCGGCCTGGCCCAGCAGCGTCTGCGTCACGCTGATGTCGGTGACGGAATCCACGCCCGCCAGCACCAGGCTGACGTAGTCGCGGGCCGCCATCTCGGCGTCCCGGCACATGTCCCAGGCCGCCGACCAGCACAGCGCGGCGGGCAGCGGGTCGGTGAACTCGCCGATCCCGCTGATCAGCGTCTGCAGCGAGCGGTCATCCAGCCGGATCTTGGCGTAACTCAGATCGTCGTCATTGACCAGCACCAGGTCCGGGCCCCGGGTGCCGACCAGCGCCGGTACCTCGGTGCGCTCTCCGGCGATGTCCACCTCCAGGCGCTGCCGCCTGCTCAGGCCGGTGTCGGTCCGGTCGTACAGGCCGATCGCGATCCGGTGCGGCCGCAGTACCGGGTGGCTGGCGCTGGCCGTCTGGAGCACGGCGAAGCTGGCCCAGTTGCCGTCGGCAGCGAGGGCGAACTCCGGCCGCAGAGTGTTCACTCCGGCGGTCTCCAGCCATTCCTTGGACCAGGTCGACAGGTCGCGGCCGGAGGACTCCTCGAGCGCGGCGAGCAGGTCGCTGAGGGTCGCGTTGCCCCAGGCGTGCCCGGCGAAATAGCCGCGCAGCCCGTCCAGGAAGTGCTCCCGGCCGACGTACGCCACCAGCTGCTTGAGGACCGCGGCGCCCTTGGCGTAGGTGATGCCGTCAAAGTTCACCTCGACCGTGGCGATGTCGGGGATGTCGGCCGCGATCGGGTGCGTGGTGGGCAGCTGGTCCTGCCGGTACGCCCACGCCTTCCAGGCCTGGGCGAACGTGGTCCAGGCGGTGCTCCAGCGGGTCGCTTCGGCCTGCGCGACGGTGCCGGCCCAGGTGGCGAAGGACTCATTCAGCCACAGGTCATCCCACCAGCGCATGGTGACCAGGTCACCGAACCACTGGTGGGCCATCTCGTGCAGGATCGTCTCGGCGCGGGCCTCCCTCGCGGTGTCGGTCACCCGCGAGCGGAACACGTAATCCTCGAGGAAAGTGACGCAGCCAGCGTTCTCCATCGCGCCGGCCTTGTACTCGGGCACGAACAGCTGGTCATACTTACCGAACGGGTAACGGACGCCGAACTCCCGGTGAAAGAAGTCGAAGCCCTGCCTGGTCACCTCGAAGATCTCGTCAGGGTCGAGGAAGCTGGCGAGTGACTCGCGGCAGAAGATGCCGAGCGGGATGCCGTCGTGCTCGTCGCGGATCACGTGGTAGGGACCGGCCGCGACCGCGGTCATGTAGGTCGACATCACCGCCCCGGCCGGGAAGTGCCAGTGCTCGCGGCCCTCGCCGGCCGGCTCGGCCTCGATGTCCGGGGCGGCGTTGGAGATCACCTGCCAGCCCGGCCGCGCGATCACGGTGAACTCGTAGGTGGCCTTCAGGTCCGGCTGGTCGAAGCAGGCGTAGACCCGGTTCGCGTCGAAGGTCTCCAGGTCCGAGTACAAGTAGACGCTGCCGTCGGCCGGGTCGGTGAACCTGTGCAGTCCCTCGCCGCTGCGCGAGTAGGCGCAGTCCGCCACGACCCGCAGCTCATTGGTGGCCGCCAGGCCGTCCAGGGTGATCCGGTAGCCGTCGAAATTCTCGACTGGCACCCGCGCTCCGTTCAGCGTGATCTCGGTCACCGCGGGCGCCGTCAGGTCAATGAAGGTGGATGCGCCCGGGCCCGCGCAGCGGAACCTGACGGTGGTTACCGACCTGAACGTGGTCTCCCCGCCGGTCAGATCGAGTTCGACCAGGTAGGAGTCGATGTCGAGTAGTCGCGCGCGGTCCCGCGCTTCGTTGCGCGTGAGGTTCCGGGCCAAAGTGCTGATCCCTTCGATGGCTGGCTGTTCTTGAATGATCCCATGCTGCCTCATGGAATGACTTGGGCCGCAACCTAGTTACCAGCTGCATCAGCCGCCCTCCCCGTCAGGAGTTCGCATGACCGAGCAGGAGCTCGTGGACGTTGACTTTTGGTTTGACCCGCTTTGCCCGTGGGCGTGGATCACCTCCCGGTGGATGCTCGAGGTGCAGCAGGTACGCCCGGTCCGGGTGCGCTGGCACGTGATGAGCCTGGCCGTCCTCAATGAGGGCAAGGAGGGCCTGCCCGAGCGCTATCAAGAGGCGATGCGGACGGCGTGGGGCCCGGTGCGGGTCTGCATCGCGGCCGAGCAGAAGTTCGGCCCCGAGGTGCTCGGCCCCCTTTACACCGCGCTGGGCACGCGCTTCCACCTGGAGAAGGCAGAGCGAGACCGGCCTACGATCGAGGCGGCCCTCGCTGCGGCCGGGCTGCCGGCCGAGCTGGCTGACGCCATGGAGTCGACCGAGTACGACGACGCCCTGCGGGCCTCGCACTGTGACGGCATGGACCGGGTCGGCTACGAGGTGGGAACCCCGGTGATCTCCGTCAACGGCTTTTCCTGCTTCGGCCCGGTGGTCACGCCCATCCCGCGTGGCGAGGCTGCGGCCCGGCTCTGGGACGGCTTCCTGCTGGTGACGGGCACCGACGGGTTCTTCGAGCTGAAGCGGAGCCGGACCAGGGACCCGATCTTCGACTAGGTCGCTGCGAGCGGCCAGGACCGGCCCGGCCGCCGCTGACCGGCCCAGCGGCCGACTCAGTGGCTGGCTCAGCGGCTGGCCAGTACCCGCAACGTCCAGGCACAGCCGGAATCGACGGCGAGGTCAATGGCGCCCGGGCCTGGATAGGCGGGCGTGATGCCCTGGCCGCTCCGGCGCGCCTGGTTAACCGCGCGCAGGCGCGGGGCGCCTGCGGGCGTGGCGGTGACGATGAAGGTGCCCGGACGGCCCAGCGCCGAGCAGTCGTAGGACCAGCCGATGCGCCAGGTGCCGTGGCCGGTCATCGTGAAGCTGAAGGTGCGGCTCGGGCCATGCCCGGCAAACTGCGCCATGACCGGCGATCCTGGCGCCCCGAGCCGGTCCGCGCCGCTGGCCGGCCGGCCCGCCGCCAGGCGGCGGACCGGCTTCTGGCGGGCGGTCACGGTGACGTGCGTGGCGGATGGCAGCGCCGTGATCTCGGCCACCAGCGCGACCGCGCCGACGACCAGACTGAGGCCCGCCACCGCCGACCCTGCTATGGCCAGGAGCCTGGTGGCCCGCCGGTCCCGCAGCCGGTACGGCCGCGCCAGCCGGGCGGCGGCCGCATGCCGGGGGCGGCGTCGCGGCGACCGCCGGGGGGTGCGGTTGCGCATCATCCGGGCCCCTCAGCCGCCCGAACTGGACTGGTGACAGGAAGTAATGAGATCGACTGGTCACCCACAGGAATCGTTCTATCACGGTTAGAAACAATGTCCGGCGCCAATAGCCATATTGGCTGGCAAATGGCGGTCGGCTCATACCGGCTGGTCCGGCTGGTCCGGCTGGCCACTCCCGTCAGTCGCGGCAGCGACGGGCCTGTTTGTACCGAGAGCAGTCAGGTAATGACGTTTAGTCAGAATTTTATCTACGTTCCGTAATCGTCCCCGCTGCCCGGCGCCAGCGGCTTTGCCTCCTGGGTGCCATGCGCGAGGATGGAAGGCATGCGCAGCAACTACATCGGCGGTAACTGGACGTCATCGGCGAGCGACGTGGCCATCGACGTGCTGAACCCCGCGACCGAACAGGTGATCGACCAGGTCCCGGCGGGGCACGAGGCAGATGTGGACGAGGCGGTGCGGGCCGCGGCGGCCGCGCTGCCGTCGTGGTCGGGTACCAGCCCGGCGGACCGGGCCGGCCGGCTGGAGGCGGCGCGCGCGCTCCTCGAACAGCGCGCCGACCAGGTCGCAGCGACCATCACCGCAGACGTGGGCTCACCGGTCAGCTTTGCCAGGAAGGTGCAGGTCGGGACGCCGCTCGCGGTGCTGGCCAGCTATGTCGACCTGCTGGCCAGCTACGACTTCGGCGGTGAGCGGGTCGGCAACTCCCTGATCGTCAGGGAGCCGGTCGGGGTGGTCGGCGCCATCACGCCGTGGAACTACCCGCTGCACCAGATCGTGGCCAAGGTGGCCGCGGCGCTCGCAGCGGGCTGCACCGTGGTCCTGAAGCCGAGTGAGGTCGCGCCGCTCGCCGCCTACGAACTGGCCGATATCTTCCACGAGACCGGGCTGCCCGCAGGCGTGTTCAACCTGGTCAGCGGCACCGGTCCGGTGACCGGGGCGGCCATCGCCGCTCATCAGGACATCGATGCGGTGTCCTTCACCGGCTCCGCGGCGGCCGGCCGGCGGGTGGCCGAGGCGGCCGCCGCCACCGTCAAGCGGGTCACCCTGGAGCTGGGCGGCAAGTCCGCCAACGTGATCCTGCCTGACGCTGACCTGGCCACCGCGGTGAAGGTCGGGGTGGCCAAGGCGTTCATCAACTCGGGACAGACCTGCAACGCGCTGACCAGGATGCTGGTGCACCGGGACGGTTACGACGAGGCGGTGGGATACGCGGCCAAGAACGCCGAACGCTACCTGACCGGCGATCCGCTCGCCGAAGGCACCAGGCTCGGCCCGCTGGTCTCGGCCGCGCAGCGGGATCGGGTCCGCGGCTTCATCGAGCAGGGGCTGACGGAGGGCGCCCGGATGGTGGCCGGC
>Ga0181532_10005928_pt1 | contig 10270 bp, 3 predicted proteins | sample PEATcosm2014_Bin_33_FD_119768 | JGI IMG/M metagenome (GOLD analysis project Ga0181532, IMG submission 119768) | Peatland microbial communities from MTU Mesocosm Facility, Houghton, MI, USA - PEATcosm2014_Bin11_30_metaG | ecosystem: Environmental > Terrestrial > Soil > Wetlands > Peat | place... | reverse complement strand
GCGGGAACAATTATTTCGGACACTGATACGGGAGCTTCGGCGACGCACGATTCGAATCCCGCGGACAACTCGGCGACGGTGAATATCGCGGTAGCTTCGGGCACGCAGGCGGACTTGAGCGTGACCAATGCGGGGAGCCCGAATCCGGTGACTGCGGGCAATAACATTACTTATACGCAGAGCGTGACCAACAACGGTCCGGTGGCGGCGAACGCTCCCGTGTTCACGGAAACGCTGCCTGCGAATACGACGGCTGTCTCGTTGAATGGGCCTGCGGGATGGACGTGCGGAGCGCTTTCCTGTACGGACACGGCGGCGATGGCGGCCAACACGACGGCGACCTTTACGTTCATCGTGACAGTGGCTGGGACGGTGGCGAACGGAAGTACCATTACGCAGACGGATTCGGTTTCCTCTACGACCGGCGATCCGAACGGCGGCAACAACAGCGCAACGGTCAACGTTCAGGTGGCGGGATCTGCGGATCTTTCGGTTACGAACAGCGCGAGCCCGGTTCCGGTGATCGCGGGCAACAACATTTCTTATACGCAGGTGGTGACGAACGGAGGGCCGAGCGCGGCCGCGAGCGCGACCTTTACCGAAACCACTCCGCCCAATACGACCTTCTTCTCTCTAGCACCGATTCCGAGCGGGTGGTCTTGCACGACGCCGACGGTTGGAAACCCGGGCACGATCAATTGCACGAATCCAAGCTTCGCCCCGGGGACTGCGAGTTTCCCGGTGGTGTTGACGGTGACTGCGGGAACCGCGGCCGGGACGCCGGTGAACGACACAGTCACGGTGGGTTCGGCGACCCTCGATCCGAACTCGGCGAACAACGGTGCTACAGCGGCCGACGTGGTGGCCCTTGCGACGCAAGCGGATCTAGTCGTGACGAATACGGCTTCTCCCAACCCCGTGGCGGCGGGAAGCAACATCACTTATACCCAGAGCGTCACGAATAATGGCCCGGCGGTGGCGACGGCCGGGATGACGTTTACGCAGACCACGCCGCCGAACACGACGTTTGTGTCGATGACGCCGCCCGGGGGATGGACTTGCGGGACTGCGTCTGCGCCGGGGGGCGGGGTCACGATTACCTGCACCGACGGCGGGACTCTGGGGGTTGGGACGCCAAACACGGCAAACTTCAGCCTGGTACTGCAGGTAAATTCCGTAACGCCTTCGGGAACGAACATTACCGATACGGCCACGGCTTCGGCGACCAACATTGTTCCCAGCATCACGAGCAATACCGCCAGCGCGACTGTTGTTGTGGGCACGGCCAACAGCGTGGATATGTCGATTGTGAAAACGGGGACTCCGAATCCGGTGACGGAAGGAACCCTGCTCACGTACACCCTGACCGTGACGAATAACAGCGCGACGACGTCCGCGACGAATGTGACGGTGGCCGACACTCTGCCCTCGGTGGTGACGTATCTATCCGCCAACACGACGCAGGGTTCGTGTTCAGAGGCGGGTGGAACGGTGACGTGCCTGCTAGGCACGATGGCGAATTCGACGACGGCGACGCTTTCGATTTTGACGGTTCCGGGCGCGTCGGGGATCGTTTCGAACACTGCGACCGTCACGGCAGACCAGACGGATCCGACCCAGGCGAACAACACGTCGACGCAGACGGAGACGATCACGGCGCCGACCAGGATCACGCTGCAATCGTTCTCGGCGCACTCCGGCATCGACAAGAACGGCGCGAGTCGAGTCGTGTTGACGTGGAAGACTGGCGGAGAGGCGCACAACCTGGGGTTCAATGTGTACCGCGAGCAGAACGGGAATCGGGTGCGCATGAATGCTTCCCTGATTGCGGGTTCGGCGCTGCTAATGAGCGGAGCGCAGCCCAAGCACGCAGGCAGAAGTTATGCGTGGATCGATGCTGCGGCGACCGTGGCCGGAGATGCTTACTGGCTGGAGGATGTGGACGTGAACGGCACGCGCACGATGCATGGTCCGGTTTCGGTGTCGCCTGTATCGGCGTCAGGAGCGGCCGAAAGCGACGCGACTGCGTCGGAGACGCGGATGTTGAGCCAGATGAACCAGGCGGTGCCGGCAACGCCGGGCAGCCAGCAAAGTCATATGGTTGAGACCTGGCCGGCGGCTGCTGCTGCGCCAACTCCGATTCAGATGCAAAAACAGTTTGAACTGGCAGCGCACCCGGCAGTCAAGATTCATGTACGGCACGAAGGCTGGTATCGCGTGGCGCAGCCGGATCTGGTGAAGGCGGGGCTCGACCCGCAGGTTGATCCGGCGTTGCTGCATTTGTATGCGGAGGCGATCGAGCAGCCGATGCAGATTACGGGCGCGACGGTGGGGCCGGGCGGGTTTGGGCCGCAGGCAGCGATCAATTTTTATGGCACGGGGATCGATACAGTTTTCTCAGGCACTCGAGTCTACTGGCTGGCGGCGGGCGAAGGACACGGCGCCCGCATTCGGCAGTTGCCGGTGTCGTCGGGATCGAACCAGCCGCCGGCGAGTTATTCAGCGACGGTGGAACTGCAGCAGCACACGATTTATTTTTCGGCGCTGCTGACCACGACCGGGCAAAACTTCTTCGGCGCCCTGGTCTCGCCCACGCCAGTGGAGCAGGTGCTGGAGACGCCGCACCTGAGCGCGACTTCCGCGCAAACCGCGCGGCTGGAAGTGGTGCTGCAGGGCGTGATCACGGCCTTCCCACACGACGTGTCGGTTGTGCTCAACGGAACTCCGCTGGGAGACGTGGTTTTCACGGGCCAGGAGCAAGGGAGTTTGAGCGTGAATATTCCGCCCGGACTGCTTCAAGCCGGGAGCAACACGGTTACGCTGACCGCGCAAAACGGGGACTATGATACCAGCCTGGTCGACTACATCCGCATCACCTATCCGCACGTGTATGTGGCGGATTCCGATCAGCTGAAGTTCACGGGGCGGGCAGGGGACGAGCTGATGGTGAGTGGTTTCACCAGCGCGCCTGCGGTGCTCGATATTACGGACCCGAATCGGCCGGTCGAGTTGACGCCACAGGTGATTTCGATGAGCGGACAGTATGAGGTTGCGGTGCAGGTGCCGTTTAGTTCCACGAATCGTTCGGCTTCGGGGACGCATACGCTGCTGGCGGTCGCTGCCGATCAGATTGCTTACGCTGGCGGCGTGTGGCCGAACCATCCCTCGCATTGGCATAGCGCGCAGACCGGCGCCGACATTGCCATGGTGACGTATGGGCCGTTCGCGGAAGCGCTGACGCCGCTGGTGCGGGCACACCAGGCGGAGGGGAAAACCTCCGCGGTGATTCCGATCAACGATCTGTATGACGAGTTCAATTTCGGCGAGCGCACACCGTTTGCGATCCGGTGGTTCCTGCAGACGGCGAAACAGAACTGGAAGAAGCCGCCGGCCTATCTGCTGCTGAACGGGCGGGCGTCGCTCGATCCGCGGAATTATTTAGGCTTCGGATACCTGGACTTGGTTCCGACGCGCATGGTGGCCGCGAGCAGCCTGATGACGGGGTCGGACGACTGGTTTTCGGATTTCAACGACTCGGGCACGCCGACTATCGCCACCGGGCGCTTGCCGGTGAGCACCGTGGATGAAGCCACGACCGTGGTGGGAAAAATCGCGACCTATGAAGGCCAGTCGACCAATGGTCTTTGGACAGCGAACGCGCTGATGGTTGCCGACAAAGACGACACGGAAAACTTCACGCAAGATAGTCAGACGGTGCAGGCGAAACTGCCAGCGACGATGCAGGTTACCGATGTATTCACCGATACGGCGGGCACGACCGCCGCGCGAACGGACATTCTCAATGCAATCAACTCAGGACAGGGGCTGGTCAACTACCTGGGACACGGTTCGGAAGAGCAGTGGTCGGGGTCGGACATCTTCGACACGAATTCGGTGAGTTCGCTGACTAATGGATCGCAGCTTCCGGTGTTCCTGATCATGGACTGCTTGAATGGATTCTTCCAGGATGTGTATGCGCAGCCGCTGGGCGTGACGCTGTTGCTGGCGTCAAACGGCGGCGCGGTCGCGGTGCTCGCCTCCAGCGGGTTGAACCAGCCTCTGCCGCAAACCCAGCTCGACACTATGGTGGTGCAGAATGCTCTGGGTGTGAAGGTGGCAACGCTGGGGGATGCGATTGTGAAGGCGAAGTCGCAGATCACCGATGCGGACGTGCGGCGGACGTTTATTCTGTTCGGCGATCCGGCGATGCAAGTGAAGCATCCGAGTTCTCAGACGCCGTAAGCGCGGGGTCGACCTCAGGGGCTAAAGCCCAGTCGAAGGAGAGGCTTTATCGCAGCGCTGAAAGCGCTGCGCCACCCAAAAACACTTTTCAGCAATCTGTGAGACCGCTATCGCTTTTTTCCCAGCCTTGCGGCGCGGCTGAAAGCCGCGCCCGCACAAAACCCCACCTGAACGAGTTCTTTCCATTTTTCCTATCTTCCTACGACGCGACCTGCGCTGCGGCGGGCAGACTGGCAGTGTGGCGCAGCGGCTCGGCCAGGGCGCGCATGACCTTGCCGAATCCGGCGAAGTCGAGGGACTGAGCGCCATCGGAGAGAGCACGCTCGGGACAGGGATGCACCTCGATGATGAGACCATCGGCTCCCACGGCGACGGCGGCACGGGACACGGCCGCAATCAGGCTCTGCTTGCCGGTTCCGTGGGAAGGATCGGCGATCACCGGCAGGTGCGAGAGATCGCGGGCGAGTGCGACGGCCGCAAGGTCGATGGTGTTGCGCATTTCGGTTTCGAAAGTCTTGATGCCGCGTTCGCAGAGAACAACCTGCTGGTTGCCTCCGGAGAGCAGGTACTCGGCGGCCAGCAGCCACTCTTTCACGGTGGCGGAGGGACCGCGCTTCAGCAGGATGGGCTTGTTGACGGTGGCGAGGCGGCGCAGCAGGGCGAAATTTTGCATGTTGCGGGCGCCGACCTGCAGCATGTCGACGTGCTCACAGATGACGTCGACATCTTCGGTACTCATGACTTCAGTGACCACGGGCAGGCCGGTTTCTTCGCGAGCCTCGCGGAGAATCTTGAGCGCCTCCAGGCCGAGTCCCTGAAAGTCGTACGGAGAAGTGCGGGGCTTGTAGGCTCCGCCGCGCAGCATGGCGGCTCCGGCGCGTTTTACGGCGTGGGCGGTGTCGAGCAACTGGGCGCGCGATTCGACCGAACAGGGGCCGGCGATCACGACGACTTCGGGACCGCCGATGGCGACGCCGTTGATCTTCACGACGGTGCGCTCCGGCTTGACCTGGCGGCTCACGAGTTTAAAGGGCTGGGCAATGGCGACGACGTTGTCGACCCCGGGAGCGACCTGGAGGGCTTCGATCTCGTGGCGGCGTCCGCTGCCGACGGCGGCGACGATGGTGCGCTCGGTGCCGCGGGTGACATGGGGCTGGTATCCGGCCTCACGGATGCGTTCAATGATGTGGTTGATTTCCTGCTCAGTGGCTTTCTCCGACATGTTGACAATCATGGGCTGGTTCTCCTCGTTAGGTCCTGCTTAATGGTTCGCCGCTAAAACAAAAGCCGCGATCTCTGGATCGCGGCTTGCGGCGGAAGCTGGTTTCGTTCAGGTGGCCGTCAGTGGCCCATCCTCACCCCAAGCTGCACCGCAGTCGCTGCTCCTGGAAACCAGAAGTAAGCGGTAAACGCGAAGCCTGAAGTAAATCGTGTCATAGAAATTTTCATTTCAGTACAAAAAATACAGCTGGGACGTCGACCGGCTGAGTTCGCGTTACTGGAGCGAACTGGCCACACTGGAGAATGCGTTGTTGGCATTCGATCCGATCAAGCGGACCGTTCCCACGACCAGAACCAGAATGACCGCCAACATCACCGCATATTCGGCGATATCTTGCCCTTCCTCTTGCGACCAAAGCCTTTGCATCAGTTTGGACATTTTCTCTCCTCCACGCCGCCGTCAGTTCCCCGGGAGAAAAAAACTGACCTCAGACAGGGTGCACCCATGATGCACGCGAGTGGACGTTCTTGTCAATGCGGGTTTCGACATTTTCCGCACGGAGAGTTAAGGCTGCAAAACGGGCGCTGGGGGCGGAGTTTGGGCGATATTTGCCGGGGCTGCGGGGGCCGGTTGCGGAAGCAATTGCTGCGCCCCCTGCTGGACGTATTGCAGAACGCGCCCGGGCAAAAGACCAAGATAAAGCGTGGCGAGGAGGCTGACGGCGAGGGCGAGCCCGAGTCCAAAAGGAACCGGAGTGACTGGGACGGGCTTGCGCGATTCGCGCATGTACATGACGACGATTATGCGCAGGTAGTAGTAGGACCCGATGGCGCTGTTGACCACGCCGATGATGGTGAGCCAGATCAGGTTGGACTTTACCGCTGCGCTGAAGACATAGAACTTGGCGAAGAAGCCGCCGGTCATGGGAATGCCGATCAGCGAGAGCAGGAAAATGGCGAGAGTGGCGGCCAGCAACGGAGAAGTCCGGCCCAGACCTTCGTAGTCTTCGAGGGTCACGTAACGTTCGCCGGCGTTGGCGAAGTGGCTGACCACGGCAAACGCTCCCACGTTCATGGCGGCGTAAGCCGCGGTGTAGAACATGGCGGCGGAAATGCCAGCCGGGGAGTTTTCCGGGGTCGTCATGGCAAAGGCCACCAGCAGATATCCGGCGTGGGCGATGGAAGAGTAAGCCAGCAAGCGCTTGATGTTGGTCTGAACCAGAGCGCACACGTTGCCCAGGGTCATGGAGAGCGCGGCGGCCATCCAGATGAGCCAGAAACGGCCGGGGGCGTTGATGGTGAATACGACTCGCAACAACACCGCGAAGGCGGCGGCTTTGGGCGCGGTCGACATGAAGCCGACGATGGGAGCGGGAGCGCCTTCGTAAACGTCGGGCGTCCAGATGTGGAAGGGCGCAGCGGCAACTTTAAAGCCGAGACCGACGAACATCAGGGCCATGGCCACGTAGACCAGCAACGGAACCGGGCCGGATTGCAGTTTCTGGCTGATGAGATCGAAGTTCGTCGATCCGGTGGCGCCAAAGATCATGGCTACGCCGTACAGGAAAAATGCCGTGGCGAAGGAGCCGAGAAGGAAATACTTCAGCGACGATTCGCTGCTGGAGGCTTCGTTGCGGCGGAATCCCGTAAGGATATAAGTGGAGATCGACGAGATTTCGAGGGCGATGAAAATCAGGACCAGCTCTACGGCCGAGGACATCAGGGCCATGCCGACCGCGCCGAAGAGAATGAGCGCGTAATACTCTCCGGCGCGAATCCGCTGCACCGCCATGTACTCGAAAGAACTGAGGATGACGACGGCTGCGATGGCGATGATTAGAAAATGGAAGAACACGCTAAAGTTATCGACCTTCACCATATTCGAGAACGCGAGGCCGGGAGACTGAGCCATGTACCAGGTGGCGAGAAGCCCTGCGACGGCCCCAACGAAGGCGATCAGGCCCAGAGTTTTCTGGCTCTTTTCTTCGTCGACCAGAGGATCGAGCAGCATGACCACAATGCCAAAGGCGGAGAGAACAAGTTCTGGCAGGATGCGGATGTAGTCGATGCCTTGAGGAATCGCCTGCGAAATCGCCTGCAAGAAAGCGGCGGGGGGGTGAATCATTGTGACGTGAATCATTGGCCCACCACCTTGCCGACGACTTGAGTGAAGGGCACGAGCGCGGCCTGCACCGCGGGATCAATCGCGCCCAGCCAGAGAATCGGCGCCACGCCCATCACCAGCGCCGCAGCGGCGCAGGGCCATACCGCGGCTTTCTCAAAGACGATCATGTCGCCCATGGAATTATTGATCGGGTGCGTCACTTTGCCGTAGAACACTCTCTGGAACATCCATAAGAGGTAGCCCGCGCTCCAGATCACGCCAGTAGCGCCGAGAATCCCATAGATTGGCTTTGCCTGAAACGCTCCGCTCAGTACCAGGAACTCACCGATGAATCCGTTGAGCAAGGGGAGTCCGACGGAGGCGAGGACGATGAACAGATAGGTAGCTGAGTAGATGGGGACGATGGAGGCGAGGCCACCGAATTCGGAAATTTCGTAAGTGTGACGGCGTTCGTGGAGGATTCCGGCGAGCATGAACAGGCCGCCCGTGGAAATTCCGTGGGCCAGCATCACGAACATTGCGCCGTTTAATCCCGAGGCAGTGAAGCTGAAAATTCCGAGTACGACAAAGCCGAGGTGGCTGACCGAAGAGTAGGCGATCAGCTTCTTCATGTTGGGCTGCACCATGGCGACGAGCGCGCCGTAGATGATGCCGATGAGCGCCAGCGTCATGATCCACGGGGCGTTGTGGCGGGCCTGCTCGGGGAACAGTCCGAGGTTGAAGCGCAGCAGGCCGTAGGTGCCCATCTTCAGCAGCACGCCGGCCAGCAGGACGGATCCGGCGGTGGGCGCCTCGACGTGAGCGTCGGGGAGCCAGGTGTGGAACGGGAATAGCGGGACTTTCACCGCGAAGGCGAGGAAGAAGCCGAGGAAGATCCACTGGGCGGCGGCGGGGAAGTTCGGCACCTTCCCGAGCGCGATCAGATCGCGAATCTCGTTGAATTGGAAAGTGCCCGTGTGCGCGTAGAGCCACAGGATCGCCGCCAGCATGAACACGGAGGCGATCATGGTGTACATGAAAAACTTCACGGCGGCGTAGACCTTGCGCTCATGGCCGAAGACGCCGATCAGCAAGGCCATGGGGATGAGCGTAGCTTCCCAGAAGAAATAGAAAAGGAAAAGATCGAGCGAAGTGAAGACCCCGATCAGCGCGGTCTCCATGATCAGGAGAAGAATGAAAAATTCTTTCACCCGGTCATGCACCGACTTCCAGGAAATCAGCACGCATAGCGGCGTGAGGAATGTCGTCAGCACCACCAGCCACATGGAGATGCCGTCCATGGCCATGTGGTAATGGATGTTGGGAGTGGAGATCCACGGCTTGTCGATTTCGTACTGGAAGCCCGGTAGGCCGCGGTGAAAGTGTACCGGCAAGTGCAGCGAAAGAAGAAAGGTGAGCAGCGAGAAGACGAGGGCGAAGATGCGGATGTCGCGATCGCGGCGGGGAAACAGCATCAGCAGCAAAGCGCCCAGGAGCGGGGCAAAAGTCACGAGGGTCAGGATGTAGGGGCTCCAGCTGTCGGTAGTCATGGCTCAGCGCACCCCCATCCAAATCATGTACGCAATCACGACGGCGGAGCCAGCCGCGATCCATCCCGCGTACGAGCGCAGGTTGCCGGACTGCATGTGGCGGGCGTTATCCGAAATGGTGCGCGCGCCGTCGGCGGCGTCGTTGACCGTGTCGTCGATGACCTTGCGGTCGACTCCCTGCCACAGAATGCTGGTCGAACCGTCGATCAGCGGCTTGACGAAAAGCCTCGCGTAAAGTTCGTCGACGTAGTACTTGTGCAAGACCGCGGTGTAGAAACCGTTCAGGCCGTCGGCGATTTTCTGCGGCAAGTAGGGCTTGCTGATATAGAGGACGTAGGCGAGCCATGCTCCCAGGATAGCGACACCCACCGACACAAACATGAGCAGCAGTTCCGTACCATGGCTTGCTCCCTCGCCAGCGGCTTGCGTTGCTTCGGGTGAACCGAAAACTGGCGCAAGGAAGTGCTCGAAGTGATTGCCAATGCCCACCAATCCACCGAACAGCGACAAAAAGGCCAGAATCACCAGGGGAACCAGCATGACCATCGGACTCTCATGCGGTTCGCCGTGGTTGTGGTCGTTGTGGCCGTGGCCATGGGACATGTGCGCGCGTCCATGCTCGTCGACCTGTATGCCGCGGTAGTCCCCCCAGAATGTCATGAACAGCAGGCGGAACATATAGAACGAAGTTATGAAGGCGGTAATCAGGCCGATCAACCAATAGATCCAGTTGGCCTGATAAGCCTGCCATAGGATCTCATCCTTGCTCCAGAAGCCCGCGAACGGCCAAATCCCCGCGATGGCTAGTGTCGCGATGAGCATGGACCCGAATGTGACGGGGATGTACGACTTGAGGCCACCCATTTTGCGCATGTCCTGCTCACCGCCTACCGCATGAATCACCGAACCCGCCCCCAGGAAGAGCAGGCCTTTGAAGAAGGCGTGGGTCATCAGGTGGAAGATGCCAGCGGAGAACGCTCCTACGCCGCAGGCCATGAACATGTAGCCGAGCTGCGAGACGGTGGAATAAGCGAGCACCTTCTTAATGTCAGTTTGGGTGATGCCGATGGTCGCGGCAAACAGCGCCGTGAGCGTTCCGATCACGGCGACGACCATGAGGGCCTGGGGCGCGCGATCGAAAATTACGTGTGAG
>Ga0181532_10005920_pt1 | contig 10278 bp, 10 predicted proteins | sample PEATcosm2014_Bin_33_FD_119768 | JGI IMG/M metagenome (GOLD analysis project Ga0181532, IMG submission 119768) | Peatland microbial communities from MTU Mesocosm Facility, Houghton, MI, USA - PEATcosm2014_Bin11_30_metaG | ecosystem: Environmental > Terrestrial > Soil > Wetlands > Peat | place... | reverse complement strand
GTCAATTTCTTGTAGGTGATGGAGAATCCGTGCGAGAAATACAGCGCGTCGCCGGGCTTGAGATTCTTCTTCACCACCGGCCAGATGGCGCGCTGGGCGGCGTCTGAAACGAGCATCTGAATGATAGTGCCCTTTCGCACGGCTTCCTCGATGTCGAACAGCGTCTTGCCGGGCTTCCAGCCGTCCCTCACGGCGCGGTCCCAATCGCGCTTGAACGACTTGGCCTGGCCGACGATGACCTTGAAGCCGTTGTCGCGCAGGTTCAGCCCCTGCGCCGGGCCTTGCACGCCGTAGCCGATGATGGCGATGGTCTCGTTCTTGAGCACCTTGCGGGCGCGGGCCATCGGGAATTCCTTCCGCGTGATTACCTTTTCCTTCGTTCCACCAAAATCAATCGTTGCCATAACTCAATCTTTCTCGTTTGTGTGTTGGTTCAATGTCTTCAACTCGTTCAAATGAATTTTTAATCTTAAACATCAGTGCCCGTCCGTCAAATGCAAACGGTGGCTTGGAAACATCTCTGTTCAGGGGCGCGGATTGTCCTCAATCCGCAGCAGCCGGAATTGTTGGAAACGCTGCGAGTTGGGACAACTCGCGCTCCGTCACTTTCTCGGCAGTGCGACCTTGCCCGTGCGCGTGATTTCGGACACGCCGAACGAATCCATCAGGCCGATGAATTTCTCCACCTTGCTTTCGGCGCCGGTGATTTCGATGGTGAGCGTTTTCGGCTGCACATCCACGATTTTGGCGCGGAAAATGTCCGTGATCTGCATCACCTCGGCGCGCGATTTGGAGTCCACGGCCACTTTCACCAGCACCAGTTCGCGGTCCACGAATTCGCCTTCGTGGAAATCCTGCACCTTGATGACGTCCGGCAATTTATTAAGCTGTTTGACGATTTGCTCCAACGTGGCCTCGTCGCCGTGCGTGACGATGGTCATGCGCGACGTCGTCGGGTCCTGCGTCGGGCCGACGTTGAGCGTGTCAATATTGTAGCCGCGGCCGCTGAACAGGCCGGCCACGCGCGTGAGCACGCCGAACTTGTTCTCCACCAAAATTGAAATGGTATGTCGCATAAATCCCGTTGGAACGGAGGGGAAGGTTAACCATCCGAACGAATGGGGTCAATTTGCAATTTCAAAGGGATTTAGGTGTCTCGCTTGACCGCAGATCAACACGGATGCGGAGACACGGATTGTCCGAATTGATTCAAAGGCTTTTAATCAGTGTGAATGCGCGAAATGCGTGTCTGGTCCCGGCGTTTAATGATTCCCTGCCCCAGACGGCCACGGGATTGAGGACGATTACCTTTGGGGAAAATCAATTAAAAATACGCGTCCACCACCCGCGTCAGGCGCTCGTTCACAAAGATCGTATTGTGGTGGCCAAACAGCGGTTTGCGCCGTTTCTCAATCCGCACGTCCGATTTCTCCGCGCCATCAATCACGAAGTGGTAAACCTCGTGGACCGGTTCGTTGAAAATGCGGGTGGATTGTAAAATCGGCCGGTCGTCCACGCGGATGACGAGGGTGCCGCGAAGCTGGTTGAAGTTGAATTCGACGAGGTGTTTGTCTGTGTTGCCAATCTCCAAAGTGAATCTCATAAGTCGTGGGCTTGTGCCCGGTTTTCACAAGGCGCAATCCTTGTGCCACCTGTACGGCGAGTCCCATTCGCAACGCCCCCCGCCGGCAGGCAAGAAGCCATACGCTTCGGCAACTGTTGCCCGCTGGCAAATTCGGGTTGTGACTGGAGAAAAACTGTAGCTTTAACTTTAATCGCAGGCGGAAGATTGCGAAATGTGTCCCGATGGTCACAGGGCAGTGTCCAATTTTTGCTTTGCCAATCGGACCATCGGCAAATCAAAAAAACGGATTGTGTTCCTTTTCTTCCGCGACCGTCGTCAACGGGCCGTGGCCGGGACAAATCAACGTTCCCGGCGGCAGCGATAAAATCTGTTCACGCACTTTTTGCCGCGCCAAATCCCATGACTGGTTGCCCCGTCCAATGGAGCCGGCGAAAATCGCGTCGCCCACGATGGCCACGTGCGGCGCGTCCTCCTGCCAGTTGCCGACGATGTAGGTCACGCCGTCCTCTGCGTGGCCGGGCGTTTCGCGATGCGTGATGCGCAACCCGCCAAGATGGACGATTTCGCTTGGCTTGTTGCGCTGGTCCACCGGCGCGTTTTTGGAACCGCTGTGTAACCGCACTTTCGGCCACGCCTCGCGGATTTTTGGCAGCGCTTCGACGTGATCATAGTGCGAGTGCGTGATAAAAATGTGCCGCAGCACGAGCTGGTTTTCGGCGATGCAATCCAGGATCGGTTTCGCGTCAAAGCCGGTGTCAAACAGCGCCGCGTCGCGCGTGACTTCGTCCCAAACCAGATAACAATTCACAGCCATGGCGTCGGCGGCGGTGGTGAACGCGCGCAGTTCGTGCCAAACGCTCAAATCCTTTTCCCCCGGCAGCCAGCCATGGGCAAGGCCTTCCAGTTTGGCCGGATTTAAACCGACCAGCCGGGCGAGCGCGGCAACGTCGGGTCGTTTGCCGGTTTGTCCGCTTTCTTCAAGCTTGGAAAGTTCGGCTTCGGAAATTCCCGCGGTCTTGGCCGCGGCAGCCGTCGAAACGTTGCTCATCGCGCGCGCCTTGCAGATGATGTCGCCCACATGGTCTTCGAGATTCACACCGGAACGGTAAGGGGCAAAGTTCGCCACCGCAAGCATCGGACTTGAGTGACGGCGGATGGTATGCTAAAAAACCGGCGAAGTCAGAAGCGTATGTTTTTCTCAAATGGCAATAAAGAGCGCGAACGTTATTACCTGCTGCCGGGTCAGGGCGGCCCGGCGGCGCGCCGCAAACAAAAAAAGTTTTTAAAATGGTCAATCGTGGCGTGCCTGATTTTCTCCGCGCTCATGGCGTTGATCATGTATTGGTTCAATCGCGTGCGGCCGTTTTGATGAAGTGGCGGTGCTTGACCCGCCGGAGTCAGTTGTTAGTATTCACATTGAATTTGATGAATGGGTCCCGATTGATCTCAATTTGGGCGGCGGCGTTTTGCCTGAGCCTGCCCTTGCGCGCGGAACTGGCCGACGGGGTCAAGGCCATCGTGAACAACACGGTCATCACCTACGAGCAGGTCGAGGAATTTACTGTCCCGGCCATGGACGCATTGCGCCGGCAATACGCCGCACAGCCGGAGGTCTTTCAGCAAAAACTCGCCGAGGCGCTCGACAACAGTCTGGAGATATTGGTGGAGCGCCAGTTGATCCTGCACGAATTTGAGGCCAAATACACCAGGCTGCCGGACAGCGTGGTGGATGAACTGGTGCAGGACCGGATCCGCGAGCAGTTCGGCGACCGCGTGACGGCGATGAAATCATTGCAGGCACAGGGCATGACGTACGAACAATTCCGCCAGGACATCCGCGATCAATTCATCGAGTCGCAACTGCGCAACATGAATGTCTCGCGTGAAATCGTCATCTCGCCCTACAAGGTGGAAACCTACTATCTGGCCCACCAGGACGATTTCAAGATTGAGGACGAAATCAAATTGCGCATGATCGTGCTCAACAAAACTTCCGACGACGACACCAACACGCCCGCCCTGGCCCGCGAAATCCTGTCCCAAATCAAGGACGGTGCGAGTTTTCAGCAAATGGCCTCCGTTTATTCGCAAGGCTCGCAACGAAAACAGGGCGGCGACTGGGACTGGGTCGAACGCTCCGTGCTCCGCAAGGAACTCGCCGATGTCGCCTTCGCGCTCAAGCCCGGCCAGGTCAGTGACGTGATTGACACGCCCGGCGCGTGCTACCTCATGCTGGTCGAACAAACCCGCCCCGCCCATGTCCGGCCACTCAGCGATATCCGCGACGACATTGAAAAAACCCTTCGCACCCAGGAACAGGCCCGTGTTCAAAAACAATGGATTGACTCGTTGAAGAAAAAAACGTTCATCCGCTATTTCTGATTTCACCGCGAGCTGAGGCGCGTTGCCCGTCAACTCTCAACCAACAACTCTCAACCAAAATGACCGGCTGGCTTGGCGTTTCACTGGGTGACGTGACCGGCATCGGCCCCGAAGTCACCCTCAAAGCCATCGCCGCCGAGGCTGCGGAAGACAACGCGAAATATCTGCTCGTCGGCGATGCGGATGGCGCGAACCGCCTCAACCAAAAATTGGGATTGGGTCTGCCGCTGAAAAGTTTTTCCGGTTACGGCGACTCCGCCCGGTTCGTCGTCACAAATCCACTGGCGGAGCCATTGCCGGAAAATCTGACTGCGGGTTCGCCTGCGGCCGCGAACGCCGCCGTCACGACTTTGCGGGACGGCGCCGAACGCTGCCTGCGCCGTGAATTGGATGCGCTTATCACCGCGCCCGTCAACAAGGAGGCGATCATCCGCGCCGGACACAAATTTGTCGGTCAGACTGAATTTCTCTCCGGGCTGGCCAACACGAAACGCACGGCCATGATGCTGCTCGGCCAGGACGAAAAAAATCGCTGGCTCCGCGTTGCCCTGGCCACCATTCACATTTCCCTCAAATCGGTTTCCGAAAAGCTGACAGCGGAAAAAATCGCGCTGGCCATCGAATTGGCCGCCCAGGCGTGCCGCGATTTGCAGTTGCCCCGCGCGCGTGTCGCCGTTTGCGGCTTGAACCCGCACGCGGGCGAAGGCGGCGAATTCGGCGACGAGGAAATCAAAACCATCGCGCCAACGGTCCTCGCCGCGCAAAAACGAGGACTGGATGTCGTCGGCCCTTTGAGCGGCGACACGGTTTTTCATTACGCCTTGCGCGGGGATTTTGACGCGGTCGTCGCGATGTATCACGATCAGGGACTGGCGCCGTTGAAGGCCATTGCGTTTGACACCGGCGTGAACTGGACGCTGGGACTGCCGTTCATCCGCACCTCGCCGGACCATGGAACGGCTTACGACATTGCCGGAAGAGGAATCGCCAATCCCTCGAGCATGATTTCTGCGATTCGGCTGGCGAAACAACTGGCCAAAAATCGCGGGTAGGGACGGCCTGCCGGGCCGCCCGTGGACGCCGCGGCGCGGCGTCCCTGCCAATTCACCCAATTAACTCTTGAACCTTCGCTTTGATGTCACTGCCGCGCATCAATGATTCACCGACCAAAATGGCGTTGGCGCCGCATTGCTTCAAACGTTCCACGTCCGCGCGTGTGTGAATGCCGCTTTCAGCAACCAAGTGTGACGAGTGACGGATGGCGGATGAGGAGAAAAGTTTCGCCGCCAATTTTTCAGTGGTGGCCAGGTCAACTTTGAATGTCTTTAAATCACGGTTGTTCACGCCGATAAGGGTCGCGCCAATTTTCATCGCGCGTTCCAGTTCCGCTTCGTCGTGAACCTCAACCAGCGCCGCCAGACCGGCCTCGGTGGCCAGCGAATGGAATTGTTTCAATTGGTCGTCGGTCAAGATGGCGACGATGAGCAGGATGGCGTCCGCGCCCCATTCGATGGCTTCCAGGATTTGCCGCTCGTCAATGATGAAGTCTTTCCGCAGCAGCGGCAATTTCACCGCTGTGCGAATTTGACGGAGATACTCGAGCGAGCCTTGGAAGAATTTTTCGTCGGTCAGAACCGACAGGCAACTTGCACCCGCCGCTTCGTATTCCTTTGCGATGCGGACCGGGTCGAAGTCCTGGCAAATCACGCCCGCCGACGGCGAGGCCTTTTTGACTTCGGCAATCAGCGCAATGTCGCCGTGACGCGGCTGGCGCAAGGCGGACAGAAAGTCGCGCCTCTCACAGCGTTCGAGCAACGCATCACGCAAATCGCCGGCGGCGATGAGTCGCGCCGGCAGTTGCGCGACCTCGCGCTTCTTCTGCTCAACAATGGTGTCGAGAATGTTTGTCATCCTGGGAGGGACGGCATTTTGCCGTCCCATTTATTTCTTTATTACAGGGACGGCGGCACGCCGTCCTCCCAAATTTATTCTTCGTCATCCTTCACGCCCTGCATCCGTTTCAGCGGGCAGCCGGCGCGGAGCCAGCCGTTCACGAATTGATCCAAATCGCCGTCCATCACCGCCTGAACGTTGCTCGTTTCGATGCCGGTGCGCAAATCCTTCACCATGCGATACGGCTGAAAGACATAACTGCGAATCTGGTTGCCCCACGAAATGCTGCCTTTCTCGCCGTAAAACCGCTCCATCTCAGCCTTCGCCGCGTCCTGCCGCTGGGCATAAATCCGCGAGAGCAACAGTTTCATCGCCGTGGCACGGTTTTGGTGCTGCGACCGCTGGGTTTGCGACGCGACGACCAGCCCGGTCGGAATGTGCGTGATGCGTACGGCGGTCTCGACCTTGTTCACGTTCTGGCCGCCCTTGCCGCCGGAACGGAACGTGTCCACTTCAAATTCGTTTGGTGGGATGGCGAGTTCGGAATCATTTTCCTCGATTTCCGCAATCACATCCACGCTGGCGAAGCTGGTGTGGCGGCGCTTGTTGGAATCAAACGGCGAGATGCGCACAAGCCGGTGGACGCCGCGTTCGGCTTTGGCAAAACCGTAGGCGTTCTCGCCCTGCAACAGCATCGTGACGCTCTTGAGGCCCGCACCTTCGCCGGGCAGCGCGTCGGTGACTTCAACCTCCCAGCCGCGCGATTCGGCCCAGCGTTGGTACATGCGCGACAGCATTTCCGCCCAATCCTGCGCTTCGGTGCCGCCGGCGCCGGCGTTGATGCTGAAGATGCAATTCTTCCGATCATGCGGGCCGCTGAGAAAAACCTTCAGTTCCAACGCATCAAGGTCCTTGAAAAATTTCGCGAGGTCGCGTTCCAGTTCCTGCTGGACTTTCAATTGCGCTTCGGGCGGCTCGGCCTCGCCGAGTTCGAGCATCACACGGAAATCCTCCAGATGTTTTTCCGACAGGAGCAGCGGCTCGATTTTGTTACGGAGGGAATTGGCCTCGTCAATCAGCGTCTGCGCCTTTTCGCGGTTGTTCCAGAAATTATCGGCGGCCATGAGCGAATTGAGTTCGCCGAGGCGTTTTTGGGCGGCGGGCACGTCAAAGAAACCTCCGCAGGTGCGCGAGTTTCTCCGATGCCGTCGTAATTTCCGTTTTAACCGTTTCGAACATGGTGCAAAAATACCGAAGTCGGGAGCCGGAAGCCAGAAAGGATTCTCAACGCGCGATTTTCTTCCTGCGCTTGCGGGACCACCGCTGCCATGCAAATGCCAAAAACAGCAACCAGAGAAGCAACAACAGCAAATAACCCCACTTGATGATGCTCCGCAAAAGTTTGAGCACGCGCAGGTCAAACGGCGATATGGTTGAATCGTCCTCGTCCGCCGTTGCGGTGCCGCTTTGCAAATTGGTCGTCGCCGGAGAAGTTTGCCGCGCGCCGGGTGGATTTTGTGATTGCGTTTCCGTTGGCAGGATTGTTCCGGCCTGCGTGTGATTGCCGGAGGCAACGCCCTGACGTTGACCGGGTCGTTGGCCCGGGGTTGCTGGAGGACTTGCCTTAGCGGGGCCATTGCCGGAGTTTGGGTTGGAATTTGGATTGTTTGGGCTGACGGAAGAAGAATCAGGCGAGCCATCGGGCTGGCTGCCGGACGACGGTATTGCAGGCTGCGTTCCCATTGCGCCGGGGCTGGAAGCAAACCGATTCGGGTTTGGCCTGACGGAAGGCAGGAACAAATCAGCCGGGTCAACCGAACCATTTGCGGCGGAGACCAGCGTCGAATTATTCCACTCCTCGACGTGACTATCGGCGAACAGCACGTTGCCTTTGAACTGGTGCAACTCCTGCGTCCAGCGTAGCCGGCTTTTGACGTCAATCCGCAGAATGGTCGGAGTTTGCAGCGAGTTGGTGGCAAGATTCCGGTCACCCGCCAGAATGGAATTCGGTTTCGAGAAATCCGCGTTCACGCCTGTGAAATAACTGAGATTGCTGTTTTGCAGCGAGGCGAAGTTAGTGGCGGGCAGACGCGTATCGGCCGGGCAAATCAATATGTCCGGCGTGATCAGCTCGCCCGACATCGCCTGAAAATTGTGGAACGTAAAATAAAATTCCCCGTTTATCAAATAACCGTTTTGCACGAATTCCTGCGAACCGCCATCGGCCATCGGAACCTGCATGGGAAACTTGCTGTTGTGATCGTGGGAAAACGCATGAAAGGCGGCACCGATTTGCTCCAGATTATTTTCACAAAATACGCGTTTGGCGCGCGCCTGCCCCTTGCTCAGCGCCGGCAGCAGCAGGGCTGCGAGAATGGCGATGATTCCGATGACGACGAGCAATTCCACCAGGGTAAAGGCATTCGACCCGCACTTGGGCTTGATCGCATTCACGTCCAAAAACAAACCAGCATCAGCCATGCCGTCACATTTTGAGCTTGAGTTGGGCGATGCTAATGCTCCCGGCGCGTGAACTTCGCGCGAATCTGCGTGGAGTTCACACGACCGATCCGCTGGAGTTCACTTGGCCGGGATGCGAGGTTCCTGATGATCGGCGGCAAGTTTGGAGTTCCGCGTTTACACGGCTCAGACCTTCAGCCAATGGCGGGACGAAACTCCAAACGCACTCCCATCTTTGTGAAGGGATCGCCAACCGGTTACCATCAAAACTTCCGTGAGCGTCAGCGCCTGGTTTCTTTGATTTGAAGAGCGCGGTTTCATGATGCGAAACCGGACTTTTTTACTTGTGGTTGCCGCCAGTGAGAGAGAGCGCGTAAAAGATGAGAACAATGATGAGTACAGCGGCAACGATGCCGATGATGAGGAAGATGTGGTTCACCTTGTCGGACTTTTTTGAAAATTCCTTGTTGGTGTCGAAACCCGACGGGCGTCCACCGCCCGATTCCAATTCGCCCAAACTCACGCCACGCGGCATGATCATGGTGCTTTCCGTGGCCTTTTTTGCGGGCGCACCAGCCGGCGCCGGCGCGGGAGCGGATGCCGGAGTTCCCCCGGCGGACGGTACCCCGGTGTCGAGGCGCAGTTCCACGTTGCCCAGGCGCAAGGTCTGGCCGGGTTTCAAAACGCTTTCGGCAATCTTCTGGTTGTTGATGTACGTGCCGTTGGTGGAATCGAGGTCTTTGATCACGACGTTGTTGTCGCGCAAAAGCACCTCACAGTGATGGCTGGAGACGGACGGCTCGGCGATTTGAAACGTGTTATCCTCCACCCGGCCGATGGTGGTGCGATCCGCTTTCAACTCATGCGCCCGGTCGGTCATGCCCTGAGTCAGGATAACAAGTTTGGCCATAGTTACGGTGAACGGATTATGACGGCTGCCCGTTTCAAGTCAAACGGAAATCTCATTATCTGGTCATCAACCGCGCCGTTCAATCAAGGCGCGGAATTCGGCAAACAGCGGTGTCGAATCGTGCGGCCCGGGCGAGGCTTCGGGATGATACTGCACGCAAAAAACCGGTTTGGTCTTGTGCCGCAAACCTTCGACGGTCTGGTCATTGAGGTTGACGCGATTCACGGCCACGTCCGGCGGCAGGCTGGCCGGGTCCACGGCGAATCCATGGTTCTGGGCCGTGATTTCCACCCGGCCGGTCTCGAAATCCTTCACCGGCTGGTTCGCGCCGCGATGGCCGAATTTCAATTTGAAGGTTTTGCCCCCGAACGCCTGGCCGAGAATCTGGTGGCCGAGGCAAATCCCGAAAATCGGAATGCCAGTGTCCACGAGCGCCTTCACCTCACGCACAATGTAATCGAGCGCCGCCGGGTCGCCGGGACCGTTGGACAGAAAAATGCCAGCCGGTTTGTGCTTGAGCACGTCGGCGGCAGACGCCGTCGCCGGCAAAACCTGCACGCTGAAGCCGTGCTGACGCAGCCGGCGCAGTATGTTGTATTTCAGTCCGTAATCCAGGGCGACAATGGGAATGTCCGCCGGCGGCAGCGGCTTGCGATTTTGCCGGGCGTCAGCCGTCGCTTCACCGCGCACCAGGTCGAACGCCCCGCTTTGCTCGTCCTTTTCATCCCAGTGGAACGCTTTCTTGTGCGTGACTTCCTTGACGTAATCCACACCCAGGAAGACGAATTCCTTCGCCCGCCGCACGGCCTCCTCGTCCGGGATGTTTTCCGTGGAAATAAATCCGTTCATCGCGCCGCGCACGCGGAGTTTTTTGGTCAACGCCCGCGTGTCCAGGCCTTGAATGCCCGGAACGCGGTTTTTCTCCAGGTATTCAGCGAGCGAAAAATCCGCGCGCCAGTTGCTGACGACCGGCGAGAGTTCGCGGACGACGAAGCCGGCGACGTGCGGCTGCCACGATTCCACGTCCACAGCGTTGACCCCGTAATTG
>Ga0181532_10005919_pt1 | contig 10278 bp, 14 predicted proteins | sample PEATcosm2014_Bin_33_FD_119768 | JGI IMG/M metagenome (GOLD analysis project Ga0181532, IMG submission 119768) | Peatland microbial communities from MTU Mesocosm Facility, Houghton, MI, USA - PEATcosm2014_Bin11_30_metaG | ecosystem: Environmental > Terrestrial > Soil > Wetlands > Peat | place... | reverse complement strand
CGCCCGCCCTTAGCTCGGAATCTTCGTTCAGGTGAATCGTTGCATCCATGACGGGACCCTTTCGTCAGTTTGGTTATACCCAACTTAAGCACAGTATGGGGATGAGGTCAAGGGGCGCCGCAGTCAGCGCAGAGCCGTTGTTTTGGTCAGGTGTTGAGGGTGAGGCCCACGGCGTACCACGTGCCATCGGCAGCGGTCATCCCAGCCCCATCGTTCTGACTTAGGATGCCGTTCCAGCCTCCATAGATGGTGTCCCCGCCCGCTGGGGCGACGGATACTACGGCGTCATTGGGATCGACATCGAGAACGGTCACCGTCGCCCCAGCGGTTGCCGGGGGCAGGGTAATTGCTGAAAATAACCCGACGTATCCGATCCACGTTGTAGCGCAACAGTTCTTAGACACCGTAATGACTATGTCCGTCCCATTGAATCCCTTGGGAACAATCGCATAGAACGATTGGACGGTGACCGTTCCACTGATAACGATGGGATCATAGATGGGGGTCCAGTCCAGATCGCTGCTATCACTTACGGTGACAACCCCGGTCGGGCAGATGATGTCCACACCCATGATCCCGAGGTCTGCGTTCGGCCCTGGCCACGTCCCCGTATCAATAATGGTCCCATCGGTGACGGTGCCGCTGCCAGTGTTGAAAGTGCCAAGGTTGTCCGTAGAGGTGTTGTCCACCGAATACGAAACAACTACTGATCCCGTGGCTGTACCCGAGGTGTCAGCAACTTGCGCTGTAGCAGAAGTCTGGGCCGTGTTGGTGGCGGCGCCCAACGCTATGGCAACAGCCGTCCCCTGGACCGAGGAAGCCGGGAGGAGGCTATTGCTGTCGTATTCGAGCGTGGTCCAGTTGGCAGCTACGTCAATTGCCGCTCCGATGACGACGGCCGTGGCGAAGGGGCCGGTGATGGTCACATCTACCGATGCCGGTGCCCCATCCACGGCGTCCACCGCACTGGCGGCCCCACCCGGGTCGATCACCGGGGCGCCCGCGGTTACCTCGGTGCTGTCGGCAATCACATAATCGCCCGGCGATGCCGTGTAGTCGTCATGGGTGACCACGACTGTCTGACCAGAAGTGCCGACCTGCACCCAGTCCGTGTTCGCCACTCCCGTCGCCTGCCAGAGCGCCGGTGTCGTGTCGTCGATGTAGAGATCACCCTCACCCGATGGCGTGACAACCCCGACCGGCGAACCCGACCCCGCGAAGGTCGCGGTCGCCGCATCCCCCCATGAGGTGAGCCCGCCGCCACCCGTCCCGACCGCGGCCCACGTCCCGGGCACCCCACCCACCGTGCAGACATATGGAGTCCCGGTGTTGTCGATGCCAAACCATCCGAGCGGCCACATGCCCATGGTCGGTGGCCCGCTGAAGGGCCAGATGCTCACGATCACCTGGGGCCATAGGTCGATGTCTGGGTGGTCGCGTGCCATGGCTACTCCGAGAGAGTCCAGTCGAAATATCGCTCGTAGAGGGCGCCGACCACCTCGGGTGAGAAGCGGGCCCTGGCCCGTGCTGCAATGATCTCGCGGTCCAGAGCGTCCACCTCCTGCGCGGCCAGGACGAACTCGGCCATGGTGCGGCACCGGAATCCGTCGACCCCCTGCTCGACGTACTCGGTGAAGGCACCCCAGTCCGTCGTGATGACCGGCGTCCCGCACATGAGAGCCTCGGCGAAGACAAGCTCGAAGGGGCCGATGTACTCGGTCGGCACGAAGAGGGCGGCAGCGTGGGAGAGCAGCTTGCCTCGCTCGGCCGGGCTGATGATGCCGACGTACTCGCCATAGTCGGGATCGTCATCGGGACCGGCCACGACGAGACGCCGGTCCAACTGTTGCGCGGCTTGCATGGCGATGTGCCGACCTTTGCGCGAGGGCCGGCCCATCCACATGAAATAGTCGTCAGGTGTGAGGCAGACGGGCGAGTCCTCGGTCTCAACCGGGTGCGCGATCACCGTGTCGTATCCGTTGCCGTCGAGACCCCGGTAGCCCGAGACGAAATGCATCCATGCATAGCTGGGCCAGACGTGGCGGCACCGCCAGTCGATCCCGGCGTAGCCCGCCGTGTACTCGACCCGCAGGCTGTCGGGAAAGGCTTCGACGATGGGGTCCATGGTCGGAGATCCCATCGAGAGGCAGATGATGTCATCGGGTTCGATTCGCTCGCGCATCTCGTCGATGACCCGGCCGAGGAAATGCGCCCAGTGCACCGGGTTCATGTAATCGACCGACAGGATGGTCTCGGGGCCGCTGAATCCGAGGACGGCTTGCTCTGCCTCGGTGATGCAGGTGACGAGCTGCGCCCCCGACTCGTCGTGTTCTCCGGCGTAGAGGATCACCTCGTGGCCACGTTCGGTCATCATCCGAGAGAACTTGCGGCAGTTCTCCGTGAAGGCACAGACCGAATACGCCTTGGTGGTCTGAGTGTGGGCGAGGCCGACGACGTGGAGACGCATCACGCAACCTGGTAGATGATGACGTAGCCCGAGCCACCCGAGCCGCCTGAGCCCGGCGTGGTCCCCGCCCCACCACCCCCGCCGCCCCCGCCGGTATTGTTGCCCGCGGCGGCCCCGGTGCCACCGGTACCAGCGCTGCCGTTGCCACCAGCGGAACCACCCGGGGCACCACCCGCACCACCACCGAGGGCAGCGCCGGAACCGCCAGCACTTCCTGTGCTCGAACCGCCGCGACCGCCGGCGGCCGAAGTAGGACCACCACCACCGCCTCCCCCGGCGCCGTAGCGCTCCAGACCGGGACCCCCCTTTCCACCGACCAGCGCAGCCGTCTCACCGCCACCGCCACCGGCAACACTGATGGCGTTGCACGCGGAAAAGGCAGTTGTTCCTCCGAGACTGCCATCTCCACCTGCGCCGCCGAAGCCACCACCCGTGCCGCTCGTGCCGAGAAGTCCACCCGCGGCGATGACCAGCGCACCGCTCGACGATCCGCTCGAACCGCCGATGTAGCTCGGGTTGCCATTCGCTCCCGCGCCACCACCCGCTCCGACCGTCACGTTCGTGGTCCCAGTGACGTTGCCGAGGTAGTAGTCGATCAAAGCTTCACCACCACCACCACCACCTCCACCCTGCGTGCTTGATGCCGCGCCACCACCACCACCGCCTCCGATGACAAGGGCTCTGAAAATGGCGTTACCCGTGGTCGAGGGGGTCCAGTTGGCCGAACCGCTGGTGAAGACCTGGGGTGCGGCGAGGATCGTGCCCGTGACACCCGAGACCCCGCAGGCTCCGGGCACCCCGCTGACGCCCGATACGCCGCAGGCGCCCGGGACCCCGCTGACCCCCGACACACCCGAGACCCCGCAGGCCCCGGGCACGCCGCTGACGCCCGATACGCCACAGGCGCCCGGGACTCCACTGACCCCCGACACACCCGAGACACCGCAGGCCCCGGGCACGCCAGAGACGCCACATGCCCCCGCGACTCCACTGACCCCGCAGGCCCCGGCTGCCCCCGCCGTGCCGCTGACTCCACACGCCCCCGCGGTTCCTGATACCCCACAGGCGCCCGGTACTCCTGACACACCCGAGACCCCGCAGGCCCCGGCTGCCCCCGCCGTGCCGCTGACTCCACACGCCCCCGCGACTCCACTGACGCCACAGGCCCCCGGGACCCCGCTGACGCCAGAGACACCACAAGCTCCACCGGCAGCGCCCGAGACTCCGCAAGCTCCCGCGACCCCGCATGGCCCAGCGACGCCACATGCGCCCGGGACCCCGCTGACGCCGCAGGCACCCGATCCCTGCGAGGGTGGGAAACGTCCCATCCGCTACTCCGCGAACGTGGAGCGGAAGGCGGCGTCGTCCCAGTCCTCGACACGCGCCGATGCCGCGTATTGCTGGCCCGAACTCGCACCACTGAACGCGACCCACAGGTGTTCGCTGGCGAGAAGAAAGAGCTGATGCGTGCCGTAGGTGTTGCCCATCGGCAAGGTGAGGAAGATGTCCACGCAATCGGTGATACCGAGGTCGGGCGGCGCTCCCTGCGCGAAGGCATACGCGGCACCTGCCGCGGTGGTCGTGACCTTGACGCCGCCGACGACGAGGCGCCGCACCTGCCAGACGCGTCCCTGCGGCACGCTACCGAGGTCGAGAAGGAGGAGGCCCGAGGACGGCACGGTGCCGGACTTGAACAATTGCTCATTGCCCGGCGGCTGCATCTTCGCCCGCCGGTTGCGATCGGCCTGGAGTCCCTCGGTCAGCGTGCCGAGCGAGGCCCCGAGTGAGAGGAAGAACGACGCGTCGAGCCCGCCGCCAGTGTCATCGGGGCCACCATCGGCCGCGGCCAGCGGCGTCATCGTCACCGGCAGCGAAGGATCGCTGCGCATGTCATCGAACACCGACGTCATGGCTGCTCGGGCTGGGTCGGCACGTCCTCATCCTCGACGATCCGCTCGGCCTGCCAGTGCATCCGGTTGGCCTGCTTCGCGAACCACTCCCTGCGCCGGGCGCATCCCTCACACTCACCGGCGAGGGCCTTGGCCCGCTCCACCCGAACACGGCAGCGTTCGATCACGGCCTCCCCCTGGGGAGTGTCCCGCCACCAGTCGTAGACCAGATAGAGATTGGCGGCCAGGAGAACTGTGTAGATGGCTCCAGTGACCCAGCGGATCGGGCGGGCCTCGACTTCGACCTCATCATGGACATCGGGCACGCGCTGAGGCTACCGTGTCAGAGACAGCCACCACAAGGATGGAAGATATGCCTCCTGAGCCACCGCCCACCGTTTCCCCCGAGCAGCGCGCCGCCCTCGATGCCTACGTCACCGAACTGTCGGAGCTGGAGAAGCCGGCGCCGCCCGCCCCGCCCGAGCGCCCCGCCCCGGTCAGCGACGACGACTGGTCGAAGATGACCGACCGGGCGCGCGAGAACTGGGTGAGCAACGAGGTCGGCTGGAACCTCCAGCAGTTGGCCAAGCTCGACGCCGACCGCCGCCGGGACGCCGAGATCGAGGCCCTCAAGACCCAGAAACCCGAGGTCGAGAAGACGCCGCAGGAGAAGATGCCGACGCTGCTCCAGAGGGTCCAGAAGTTCATGTGGGGCGAACAGGACAAGCCGTGAGGGAGACCCTGCACGACCTGTGGACCTTGGCGTGCGTGGCCTTCACGATCGGCGTGGCCGCCGAGCGCCGGGCCCGCCATGCCCGGAACCGCCGCCGCATCCGCCGCCGGGCCGGTGCCTGGTGACCATGATCGGCACCGCCTCGCGGCCCTCCGATGGGGCCGACCCCAGGCGCACCCAGAAGCGGCCCGCGATGTCGCCCTCGGGTGCGGTCGTCATCGACATCACCGGGGATGACCGACTGCGCCTGATAAAGCAGCTCCCGGGCCGCTGGCCCGAAGTGATGATGGCGCGCGAGCGTGGGGAGACACTGGAGCAGATCGCCCGCTGGGCCAAGGTGCCGCCGCCGTGCCCCAACGGCTGCCAGTTCGTCAACGTGGCCACCCGGGACGGGGAGCATTGGGTCGAGGCTCCGAAGGAGATCGACAACCTGGTCATCGAGCGCGTGCACGTCGGCCCTGAGTGCCTCGCCTTCCTGCTCGGCTATGTCTATGCCGATCTTGAGACGAGGCTGCACGACCTCGCCAACGCCCGGGCGAGGCTGATGATCTGATGCCCGCCCCGAAGAAGGTCTGTCCCGAATGCGGGGAGGAACTGTACGCCTTCCACATGCCGGGCCATCGGCTCAAGGAGCACGGGATCGAGCCCGCGGCCAAGCACGCGGCCAAGGAGCAGAAGACACCTGACCCTGAGCCCGCCGCCCCCGGCCGCCATGCCGCCCCCGATGTTCCACGTGAGACACTGCCGGGTGCCACCGAGGAGACCGCCCCTCGCAAGCCGAAGCTCATGGACCGCATCCGCTCCCGCCGGGGCCGGGGTCGTGGTGGCTCTGCCGCTCCGGTCCCGGGGGACCGGCCACCCCGGCACGCCAAGCCCCGCGGCAAGCGCGTCGCCCTCGATTCCGACATCTCGGACATCTGGGCCTTCGGTGGCCGGCGCCTGGAGAACACTCCGCACTTCGCCACCGGGCGGATGCTCGAATACCAGGCCCCCGCGGCGGGCCTCATCGTGGATCGGGCGGTGGCCGGGACGCTGCCCGACCGCATCCTGTTCCAGCCCCTCGCCCGCAACAGGGACAAATACGAGGACGTGGCGTTCCTCTTGGCCGGCCCACTGCTCACGTTCTCGATTACCACGACAGGGCAGCAGATGGAGGCGGCCCTCGAAGCGGGCGACCACGAGAAGTTCGCAGACCTGTCGAACAAGATGGAGATGCAAAAGGAGATGTTCGTCTGGGTCGCCAAGGCGATGCTGCCCCGCCTGGCCGAGGGCGTCGAGAAGGCCCGGGACAAGAAGGCCAAGGAGGACGCGGCCATCGCCAAGGCGTTCCCCGACCTCGCCGGGGGAACCGATCCCGTGGAAGAGTTCGCAAGTATGTTGTTCACACCGCCCAACTTCGAGGAGGTCCCGCAAAATGGCAACCGCAGAGAACCTAGTCACGCTGCTCCTACATCTGGTGGAGAAGGTCCCGTATCTCTCTGAGGTCGAGCGGGATGCAGAGCTGGATCTCCTGCGCGCCGTCGAGAAGGACGCCGGGGTGAGCGGCATCGTGCCGCCCAAGGCTGGCCCGACGAACGCCCCCCTCGCGGCTCCCGCGGTCAAGGTCCCCGGCCCTGTGGCCGAGCCGACCGGTGAGAAAGCCCCCATCGCCACCTTCCCCGGGATCGCCGCACCCGAGGAGGCCAACGCCTTCGTCACGCCGTAGCCGATGCTGCTCGAAGAGAAGCGGGTCCTGCGGGAAATCCGGGACGTTCTAGGCGAAATCCGTGACGTTCTCTGCCTCCTTGTGGCAGAGTTGGCACCACCACAATCGACCACCGCAGTATTAGGAGGACCCATGTCCCTAGAAGTTGGAGCCACCGGCCCCGCCACTGCCACGTTCACCGCGGCCACCGGAGCACCTGCCGCTCCTCCGACAGGCGACGGCTCTGGTATCACCGTGACGTTCTCGATCGACAACACCGCGATAGCCACCGTGGGACCAGCCACCGGATCGGGTGATGAGGCCACGGCGATCGTGACCGCGGTCTCAGCGGGCACCTACAACCTGAGCGCGGCCGTCGCCAACAGTTCGGGCGCCGTGCTGCTCGACAACGATGGCGTGACTGATTTCGTTCAGCCGGCCGCCGTGCCGGGCACGGTCACCGCCCCGCCCGCACCGCAGGCCGTCACCGCGGTCCTCACCACGCCCTAGCCAACTCCGTGCCAGTCCCGGAGATCGTCGGGAAAAGCTGGGATACCTTCCTTGACGACTTCCGGGGCGAATGGAAGCCAGGCCAGCACATCGCCATCATCGCCCCGACCGGCCAGGGCAAGAGCACGGTGCTCGTCACCCTGCTCGACCTTCGGACCTACGTCCTCGCCTTCGATCCCAAAGGCGGGGACGAAACGCTGGCCAAGACGGGGTTCCCGCGCCTGCCTCACTGGCCCCCGCCGGGGAAGGCATACGACAAGATGGCGAGGAAAGAGCCGGTGAAGTACCTCGTCGGCCCGAAGATCAACAAGCTGGCCGAGCGCGCCAGCCTCGCCGCCGTCCAGGCGCAGGCCCTGGAGGGAGCCTTCGACGATCGGGGCTGGACCGTCGCCATCGACGAGCTGCAAATCGCGGCCGACAAGATGGGCCAGGCCGACCAGATCGACTCTCTATTAATCAGCGCCCGCACCCGCGGGGTGTCGGTCGTGTCCCTGTTCCAGCGCCCCGCCGACGTGCCCCGGGCGGCCTACCAGATGGCCTCGTGGATCTTCCTCGGCCTCACCCTCGACGTCGACACGATCAATAGGTTGGCTGAGATCGTCGGGCGGCCCAAGCCCGAGATCCGGGGCGCGGTCAACGGGCTGGCCCGGGTCGATTACTCCTGGCTGATCCTGCCGAACAACCCCCGCCGTCCGATGGTCCTTACTTTGCCGAGAGAGCCAGAGAAGAAACCCACCCCCGACAAGAAAGCGAAGGTCCCCGCATGAGTATCGCCATCGGAATCCCAACCGGCGGAAGTCTCCGCTGGGAGACCACCTGGTCACTCGTCCAGGCCGCCCTGTCCCAGTCATTCGAACAGTTCCGGGTCTGCGCCGGGGTGGTCTACGTCGACGACGCCCGGAACAACCTCGTCCGCTGGTTTCTCGAAGAGACCGACTGCGACAAGTTTCTCTCTCTTGACTCGGACATCAGCTTCCTGGGCACCGACCTGGCCCAGCTCGGTGCCGACCTCGACGAGGGTCTCGACTGTGTGTCGGGGTGCTACTACAACGTGTTCGACGGCATCCTCAAGCCGATCGCCAAGTTCCTCGAAGACCGGATGACCCCGGTCCAGAGCGACGACCCGATCATGGAGGTCCAGGGTGTCGGGGCAGGATTCGTCATGTTCACCCGGGACCTGCTGGAGAAGATGGCGGCCGAATACGGCGGGCCATGCCCGTGGTTCTATGAGCCGGTCATCGACGGCGAGCACCTAGGCGAGGACTTCGGCATCTGCCACCGGGTGCGCGAGATGGGCTCGACGGTGAATCTCGATCTCCGGGTCCAACTGTCCCACTACAAGACGGTCCGCCTGACAGGTCCCGACGTTCCGGCGCCTCCCACGGCCGGCCCGGGTCGGTGAATGTCCCGAAGAGCAGACGTACTGAGCACCGAGAGGCGGCCTGTCGCGCCCTGAGACTCCATCTGCTCGGCTCCCCACACGGCCTGAGCGATGACCTCCTGCGGACCGAGCCCGCCGCCACGGAAGGGGAATGGCTCCAGGCGGTGCATCTGAGCAATCACAATGCTCCGTACCCCCCGCTGGTCCCCCACGATTGGCAGCCCTACCCCGGGGTGAATGATTGACCTTTGACGCGGCGGGGTGCTACCGTTCCGACTTGTAGGGTCCGCGGTGACTGGCCTCGGTTGGACCCTACGCCAGGAGCCTCGGACCTACTTCGCACAGAGGAGGTCGACGAGTGTTCACCCGCAGGATCTTCGACGGTGTTCTGATCACCGTCCTGGCGGCACATCTGGCCTTCGGGCTGCCCCGTATGTGGGCGCGCAAGGAGCTGGCCGCCGGCACGTCCAAGTCCAAGAAGCTCGTCGGCGCAGCCGTGCTGCACGCCACGTCGTGAGTTCGACAATGGTGGGGCGCCCACAGCCCCAGACGACGGTCGAGCAACCGGGCGGGCCGTTCATCCGCTACACCCAGCCGGGCAACCTGCCCCAGTACCAGGCGCCCGGCTTCCCGTTCGGGAACCTGATCCAGAACCCGCTCGTCAGCCGGCCCGGGTACTACCGCGACTTCCGCCTCTACTTCGTGGGCGGCGGCGGTGTCAACGGGACGACCACGGTGGCCGCGACGACCGATGCCCCGTACAACGTGGCATCCCTGGTGCAGTTCAAGGACCCATTCGGGACCCTGATCTTCTCCCTGCCGAGCTTCGAGCTGTACCTCGTCAACCTGTTCTCAGGCGGTGCGGGGTGCGGAGTCGGGGCGACGGCGGCGGTGGCCAACTTCCCGAGCTATTCGGCCATCTCGACGGGAACGGCGGGTACGGGGGACTTCTCCATGGCCCTCGCCCTCCCGTTGGAGTTCGCCAAGGGCATCGGAACGTCGCCCGGGGCGAACGCCAGCGTGCAGCCGACGCTTCAGGTGAACCTCAACAGCTCGTCGCAGTTCTTCTCGACGGCGCCGGGCACCGTGCCGACTGTCACCCTCGACGTGGAGTCCGATTTCTACTGGCTCCCCGAGGGCGCGCAGATCGCCCCGCCCGTTCTGGGGACGAGCCGGCAGTGGATCCTCCAGGTCGGTAACCCGACGTTCTCGGCGTCATCGAACAACCGGATCAGCTTCCCGCGGCTGGGTGGCTTCCTCGACACCCTCATCCTTGAGATCCGGGATTCGACGAACGCCCGGGTGGCTGCCTTCCCGAGTCTGACGAACCGGTTCGTCCTCTACATCGACGGCGTGCCGATCGAAGATGCCCCCATGTGGAAACTGCTCGACGATGACTACATCGCCTTCCACGGCCTGACGCTTCCGACCGGGGTCTACGTCTACACCCGCAAGACCTCGTTGTCCCAGGAGACCCTCGGCCTCTTGGACACTTCGGAGGCGTCGATCAGCTCGAACCCCGGCACCCTGATCGAGGTCCAGGGCCAGCCGTGGGGCTCGGGAGGTACGCCGCCGTACACCCTTAACGTCATCATCGGCCAGATCGTGCCCCGG
>Ga0181532_10005917_pt1 | contig 10279 bp, 10 predicted proteins | sample PEATcosm2014_Bin_33_FD_119768 | JGI IMG/M metagenome (GOLD analysis project Ga0181532, IMG submission 119768) | Peatland microbial communities from MTU Mesocosm Facility, Houghton, MI, USA - PEATcosm2014_Bin11_30_metaG | ecosystem: Environmental > Terrestrial > Soil > Wetlands > Peat | place... | reverse complement strand
TTCGCGTCGCTGCCATTTGGCATGTGTGACGAATCCGCACAGCGTGTGCTAGTTCCGCACACCGCACGGCGAACAAACAAGCTGCGCTAACCTTTCCGTTCCGGCAATTCCGCGCTCACGCCCAGGGTCTTGTCGCCGACGCTCGTCGACAGTCTCGATGGCCTGCACGACGAGGACCGACAAATAATCCAGGGGGCAAGGACAACCGTTGAGGTCGTGACGTACGCACTGGCTGCAGACACTGTCGCGAATGTTGTTGAGGTACGGCTCAATCCGACCGCTCGTAACTCGGTGCACCGCCTCGACGTACAACGGCAGGTGGAGTTCCACCCCGCATGTTTTGCCCAACGGAGCGCACGGTGGGCCCCCGGGAGGCCGCTCGACGCACCGCGTGCAGACTCGTTGGCGGATCTCATCGAGATACTCTTCCATTTTTGCATCGGCGTACACAGTCCACCTCCTTTTGGTGGTCTCGCAACTGGAGCGGTGAAAGGATCGAACGCGGCCACCTGTCTACCCTATGCAATGGGTGTACCGCTGCCGCGGTTCTTGCAGTAAAAACGTTTCTGTAGGTTGACAATCTCAGCTGCGCAAGGACGCGAAAGTTGCGACTAGATGAGGGGCGCAGGCGAAAGAGATCGGTACATGTGCGATGTGCCGACGAGACGAGCAGGAATGGTGACATGCCCCCACTAACCGAATCCAGATGCTGAGAGCGTGTTGTCAAATTGACATGAAGCGAGAAAAACGAGTACGGCTCCCACTTTTGGAAGCCATTCAAGGTTGTGAGTCACGCCCTAATCGGGTTACTCCGGCCTCTTCCGGGTACTCCGTTCGGTTGGCAAGCCGTTGTGGCCGATCTCGAAGATCCGGTCATGGGAGGGGCAAGGATTGCCGACCGTGCCACTCCTGAGAGTCTCGCGACTCGGTCGTTCGCGGCGTCGGATCCTGTTTGCGTCGCCGGAAAACGTGCACCCCGCTTGGGCCCTGTCCACAAGCAGCTTCGTCGCATCGAAGCGATGCCCCAGCGGGGCAAGGCGCTTGAGCCGGTCGAGCACTCTGTGCAGCCCGATCGCATCAGACCAGCCGAGCAAACCCCCGTCCGCCCGGGAAAGCCCCAGGCCGTGCTCGAGGGCCAGTTCAATTGAGTGCGGGCCGTCCACGACGCGCTCTTCCAAGAGGCGTGTTGCTTCGACGACCATCCGCAGAAAGAGGCGATCGGTGATTTCGGCCCGCGTCGCGCGGACCGGGGCCCGCATCAATGCCTCGACTTCGGACTCCATCTCCGGCGACAGCGATCGCCGATCGACCGACGTCTTGATGCCGAAGAGGCTTCGTCCCGATTGCTGACCCCACACGCGAGACTCGTACAAGTGGACCAAGAGCAGCGACGGTTCAACGCGGTCTAGAAACGCACGACGGAGCATCGCACCGCAACGCAGGCTGACGTCGACTCCGAATTCATCCAGGCATTCGATCGGCCCCGCCGGCATGCCGAAATCGACAGCCGCCGATTCGATGTCGTCGACGTCCACGCCGTCGAGCAGCAGCTCGAGCCCCTCGTCGAGGTACGGCCAGAGCATGCGGTTAACGAGGAACGCAGGACTGTCCTTGACCTCGATGGAATACCGGTCCAACGCGTCCGCATGGGCGATGACCGCATCGAGTACGCCGGGACAGGTCCGATCGCCGCCGATCACTTCCACGAGCCGACGCACGTGGACGGGATGACAAAAATGCAGGCCGCAGAATCGCTCGGGAGCCTGCAAGCACGCACCGAGCGCCGCGATTGGAATCGTGGAGGTGTTGGAGGCGATGACGGCCGTCGGCGCGACCGAGGATTCCAGCGAGGCGAGCACTTGCTGCTTGATTCGACGATTCTCGGTTACGGCCTCGATCACGAGATCGGCCTCCGCGAGACCTTCCACCGAATCGACGACCTTAATCAGTGGCCGGACGGTCGACGGATCCGTCAGCCGAGAATGGAATTGCGAAACGGTGTTCTCGAGGTTCTCGGCTGCGGAGCGTAACGCCGCGACGGAACAATCGGTGATCGTGACGGGGATGCCGCGCGTGACGTGTAACGCGGCCACGCTTTGACCCATCCGCCCCGCTCCAACGATCCCCACTCTCCGAAACGGTAACGGCGGTGACGCAAAAGAAGAGTTCGTCGGAATCATCGCATCGTCTGGTGGGGCAAGCACTCTCGCCTCCCCGAAGTTCAACCGGCTGTTAGGCGGCTCGACGGACCACTTCGACGTCGCGGGCGCGCTCGTCAAATCGCGACACAACGAGCGCCGCGTTCTGGCCTCCGAATCCGATGCTCGTGCTCATCACATGCCGACAGTCGACTTCGCGGGCGAAGCGCGGAACATAGTCGAGATCGCATTCGGAATCGGGGTTTTCCAGATTGATCGTCGGCGGAATCACGCCATTCGTCAGCGCCAGGACACAGACCGCCAGCTCGATCGCACCGCAAGCGGTCGTCGCGTGCCCCAACATGCTCTTAGTGCTGGAGATCGGAACGCGAGCGGCATGCGCACCGAAGACCTGCTTGAGCGCCCGCGTCTCGACGACGTCGTTGAGCGGCGTCCCTGTTCCGTGAGCGTTCACGTAATCGACGGCTTCCGGGGCCAGAGCCGCGTCGCTCAACGCGCGGCGCGCCGCGGCGACGGTTCCGCGGCCTTCCGGATGCGTGTCAGTGATTCGGTAGGCGTCTTGGGCCGACCCGTAGCCGGTCAGTTCTGCCAGGATCGGCGCGCCCCGACGTCGGGCGTGATCGAGATCCTCGAGTACGAGGATCGCTCCCCCTTCTCCGATTACGAAGCCATCGCGATCGCGGTCAAACGGCCGGACGGCTCCCACCGGGTCATCGTTGCGTGTACTCAACGCGGAAAGTCGGTGAAATCCTGTCACGCCGAATGGATGAATGGTGCTGTGAGAGCCGCCGGCCAGCATCACGTCGGCGGCGCCTCGACGAATCAGCCGGCCGGCCTCTCCGATTGCCTGGGCCGCCGAGACGCACGCCGCAATGTAGTTGCGATTGGGCCCTTCGGCTCCAAACATGGCTGACAGTCGGGCAGCGGCCGTGTACGGTTCGTATTCTCGTTCGGCATCGGGGTCGAACAGCCGCAGCGCGGGCCCGGCGAATCGTGAATGGCTGGGCGTCGTCTCCGTCGAAGCCGAGTCGATGGCGTGAATGAATCGCGGAAAGTCCTCAAACGTCTCGCCACATCCCAGGGAGATCCCGAACCGCCGCGGATTGAGGCGCCTGTCCGACAGGCCCGCCGATTGGGCGGCAAGGATCGCTGCGCCGATTGCAAACGTCGTCTGCCGCGGCGCGTTTTTGAACGACTCCGGAGCGAGGCCGACGTCGGCCAGACTCCAGTTCTTCACCTCGGCAGCGATCCGGACTGGAAATTGAGCCGCGTCGAAGACCGTAATCGGTGCTACGCCACAGCGGCCGGAAGTAAGTCCCTCCCACATGGGGCCCGGCCACGTCCCAAGCGGGGTGATACATCCGATTCCGGTAATGACGGTTCGTCGCCTCATCGAGATTTCCCCGGTCGCGAACCGATCGGCTCGGCCGCTGCACCTGTTGTCCGAACTACGGATGTTCCAAATCCGCGCACGGCGTGAACATTTTCAAATCACGTCCAAGTTTGGTTGCGGCGAGAACGAACGGGCTGCGCCGAGCCGTTCACGCGGCCGAGCGGATCAAGACGGAACTTGCCTGTCCTTGGCAAGAGATGTTGAGATTCAAAAAGCTGGTTCCGGCGTCCGCGTCCGGATCCACGACGGGATGGATGGGGCACTCCGGATCGAGCGCCTCGCAGTTCAAAATTGGGAAGAGCCGACCGTGTTTCAACGCCAACAGACTGGCCGCCAACTCGAGCGCGGCGGACCCTGCACCCGAGTCGCCAAAATAACTTTTGGCCGCAACGACCGGGAGCGAGTCGGCTGATGTGCCAAACACCGATCGAATGGCGAGCGCCTCATCACGATCCACGAGACGTGATGACAGGCCGTGGGCGTGCAGATGTCCCACCGCGGACGGGGGGATACCGGCCGCCTCCAAAGCGGCCGCCAGAGCCTCGGCCGCGGACCGCTTGCGACCGGCGATGCCCGCCCGACTGATCACGCACGAGGAGCCGAAGCCGACGACCTCGCCGTAGATCGGCGCTCCGCGGGCGGCGGCCGAGTCTGCGGATTCCAGGACAAAAGCCGCCGCTCCTTCCGCCATCACAACACCGCTTCGGTCGCGATCGAATGGACGACAGACAGCCGACGGGTCGACGCCGCCCGGTGCGATGTCGACTTCCGCGGCCCTGTGCATCAGGCTGAACGGAGTGACGTTGTTGCCCGTGCCTCCCACGAGCACGGCGTCGGCGTCGGCGTCCTCGATCCACCGGCAAGCTTCGGCGATCGCGAGGTTGGTCGCAGATTCACCTAGAGTGATCGTGTTGTTCGGACCCCGCAGGTTGGCCAGGATGGCGATTTGGCAAGCCGGCATATTGGGAAGACACGTCAACAACCACAGCGGTGCGATCTCCGGCACCCCCAACTCTCCCCACCGTTCCAAGTGGAGCGCATGCGATTCGTCACGGCACGCGTCGATGCCTGCCAGAAAATCTTCGGGCCGCATCGTCACGTTCCCGGCGCCGAAGCAGACGCCGAACCGTTCCGGATCCAACGCTGTTTGCGCCCATCGGCTGTCGGCCAGCGCGCGCGTCGCGGCAGCCAGGGCCATCTGCGTTTCCCGATTCATCGTCTTGAGGGATTTGCGCAACAGCTTGCGGTCGGCGTCCGGGATCTCGGGAAAGTCGCGGATGTCCCCCGCGAATGTCGCAGCCACGCCGGCGCAGATTTGGGGATATTCGTCGGACGCAAGCTCCGGCGAAGCGCTGATGCCGCTCCGTCGAGAGGTCAAGGACAACCAGAAGTCGTGGAGCGTCGAACCGATTGGGCTGATGACGCCCAAGCCGCTGACGACGACGGCCGACTTCCCGTCGGAGATCACAGGATAAGGCCCCGAATGCATGTGATCCTCCCGGCCAGCGAACGGCCGAGCCGCGGGGCCGATTCAAGACTGGGACGGGCTGTGGGACATACCGAACCAGGTCAAGCGGGCGTTCTCACATCGCAAGCCGCCAAAAGCGTGTCAGTCGCGTGACTCTGTGCGGGCGGTGTGCCAGCACCGGATGGTTGTCGGGGTTGTGGAAGATGGGAAATTGCTCAGTCCGCGCCAGGAAATGAGCGAGGCGCGAAACGGGGCGGACTTTAATTCAATCCACGGGATGGGTCAACCGGGCTTTGAAGCACCGTCTTGGGTCCGCCGGTCTGCGAGCGGCGGCCGATATTGTGCCCGTGGCGAATCCGCAGCTGATGATCGGGCGGACGTGACGGCACCGGCCCCGCGTGACCGACTACCTCTGAGCGTGTCAAGCTGCGGCGGACGATTTCTTGATCTGGTATTCTGGATTTTGTCCGGTGAAGCGGAGGTCGGCTCTGCGGGGACGCAACTGAACAAGGAAAACCGGGCCGACGGTGCGCCGAGGCGCGTAAGGCCCCTGCGCAGGCTGCCCTGAGCAGGGGCCGTTTCATGTCGACGACCTCGGACACCGGAGGTATGCCTTTTCTTGATTGGTCAAGGGATGTTGTTGAAGAGGGGGTTGCATCGTGATTTCCGTACCGCATTCGTGCGCTTTTTGACGGTGTAAAAAACCAGAGGACGCGGATCAGGTTTGAGTCTTCGGTGGATTTGTACGCGGATCGGTCCTCGCATCGGAGCCGGGAGGCTATGGCAGCTCGAATCGGGTAACTCCGACCTTTTACCTGGGATGTCCTGCCTCAGGCGCGGTCATCGAATTGGCTCCATGGGAGATTGGACCGAATCGGGCTGCCGCGGACGCGCGTTTGCGATGGCGAAATCTGGCTGTTGCGGAAAATGATCGCCCGAAGAGGGACGGCGAGCGTCGAACTTTGCAATTGACTGCGGGTGCCGAAAAAGCATGAACGCGAGAAAGCTGCTGATTTCAGTAGCCTGTCTGGTCGCTGTCGGCGCGGCGGTCGATCCCAGGTCACGGGGCTTCGTTGGCAAACGTTATCCTTCTGAGCAAAAAGTCTACAAAGACGAAAAGACCGGAAGGAATGTCGTTGCCCTGACGACCAGTCCCGCGGACGACGACAAGATCTATCAGACGCACCCTTCATGGACTTCCGACGGGAAGCATATCGTCTTTCGGTCCAATCGCACCGGTCGATGGCAGCTCTTCGCGGTGACTGTCGACACAGGAGAGATTATTCAGCTGACGGCCAGCCCGGGCGTTCAGGCGGCAACCGCGTGTCTCAGTCGCAAACGCAACGCGCTGATTACATTGGAAGGGAATCGCATCGTCCTGCTGGACCTGGAGCGCATCTTCTCAGGGGATCAGTCGGCGATACGGGATTATGCGGGCAAAACGGTCGGCACCGTTCCTCACCAGGCAAAGCTTGCCGGTCCCCCCTCTTGGGACGCAGCGGAAAAGGTGCTCTACCTTGGCTTGGAATGGCCTGAACAGACAGCTCCGAAGCGCTGGAGCATTCACGGTCTGGACCTGGCTACGGGCCAGACTACGGAGACCGTCCGGCAGGATTTCCGGATCGGTCACGTCCAGGCGAATCCAGTTGTCACCGGTTTGGTAATGTACTGCCAGGAAACCGGAGGAGATGCTCCTCAGAGAATGTGGGTCGTGCGTGCCGACGGAACGGGCAATCGCCCCTTCTATCGTGAAACGTACGGTGAATGGGTGACGCACGAAGTGTGGTGGGATTCCACGCGAGCGCTCTTCGCGATCTGGCCTCGAAACGAGGAGATGCGAAAAAAGCCGTACGGCATCGCCTCCGTGGACCTGCAGGGGAACTGGAAGCTGCACTGCCGGTTTCCGTTTTGGCATGTCACAGGAGCGCCCCGTTGTACCTGGGCAGTGGGAGACACGTTCACGGGGGAGATCTTCCGGGTGGACCTGGATACCGGAGATCGCATGCTGCTGACACAAGGACACCGCGTGGCCAAACGCGGTACGCACCCCCATCCGTCATTGAGACCCGACGGGCGCCAGGTTCTGTTCGTCTCCCATCATTTCGGCAGTCCTGATCTGTTTCTGGTCGATGTTCCCGCTTCCCGAGAAGAGCAGCAGGTTCGATAGGTGGCCCGTCGCGCTTCCACGATCCCGAGTTGCTCCCTGAGCGGCCCCGTCGGCATAACGACGACACGACGCCGAAAGCAAATGGGGCGTATGGTGAAAGAACTGTGCGCCGTCCGCTTCGATGAATTTGCCCGGTCGACCCTGCAAACTCCGACAGCATTTACAGCCCACACATGGACTTGCTCCGACATCCAGAAAGTGGCAGCCCTTTCGACGCACCTCATCATGGGGTATCCAACTCCCGAATAAGAGTCTGATCAACCGTCGATTCAAACCGATCGTGCCGTTCCTTCCGTCAGCAGCCCAGGAACTCCTCGTTGGCCAGCGAGGAACGATTCTTTTGCGCCGCGAGGTCCTCAGCAGTAGGGCGAACGGCCTTGCGGCGAGAAAGAATGGTTGAGGGGAGGCACAGAGATGCCGCGAAGTTGACGAAGGTCATACGAGTTTCTGGCGTCCACGTCAGGGTTATGCCGGTTTGGACCCCGGCTGTCCGGCCTCGACGACGAACGACGCACGGGTGATCGCGGGGGCGCCGGGTTTCGGAACGTCCTCGACCATTTGGTGGTCGCTCCGCCAGGTGCGGGGCGTGACGGTGCAGCCAACATACAGCTTCATTTACGGCCCCTGAGGGACCGAACTTCCCCGAAGTGGCATCATTTCGTAGTACGCCGGGTTGGCGTTGGCTCGTTGCTCGAGGAAGGACCGCATCAACGGCGAACATAGGCATCGTGACCAACTCCGCCACGCCGGATGCATTCCGCCGGTCGCTTATGCTAGCGCTCGACCCAACTGTCGAGAGCCTGCAAGCAGCGGCGGTACACCTGCAGACCCACGTAGCGCAGCGGTTCGGGCGGAAGCCGAGTGGGCAGCCGGCCGAAGAAGAACGGCAGCGGACCGGAGTCGGGAGTCGACTTCCCCAAGTTGGCCAGAATCTTGGGAGCCAGGATGCGGCCTGCGTAGTTGCTCAACGAAACGCCGTGGCCGGAGTAGCCGGCCGCGTGAAAGATATTGCCACGATTGGTGTCGACGCCGAACGTGGGGAACATGTCGAGCGTGACGCCGAGCACTCCACCCCAGCGATGAGTAAACTTGACCTGCGACAGGCTGGGGAAGAATTCACGAAACCGGCTTTCAAGCTTTTCGAACGTGGGGGGATCGACGTCGCGATAGCCGCCGCCCCAGAACAGTTTCGCGTCCTCGCCGCCAAACGCGATGCGATTATCGGCGGTCAGGCGAAAGTAATGGATGAAGTTGCGGCACGTTTCCAGGCTGGTGCGACGTTTTCGCCAGCCAATCGAATCGAGCTGCGCAGCGGTGAGCGATTCGGTCAGCACGATGTACGTGTGAACGGGAATGATTCGCTGGGGCAGGAAGCCCAGCCCAGCCCCGTACCCGTTGACCGCCAGCAAGACCGCGCGGGCGCGGACCTCGGCCTGGGACGTGCGAATTCGGACCGGATTTCCCTCGCTGAGTTCCAACAGGGGCGATTGTTCGTAGACGCGGACGCCCGTTTTCTCGACAAGGCCTTTGAGACCGCGGGCCAGCTTGAAGGGATTGATAATGAGCGGATGCGGATCGTACGCACCCAAGCGAAAGCTGTCGCTATGGATGTGCTCTTCAAGTTCGGGCTTCTCCAGCAGCTGATGGTCGAAACCCAACCGCCGCCCCAACTCGACTTCGTGTCGGATGTGTCCGTCGCGTCGCGTCGTGGTCGAAATCAGCAAATATCCGGTTGATTCGAGATCGCAGTCGATGTGATTTTCGGTGATCATTCGCTTGGTATGCGCGACGGCATCGTACATCAACTGATAGGCTCGCTTCGCGCCGTCGCCGCCCAATTTTCGAACCGCGTCGGTCAGATCCCAACCAATCAGCGGCATGGCAAAGCCACCGTTGCGCCCGCTGGCGCCATGCCCGATCACCGATCGTTCGAGGAGCACGACGTCCAGGTCGGGCGCCGCGCGCTTCAATTCATACGCGGTCGACAGCCCGGTGAATCCGCCGCCGATAATCGCGACGTCGCAAGCCGTATCGCCGGCCAGCGGATTGCCGGGCGCGACGGCGATCGTCTCCTGCCAAAAACTGACCGGTTGATACGCGCCGGAGGCATTGACCGCGGGGGAGACGGTGCGAAAGGGAGTTTCGTCGGCGGCAAGATGCATGGGCATCGATGGCTCTAAGCGTGAAGGCGTTTCGCAGAATTCTTTTTTCGTGTGGAAGCGTCGCCTTCATTCCTAAAGGGTGAACCTCGGGAACGGGAAGAAAACGCTGCAGCACACGGCTAAGCCTTTAGAGAGATCGTCGCAGTAGAACAGGTCGTTCGTTCCCGTGCGGCTCATCGCGGACCCAGTAAGCCGCAACGTGTCCAACGCCAGTGACCTGCGCCCCATGGATGGTACCAATGGTTATAAAACTGTCGATCTTCTGCTGAATCTGTTCTCGCGCGATTTGGCTGCCCATCGACTTTCCTCTTCGGTCTCCATCTTGTCGCCGTTGGCCATCAGCGACAAGAGGCTTGTAGAGCCCCGACCGCCATTTCGAGCTCTTCGCGTCGAGCGAGCCCGTCGAGCCATTCCGGGGGAATTCCAGTGACTCCCCAATAGGCGCCGGCCAACTGCCCACAGATGGCTCCTGTCGTGTCCGCGTCGTCCCCGAGATTGACCGCTTTCAGAACCGCCTCGCGGAAGTGCTCCCCACTATGGAAGGCTCAGAGGGCCGCTTCGAGGGATTTGACGATGTATCCGCCTCCCACGATCTCAGGCGGCGACCGACGCCGAAAGCTCCCGGCGGCGACTTCGTCGACTGCCGGATGGAGCGGGTGATCGGCCCGTAGCCGCAGCAAGGGCTCCCAATCCGGACTCAGAACCTCGTCACGGTCGACGCCGTGCAGCAAACCGACCAGGACCAGCGCAAGGTATTGGCACGCGGAAAGGCATTGGAGGCTGGCATGCGTCGGAAGACTCGATTCGGCCGCGAGCGCGGCCAATTCGGAGATCCGATCAGGAAAAAAATGCATGAATCGGATCGGTACCGGCGCCAACCGCATGATCGACCCATTCCCGCTGGCGCTTTCCGACGTCGATGCGGATGAT
>Ga0181532_10005915_pt1 | contig 10280 bp, 7 predicted proteins | sample PEATcosm2014_Bin_33_FD_119768 | JGI IMG/M metagenome (GOLD analysis project Ga0181532, IMG submission 119768) | Peatland microbial communities from MTU Mesocosm Facility, Houghton, MI, USA - PEATcosm2014_Bin11_30_metaG | ecosystem: Environmental > Terrestrial > Soil > Wetlands > Peat | place... | reverse complement strand
CGTCCGTGGTGGCAGCAGTCGGGCCGGCGAGGATAGCCGGGCCAGCGGTGTCCGGGGGGCCGGCAGCCGGGGCAGTGGTGGCCGTGGTGTCGGCGGCCGGGGCAGCGAGGCCAGCCGGGGCCACGATGGCCGCGGCGGCAGCCGGCCGGGTGGCGGTCGCGCCGGCCGCCGCCGGGGACGGCTGCGGGCGCTGGCGGATGAAGGCCAGGCCAGCGGCCAGGCAGGCGAGTGGGATGGCGACCATCGCGTACCGGTAGAGGGACTCTTTCAGCAGCGCAGGTAGCACGAGGCTGACGGCCGCGAGTGCCCACGGCAGCGCCGCCGGGCCACCCCATTGCCGCCGTTTCCTGATCAGCCCGACGAACCCGGCCACCAGAACCGCGAAGAAGACGAAGCCGGGGAAGTAGACCGGCTCCTGATAGAGGAACATGAAGTACGCATACGGCTCAACCGGGTGCGTATTCGTCGTCGTGCCAGCGTAAACGCTGAGGTCGTGGGCGTAGTACGAGGGCAGCGGCGTGGGAAGGCGAGGCGTGGTGGTAAAGCTCATCGCCTGCAGGCCCAGCGGCCTGTCGGTCCCGAGGAACACCAGCATGCCGTCCCTGGCGCTGGTCAGAAAGTAATCAAACGGCTGCGCCTTGATCGCGAGAATCGCGAACCGCATGGCGAGCTTGCTGTTGTAGGAGTTGAAACCGGGGTGCGCGTCGTGCCGCCACCAGGCGTCGCTGGCCCACAGGTAGTTGGCTGGTGCTGGGCCGTCGAGCAGGGCCTGGACCGACCAGGCAGGCGCGGCGGCCTTGTGGGGCGGGCAGAGCGGCCGCAGGTCCGCGGGCGGCTTGATGATCGCGCAGTTGGCGAAGCTGGTCGTCCCCGACCAGAGGAACATGGCATCGCTGTTGGTGATGTTGTACTGGCCGTATTCCGAGTGGAATATCATCACGTAGCCGAGCACCGGGATCGCGAACGCCCCCGCCCCGGCCGCCAGCTTGCGCCAGCCGACCCGCCTGATCAGCAGGTAGATCCCGGCCACCACGGCCAGCGGGATTCCGTTGGCGCGCAGCACCGTCACGTAGGCCAGCAGCAGGCCGGCCACCGTGCATTGCCACAGCCGCGGGGCGCGCTTGGTGAGCAGCACCGCGACGGCCAGCATGAGCACCAGGGCGTACAGGGTGTCCGGCAGGATGTAGGACTCCAGCGCGATCTCGCGGGTGTCGAACAGTGTCGGGAGCGCGGCGAGGCAGGCACCCCAGGCGGGCAGGCCCCAGTAGCGCAGCAGGCCGTACACGATGGCCGCAATGGCGATGCCCATCAGGTGCTGGACGGTGGTGACCGCCAGCAGGGGGTGCGGGAAGTAGTGGAGCGGGGTCAGGAAGAACGAGTAACCGGATGGCCGGATCTCACCAAGGATTCTCCTCGACGATTCCTGCATGTATAGTAGGGAATCGGAAGTCATCAGTGCGGGCCGGAACGCCAGAGCCGCGAGCACGCGCGGCACCAGCGATACCACCGCCAGGATGGTGAAGAGGCGGTGATCGCGCCACAACGCACGCGGCCCGGCGATCTGGACGGCCCGGCGGGCCGCGGTCCGGATGGTGTCGCTGTCCCAGCCGGAGCCGGACTGGCCGGGCGAACGTGAGCTGCCCATGCCTGGCCGCGCCGGGCGTTCGCGCTCGTCGTGCAGCTCGTCAACCTTGAGATCAGGCACTGCTCTCCTCAACTCTCCCTGGCGGCTTCGCCTAAATCCGGAAGGCTGGCGCGATAGTCCCCGGCTGGCGTTGCACACTAGTGCCCAGCGAGGCACAGGGTATCCCGACATTTGAGGGTAGCGGGTGTGAAGGCAAACAGCAGCTCACAACGGGCGCCGCTGAGCGCGGCCTGGCTCCAGGCTGAGCTGGTCAGGCCGGGCGGTTTCTGGCGTGCGATCCAGGTGGTGGAACGGACCGGGTCCACTCACGACGATCTGCTCGGCGCGGCCGGGCGCGGGGCCGCACAGGGCACGATCCTGGTGGCCGAGGATCAGTCCGCCGGGCGCGGCCGGATGGGCCGGCGCTGGGTCAGCCCGCCCCGGGCCGGGCTGACCTTTTCGGTCCTGCTGCGCCCCGCCGCGGTGCCGTCGGCCAGGCGCGGCTGGGTGCCGCTGCTGACCGGGGTCGCGATCGCCGCTGCCCTGCGCGCCGAGGCCGGCCTGGATGCGGGCCTGAAGTGGCCGAATGACGTGCTGGTGAACGAAGCGAAGCTGGCGGGCATTCTCGCCGAGCAAGCCGGGGACGCCATCGTGGTGGGCGCGGGCATCAACGTAACGGTGACCCGCGACGAGCTGCCCGCGGCTGAGACGACCCCGACCGGGGGCCAGGCCACGTCCCTGGCGCTGGAGGGCGCCACGCTCACGGACCGGGGCCAGCTGCTGGTCTTCATCCTGGACCAGATCGAGCGCTGGTACCTCGCCTGGACCGGGGCGTCGGGAGACGCCGCTGCCTGCGGACTCCAGCGCCGGTACCAGGGGCTGTGCCAGTCCGTGGGCCGCGAGGTCCGCGCCCAGCTGCCCGGCGGCCAGCTGCTGACCGGGGTGGCGCGCGAGGTAGACGACGCGGGCCAGCTGCTGATCCAGACCGCCGCCGGACTGATCCCGGTCAGTGCCGGGGACCTGGTCCATCTGCATTGAGTTAGCAGCACTGAGTTAGCAGCACTGAGTTAGCAGCACTGAGCTAGCTGCACTGAGCTAGCTGCACTGAGTTAGCTGCACTGAGTTAGCTGCACGGAGTTAGCCGGCCGAGCTATCGCTGGGCGGCTGGCCGGCATACGTGTCACGATGTGGCGTATGGCCGGTGAAGCTTCCCTTTCCGAGGGCGAGCGCCTCGTCCTGAAGCTGCATCCGCACTGGAAGACCCTGGTCAGGCCGGTCTTCATCCTGGTGGTTCTGACCGCGGCCGCCAGCGCCGCGCTGATCCTGCTGCCGACGGGTGGCAGGACGGCCATTATCCGGCTGGTCATCGGGGCTGTGGCGGTGGTGGCGGCGCTCATCTGGGTCCTGGTCCCTATTTTGTGGTGGCGCACGACCAGCTACGAGCTGACCACCCGCAGGCTTCGGCTGCGCGAAGGAATCCTGGCCAGGTCAGGACGGGACTTTCCGCTGATCAGGATCAGCGATGTGTCGTTCTCACACGGCCTGATCGACCGGCTGCTCGGCTGCGGCAAGCTGATCGTCGAATCCGCAGGTGAGCACGGCCAGCTGGTCCTGACCGAGATTCCCCAGGTCGAGCAAGTGCAGGCCACGCTGTTCCAGCTGGTCGAGGACGAGCAGGCCCGGCTGGCCCGCGAGGAGCGCTGACCGGCTGGCCTGGTCAGGTTAGCCTTGCGAGTCATGGGCGAGACTTCTGGCGTGCGGCTGCGCAGGCTCCCGGCCGCCGAGACGGCACCGGATGCGGTGATCGCGGAGATCATGCTGGACCGGCCCGAAGCCATGAACGCGCTCAGCACCGCGCTGGCCGTCCGGCTGACCGAGGTGTGCACCGAGGTGTCCGCCGACCGTCAGGTCCGCGGCGTCGTGCTCTGTGCGGCAGGCGCCCGCGCCTTCTGTGTCGGCGCCGACCTGAAGGAGCGGGCCGCCATGACCGATGCCGACCTGATGGCGCAGCGGCAGGTGTTTCGCGCGGCGTTCGGGTCGGTGCTCGCGATCAGCCAGCCAGTGATCGCGGCGGTGCACGGATTCGCTCTCGGCGGCGGCTGTGAGCTCGCCTTGTCCTGCGACCTGATCGTGGCTGACCAGACCGCACAGTTCGGGCTGCCGGAGACCACCGTCGGGCTGGTGCCCGGTGGCGGCGGCACCCAGCTGGCGCTGCGGCGCCTGGGCCCGGGCCGGGCGGCCGACCTGATCTTCACCGGCCGCCGGGTCGGCGCAGCCGAGGCCGAGCGGCTCGGGCTGGCCGACCGGCTGGTGCCTGACGGCACCGCGACCAGCCATGCGCTGGCCCTGGCCGGTAGCATCGCGGCCAACTCACCGATAGCCGTTCGGCATGCAAAACGCGCCATCAGGCTCGGCGCAGGCCTCGAACTGTCGGCCGGGCTGGAGATCGAAGATGCCGCGTGGCGGGCCGCCGCCTGCTCGGCGGACCGGAAAGAGGGCATCGCGGCGTTCGTGGCGAAGCGGGCCCCGCGGTGGCCGAGCGAATGAGAGCCGGGCACGGGCCATCCAGCGCGGGACCATCTGAGCACGGGCCATCCAGCACGGGGCTATCCGAGTACGGGGCCATCCGAGTACGGGGCCATCCGAGTACGGGGCAACTGAACACGGGCGAACGGAGGACAGCCGGTGAGCGATCTGCCGGAACGGATATCGGTGCGCGAGGTCGGACCGCGCGATGGCCTGCAGAACGAGGACCCGGTGCCGACCGAGGCGAAGATCGAGCTGATCAACCGGCTGTCCGCGACCGGAGTGCGCCGGATCGAGGCAGTGTCGTTCGTCCGCCCGGAAGCGATACCCCAGATGGCCGACGCCGACGAGGTCTGGCAGCGGATCACCAGGGCGCCGTCAGTGCGTTACTCGGCCCTGGTGCCGAACCTGCGCGGTGCCAGGCGCGCCCTCGACAGCGGGCTCGCTGAGATCGAGGCCGTGGTATCGGCCTCGGACACCCACAACCGCAAGAACGTCAACCGGGGCACCGAGGAGTCACTCGACGACATCGCGGTCATCATCGACCAGGCGCACCAGCGCGGCGCCACCTGCCAGGTGATCGTCTCCACCGCCTGGGGCTGCCCGTATGAGGGCGACGTCCCGGTGGAGCGGGTCGTGCGGGTCGCCGGACGGGCGGTGGCCGACGGGGCCGACACCATCTCGTTCGGCGACACCACCGGGATGGCCACCCCCCGGCGGGTCACCGAGCTGGTCGGAGAATTCCGCTCCGTTTACCCGGATGTGCCGCTCAACCTGCATTTCCACAACACCCGGGGCACCGGCCTGGCCAACGTGCTGGCCGCGCTTGAGCTTGGGGTGTCCGACTTCGACGCTTCGGTCGGCGGGCTGGGCGGCTGCCCCTACGCACCCGGCGCCACCGGCAACATCGCGACCGAGGAACTGGTGCACATGGTCGAGGACATGGGCGTCGCGACCGGCATCGACCTGGACGCGATGATCGACGCCGCAGCCGATGCCGAGCAGATCATCGGGCGCCAGCTGCCCTCCCAGGTGCTCCGGGCCGGCCCGCGAACCCGCAAGACGCGGGCGTGAGGCGGCTGGCCGGCAAGCCGCCCGGCCGGTAACGCCATTCCGGGCCGCTCAGCCGCCGTCAATGTTTGAACGTACCGGCCACGGAAACTTTCCGGGCGGTTCGTACATATCCGGCGGGGGGATTGGAGCGGCAGCATGTTCCGGCGCCCGTTCAGGCTTGTCTGGCTGATCTACATCATCATCGGCAGCCGTCGCGTGGGACCGCGGCTACATCACCGTGCATCTGCTGAAGCTGATTGTGTCCGCGCTGCTGGCCATCCTCCTTTGGTGGCTGGTATTGCTCGGCGTCAATTTGCATATTCATTAGTCAATCTGCCCATTGATGAACGGAGCGGCCCAGCCGCTGGGCGCCGCCCGGTGCCCAGCGGCGGCCGGGCCGGTGCGGGCGACCGCACGATCAGCGTGACTAGGTACGCTCGCGACCGTGGACGTAGAAGCGAACGCAGCAGGAATTCAGCCCGCTGGCGACGCCGGTCACCCCGATCTCGGGCAGCTCCGGGCCCGGATCGAGGCGGGCGGAGCGCCCAGGTATCACCAGGCCGCCGCGGCCAACGGCAAGTTGTTCGCCCGGGAGCGGATCGCGCTGCTCATCGACGACGGCAGCTTCACCGAGGACGGCGCCTTCGCCAACGTGCTGGCTGACGGCCTGCCCGCGGACGGCGTGATCACCGGGACCGCGACGGTCGGCGGACGGCCGGTGGCGCTGATGGCGAACGATTCCACGGTCAAGGCGGGTTCCTGGGGCGCGCGCACGGTGGAGAAGATCATCCGGATCATCGAGCGGGCCTACGGATCGGGCATCCCGATGATCTACCTGGTCGACTCGGCCGGCGCCCGGATCACCGACCAGGTCGACATGTTCCCCGGCCGCCGGGGGGCCGGGAAGATCTTCCACACCCAGGTGCGCGCCTCCGGCTCGATCCCGCAGGTGTGCGCCCTGTTCGGCCCGTCGGCGGCGGGCGGCGCCTACATTCCGGCGTTCTGCGACTTCGTCTCGATGGTGGACCAGAACGCCTCGATGTACCTGGGCAGCCCGCGGATGGTCGAGATGGTGGTCAAGGAGCAGACCACGCTGGAGGAGATGGGCGGCGCCCGGATGCACTGCACCGTATCCGGCTGCGGGCATCACCTGGCCGGCACCGAGGCCGAGGCGATCGACGCGGTCCGTTCGTACCTGTCCTACCTGCCGGGCAACTGGCAACAGCCGCCACCGGCCGGGCCAGCCCGCGACCCCAAGCCGGCCGACCTGCGGGCCCTGATCCCGGTCAGCGAGCGGCAGGCCTATGACATGCGCAGGTACGTGCGCGGGCTGGTCGACGCCGATTCCCTGTTCGAGGTCCATGCGCTGTGGGCCAGGGAGCTTGTCACCGGCTTCGCCCGGCTGGACGGCCAGGTCATCGGGGTGGTGGCCAACAACCCGATGTTCAAGGGCGGGGTGCTGTTCGTCGACTCCGCGGACAAGGCCACCAGGTTCATCCAGCTGTGCGACGCCTTCAACGTGCCGCTGCTGTTCCTGGCCGACGTGCCCGGCTTCATGGTGGGCACCGCCGTCGAGCGGCAGGGCATCATCAGGCACGGTGCCAAGATGATCAGCGCGGTGTCGGAGGCCACGGTGCCGAAGATCTGCGTCGTGGTCCGCAAGGCCTACGGCGCGGGCCTGTACGCGATGGCCGGCCCGGGATTCGAGCCGGACGCCACACTAGCGCTGCCCACCGCGAAGATTGCGGTCATGGGCGCCGAGGCGGCTGTCAACGCGGTGTATTACAACAAGCTGGCCCAGATCGCCGATCCCGCTGAGAAGGAACAAGAAACGCAGCGGTTGCGGACGGCTTATGACAATGACATCGACGTGCTGCGGCTGGCCGGCGAACTCGTAGTGGATAACGTGGTCGAGCCGGAGGATCTGCGGGCCGAGCTTGGCCGCCGGTTTGCCGTGGCGCGCGGTAAGGATCGGTCGTTCTCGCGCCGCCGGCACGGCGTCACTCCCGTCTGAAATGGGCCGCGCGTGCCAGAATGCACTGGTCAGCCGGGCAGAACCAGACCTCAGCTGGGCACTTCCTGCGCGTAGCGCACCGGAATACTTGGCCGGTCCCCTTACGATCAGGTCATGACCAGCGTTTTGCTTGCCGAGGATGACCCCGCAATCTCGGAGCCGCTCGCCCGGGCCCTGCGGCGGGAGGGCTACGAAATCCAGGTCTCGGCCGATGGGCCGGCCACCCTGGAAGCCGCGCGAGGCGGCGGGATCGACCTGATCGTGCTCGACATCGGACTGCCCCGGCTGGACGGCCTGGAGGTGTGCCGCCGGATCAGGTCCAACGGCCAGGCGATCCCGGTGCTGATTCTCACCGCGCGGGCTGACGAAGTGGACACCGTCATCGGCCTGGATGCCGGCGCCGATGACTACGTCACCAAGCCGTTCCGGCTGGCTGAGCTGCTGGCCAGGGTCCGGGCCCTGCTGCGGCGGGGCGCTTCGGAGACCCAGGTCGTGCAAGGGGTGCGCATCGACGCCGACGCCCGCAGGGCCTGGCTGGGCGACGCCGAGATGGATCTCACCTCCAAGGAGTTCGACCTGCTGTCCCTGCTGGTGGCGGAAGCCGGCAAGGTGGTCACCCGCGAGCAGATCATGCGGCAGGTCTGGGACAGCAAGTGGTGGGGCTCGACGAAGACACTCGACATGCACGTCTCGTGGCTGCGCCGCAAGCTTGGTGACGACGCGCACAGCCCGCGCTTCATCACCACGGTCCGCGGGGTCGGGTTCAGGTTCGAGCGCGGGGACTGAAGCCTGATGCCGCGGATGTTGGCATGCTCCTGAACGCGGGCGCGGTGGCCGCTGGCGGGCGCGGAGGCTGAGCCGTGCAGCGACGCCTGCTCATTTCGACGCTCGCGGTCGCGGTGGTCGCCGTCCTGCTGCTCGGGCTGCCGCTGGCTTTCGTGCTGAGCCGCCTGCAAGCCGGCGAGGCGTCGCAGGAACTGCACCGGGATGCCACGACGCTCGCCACCGGCCTGCAGGAGCGGGTCAACTCCGGGCTGCCAGCCGACGCCGCCCAGGTGGCCAGGTCGCTGCCCGACCGGTACGTGACCATCGGCCAGCGGGGCGCCGGGGTGATCTCGGTGGGAACCAGGCCGCCGGCCGGTGACACGATCACCGGGCGAGCATCCACCAGGGATTTCTCGGTGATGGTGGCGGCCGACGACTCGTTCCTCTCGGGCCGGATCGTGCGCGGCTGGGCGCTGATCGGCTCGCTGTCGCTGCTCGCGGTGGCGGTCGCCGTGGTGCTCGCGGTGCTGCAGGCCCGGCGCCTCACCCGGCCGATGCTGGAGCTGGCCCGGGCGGCCGACCTGCTCGGCTCCGGTGCGGCCCGGCCGCTGGGCCGCAGGTACGGGCTGCCGGAGCTGGACCGGGTGGCAGAGGGCCTGGACGGCTCGGCGCAGCGGATCGCGGAGCTGCTGTCGGCCGAGCGGGCCTTCGCCGTGGACGCCTCCCATCAGCTGCGCACGCCGCTGACCGCGCTGTCCATGCGCCTGGAGGAAATGATCGCGGCCGCGAGCTACCCGGATGTGGTGCGCGAGGAGGGCGCGGCGGCGCTGGCCCAGACCGAACGGCTGGCCGAGGTGGTCGGCCAGCTGCTCGGCCGGGCTCGCCGGTCGGTGTCGGGCACGCCCGCGCTGGCCAGCGTCGACGACATCGTGGCCCAGCAGGTGGTCGAATGGGATCCGGCCTTCCGCCGGGTCGGTCGCAAGCTCGAGGTCAGCGGCGAGAAGGGCCTGCGTGCCTACGTCACGCCCGGCAGCGCGGCGCAGGTGGTGGCCACCTTGCTGGACAACGCGCTGGTGCACGGCGAGGGGACGGTCACGATCAGGACGTCGCAGACGCCGCGGTCGGTGGTGGTCGAGGTCAGGGACGAGGGCAAGGGCGTGCCGCCGGAGCTGGTCCCGCGGATCTTCGAGCGCAGCGTCAGCGGGGCGCCCGGCGGGACCGGGCTGGGGCTGTCCCTGGCCCGCACGATGGCGGCCGCCGACGGCGGGCAGGTCGTGCTGGTGCGGCCGCGCCCGGCGGTCTTCGCCGTGTTCTTCCCGCATGCGGCCCCGGGTTCGCCGGACACGCCCGTGGTCAGCGGCCCGGCATGACACCTCGTAGGCTACCGGGGTGAGTGGCGCTGATCCGGTGGTCGGGATGGTCGGAGCCGGGCAGCTGGCCCGGATGACCTGCCAGGCCGCGCCGAGCCTGGGGATCAGCTTCCGGGTGCTGGCCGGCGCGGCCGCCGAGAGTGCCGCCCAGATCTGCGCGCAGACCCGGCTCGGCGACTACCGGTCACTCGGTGACCTGCGTGAGTTCGCGGTCGGCTGTGATGTGGTGACCTTCGATCACGAGCATGTTCCCGGGGAGCACCTGCAGGCGCTGGAGCAGGCCGGCGTCGCGGTGCGCCCGGGCTCGGCGGCCCTGCGCCATGCCCAGGACAAGCAGGCCCTGCGGGACCGGCTGGCCAGGCTCGGCGTGGCCTGCCCGCGGTTCGCCCCGGTGGCCAGCCTGGCCGAGGTGACCAGCTTCGCCGAGGCGGCGGGCTGGCCGGTGGTGCTGAAGGCCGTCACCGGCGGGTACGACGGACGGGGCGTGTGGGTGTGCCAGGCGCCCGGCGAGGCGGCCGGGGTGCTCGAGACCGGGCTGAGGCTGATCGCCGAGGAGTACGTCGGGTTCGACCGCGAGCTCGCCGTGCTGGTGGCCCGCGCGCCGAGCGGTCAGGCCGCGGTGTACCCGGTGGTGCAGACCGTGCAGGTGGACGGGATCTGCCGCGAGGTGCTCGCCCCGGCGCCCGGGCTGGCGCCGGCCCGTGCCACCGAAGCGCAGCGGCTGGGCATCGCCATCGCGGCCGAGCTCGGGGTGACCGGTCTGCTGGCCGTGGAGCTCTTCGAGACCAGTGCCGGGCTGCTGGTCAATGAGCTGGCCATGCGGCCGCACAACAGCGGGCACTGGACCATCGAGGGGGCGCGGACCTCGCAATTCGAACAGCATCTGCGGGCGGTGCTTGACCTGCCGCTCGGCGCGCCGACCCTGGTG
>Ga0181532_10005913_pt1 | contig 10281 bp, 11 predicted proteins | sample PEATcosm2014_Bin_33_FD_119768 | JGI IMG/M metagenome (GOLD analysis project Ga0181532, IMG submission 119768) | Peatland microbial communities from MTU Mesocosm Facility, Houghton, MI, USA - PEATcosm2014_Bin11_30_metaG | ecosystem: Environmental > Terrestrial > Soil > Wetlands > Peat | place... | reverse complement strand
TGCGGAAGACACAGTCACATCCGTCCCCCCGAGCGACGTCGAGCTTGCCGCATGGATGGTCAAGCATCCGACTGCTTTTCAATCCGAACCGAAGCTGGCTTTCCGCCAGGTATATTTGAATCCGGACCGTCACGGGACCGCGCTGCAGGCCGATGCCGAGAAATTGCTCGCGCGGTTGCAGGCAGGTGGCGCGAAGATCTCGGCGGAGCATTTGGGCGATACAACCATGCTGCCAGCCGAGCAGCCACTCGCGCCGCTTTTTGATACGGCACGTTCGTTTGGTGATGACTTCGCAAACGAATTGATGAAGCTGCAACCGGGCCAATGGGTCGGCCCGCTCGAATCGCCCTTTGGCTTGCATCTTGTACTGGTTTCGGAGAAGGTACCCGCTTCTCAGCAGCAACTCGCTGCAGTCAGGCCGCAGGTTGAGAGAGAAGTGCTGCTCGAGCACAAAAGGAAGGAACTCCAGAATCTGTACGACCGGCTGCTCGAAAAGTACACGGTGAAGGTGGAGCAGCTGCCGGCGGAACCGGGTGCGGCTGGTCCGAGCGGCGGAGCAACAAAATGAAGTACCGCTTCCTCATTCTGGTGGCGGCGCTGTTGATCCTGGTTGATCGGCCGGTCGTGGCACACGAGGCGCGCCCCGGCTACCTTGAACTGCGCGAACTTGGACCTGAGACCTACTCGTTCTTATGGAAGAGGCCTTCAGGCGGTGAAGTGGAGCTTTCCTTATCCCCGGTTGTCCCAAAGGGGTGCACTTTAACCACGCCAGCCCAGCAGCAACTGACAGTCGGTGCAGTTGTGGTTCGGGGCACACTCACTTGTCCTGGGGGACTGGCGGGGAAGACCATCGTCATCGAGGGACTCGAAGGCACGATCACCGATGTTTTAGTCCGGCTTCACCACTCAGATGGACGCCTCGAGAGCTACCTCCTGCGACCGGTCTCGCCTGCGGTTACCTTCGGCGGTGTGACGACTCTCACCAGCAGAGCATGGAGTTATGTCCAGCTCGGCATTCAGCACATCCTGCTCGGCGCGGACCATCTCCTGTTTGTGCTGGGCTTGTTGCTGATCGTCAAGGACCGGTGGGCGCTTATCAAGACAATTTCCGCGTTTACTGTGGCCCACAGCATCACTCTGGCAATCGCCACACTGGGATACGCGAGCGCCCCCCTTCCACCCCTCAACGCGGCGATCGCTCTTAGCATTCTCTTTCTAGGGCCAGAGATTGTGCGCACCTGGAAGGGGGAGACCAGTTTCACGATCCGTCATCCTTGGGTCGTCGCATTCGCCTTCGGGCTATTGCACGGGTTTGGATTCGCTAGCGGCCTCACGGCAATGGGACTGCCGAAAGCAGAAATTCCACTGGCACTGCTGCTGTTCAACGTGGGGGTCGAATTGGGCCAATTGGGATTCGTGGTCCTCATCCTCCTGCTCGAGCGGTCGTTTCGAATTCTGGAAGTGCACTGGCCCAGGATTGCGGAGCGTTTGCCTGGCTACACCGTGGGCACGCTCGGGGCTTACTGGTTCATTCAGCGGACACTCATTCTTGTTGGAGGCATGCGATGAAATTGCGCCGTGCTGCTTTGCTCCTGGCGGCCATGTTGTGGCCGGCTATGGCCTGGGCTCATGCGGAGAACGGCCGGGCGGAAGGATTTCTCGCCGGCCTGCATCACCCGATCTCCGGCCTCGATCACATTCTCGCAATGGTTTCGGTCGGCCTGTGGGGTGCGCAACTCGGCGCACCCGCGATCTGGCTTCTGCCTGTCACTTTTCCAGTGGTTATGGCCTTTGGCGGAATGCTGGGATTGATGGGAGTGCCCTTACCCGGTGTGGAAGTCGGCATTGCTTTTTCAGGAATTCTACTCGGACTGGCTGTTCTCGCAGAGTGGCGACCCCCTCTCTGGGCCGCCGCGGTGGTCGTCGGCATGTTTGCGATCTTTCACGGTCATGCGCACGGTACGGAACTGCCCGCCGGTGCCAGCGGAATGCTCTACAGCATCGGCTTCGTCATGGCGACAGGGTTACTCCATGCTGCGGGTATCACTGCCGGATTGGTGCACCGTTGGAATTGGGGGCGTTGGGCACTGCGTGCCTCTGGAGCCGTCGTCGCGGTGGCCGGTGCCCGATTTCTTTGGTTGGCGCTCGCGACATGACTCACACCGTTCACAAGTCGTTCCTTATCGTGCTCGGTTTGCTGGCGCTTCCAGCCGCCGCAGAAGCCCATCTCACCGGGACCGGGCTTGGGCCATTTTATGATGGCGTAACGCACTTCTTCCTCTCTCCTGAGCAAATTATTCCGGTGATTGCGTTGAGTCTGTATGCTGGGCTGCGTGGTAAACAGAGTGGAAGGATCGTTCTTTTTCTTCTGCCCGGCGCTTGGCTGATGGGAGGATTGCTCGGCCTCGACCATCCCGTGACCGGACAGTTCACGCTGCTTGCCTGCTTCTCCTTTCTGGTTCTAGGCACCTTGGTAGCCTCCGATGTGCAGCTCGGACCGCGATTTGTCGCGATCCTGGCATTGGGATTTGGTTTTCCACTTGGATTTGTCAATGGGTCGGACCTGTCGACAACCAATGTGGGAGGCCTCGGTGTTATCGGGACGGCAACGTCCATATTTGTACTCGTTTCACTGGTGGCAGCTCTGGTCGCTTCGTTGCACGTACCTTGGACCCGGATTGTCGTCCGCGTTGCCGGAAGTTGGATTGTGGCTGCCGGTTTGCTCTTGCTCGGTTGGACTTTTCATCTCCATACCTCGAAGCTGCGATCAGGTTTGCCAGGATCAGAGCAGAGCGTTTCTCTTGCACTCTCCCTGACCACCAGGCATCGTCTGTATCTTCTCTAAAAATCAGATGGTTAGGGCGCACCGGAGTCTTTCCGGGGGGCGGCCCAAGTAGTCTTCCGTATACCCAATTGGCCGCACAAAAAGTATGGTCTAACAGCCGGGAAAGGGTGGGCGAGACAGGTCCATCGCAGACCGGCAGACTCCAGATCTGCCCGGCGCCGGTTTGCGATTAGTCGAGAGATCGACAGCATACTTGCGGAGCTTTCTGAGAGATGTGGACCAAACACAAGGGGAACCTGCCGTTCAATGCTTTTGTTAGCGCAGCTTCGCCGGTTCTGGGCCGTGAGTCCTTAAACAAGAGTCCGTAGTTTTCATGAGGCCGTCCCAGTAGTTATGCGGGTATCTCTTGCGCTACACCAACAATATGATGCCGACCTTGGTAAAACGCAGCATACCCAGGAGTCGGTTCGGCCGCAGGCCGTGGTACAACGAGGCAGAGAAGATGAAGATTCGTGGTAGTGGGAGGCGGTTATAGCCCTCTGCATCGGGCCGGTCTAGCGCAGACCGCGGGGAGCAGATAAAGCTCGCGGGAGTGGTTTGCGAACTGCAGTAGAGACGAAAAGAGGAAGAGGACATATGAAGAAAATCATGCTTGCGCTTGTCGTTGTGCTCTTTGCCAGATCGGTCAGCACGCCAGCGCAGACCAAACCGAACATTCTCGTAATTTTCGGCGATGACATCGGCATCACCAACATCAGCGCGTATGGTCATGGCGTGGTTGGTTATCAAACCCCGAATATCGACCGGATTGCCAGGGAAGGAGCGCTGTTCACCGACTACTACGGCCAGCAGAGTTGCACGGCGGGCCGCGCTGCTTTTATCACTGGCCAGGTGCCCTTCCGAACAGGACTAACAAAGGTAGGATTGCCGGGAGCGGCGCAAGGACTTCAGAAAGAAGATGCCACAATTGCTGAAATTCTGAAGCCCCTCGGCTACACGACCGGCCAATTCGGAAAGAACCATCTCGGCGATCGCGACGAGTTTCTGCCCACTGTTCATGGCTTCGATGAGTTCTTCGGCAATCTCTATCACCTCAACTCAGAAGAAGAGCCCGAGAACGAAGACTATCCAAAGAATCCTGATTTTCGGAAGAAGTTTGGGCCTAGGGGCGTGCTCCATTCCTTCGCGAATACGGACGGTACCCAGCGCATTGAGGACACTGGGCCCTTGACCAAAAAACGGATGGAAACAGTAGACGACGAATTTTATGTCGCTGCCATTGATTTCATGAGCCGTGCAAAGAACGCCCAGAAGCCTTTCTTTGTGTGGTTCAACACCACGCGCATGCACAATTTCACCCACGTGCGGGCCGAACACAGGACTTCTGGTCTCGGCGAGTATGCCGATGGCATGATCGAGCACGATGCACAGATTGGGCAGGTTCTGAAGTATCTAGATGATAACGGACTGGCTGCCAACACGATTGTCATCTACACGAGCGACAACGGTCCAATGGTCTGCATGTGGCCCGATGCCGCGATCACACCGTTCCGCGGAGAGAAAAACACCAACTGGGAGGGCGGTTGGCGCGTGCCGGCAGTCATTCGCTGGCCGGGCGTGGTCAAACCTGGCACGGTCATTACAGATATGGTTTCGGGCGAAGACTGGTTTCCGACTTTGGTTGCCGCGGCTGGAGCGCCCGGGATCGTCGAAAAGCTGCTCAACGGCTATCAAGTCGGAAGCAAAACGTTCAAAGTGCATCTCGACGGTTACGACCAGACGGAATTATTGGCTGGACGAGGGCCAAGCAAACGCAAAGAGTTCTTCTACTTCAGTGACGATGGGGACCTTCTGGCGTTTCGCTACGACCGGTACAAATTTACATTCATGGTGCAGAACGCCACTGGCATAGATGTTTGGCGCGTGCCTTTCGAGACACTACGTGCCCCGATCTTCTTCGATCTGCGCTCTGACCCTTACGAGCGAGGGATGGAAGGCGAGGGCTACAACGAATGGTGGTATCGCCGCTCCTTCGCTGCCGTTCCGGTGCAAAATATGGTGGGGCAATTCCTGATGAGTTTTCAGAAGTTCCCACCTCGGCAAAAACCAGGGAGTTTCACGGTAGATGAGGCGCTCGAAGCGCTCAGCAAATCCAGTCCTGGAAGCGAGTAGCAACGAGTCTTGACCGTCCGCACTATTCGGGTCGAATGTGCCTCGGCACCGTAATTCTCCGGGGTCAATTTGAGTAGTTTTCCCACTAACGGTCCAGGGGCTCTGAGGCTATGCTCAGTCGGCCTGTAGCTATAGATGAAAGGAAAAATGATATGAGAATCGCTCGTTTGACTCTTCCAGTAATGGCCCTCATGCTTGTGGCCGCGCTTTTTTCCACCACCCTGGTGCATGCGCAGATCGGCAAACTCGAAATCGTCAAAGCGATCTACGGCAAAAACGGTAAGGGGAATGACGTCACCAGGCACCTGAACAGGATGATTGAGAACAATGCCCTGAATGTGAAGGTCAACAACGACAACATGGGCGGTGATCCCAATGTTGGCGCGGACAAATCCTTAAAGGTTGATTATACTTACCGTGGACAGACCCTTCACAAGGTGGTCAAAGAAGGTGATCGGCTCAAACTGCCCTGAGACATGATCCCCTGCGATGTTCAGCAATTCCCGAAGACCATCACTGAAGAAGTCTAGAACGCTGTTTTAGAACGGGTCTTCGGAAGCATACTGGGGCATAGTATAACTGCGTGCGTTCAAGAATTCCGAGATCGCTTCAAAGGAATAAAGGAGCTTTATGATAAGAATGTTGTTTTGCGTTGGTATGGTAGCGGTGCTTGCTGGACCAGCGATGGCTCAGAAAAAGGAACAAGATCGTGTCGAAAACTCCGGGCAGGTGATGCAGGAGATCCTGAACGCGCCGGATAGCATTCCGCAAAGCGTGCTGGATAAAGCGGACTGCGTTGTGGTGCTGCCGTCAGTCGTAAAACTGGCGGTCGGAATTGGCGGAAGCTACGGTCGCGGTGTTATGAGCTGCCGGGGCGGGAAAGATTTTCAAGGCAAGTGGGGCGCTCCGACGATGATGGCTCTCGAAGGCGGAAGCGCGGGGTTGCAATTGGGTGGACAGGCAACGGACTTTGTCCTGCTGCTCATGAATTCGCGGTCTGCCTCCAGCATCCTGAGCAGCAAAGTCAAACTCGGCGCGGATGCGTCGGCCGCCGCAGGGCCGGTCGGAAGAACCGCTTCAGCCGATACTGACGTGACTATGCGTGCGGAAATCTTGAGTTATTCACGAGCCCGCGGACTTTTCGCCGGAGTCTCTCTCGAGGGCTCGACCCTTCGCGCCGACAACGATGCCAACAAGAACCTGTACGGCAAGAAAATAGATGCTAAGGATATCGTGTTTGATGGCACAGTGCAGGCGCCTCCAAGTGCGGCTAAGTTGATTGCCACGCTGGACAAGGCTTCTCCGGTGAACAAGTCGAAGAATTAAAGAACGTCGAAAGGGGCAGAACTGCCACCCCGGCAGTACTGCCCCTTTTTCATTTTCCGTGTTTCGAGGGATTGCCTGCCAGGCCAGGCTTAATCTGAGTCGTCATGTAATCAGAATCTCGTTACCCCTTCCTGTTGAGGTCCACCGACGCTTGCCCCAATGCGGATACGGCGAAGAGAGCAGCGCACCAAATAATCCCAACCAAGAATGCTCGTTCCCTCGCCGCCTCATGTGAGCTAATCGCAAAAGCTGGCCTCAGAAACGCTCGTTGTGTTTCGCCTTATGTGGGCCCACAAATGCTTCCCACCCCACGAATTCATACCCCACTCTAGGGTATCCGGCACTCAGGTTCACCACGTTTGCCTCAACCATAGGAGGTGCAAACTGATTCTCAATCGATTGTCGCCAGTAGGCTATAAGCGACCGGCTCCTCCGTTCCAACGACAACATCCAATACTCTCAACTGCAGGCGATAGCATTGAAATTGCAAGGATCAATACCCCTGTGGATCTATCATATTCCGCGGTTAAAGCAGTCACAGTTGATCGAAAAGCAAACCGTAAGTCTATCCCACCCGGGACTTAGCCAAGATAGACGCTAGTCCGTCTTCGGTCCTTCATCGATGTCGAACACAATGCTCACACCGTTCGACGAGGCAATTCGCTCCGAGGTGGGCGTCACCGTGGCAGATGGATGTCCATGCTCCGAGAGTAGTCGTTTGAGAACGGCAGTGGCGCGCGTCAGCTTAGTCTGGTCGAATCGGCTTCCCACGGACAGCGCAATAAGAGAGACAGTTCTCGCTCGTCTAGATGGCTCTGAAGAATTGAATTGCGCCCATGAGAATGCAGATGAGCGCGCACCACATCAGCACAAATCTCATCCACAGCATGAACCGGTACCAAGCTAGGTGTCCCTCATTAATTTCTTTCATCGGAATAATTCCGATCACCGTAGGAAAAATCGCTCCGACCCACCACCGCAAAGCCCAGCTCACGGCGTTTTTTCGCGTGGGTTCAAGCCCCAGCGTCAGAAGTGTCACCCCGGCGACAATCGCAAAGCTGAGGAAGATCAGAATCTGCGAAGCCGTGTTGTTCAATTCCGTAAGCCGGGTCGCCATAAGATCGAGCCGTGCCTTTTCGGCCTCGCTGCTTGCGTAAAGGTGAGATCCCATACTCGCAATTGTACCGCTGGATCGCGGCCATGCGAACTACGGCGAAAAAGAAGTTGAGGGATTTGCGAAGTATTCTGGGAGGTGATGTCCCCGTTGCGCGGACGGGGTTGCTAAACCACGTCGATAAAATTCAAATGGAAGCGATCGGCAAAGTTTACACTGCGAAGGGAAATTGGGACTTCCTAGGACAGCGCCCTAGGGATGGTGCCGGGGGCCAGAATCGAACTGGCTACGCCCGCCTTTTCAGGGCGGCGCTCTACCGGTGAGCTACCCCGGCACACAGTTTAAGTAGTTTAGAGGCCGATTCTCGCCCTGTCAATTAGGCTGCGGCGCTGCGGCGCTTCTGCGCAAAGTTCTGCCTGATAGCGTCCCCTCTGCCTGCTTTACTTTCGCGAAGGTCCGCGTGCGCTGGCGGTTGCCCCGATGCCGCATTTGTGTTCGACTAATTACCATGACCATGACTACCGCAATCTCTGCCCAACTGGTTCCGGCATTTGACGCTCTCGCCAAGAACTCCATCTCAGCGGAAGCCCTCATGAAGGGCATTGTCGCACTTCTTCACGAAAAGCTGACCCGCTACAATTGGGTCGGATTTTACATGCTCGAAAAAGAGCAGGATCGAGACATCCTGGTCCTCGGTCCTTTCAAGGGCACCATGACGCCCCACACCCGCATCCCGCTAAACCAGGGTATCTGCGGCGCGGCGGCCTCGACAGGCAAAACCATCGTCGTGGACGACGTCAACACGGATTCCCGGTATCTAGCATGTTCTCTCGAAACCAAATCCGAAATTGTCGTACCTGTCTTCGTAAAAGGCAAGGTGGTCGGCGAGCTCGATATCGACTCGCACTTTCGCGCCGCTTTCGGTCCCGAAGACCGCAAACTTTGCGAATACGCCTCCACCATCCTCGGTAAATTTCTCGAGTCCCATTCCCAACCCTCACCAACTCGAAGAGAAAAGCCGCTCGGCAGCTGAGGCGCTTATTTTTTGATATTTCGCGTAGGCCATGGCCGCGCGTTCCCGGACCTGTTCTGCCGATTCTCCCGCGATCCAACCATCGAGAGCGGCTTTGAGTGTGTACGCTTCCGGTGCCATCAATCCCGTTGTCCAGAGCAGGGGCTGCGCTCCCGTGGGTCTCAGACCCGTGGAGAAATAGCCTTTGCTCGCGCATGCCAATACAATGACCTCACGCTTTTGCGCACTTGTCCCCTGCAAAGTCTTTTCGAGTGAAAAGTCCATCAGCCCATCGTGTCCCCCATAAACAACCAGGTCGGTTCTTGCGGGCAAGGTGAGGTTTTTCTCGTCCCCGTGTAATTCGATTTCGCCGATTCCCAGGTCCTGGCCCGATGCCAAGCGAAAAAAGTCATTAATTGCCGTCTTAATCTCGCGCCCGCGATAGGCATCCGCAATCAGGTACGTTCCACTGGCTGTATGAAGAAATACACTTCGTTCGAGGACCGCAGAGTTTGGATGCTCGACGGTAGCGATCTCTTTCCAGGCACTGCTCTTCCTCAAGAAAGTACGCACCCCGAACGCCGCGCCCCAATCAAGGTTTTTGCCAGGGTCGTCACCATTCCCAAGCACCTCGGGCACAGGAACGATGCCCTGGTGCGCGTTATCCGCCAGCGCCACAATTACATGCACCAACCGAGGCTCCACCTCCGCACTGCCCTGGCAAACCCAGATTGTGAAAAGGAAAAGGATTACAACTTTACGCAACGAAAGAAAAGGCCCATAACGGTGCGGGCGCCCCACGCCCGCCCTGTTTCCTGATATCTGTCTGCGGATAGCCGATATCCCTGAACCCACGCCACTGAATCCCAGAGCCGCCCAATCAAGTCACTCCAGGCGCTCGTCCACTTCCTTCATCCAGTCCCGCCCCTTTAACATCTCACGGGGTCTGGTTCCATCCGGAGGTCCTACAATTCCATCTTTCTCCATCAAATCGATCAAATGCGCCGCGCGGCCGTAGCCGATCCGCAAGCGCCGCTGCAATGTCGATGTTGAGGCGCGCCCCATCTCGAGACAGATGCGCACAGCGTCCTGGTACAGGTCGTCATCCACATCCTCGCCGCCCGCCGACTCACCGCTAGCCTCGCCGCTGCTGCCGGCTTTGCCCTTTGCCTTGTCGTCCTCGTCCTTCGGCGCTTCCAGCAACGCTTCGTTGTATTTTGCCTGCGCCTGCTCTTTCCAGAATTCGCAAACGGCGCTGATCTCATCTTCGGTCACCAGCGGTCCGTGAATGCGGTGCAGTCGCGCCGAGCCCGCCGGCAAGTACAGCATGTCGCCCTTGCCGAGCAGCGATTCAGATCCGTTCGAGTCCAGAATCGTCCGGGAGTCCACTTTGCTGGCCACGCGGAACGAAATGCGGGCAGGGAAGTTGGCTTTGATGAGGCCCGTAATCACGTCCACCGAAGGCCGCTGCGTCGCCAGAATCAGGTGAATGCCCACCGCGCGCGCCATCTGCGCAAGACGTGTAATCGATTCTTCGACATTGTTCGTGTCCACCATCATCAAGTCCGCCAACTCGTCGATGATGATGATCAGGTAGGGAAGTGGTTTGTGTTCGCTTTCTTCCACGTTCTCAAACAGCGAGAGCGACTGCTGCTTCTGAAATGTGCGGTTATATTGGTCGATGTTCCGCACCCCCCGCTGCGCCAACAGCCTCAGCCGGTTCTCCATCTCCCGCGTCGCATTCCGCAACACGTTCGATGCCACCTTCGGGTCCGTAACCACCGGCGCAATCAGGTGCGGAATCCCCTCGTACAGATTCAGCTCCAGCCGCTTCGGGTCCACCAGCACCATCTTCACTTCGTCCGGTGTGGC
>Ga0181532_10005911_pt1 | contig 10281 bp, 8 predicted proteins | sample PEATcosm2014_Bin_33_FD_119768 | JGI IMG/M metagenome (GOLD analysis project Ga0181532, IMG submission 119768) | Peatland microbial communities from MTU Mesocosm Facility, Houghton, MI, USA - PEATcosm2014_Bin11_30_metaG | ecosystem: Environmental > Terrestrial > Soil > Wetlands > Peat | place... | reverse complement strand
TGCCAGACTCCAAGACGATGCACAACGGATCGATGTATTCCAGTTCCGCGACTACGGGCGACTTCGAGCAGTTCATCGCCCACGACGTCGTCGTCCATATCGACTCTCATTACCGTACGATTGCCAAGCGGACGAGCCGGGGACTGGTCGGCCATTCGATGGGCGGCTATGGCGCCAGCCGCATCGGTATGAAGCATTCGGACGTCTTCGGCAGCCTGTACATTATGAGCCCCTGCTGTCTGTCGCCCATGGGAGCCAGACCTACCGATCCAGCCACTGAAAAAGCCCTGGAGGCAGTGAAGACGCCCGCAGATTCGGCCAACCTGCCTTGGGGGCTTCGCGCTCAGCTTGCGTCTGCGGCCGCATGGTCGCCGGATCCCAAGAAACCGCCGCTCTATCTCGATCTGCCAGCGAAAAACGGGGTGGCAGACACGGATGTAGTCGCGAAATGGGCAGCGAATGCTCCGTTGGCGTTCGTCGATCAGTACATCGGCAACCTGCGCCGGTACCGGGCGATTGCAATCGATGTGGGCGACCAGGACGGTCTGCGCACCGACGTGGGCAAGCTGCATGAGGTCCTCGACACCTACGGGATTGCCAATACCCTCGAGGTCTATCAAGGCACGCACACCAGCGCCGTTGCCGTCCGCTTCCAGAATCATGTGATGCCGTTCTTCAGCAAGAACCTGTGCGTTGACGAGGACTGTAAGTAAAATGGATATTTCCTCGCGTGGGTATGGTTTTGAGGGTGTCGGCTGAACCCCGATCAGCATTCATCCTTCTAAACCCCAGCAATTCAGTTGAATAGCGTTGCGCAGTGTGCCGTTGGTGTGCCTCACCTGTCAGCGGAGGTGTCTCTATGGCACGAAAAGTCGGTCAGATCGTTGGACGCGGTCCCCACACTTGGCTGGTGCGTGTGTACAACGGCCGCGATCCCGAAACCCAAGAAACCGAAATTACCTGGTTGACGACCCAACTTTCGTGCGATACGAGCTCTGTGGTGCGCCCTGGCGGTGAGGGTGGGATTCGAACCCTCAAGCCGGTCCGGGGATGTGTAAGTTGCAGATTCCTCGTTGCCGGGAGTGCCATAATTGTCGGCGCTGCCATTGCGCATTGCCCAGAATTGCCCAAACTGGTTTGGAACCAGGTGTTTGGTTCGACCGTTCGAGCTCGACGTGACAACCAGCTTGAGAGAATACTCTTCCCGCTGCAAACAGAGAACATATGCGCCCAAGGCGATGATACGCGAGGCTGACTGGATAACGAAAGGTAAATGGCGTATCTTTTCGTAAGGAAAGAGCTAACGAAAGGATTTGGTGACCGCTCAGGACGAACAGAAACCGCGCCTCGGGCGCTGCATCGTCAAACCCACGGAGAGGTGGCTGTCCGCGGATTCGTTTCCGCCGCCACTCTTTTGAGATCAGGATGATGTCGACCGCGCCGTGGCTGAAGTCCGCGGGCCGAATCGGCCACTCCTGCCTAACCTCCCATTGCGCCGGGTCATGACTTCTTATTTGCGGTGCCCGGCCAATTCCACGGGGGCCGGCCAACTGTGGCCCTGTTGAACCAGCAAGCCCTGCGTCGAGTCCGGCCCCCAAGTGCCGCTGGCATAGTTCGGAAAATCGTTGGGAGGGCTCGAGTTCCACACGTCGAGCACCGGCATCAATAGGCGCCACGCCGCCTCCACCTGGTCGTCGCGCATGAACAGCGTGGCATCGTTGTCGATCACGTCCGCCAGCAGCGTCACATAGGCCTCCGGCGATGGCGTGTCGAAACTTTCGCGATAGCTGAACTGCATGTCCACCGGCTGCAAAACCATCTTCGGCCCAGGGTGTTTTGCCTGGAAGCGCAGCACGATGCCCTCGTCGGGCTGTATCAACAGGATCAGGCGCGACGGTTTCCAGTCCAGGGTCGCCTCGCTGGGAAACGACTGATGCGGAACCGCGCGGAACTGGATGGCGATTTCCGATGCCTGGCGGAGGAGGCGTTTGCCGGTACGCAGATAGAATGGCACGTCCTGCCAGCGCCAGTTATCGACGAACAGCCGCAACGCCGCAAACGTTTCCGTCGGTGAATCGGGCGATACGCCGTCTTCTTTGCGATACGCGCACACTTTCTTGCCGCCAACCCAGCCGCTGTCATACTGCCCGCGAACCGTGGAGCGATGCACCTCGTCATGCGGAATGGGCCGGGCCGCGTGCAGCACATCCACTTTCTTATTGCGAATCTCGTCGGCATCGAAGGAGACCATCGGTTCCATGGCTACCAGGCAGAGCAGTTGCAACAGATGGTTCTGCACCATGTCGCGCAGCGCGCCGGCCTTATCGTAATAACCGCCGCGATGTTCCACGCCCACTTCTTCGGCGACCGTGATGGTCACGTAGTCGACATAACGGCGGTTCCAAATCGGCTCGAACAGCGGATTGGCAAAGCGGAACGCCAGGATGTTCTGCACCGTTTCTTTGCCCAGGTAATGGTCGATGCGGAAGATCTGCGACTCTTGAAAGTCGTTGGCGAGTGTGCGGTTCAGCGCCTGTGCCGACTCCAGGTCGTACCCGATCGGCTTCTCGATGACGATTCGCGACCGTTCCCGGTCGGCCGCCAGGCCAGCATAGTTCAGGAGGCGAGGGATTTCACCAAACAGGGAGGGCGGAGTGGCCATGTAGAAAATGCGTTGGGCTTTGGCGCCCCACTCCTTTTCCAGGCTTGCGCACAGGTGGCCAAGCTCCGCATAGGTCGCGTTGGCTTTGAAATCGCCCTGCAAATAGCGGATATGCGGCGAGAACTCCCTCCACTCCTTGACCGCGGTTTTCCCGCTGCGGGCGAACTTCCTGACTCCCTCATGCAGACGCTGGCGCAGGGCGTCTTCGCTGAGCGCGACGCGGTCCACCGCGACAATCGCGAAATGAGCGGGAATGCTGTGGCTCTGGGAAAGGTCAAACAAGGCCGGCATCAACTTCCGCCAGGTCAGGTCGCCGGCCCCGCCGAAGATGACGAATATGTTTGGTTCGAGTCGATCATTTGTCTTCATTGCGTCAACCCTTAGTCCAATCCGTATGGAATGTGCCTTTGACGTCGATGCGCTCGTAACTGTGCGCGCCGAAGTAATCGCGCTGGGCCTGAATCAGGTTGGCCGGCAGCCAGGCACTGCGGTAGCCGTCTAGGTAGCCCACCGCCGTCATGAAACAGGGTGCGGGCAAACCTATCTCGATTGCCGCGCAGACGACGCGGCGCAAATCCTCCTGGTTGGCCATTACCTTTTTAGATAGCTCCGGGGCCAGGAGCAGATTCGGCAGGCTGGGCTGGTTGCGATAGGCCATCCGGATGTCCTCCAGCAACGCCGCGCGGATGATGCAGCCACCCCGCCAAATACGTGCCACGGCCTCGAGATCCAAGGCGTACGCATACTTGTCCGACGCTGCCGCCAGAACTGCCATGCCTTGTGCGTAAGCGATGATCATCGCAGCATAGAGTGCATGGCCCAGTCGATCGAGGAAGACTTTGCGGTCGCCACCGAACGGCGGCATGGGCCGTTGGAAGATCTCGCCGGCCGTCTCGCGCTGCTTTTCCAGCACGGACATATCCCGCATCGCGACCGCTAGGTCAATTGTCGGGATGGGCACTTGCAGTTCCATCGCGCTTTGCGAGGTCCACATGCCGGTGCCATTCTGTTTGCCCACATCCAGGATTTCGTCGATCAGCCGCTTGCCGGTCTTTTCGTCGACCTTGTTGAAGATGCGACTGGTGATCTCGATCAGGTAGCCGTTGAGTTCCCCCTGGTTCCACGCGTCGTACACGTCGCGCAGTTCGTCGTCGCTCAAGCCAATCCCGCGTTTCATCAGGTGGTATGTCTCGGCCAGTAGCTGCATCAGCGCGTATTCGATGCCGTTGTGCACGGTCTTGACGAAGTGCCCGGCCGATCCTGGGCCGAGGTAAGCTACGCACGCCTCGCCGTTGACCTTGGCGGCGACGGCCTCGAGCAGCGAGCGGACCCGCTCGTACGCCTCTTTAGGTCCGCCGGGCATGATGCTTGGGCCGTGGCGGGCGCCCTCCTCGCCGCCAGACACGCCTACGCCGAGGAATTGAATGCCCTTCCCAGCCAGGTTACGGGCGCGCAGGTTCGTATCTTTGAAGTAGGAATTGCCGGCGTCGATGATGAGATCGCCCTTTTCGAGATGCGGTAACAGATCGGCGATCACGGAATCCACGGGCGGGCCGGCGGGCACCAGCAGCATTACTGCGCGGGGCTGGTGGAGCAGAGCAGCGAACTCTTGAATGCTCTCCGCGCCTCGAACATCACGTTCCTTTGATTCCTGTCGCAGCGCCTCGACTTTAGCCTGGTCCTTGTCGTAACCCGCAACCGTAAAGCCGTGGCCGGCCATGTTCAGCACGAGGTTACGCCCCATGACGCCCAGGCCAACCATGCCGATTGCGTACTGCTGGCGTGGCTGATTATTAGTCATAGTCGCTCCTTCCGCGCCATTCGCGGACAGATGTCAGTTTCCACCGACTCGGAGGTCTGATTCGAGCCGCTAATCGGGACCGACGGAGCTTTGATGGTGGCGTACATATTCTTGACTCTATTCTCTATGCGATGCTGAGGCGCTTGAAGACCGGGACTTTGGCGAAGTCCAAAATGAATGCAAATGCCGCCGCCGTCACGAGTGCTCCTCCCACCACGAAGGTGGGCAGTGGAGTCATGGCGATGCCGAAAGTTGCCAGCGTTGAGGCGATCAGCAGATCGAGCACAGACGACCCGATGAGCCAACGGCTGGGACGGGCGGACCCCATACGCTGGCGTTCCCGATTCGTATAAGTGGTTGCCTGATTGCCGAACACTATGGCAACGAAGGCCAGCGTTCGTAGCGTGTCGATTCCAAAGCCCAGATAGAATTTGCCAACGGCCAGGACGGCAGTGCAAAAGACCAGCTCGCAGGCTCCCATGAAGACACCCGCGATTGTCAATTGGCCGATTCGCCATCGATTGGGCATTGGGGACGGCCGCACGTTGTCGGTTGCCAGGGACATGCCCAAGAGGTCGCCGGCGAGCATGATAATGACCATCAACATGGGAGTCAGGATGGCGTGCCCGGTCATCACCAGACCCACCGCCAGAAAGAGCACTTGCACGGTCTTCTTGGTAACCGAGTTGAGCGTATAGGTGAGGATGCGCTGGAACGTCACTCGACCTTCTTTTACCGAAGCGACGATACCGCCGAGGCCCGGCTTGGTCAGCACGATGCCGGCCGCCGACTTGGCGACATCGGTCGCCGTTGACACCGCGATGCCCATCTGCGCCTGACGCAGGGCCGGCGCGTCGTTGGCACCATCGCCGCACATACCGACAGTGTGGCCGCTCTTCTGAAACGCCTTGACCAAGTCGTACTTTCCCTCCGGAAGAACGCCGGCGAAAACAGCGAAATCCTCGGGGTGCACGCCGTCGGGGATCGGGCCAGGTGGACAGACGGCTCCATCGAGACCTACCGCGCGAGCCACGATCGCCGCCGTTGCCGGAGCATCGCCGGTCACCATTACGGTTCGAACGCCCAATGTGTGCAACTCCGTAATGAGCGCCGCCGAATCGGTTCGAGGCGGATCGCTGAGCGCGATGAGTCCCGCGAGTTTCATCGCATCCGGCGGACCCGCCGCGACGGCCAGCACGCGGAAGCCTTGTGCCTCGAGTTCGCCGGCCGTCTTGGATCGATCGGGGGCCGATTGCGTAAGGCCGGCAACTGCGCTAAAGGCGCCCTTGACCGCGCGTACGGAGGCGCCGCCCGGATCGGCAGCAGTCGCCTCCGACATCTTCGTCGCAGGATCGAAGGGAACGAACTTGATCAGTTGCGGTAGATCGGAGGCCGTTTTCTTGGCGGCGGCGGCCCGGATGGCCGCATCTACCGGATCTTGGCCGCCGTCGGAACTTGCCAGGGCAGCCAGTCCCAACACGTGCGGTTCGTCGAAGCCGGACATGGCATGGACGGCGGTTACCGTCAGCTCGTTTTGCGTCAGCGTGCCGGTCTTATCCGCGCACAGAACCTCGATACTGGCGGCTTCATCTACGGCGGAGAGCCGTGTCGGAAGGACGCCCAGCTTCGCCAGAGCCCGCGCGCCAATCGCCGCCGCAAGGGTGAAGGTGGCCGGCAGCGCTACGGGGATCGACGCCAGAACCGCCGTGAGCACCAGCGGAACGATCTCATCCAGCGGCAGCTTGAGAACGTGGGCATATCCCACCAACACCACGATGAGGACGCCATTGAATATGGCGAGATTGCGCACCACGCGCAGAACGGCCTTCTGCTGAGAACTTTCGACGTGCGCGGTGCGAACCAGCTCGGCGGTGCGGCCAAACTTGGTGCGCGCTCCGGTCGCCGTAACCTCCGCGATTGCTTCACCGCGCCGCACCAGCGCTCCCGCATAGGTTTCGAACCCTGCGCCAGCTTCGATCGGAACGGATTCGCCGGTGAGCATGGACTGATCGAGGAGGACGGATCCCTCAGTGAGACGGACGTCAGCGGCAACCACGGCGCCGAGCGACAGCTTCACAAGATCGCCAGGCACCAGTCCGGTGGCGGGCACGGTCGCCCAGACATTATCGCGGCGGACCGGCGAGTTCAGCGCGAGGCGCGACTTCAGGGCGGCAAGCGTCGCCTGAGCGCGCCCTTCCTGGAGAAATCCGAGGGCCGCGTTGAAGGCCAGCAGAACTGCGATGATTGCAGCCTCGACATACTTGCCGAGGGCGACCTCGAGAACGATGGCAGCCTCCAGCATCCATGGAACCGGCGCCCAAAACTTGGTCAGCGCCCTGCGCAATGGATGCAGAGCCGTGTCGGGCACGGCGTTTGGACCGAACTTCTCGAGGCGCTGGCGGACTTCCTCGCTGGTGAGGCCGGTCGAGAGCGGCGCGTTGTTAGCGGCGGCCATAACTCAGATCTTACTTCGTTAGCAGCATTTTCTCGATTTCTTCCTCTACTTCTTTCGCCCCCTCGGCATAGAATTTCTCTTAATCGGGGGCAAGCTCGTGGAGCAATCGCAGAAACTCTCCAGCGTGTACACGTTCTTCGTCCGCTATGTCCTTGAGCACTTCCACGGCGAGCTTGTTGTCGGTCGACTCGGCAAGCTGCATGTACAACTGAACCGCTTCGTACTCCGCGGCCACCATGAAACGAATTGCTCTGATGAGCTCCTCGTCCGCGAGCTTCCTGTCATTCGTTAACCCTGAAAAGGGCGATCCGAACACTGGCATGTCAAATCCTCCTGAGTTGTTGCGGTGCACTTTCAATCTCGTCACTGCTCTTCATTGTTCCTCCCATGTGGCACGGTTCTGAATTTCTGAAATTGGGCGCGTCACACCTTTGCCTCCGGCGGGTCGGCAACTCCTCCCGCCGGTACGAAGTCCGGCACGTCAAGGCGTGCCACGCCAATCCGGTTGTCGGCCATTCCATAATAGACGTCGAAGCGCCCCGGCAAGCCAAGATCGTCGCGCCGGTCGATGCCGGTGGGAAACACCACGTTGGCGACGGTACCGCTGCGTTCCTGCGGCAGCTCCGGCGCCAATACCGGTTCCACCGAACGATAGCGGATCACCTGCGGATGCTCCTTTGAGAGCACCATCAGCCCGGCCGAGTAGCACAGCGAGTGTCCGGCGACGCACGGCTCCACGACTTCGCTCACGCCGTGGTAAACGATCAGCCAGTGGCCGTGCCGCGTCAGGACGGGCGGAGTGCCACCGCCGATTTTCAGCCGCTCCCAGGGCGACACCGGAGTCGCCAGCCGATGATGACAGGCAAAATGCCCGAGGTGAGATGGCTCACTGCCCTCCAGTGCCATCGAACAGTAGGAAATCCAAATGCTTTCCCGATCGAGATCCACGTCACGGGTTGTGGGGCGGCAGGCGGTGTCCTCCGGACGAGTGCCGGGAAAGAGCGGCCGGTGAAGCATGGCCAGTTCCGGACGCCCGGATGGATTCGGAATGGCGACGGGGAAGAGGCTGGCATCTTTGTCATCCACATCGCCGATTTCGACGCCGTGATACCGGCCAAAGGTAGCCAGCCCCAGCCGTCGCCATTGGAAAAGGTCCTTCGATATTGCCAGGGCGATGCGTGGGCCTTTGGGGGAAAATGCCGTGTAAGTCATGACGTAGCGCCGGAGCGGTTCCACGAACGTGATACGAGGGTCCTCGCAGCCACCACCTCCGCCGGGCCGCCGCTCATAATCGGCCTCCGGCTCCAGCGCGATGCCAAGCCGCTCGACGCCCGCCGGATCGCCGGCTTCGTCAAATCGCACTCTCGCAATGCCGATGCGCGAGTAGTTCCCGCGCGCGACCAGCCGCGGGAAAAGATAGAGCTCACCATCGGGGCCACGAATGGCGGCCGGATTGAGGACGCCTTCGGCCTCCTGGGGATTGCCCGGCTCCGGCTCCATCAACAGACCCAGCCGCTGCAATTCAAATTCGCTCATCAAATCCCCGATCGCCGTTTAAACACGCGATGATGGCTTCAGTGACCGGTTTCGTCTCACTGGGACCTCGAACCGGGATGGAAACAACGCCCGCCTGTTCAGCCGGGAAGTCGTTCCCACCGGCGAACAATGCGTCACCTATGAAAATCATCTCGCTCAGTGAAATGCCCAGGATGTCTCGCAGCTTTCCGATTCCATAGGCTTTGTCAATGCCGGGTTTGGTGACATCAATGGATGTCGCGCCCCCCATTCGAACCGAGAACTCGGGGATCAAAGTGTCAAGAATGGCTTTGATCTTCTTCCGTTTGGTGAAATCGGGGTCCCATTTGTTCTTTTCTTCTAAGGGGGCCTGCTGACCTAATGCGGAAAACGTGATCTGGCTTCCCCGGTCCTCAATTATCTCGCCCCAGACCTTTGCTGCATTGAATCCCGCCTGTCCGACAGCCTGATTCAGAGAACCGGCGATTTTCGTCTTTTCATCGGCGGTGAAATCTTCCGAATAGAGTTTCTTCCAATCCCCTTTGTATTGGAAGAACTTTGTACCACACGTAGGCAGAATGGATAGGTTCAGCAGGCGGTCGTCATGGGGAAGATGGGAGAGCACTTGCTTTTCGAACTGGGGCCAATCGCCTCCGGAAATGATGGCCACTTTGACGACGCCGAGAAGGTTATGCAGGCGCGCCGACATTTCAGCGTCAAGAGGCGATTTACTTTCGGCCAGTGTACCGTCCAGATCGAAGACAATCAGCTTTTTCACTCTGCCACCGGCTCGAATCGCACTGGATACAAAGGCACTTGACTCACTGGCTTCACTATTTCAAACCGGCGCTTGGCGGCGGTTGCCGCGGTTGGACGCGGGGGAAGAACGATAAGTTATTGCTCAGGACATAGATCGTGATGGCCGCGAACATAAAGAACAGGCCGACCCAGACACGCCAATCGTGATGCGCACGTTTCCAGTAAGGATCCGGTTCATGATGAACGCTGTCGCGAGCCGGCGTGCCGTGCTGGTGAGAACTGCGCTTGACCTCATTCATTGGGATGGGCCCCAAGTGTTTCCCCGCGCACATCCTTTTCCATCGCGGCATTGTATTCGCCCCGGCGCGCAGCGCGGTTGCACCTGGCTCGGTGATTCAGAGCTCGCTCGGCCGCCAACGCGTGGGCATCGTCGCCTCGCCAAATCTCCAGAGCCGGCTGCTGAATGGCGCGGGAGAACGAAAACGTCAGCGCCCAAGGCAATCGTGACTTGAATCTGACATTCATCGCATTCAAACGGGCCGAAGCCAGTTCGGCGGGTTGACCACCCGACAAGAACGCAATTCCCGGTAGGGCAGCGGGAACGGATCGCAACAGACACGTCACCGTGGCGTCGGCAACTTCGTCCACGGTTTCCTGCTTAGGACAGGCCAATCCCGGAAGCACCATGTTCGGCTTCAGGATCATCCCCTCCAGCATCACGCCCTGCATGTAAAGCTGGTGGAACACCGCGCGCAGAACTCCTTCCGTGACCTCGCGGCACCGCTCCAGGGTGTGGTCGCCGTCCATGAGCACTTCGGGTTCGACGATGGGGACCAGTGCGGCTTCCTGGCACAACGCGGCATAGCGAGCCAACGCGTGCGCATTGGCGCCGGTGCAACCCCGGCTGGGAATGCCATCGCCTACGGCAATCACCGCGCGCCACTTGGCAAAACGGGCGCCCATTTGAGAGTATTCAGCCAGACGGTCGCGCAACCCGTCCAGACCTTCGGCGATTTTCTCTCCTGGATGGCCTGCCATGTCTTTTGCACCGGCGTCGACTTTTATGCCAGGAATGATTCCCGCATCGGT
>Ga0181532_10005910_pt1 | contig 10281 bp, 12 predicted proteins | sample PEATcosm2014_Bin_33_FD_119768 | JGI IMG/M metagenome (GOLD analysis project Ga0181532, IMG submission 119768) | Peatland microbial communities from MTU Mesocosm Facility, Houghton, MI, USA - PEATcosm2014_Bin11_30_metaG | ecosystem: Environmental > Terrestrial > Soil > Wetlands > Peat | place... | reverse complement strand
GCGATCTGCGATTTGTCGCTGTAAAATGCGCGCCCGTGAAACCGGCCGCGTTCGTCCGTAACGCGCACGATCGCGCCAGCGTCGGCCTGCGCCGAGCGCACATCGCTGCGATACACCCACGGATGCCCCGAGCGCAGCCGCTCCACACCGCGCGTGCTGATCACGACCGACCCTTCCGCCATGTTTTCCACCAGACGTTCGAGGATTCGACCACCGATTCGCTACAATGATTCCGCCACGAGCTAGTATGAACCTCGACGAATTAAATTTCGACCTGCCGCCGGAGCGCATCGCGCAGCACCCACTCGCCACGCGCGATGCTTCCCGCATGCTGCTCCTCGACAAAATCACCGGCGCCTGGGAAGACCGCCAGTTTCGCGAATTTCCCGACCTGCTGCGCGGCGACGAACTCATCATCCTCAACAATGCGCGCGTCCTGCCCGCACGCCTATTCGGCCGCCGCGTAGGAATCCACGCCGAGCCTCCCGGCATCCGCAACCCGGCACGTCACGAACATCTGCAGTCTGCAATCGAAGTCCTGCTCGTGCGCCAGCTCTCGCCAGACACCTGGGAAACTCTCGTGCGTCCCGGCAGAAAAATCTCCGTAGGCGAAAAAATCATTTTCGGCGAAGGCAGACACGACGGCGAAGGTGAACTAGAAGCCGTGGCCGAAAGCCGCGGCGAATACGGCCAGCGCACGATGCGCTTCACTTCGAAGAGCGGTTTCCACGAAGCGCTCAGCCGCCTGGGGCACATCCCTCTGCCGCCCTACATCAAACGCGCGGACGAGCCCGCCGATCGCGAGCGCTATCAAACCATCTACGCCCGGCAGGGAAGCGCCGTAGCCGCGCCCACCGCGGGCCTGCACTTCACGCCCGAAATTCTCAAACGCATTCGCGCTCGCAATATCGAAATTGCCGAAATGACTCTCGACGTCGGCCTGGGCACATTCGAGCCAGTCCGCACCGAGCGCCTCGAAGACCACAAAATTCACGTCGAGTCCTACGAAATCCCGGAAGCCACCGCGCAAGCAATCGCACAGGCGCGAGAGGAAAAACGACCAATCCTCGCCGTCGGCACCACGGTAGTTCGCGCCTTAGAAGACGTTGCGGAAAAATCCGCGCAGCGCAACGGCAGCAGCGTCCTAACTCCCGGAAAATCCGAAGCCGCGATTTTCCTCTACCCCGGCAAGCCCCTACGCTTAGTAAATCAGCTCCTAACGAATTTCCACCTCCCGCAATCCAGCCTCCTCGCCCTGGTCGCCACGCTCGCCGGAAAAGAAAACATCCTCCGCGCCTATCGCCACGCAGTAGCAGCCGAATACCGCTTCTACAGCTACGGCGATTGCATGCTGATCCGCTAAACGACGGCCGCGCTCCCCGGCCGCCAGCTGCCAAACATCACCCCACGCGTTTTCGTGCAACCCGCCCACTCTTCGTCTATAATTCGCATCCTGCCCCCCGGGGGCAGATTCATGCGCTACCTGATTCTCAGCGACATCCATGCCAATCTAACCGCGCTAGATGCCGCTCTAGCCGCCGCGAAGGGCCACTGGGACAAAGTAATTTGTCTCGGCGACGTGGTCGGCTACGGTCCCGACCCCAATGAAGTCGTCGATCGCGTACGCGAAATCGGCGCCGTCACCATTCGCGGCAATCACGATAAAGCCGGCTCCGGCCTCGCCAATGCGGACGATTTCAATCCCGTCGCGCGCGCCGTAGCGCTGTGGACTCGCGACCAGCTCCGCCCCGAAAATCGCGAATGGCTCGAGCAACTTCCCACAGGCCCGCTTAACGAAAATGGTTTCGTGATGGTTCACGGCGCTTTCCGCGATGAAGACGAGTACGTGTTCGCGCCCGCCCAGGCCCTCGACAGCCTGCTCGACGCCCCCGCGCAAATTACTTTCTTCGGCCACACGCATCTGCAAGGCGGTTTCACTCTTCACGACGATCAAGTCGCCGTGCTGCATTTCAAACCCGCGGCCGGACAGCATTTCTCCACGCTCACCGTCGAGGACGGCACCACTTACCTGCTCAATCCCGGCTCCATTGGACAACCGCGCGATGGAGACACGCGCGCCGCGTTCGTGATCGCCGACCTCGCCAATAAGTCCGTGCAATTCTGGCGCGTGCCTTACGACATCGAAGCCGTACAGAAACGCATGGGCGCAGGCGGCTTGCCCGAGCCGCTGATTCAGCGCTTGGCGTTCGGCCGCTAAGGCGCGCGAGGGATCGAATCCATGGAACCGGGCGAAAGTTCCTACAGCGCAGAACGCCGCCGCTTCCCGGTAGCATTCCTGGCCGGCGCAATAGTCATGGCGCTATTGTTCGGCGGATTCTATCTGCTGACGCGCATCCTCGCCTCGCACGACTCCGCGACAGCCGTAAAACTTCCCTTCGGCGCCGCCGAGCAGGCCTACGCCGAGCGAATCCATTTCAACGAGCTGCACATGTCGCGCTCCACCAACATGATCAAGCAGGAATTCACCTACGTAACCGGGATCATGTCCAACGACGGCGTGCAAGCGATCGCCGCCATGGAAGTCACCGTGGAATTTCGCAACGGTCTCAATCAAGTAATCCTGCGCGATTCCCAATTCGTGATCGCCCCGCACGGCGACCCGCCACTCAACGCCGGCCTCAGCCGCGAATTCCAAGTCACGCTCGAACATGTTCCCGCCGAGTGGAATCAAGAGTATCCGTCCATACGAGTCACTGGCCTGCTTTTACAATAGCCGCCTCACGCTTTTCGAAGCGGCAACGAAATCCTATGGCGGTGTGCAGTTGAATTCGCCTGTGAACGATTGGGCGGCGCTGGATCGCGCGCTTAGCGACCTTGCGGCGTCTGGCAGCGTGGAAGTGCGCGAAGACGGCGAATGGCTGGCCGAACTAGCTATCCTGCATTTCGAGCTCCGCGTCGAACGTAAAAATCCCCTGGTGCATCTCTCTGCTCCGACGAACGCAATCTCACCCGCCGCGTTCTGCGCGTAAAAGAAAACGCCGACCACCGCATCGTCCTCGAAGTCCAGCGCTTCGGCCGCGCCAAGCCCGGCCGCCTGGAATTTCTACGCACCGATTCGCCCCGGCCCGCCGGCCGCGTCACGCGCGAGCAATTTCGCGCCCGCTTCGCGCGTATCCTCGCGGAAAAGTTCCGGATGCGATGGTCGATTCACTCACCGCCGCGCCCGACCTAGAGAATTCGTTCTCCGGCTCCCACGTCCGCGGCATCATGCACGAAGGTTCGCACGCCTGGGCGCTGCTCGCCGCCGCGCCCAGCGCCGCACCATCGAGGGCCTGCGTTTTTTCGTGCCGCAGGGAAGCAGCCAGCGCTTGCGCGAACGCCTGCTCGCGCTTGCTGCATCCGTGCGTGCCGAGATTTACGAAATGCGCGAGCCGGACGCGGCCATGCAAAAGATTGATGCCGCTGATGCCGGGAATCGGGAAAGTTGGCTGGTGCCGCGCGATCAGCTCCAATCCGCATTGCGCGCCGCAAGCAAAACAATCACGCGCATCCGCGCGAAGCTTCCCGCAAGCGCGGGCGCGATTCAATGCCGCGTGCCCTCCGCCGCAAACGAAGTCGCGCTGGTATTTCACGGCATGTAGTTCGCGCGCTGGACGAGGCAAGGCACATTTTTCGGCGTGGGAAATTCCACGCAAGAGCTCAGCACCGCGAATGCGCGAGCCCTTGAGCGCTTGCTGCATCAACTCGATCTGCATCGCAACCCGCTGGCCACCGACACCAATCACGCTCTGTATCGCGGCGCCCCGGAAAGATGGCTTGAATCCACCGTGCTCGACGATCCCGCGAAATTCGACGCGCTGCTCGACACTCGCCATTTTGATTCGCAAGTTCCCGCGCTGGCAGCCGGTGATAGAGGTGTGCTCGACCCACTAGGAATCACGCGCCAGGGCCGCTTGGTCGTGATCGAACTAAAGGCTTCGGAAGATCTGCGATTGCCGGTGCAAGCAGTGGATTACTGGCTGCGCCTCCGCCACCACCAGCGCGAAGGAGATTTTCAGCGCAACGGATATTTCGCGGGTGTCGCGCGATTGATCCGCAGCCGCCGCTGGTCTGGCTCGTCTCGCCCGGCCTGCGTTTCCGTTCCGCCACGGAGACGCTGCAAAAATATCTCGTGCCGGAAATTCACGTCACCAGAATCGGTCTCGCCGAAAATTGGCGCCGCGGCCTGAAGATCATTTTCCGCCAGTAAGCGGTTCACTACTCTCGAAATTTACCTCGTGGGAAAAAAGGAGGGGAAGCGGCCTGGGTTGAGCCAGAACCACTTCCCGGGGTGTGTCCTAGAAGCGATTAAATGGTTAGACGCCTGCGGCTGGAAAAGGTTGCACTGAAATGCAGTCACAGAAACAATTCACAAAGCTCAATAAAACAGGTACTTGCGCCACTTCTCATCACGATGCCCGATCAATCGCATCAACTGCCGCGAAGTGTGCAGCGTGAAAGGCCGCGGCCGACGCTGCAATTTGATTCCGGCTTCTTCCGGCGTGCGATCGCCCTTGCGGTTGTTGCACGTGTAGCAGCAAGCCACCAGATTTTCCCACGTCGAACGCCCGCCGCGCGAACGCGGCATCACGTGATCCAGCGTCAACTCCGAAGCAGGGAACGCCCGCGCGCAAAACTGGCAAGTATTCCGGTCGCGCAGCAAAATATTTTTCCGCGAAAGCGCACGGCTCTGCTGCGGAATGTGCCGGTAGCTCAGCAGGCGAATTACCGAAGGCACCTGAATCGCTTTCTGCGTGGAATGCACTTCGGTGTGATTGGTTTCTTCGGCCTGCGCGACGCCCTTCAGCATCAGCACCAGCGCGCGCCGCACTGCCGTCACATTGATAGGTTCGAAGGTAGCGTTCAGAACCAGCACGGGGGCCTGCATCACCGAAGGACGACTCGCAGCAGGTTTTACCGGGGCAACGGTCTCCGACGCGACTCCGCCCAGCCCGATTGCGGGCCGGGGCCGTAAGCCATGCTTGAGCCGCATTTCCATTTGCGCCGCCTTTGCGTCGCTCGACGAGTTTCCTTAGCCTCTAAGGATGCTCGTCGCACCCTGTTGGTTTCTCCTGCCTGCTTCTGTTTCTTGCTGCGTCGGATGCTGGGGACCCGTGGGGGACCAGCCTGGCACGACTCGCGCCACCGTCAACCCCATAATTGCCGCGCCCGCCCGCTTCAGGGCTCGCGCACATGAATCCAGGGTCGCGCCAGTCGTCAATACATCATCTAGCAGCAGAACTCGCAACTTGTCAACCCGCAGCCCCTTGCGAGTCGCGTACGCGCCACGTACCGAATCCCAGTGCTTCTTGCTCGTGAGCACCCATCGCGCCGGATGCGGCTTCGTCCGCACCAGCAAACAAGCGCCTTGCTTCAGGTGCAGCCGCCGCGCCAGAGGCCGCGCGATCAGCTCAGCCTGGTTGTAACCGCGCTCGCGTTGCCGATCAGGATGCAGCGGCACCGGCACCACTACGGCCGCCCGGAGCGTCTCGCCTTCACGCGCCACAAGCTCCGCCAAGCGCGCCGCGAACCGATCGCCCAACCGAGTCACTGCCTCATATTTCAGCAGCAAGATCGCGTGATGCAATGCGTCGATGTACAGCCCATAGCTGCGCGCCCGGTCGAAAGCGTAGTAGCCGTCGCAGCATAACCGACACAAAGGCCGCGCAGTATCCGCGCTTGCGGTCGCGCCAGCCGCGGCCACACCTGCTACGGCAGCAACTGCCACGCCTGCGGGAAACGGCCACCCGCAACACTCGCACATCGGTTGCTCTATCGGCTGGAACGATGCAAGGCATGACTCGCAAATCGGAATGCGGCGAGCATTCAACAGCGTAGTTCCGCAAATGCGGCAAGGCGCAGGGAACAACACCGCGGCGAGCGCGTCAAGGGCAGTCCGCAATATCACAAAGTAGTCGGCAAGCGAGAGGGGGTACGACGAACGCTACGCCAGCAGAGGAGGAAAGGATAGACCGTACTTCTACGCACAGCGCGAAGCCCCTAGCAGAATGCAAGGAGGCATGGCGTTGAATCTGTAGCGGCCGATTCGGGTTCCTCGAACCAGGCAGCCGTTGCCGTTGGTATGAATTCCCGCCGGCCCAGCGCAAAAAAAAGACGGCGGTCCCACGAATCGGGACCGCCGCCACAAAATCCGACAGCCGAGTACTCTTACAGCTGCCCCTGCTCCGTCTTTTCCTGGCAGGTAATGCAATATCGCGTCCACGGCACAGCTTCCAACCTTTTCTGCTGCAGCTCTTCGTGGCACGAATTGCACTCGCCGTACGTGCCGTCCTTAATCCGCGCCAGCGCGTTGTCTACCAGCGCAAGCAGCGAGCGGTCGTTGTGTGTCTGGCCAAACAGGAATTCCTTGGTGTAGGAATTCGCGGCCTTGTCGCCCAGATCCACCGTCGGATCCTCGTCCGCTTCGCGCCCTTCCTGCTCGGTGCGCGCGATGCCGCGCACCAATTCTTCGCGGCGTGTGGCCAGTTTCTTCTTGTAGTACTCCAGTCGTTTCTTGTCCATCGGTCAGTCCCTATGCGAGGCCCAATAGCTCGCTCGAAGCCGCCCAGTTTAACGGCACATACTTCCCATGTCAAATGAGCGCGCAACCGCTGGCGACAAAAGGTAACCGCCGGCAGTCATCCGCCGCGCGAGAATCCAAGAATCGCCGCTAACTTTGACGTTCCGTCAGGAAGAATGTCTCCGGTCGGCTTGTGATAGATGCTGTATCGGCTGAAAAGGATTCCGGTACGCTACCGCAGCAGCGACGATCTGCAGATCAACAGGGGTTATGTAGCGGGCATCCCGATTTCAAGACTTCACGAAGTGTCAAATCTCTTGCCTTACGACGCCACCAGGCACTACGACGCCGCAATCACCTTCTTCGGAAATATAAAATGAATCCCGATGCCGCCGACAATCAACACCAAGAACGCGAACACGCTGCCTTCCGGCCCCACCGTCCCACCGGTAAGCCAGGTAGGCCCATGAAAACTGGAATTGAAAAAATGTCCCTGCGCGAGAAATCCACTATCCGGTACTCCATAAAAATACGTCTCGGACCAATCCCAAGCCGCGTGCATTCCAATCGGGAACCATATATTCCCGGTCCGCTGCAAAGCGAATGCCGCCAGCAGTCCAAACGACCCAGCCATGGCTGCGCCGAACCACGCTTCGCCGCCATTGCTCAGATGGATCGCGCCAAACAAAATCGAAAGCACAATCGCCGCCGGCCAAAACCCGATCCCCGGCCCCAGCGTCGCTTGCATGTACCCGCGGAAGGAAAACTCCTCAAACAGTCCGACCATCAGGAACGCAATCCCGTACAGCCCGCCAAATTTCAATGCATCGGCACCTGAAAGCGCCAGATTGCCTAAGGAAAATCCATGAAACGCCGCGATCAGCACCAGCAGCAACGACAGCATCGCGAACCCATACGGGACGCCCTGCCAAAACCGCTTGGCCAAGAACTGGTTCAGCGGCAAATAATAATCCGCATACGTGCGTTTCTCGATCACCGTCATCAAAGCCGTTGCCACCACCAAGGCAAACAGCATGATGCCTTCGCTAAAAATCGCCACCGGCGGAGTAAACACGTTCGGGTCCTGCGCCTTGAACCACGCTTCCACGCCCGGAATGTGCTTCAGCGTGAATCCCTCTGCTTTAATGCAGGCGAGCCACAGAAAAATAAAGATCAGCAGCCGCCACCCCGCGCGAATTCCGTGCGGTCCCCTGAAAATATTCTCAATCCCCGAGCGCTGCGCCCTCGCGGGATGAAACTCGCCTACTGGTGCAGGGAAACGGTCCGTTTCGCCGTTGCTCGTCATCGTGCCCCTCCCAATGCCTGCCTACTATACGGCACACCCACCGAAATAGTTTCAATTTCGTCCAGTTGGTCGAACCTTGCTCAGACGCAGCTATAGACTTCCCGGTGTCGCGCGTTGTTTGCAGCAGGAAATTTCGGAACGGGACTGTGGAGTTGAGCTACGGATTTGAGGAAATCGAGTTCTAGATTGCGCCTTTCGCTTCGGCGGTGACCGTAACCTCCACGTTAGCGCCCTTCTTCAGCTTTGCTTCGTCGCCATCTGCATCCATCAACGAATTTGCAACGCGCAGCTTGCGATACCGGGGGTCGGTGCGCTTCATGGTAATCTGTGCCTTCCCGGTCCGTTCCGGCGTTGCGTTGCGAGCACCTTGTCCACAGTTCCAGGCATGGAGGTGCTGGGGTGTTCCAGAATTCGTGCGCTGTCCAAGATCCGCTCCATTCTTCTAGCGGACTTGGTGACGCGCGGCTTCGCCATTTCTATCGTGACGCTGGCGCGGGTAGCATTGCCCGATTCTTTCCTGATTTTCTTATGACGCATAAACCCATATTGGCATCGAACCGGTATCCACACAGTTCCATTTCGCACACTTAATGAGACATGCCTGCAATCCGCACACTGCGGCGCAAAACTTCACACCCACACGAATTGTTGCCGCGAGGGAAGCGATCTCGAGAAAACCGGGGAACCGCGCAGCTCAGTGTACGTGTATCCGGCCGGAAAGCAGCGCGATCAGAATAATCAGTATCACCACGCTCACGCCGCCCAGCGGATAATAGCCCCAGTTCTTGCTGTGCGGCCAGGTCGGCAGGCTCCCCACCAGCGCCACGATCAGCACAATCGTCAGAACAAAGATCAGCGCCATTTGGTGGCAGCCTCGTTTGCCGTTGCTGTCGGCAGTGCCTGGGTCGCGATGGGGGTGGGCTCGACGGCGTGAGAATCCGAGATTCTTTCTCTCACGCCGGCGAGTACTGGCTTCGAGGATTGCTTTGGGGTTTTATTGCTCGACATGCTGGGATGATGCCACGCGCCCAAACGCAAAGCTGTCCCATCCAGCACACAAGCATCGCGCGCGTTTCGGAAATCGTTGCTTGCTCGCCGCGCTACTTCCGCCCCGCCCGCTTCTGCGCGATCACCAAACCGCGCGGCGTCGAAAGCAGTACGACCGAAATCAACCCTTCCTGCTCCAAACGCAGCGCCGCTTCGCGCACCACCTTGAAGTGCGAGCTCGCGTCATGAACCAATATCAGGCCCCGCGCGTCAATCTGCGGCAGAAACCGCCGTATCTCCTGCTCGCGAATCGTCAGATGGCTGTCGCTGAACAGAAGATCGATGGTCCCGTCAATCGGCGTCTCCAGGCTCGAGGCGTTGCGATACTCAATCCAATCCCCGAGCCCAGATGCGTCAATGCGTTCCTTGGCCTTCGCGAAAATGGCCGGATCGAATTCGATGGTAATCAGCTTACCGAATCCGTTGGCCTTCAGTCCCTCCGCCATTTTGATCGCGCTGTATCCGATGAACGTCCCAGTCTCCACAATCAATCGCGGCTTCGTTGTGGTCACGATGGATTTCAGGAAGTCCAGCACCTCCAGCTCTGAGCTCTGCGAATCCACCATCTGCCACCATTCCGGATGCGGGCACTCCGGCGTCGCGCCCACGTACTCCGGCTGAACAAAATCCTCCTGCTCGCTCACGCGATCCAGAATGTGGTGCCCCTCGTAACGCTTCACAAACCGCGGAACGATCGCTGCAATAACGGCTCCGCCCGCCAAAATCGCGGCGCCGCAAACCGTAAATGCCGCCGCACCGTGCGGCACGCCCGGCCGCTCGCCGAACACCCCGGATTCCAGCAGTCGGTACGCGCCCCCCAGAATCAGCCACTCGCCAAACACAATCCCCGCCGGCCGCTGAAATTGCAGTTGCTTCCGGCCTTCACTCCAGAGGAAGCCCGCAAGCAAACCTGCCGCTGTGATTCCCCAAGTCGCCGGCGCATAGAGCGGCACGCTGCCATTAACAACCGCCAGAGGAATCAATCCAAACGCAGCTCCCGCCGTCGCCGCCACGCAAGCCACATCCAGCGCCGTAAGCCACCGCCAACCGGCAGCTCTGCTCAGCGAGAGTCTCCTGCGCAGCAAGTCAGCGCGCAGAGTGATTCCCGCAGTGACTAGGAAGAGCACGTAAACGAAGATTGTCATCCGGAAACGCTCCGCAAAGCGCAGTCTCGCAAGCGAACGCACGCGCACACAAAGAAGCAGGCGTCAGAGGCAATCAAAGCGGTCCAATCTGGAGTTTCCGATCGGTCATTCACCGAAGGAGTCTAGGAGGGAACTATGTCTCTTGGCAAGCGGCGCAACGACACAGCGCTCGCAGCGCCGGTGTTCTTGTAGGGCCGGTTCACGAAACGCCCGCGCAACCACGCGTCCTGTCAGCTACGCGTTTTCCGCCGACGCCACTTCCG
>Ga0181532_10005908_pt1 | contig 10284 bp, 7 predicted proteins | sample PEATcosm2014_Bin_33_FD_119768 | JGI IMG/M metagenome (GOLD analysis project Ga0181532, IMG submission 119768) | Peatland microbial communities from MTU Mesocosm Facility, Houghton, MI, USA - PEATcosm2014_Bin11_30_metaG | ecosystem: Environmental > Terrestrial > Soil > Wetlands > Peat | place... | reverse complement strand
CGCGGGCGACAATAACATCGGCTCGCGATGTTTGGTGCTGAAGATCAGGTGAACGTAGAGTTGCGAAAGCGATTGCGGCATGGGGGAACCCTTATCTCGCCCCTTCAGGGCTGGCGGCGAAATTGCCGGATAATCTAGACTCAGGCCGCTGAAGACGTGAAACAACTAGCCGTCTGTCATCCTGAGCGAAGCGAAGGATCCCCGCAGTTTTCTATGGCTCAACAACTTACAAACAACTGCAGAGATCCTTCGCTTCGCTCAGGATGACAGGTGGACGATTTTTTCACAGCTTCGTTGGCCTCGGCTTCGTCAGATCGCCCCTTTGGGGCTCAGCAGCCGGCCTGCGCACAACCGTCTGCGCGGTGAGGCGCCACGGCAAGGGATTCAGGTGAAATGTGGAAAGCCCAGGGGAACGGCTTGCCGTCTCCCTGATCGTGCGACTCGCTGGGATTTGAGCGGTCCGCGAACCACGCCTACGCCGGACCGCGGCTGCGCGCGGCTGGCGCAACGCGAACCCCTGCGTTGCGTGGAGCCGGAATGAACAGAGACCGCAGAGCTGCGCTCTGCGCCCGCCCAGGAGTTCAGCAAGGCCTATGGCCGCTGGCACCCCTGACCAGGGGTCCCAGTCAAGTCTCCGATAAGCCGGCTTTTCAGGCCGAATGCTAATCTAGGATCGCACCGGTCCTGCCAGCAACGACTTGAAGCGAATCGAGCTAGACGCCGAACCGGCGAGTTTGCCTACGACTCGAAGAACCGCCAGATTTAGAGTAGAGTAATTGAATGGGTGCAATCATCGGGATCGACCTCGGCACAACCAACTCGTGCATGGCGGTTGTTCAGAATGGTAAGCCGGTGGTCATTCCGAACATGCTAGGTCAACGTCTTACTCCGTCGGTTGTTCGGCTCGATCGAGAAGGCCAAGCAGTAGTCGGCGAGCAGGCCTTGAGGTACCGGTCCAGTGACCCCCGGAATACCATCACCGGAATCAAGAGGCTGATCGGCAGGCGCTACAACGAAGTTGCTGATATCGTTTCGTCGTTGCCTTATCAAGTCACCCTGGGACCGAACAACCTTGCTGTGGTGCGGTCGCATGGGCGGTCGTACACTTCCCAGATGGTGTCCGCGATGATCCTGAAGTTCCTGAAAATCTCCGCTGAGAAGCACCTTGGACAAGAGGTGACGCAGGCTGTCATCACCATACCGGCGTACTTTGGAGAGCGGCAGCGGCATGCCACCAAGGAGGCAGGGGAGATCGCGGGGTTGGAAGTCCTGCGAATTCTCAACGAGCCAACGGCGGCGGCTTTTGCCTACGGTGCGGGAGAGAAAAAAGACGAGACTCTGGCCGTTCTTGACCTTGGAGGTGGGACTTTTGATGTATCCGTCGTGCAGGTAGGAGAGGGGGTGGCCGAGGTTAGGGCCATTGCTGGGGATGGCTTTCTTGGTGGCGATGACTTTGATGAACGGATTGTCGAGTGGATAATCCAACAATTATGGAGCGAAGCTGGCGTTCAGCTACCGGAAGACCCCGCTGGGATGGAGGAGATAAGAACTGCCGCCACCCGAGCGAAGTGCGAGCTTTCCGAGAGGCACGAGGTGGAGATCGATATTTCTCACTTACCGACTGTAAGCGGGGAGCGTGCAAACTTTCGCCCCGTCCTGACGAGGACCAAGTTTGAGGAGATTTGCGAAGAACTCTTCGAGCGCCTGGCGGACCCGTGCAGGCATGCTTTGGAAGATTCGGGTCTTAAAATGGAAACTGGGGGTCGTCTCACATGCTTCGGGGACGTGCTCAACAGAGTTATCTTGGTCGGTGGTGCTTCTCGAATGCCACGCGTGGCTGAAACTGCCAAGCTTACGTTTGGAATGGAGCCAAGGAGATCAATAAATCCCGACGAGGCGATAGCTCTAGGGGCTGGCATTCAAGCGGGTGTCTTGGGAGGCGAGGTAAAGGACATCCTACTTCTCGACGTGACTTCAGCCTCCCTTAGCGTCGAGACTGTAGATGGGAAGTGTGTTCTCTTGCTTAGCAGGAACACACACATCCCGACCAGAAAGACGGAAGTCTTCTCCACCTCGGAGGACAACCAGACTTCGGTTGAGGCCCACATTGTCCAAGGCGAAAGTCTCCTGGCAATTGACAACCGCACTCTAGGGCGACTCGTCCTCGATGGCGTTTCGCCGGCCCCACAGGGGATCCCACAGATTGAGGTGACCCTTGACATCGATGCAAACGGAATACTACGGGTTGGGGTTAAGGACCTGGGAACCGGAAAAGAGGAAAAGCAGACAATTAGGCCCTCCACCGGCCTCACAAAGGAGGATCTCTGGGAGTTGCGACTGAGTCTTCCTTCCATCGGAACGACGTAATCTGTGAAATGGGGGCCTTAGTTGGGCTTACGCAAACGAAGGAGAAGCCCGCGGACGTAAATGTCTTTGTCTTCTTCGAGCTTATGCGTTATATCTGACACGTTGATCAAGTTCGGGTATTTGAGAATAGCCCGAAAGGCCTCAAGACGTATCGAAGCCTGCGGGTGCCTGCAGAGCTCGGCAAGGCGTTCGACAATCGCCGGCCCAAGAGAGTTGAGGAGGCCGGCAGGGTCAAACTGTTGTGTCATTCCCAGAAGCCTCGCACGGTATCCAAGATGCCAGGTTCTGGTGTCTTTCCAGCCTTTTGCCAATTCAGCCAGGACAGCTTCAAGCAGCTCCTTTTCAACTCGCCGTCTATCAAAGAGCCGAAAAGTGTACCGGTGAACCCGGGCCTCTCGCGCTGAGAGTAGCCGGAGGAGAAACCGCGCTGGTCTCGCTCCGTATCGATCGCGCAGGAGCCAGGCGCAATAGATCTGGTACTCGCAGATTGGCGCCCTCACGTACTGGTCGATCGTCTTGAACACGAATTCGTCTTCTGCCAAGTCGACAGCCTCCAGGGCTTGCAGTGCACTGTGAACATCCATTCTGCCTAAATGTCTAATACCCTGTTCGACAACGTCTAAGCCGCTCGCGTCGCGAGAGGTTATCAGCAGGGCGATCGCGTTCAATTTGGTTTCCTCGGTATAGTGATAGCGAGCGGGTGGAAGGCGGGGGACTTCTTTCTTCTCGTCCGCGGTGGCCGAACCTGTCTTTCGAGTCGCCGGAGCCGCGTTCTTCGCAGGCGCGATCGCCTTCAGCCCCTTCAACAGTTTCTGTCTGAGGGGTTGAGGCTGAACCACATCCGTCGCCGCTGGGGTCCCCGACACCGGCGGAAGCTCAATCTCAAGCATTCTTCGAACAAGCCCTCCCAACAGGGGGTCACTCGGGCGTGATTTCAAGATGCGCAACACAACCTGTCCCAGGCGTTCCTTCAGTTCTAGGCTAACAACTTTCTCGAATTTGTCGACCAATCCGATCAGGCTTTCCGGGACGACGGTGGTATCTATGTTTTCCAGCGCGTACAGCAGCGCCCTCTGCCGTGAGTTTAGGAAAACGTCCTGCTGCGGCCCCGAAAGGATAAAAGCTTGCGCGACTAATCGGCCCCCCCGATTAAGCATTTGGTCAAGGAACAGAATACCCCCCAGCGCTGCGGGAAAACCTACGACTGCGTCCCCGGCTTCTTGGAGAAGCTGCTCGGTCGCAGCCTCCGGGGTTTTTGAGCTCTGCACCTGCTCGACCCAGCTCCGCGCTAAGATGTACTCCATGAACTCATCGTAGCGGAAGCGAACCACTTTGCGTGTAGAATATCGCTGGGTGGCCTCCTCCAGAATTAGGTTTTCCGACAAAACCGCATTGTAAAGTGACGAGCTAGCACTCGAGTCCTCCGGGCTGAGCCCGATATCGGCCCCCGCAACGGACGTGGCCCGGCGGTCCCACATGCGGCAGACGATGGACAGTAAGAACAGAACAGGCGATTGATCATTCAACAAGCCAAATCGCTGCGCGATATTGTGCACCGCCCGTTGCAAGTAAAGATCAAATACTGACAATAATCTGAGATCGCTAACTTGGCCCAGGGTTCGGCCTTGGTAGGCCTCACAAAAGAACCTCAGCAGGAGTGGATTTCGCAATGCTAAGCTCGCCTGATCAGAGACAGCCGCCTCTACCTTGAACCGCTGAAAATACAGCGCCATTGCCTTCCGCCATTCCGCTTCTGTAAATTGTCCAAGCGGTATCACGCCAGCGCCGAAAAGATGAGTTTTCAAGTGCGGCGCGAAGAGATCCCAGAACAGGTCGCGACAAGAGAGTAGCAGCTTTATTCTCTTCCCTTCGGTCCGAGCCAGGAGTCTCGTCAACAGCCGGATGAGCAACTGCAAGTTCGCGTTCTCGTTGATGCCATCAATTATAACAAACAACCACTTTCGAGAGCTCTCGAGACCGGGAGCCGCACGGTTGATCCAATCGGACAACAGGCCGCCAAGTTCCGACTCGAGTCGACGTTGGATGTGAAACTCGACGTCATACTCGGTGGATATTTCCATTTGGCCGCTGAGCAGCATGACGGCGTGGTGCTCAGCGATCCGCTCCGCCAAACGACAAATGACGTTTGTCTTGCCGGAGCCTGCCTTGTCAACAAGTACGGCACATCTCTTTGCGCTTTCGTTGACCAACCCGTCGAACTCCTTCAATAGGTCATTGGCCAGGTAGACCCGCTCCTTCACCTTTTCAGAAGGGAAAATACGCAGAGCGGACTTGTACATCAAGGAGTCCAGTGGATTCTGCCCGGTCTTCGCGGATGCCCAGAGATTTCTCAGGATTTCCTGTAGACCTGACACTTCTTCTTTCAGTGTGAACGGAGCAATCCCCAGTTTGCTCGAAAGCTCCCGTATACCCGCGTCCAGCATGTGCTCCGATTTTTCCTTGAGCAAGATAGCCATGAAACCGACACAGGATTCCACCTCGTCGAAGAAAAAGGCATCCTTCAGTTGTGTTATGGATTGCAGCAGCGCGCTGTGATCGTGGCTTCTCGCGACGGCTAATGTAGCAAGGTCTAACGCGGATGCGGCGGACTCTTTGAAGCCATAACGCTGGCTGATGCTCCCGAGGGAGAGGAGAATGGCGGTCGCACGAACGGAGAAAGTCTCTTCGAAGTCTACGAAACGGTTGATCGACTCTTCGGCCTGACGAGGGACGTATATTTCACGAATATACTTATCCTGACTCACCTCCTTGATCTGTTCTCGTATTAAACCTCTGGTTAGGGAGTGAAGAGCCAACGCCGAAATCACTCCTTGCTGAGAGACGCCGGACTTCTGGAACAGACCGGCGCGCAGAAGCTTGATGAAGTCGATTAAGAACTGAAGTTGAAGTTCGTGGCTAGTGGCAAATGAATAAACCACATGATCATTACGAAGGCGGGCGTTCAGGTCGACCTGCCTGGAGTTGTCAAGATTGGCATCTTGGTTCTTAGAGTTCCCTGTGCTTGAGCTTGCCACCTTGAAATATACCAAGCAAGGAATCCCTTTTCTTCGTGCCGTATCGTACTCCACTTCGGTAAAGGACTTGTTCGACTCGGCGTCCACTGAGCCGTAGCGATTCCCGAAAATTCCAACGTATAAGTCGCAATCTGCCACCAGATCCGCGCAATACCGAGCTGGTTTGCTTGGGTCGCTGCCGAAATACTCCATTCCGACAAAGAGATCTTGCAGCTTACGAATCTCTTCTTCTAGGGCGCTTCGTTCTTCTTCCATCCCAAGAAAGACAGAGCTGATGAATATTTTGAGGGCCACGGGTACCTCAGGCAGAAAAACGTCAGTTCAGTCGCGTAATACTGGAAGTTTCCCTCTTAGCGTCCCGATAATTGATATTATACACCTCGTTTTTTCGGATTGGGCTTGAGCGACGGCGCACTCGCGGACTGGCGCATCAGACTCCTGCCTTATGGAGTCTGTCCCCATGGGCCTTCGGCCCGCGAAAGCTCATGAAAAACGGTCATAATGACGCGCCGAGCCCAATTCGCGCTATCCCCTTTGTTTTCAGCACGGGCTCGATTTTGGCACATGGTTTTTCGACCCTGCGATGTCCTGTAGGGACAGGTCTGTGCTGCCCGCTCAGTCCAGTCGATCGATGCGGAGCACAGACACGTCATGGTAATACCCCCAGTTTGACCACGGCCAATCCCCAGGCGAACTCGCCGGCCGAGAGGTAGTGGCGGGTTTACCCCGCCATATCTCCAGCGTCTTCAGAACCGCGATGGCGGGATAAACCCGCCGCTACGATTTTTTCACAGCTTCTCTGTCGTGGGGTTCGTCGATCGGGCCGGTGTGCGAATTTGCGCAGAGTATATACATATGTGATAATAGTCCATCTATAACGTCGCGGCATGATCTAGTTTCTCCACTCTCCATGAGAGTAAATTCTACGCTGCCTATGTAACGCTTACATTTTGGATCGTGGCCTTGAACGGCCGTTGCGCCCAACCTCTAGAACTCAAACGTCGGTGTCGCGCCGTCTTTTGGCAGGCGGTGTGCATTGTCCGTGTATCCCGTTGGGAGCGGTCTTTAAGCCGACCGCGGTCCGACCCCTCGCTGAACAATTTCATAAAACTGCGATTCGACGCAGCGCAGGAGCCCCTCGTGTGCTCCGGCGCGATCCGGCGCCGATGCAGATTAAACCAGGAGGCTGCCGCAACCTAATCAGCTTGCTTGGGGTCTTTCACTTCAGGGCCTGTGGGCACTACTTCATCGAGATCATCTCCATCAACCCGCAGGCGGCGCCGAAGTTGAAAATATATTTCACACCTGTACTTGGAATGGTCCGTTGTCCCCTGAAAATACGCAGATAGCCTCGTAAACCAGGCCGAAGACTCTCGCATAAATCTTTTGGCGGATGCGACTTGCCGCCGAACCCGAAGGGAGAAGTATGCCTAATCTAAACCAAACTTATAACAGCAAAACCGGCTCCCGCCTCAGACGCTGCGTCCGACTCGCCCTTTCCGGCGTTCCCTTCATCATCGCCGTCCTCCTCACCGAGTGCGTGAGTTATGCGCAGAACATCCAGGAAGGTCCGGATCAGGTGACGATTACCCTCTCGGCGACTTCCGACTACCTCGAAGTTCACCTGAGCGAATACTCAGGCATCGATCCAACCAATCCCATCGATGCCGAAGCGGGCGCCCCGGGCGCCGCCGGCGCAGTTTCGAGCGGCGCAGCCACGACCACAGCGGCGGACGACATTATCGACGGCTTATGTGTCGCGGACTGGGCCTGCATGGCGGGTATTGACTTCGCGGCTCGCTCCACCATCAACTCCAATCGCGTCGAGGACATGACCGCGGGGAGCCCGAGCCAGCACGCCGCGCCGGTGCCTCGGCACTTCGGCCGGGTGATACAGATGCCGGTCCTGCAACCAGACTTGAGTTCCTCCACCGGTGTGCCCGTGAGCCCTGGTGCACCTCCGAGCGCTCCTCCACCGAGCCCTCCACCACCGAGCCCAAGCGCCGCAGTCAGTCTTTCAACCACAAGCCTGGCATTTGGGAGCGTACCCGTAGGCCTGGCCAGTACGCCTCAGGTTGTCACCGTGACCAACACGGGCAGCGTAAACTTGAGCATCGCGGGCATCAACCTGACGGGCGCGGATCCCACCGACTTCTCCGGAGCCACCACTTGCGGCACCTGGCTGGCTACGGGAGGTAGCTGCACGGTCGTGGTGTTATTCACGCCTTTGACCAGCGGGAACCACACGGCGGCATTGGCCGTGACGGACAATGCCCCAGACAGCCCGCAGAGCGTATCGCTTTCGGGAGGGGGCAGCCACGACGTGGTGCTCACCTGGACCGCCAGCGTGACGCCGGGAGTTCTGGGCTACTACGTCTACCGCGGCACAGCTTCCGGCGAGGAAAGCACAACGCCACTGAACTCCACGCCGATTGCCGGGACCTCCTATGCAGACTCGGATGTTACCGGCGGGCAGACGTACTACTATGTGGTGACCGCCCAGAGCTCTAACGGCACGACCCAGAGCGTCAACTCCGCGGAAGCTTCAGCAACCGTGCCTTAGCTTCGTCACCCCTCCTCCCGTTGTCGACGCCATGATAAGTCCAGATGGTGGTAATGCAGTTTGATGTGGAGGCGGCTTTACGCCGCCATTTGGCGAGGTAAACTCGCCGCTACAGTATCAATGTGCACCACTACCGTCCAGTTCGCTGGCCGCCCGGACTGCCTGCGTCTATGATAGACTTCACGTTACTTCTATAGCGTCGTCAATCTGCTTTGAGGCAGGATAGGAACCGATGAAGATACTCCTGACGGGACACAAAGGTTATATCGGAGCCATCGCCGCACCTTTTTTCCGCTCAGCCGGCCACGAAGTTGTCGGGCTGGACAGCGATCTCTTCGCGGGCTGCGAGTTCGGCGAATCGGCGCTCGCGATTCCGGAACTCCGCAGGGATCTGCGCGACTTGACGAAGCCGGACCTCGAGGGCTTCGACGCGGTGGCGCACTTTGCCGCGCTCTCGAACGATCCGCTGGGCGACCTCGATCCCAGGCTTACGTATGACATCAACCATCTAGCCTCGGTTCGTCTGGCGCAAGTGGCCAAAGCGGCCGGGGTCAAGCGCTTTGTCTTTTCCTCGTCGTGCAGCACCTACGGTGCGGCCGGAGACGAACTCCACGACGAAACGGCTCCACTCAATCCGATAACCCCCTACGGCAGGTCGAAGGTCTTGGCTGAGAGAGACATCGCGCTGCTTGCGGATGAGAATTTCTCGCCTACTTACCTGCGCAACGCCACCGCGTACGGCGTCTCTCCGCGACTGCGCCTGGACATTGTGCTGAATGACCTCGTCGCTTCCGCGTACACCACGGGCCGCGTTTACGTCAAGAGCGACGGAACGCCCTGGCGTCCCATCGTCCATATTCGCGACATCGTGGGGGCCGCGCTCGCCATGCTGGAAGCGCCTCGCGAGGCCATCCACAATCAAACCTTCAACGTGGGCCGGAGCGAGGAGAACTACCGCGTGCGCGAGCTGGCGGCCATGGTCACAGACGCCGTGCCGGGTTCGCGCGTCGAATACGCTCCCGGGGGAGGCCCGGACAAGCGCTGCTACCGCATCAATTTCGACAAGATCGGCCGGCTGGTGCCCGGTTTCAAGCCGCAGTGGACCGCACGCGAGGGCGCCCGGGAACTTTACGAAGCCTATCGCGCCGAAGGTCTCACACGCGAGGCTGTAGAGTCCAGCCGATACATCCGGGTCAAACACCTCCAAGGCCTCCTTCAGGGAGGGTTGCTGGATGCTTCGCTACGCTGGAGCAATCAGTGAAGATGTTGTCTCAGTTTAATGTAGAGGCGGCTTTACACCGCCACGTGGCGAGGCAGACTCGCCGCTACAATTTCAAACTGAGACGCTACCCTAATTTGACGTGCCAAGGGAAGTTATCTAGAATCAGTGCGGAAGTGCATGCGGGCTGGTGTCCGTCCGGGACTTCAAATCCTGCGGTCCCGATTATATCGGGACGGTCGGTTCGATTCCGACACACTTCCGCCACAACAACTGTTTCCCGTTCAATCAACCGCCTGAAGTATAAAATCTACTCGGGACGCTTTTTCCGGCATTTTTGCGCGCTCAGCGTCCTGTTGTAGGCTAAGGTGAAGTCGAGAGGAAGGGGTAAAGTTCCCGGTCACGTCTCGGCGAAAACTGTCGGTGCAACAAGAGCAGGGGGACATCTGTGGCAGCATGGCCAAGTGGCCTCTCGCGCGCAGGCTGAGCGCAATTCGGCGGCGGGCGGCGTCAAGGCCATATTGTCCCCCTCCCTTCCGCACCATTGACCTTTCGGATTATCCGTCTAAAGGTTATTGACTAACTGGGTCGGCGGGTGTACAGTGCCATCCTCGAAGGTAGTTAACATAAATCCGTGCTAACAAAGTGTAAAGGAGTTCATGACTATGCGATTCCGAACCAGGAGTCTGATTGGTCCTTGGGGAGTTGTGTCAAGCGTGGCTGCTCTCCTGTTTGTCATGGTGGGTAGCGCGCTGGGACAATCCATGATGACGCGGCATACGCGCCGGGAAGTGACCAGCGGTCAGGCGAAGCTTGTGAACCGGATGCCTGGCACGCAGATCTTGCGCCTCGACATTGTTCTACCGTTGCGCGATCAGGCTGGGCTGGAAGAGTTCCTGCAACAGGTCTACGATCCTACCAGCCCGATTTACAGGCACTTCCTTACGGTGCCGGAATTCACCGAGCGGTTTGGCCCCACCCAGGAGGATTATGATGCAGTGGTGGCTTTCGCAAAAGGCAGCGGCTTCAAGGTAGTGGGCGGCTCCCGCGACGGCATGGAAGTGCAGGTCGAGGGCTCAGTCACGGTGATTGAAGCTGCT
>Ga0181532_10005905_pt1 | contig 10286 bp, 9 predicted proteins | sample PEATcosm2014_Bin_33_FD_119768 | JGI IMG/M metagenome (GOLD analysis project Ga0181532, IMG submission 119768) | Peatland microbial communities from MTU Mesocosm Facility, Houghton, MI, USA - PEATcosm2014_Bin11_30_metaG | ecosystem: Environmental > Terrestrial > Soil > Wetlands > Peat | place... | reverse complement strand
CCGATGGCTCTTCTCCCGATCGCAAGATTCGCGCCGCGGGATGGAACTTCTTTTTTATCGCGTCGGATGTGAAGGTGATGTTTTTGGGCGCTCTGGGGGCAAAGAAGATCCAGCACGCAGTGCGTCGACTCTTAGGCAAAGTAAGTCGGCAACACTTCAATGGCCTCGAAGTCACCGGGATTGTAGCCAAGCGTTTTCTGGGCCTGCCCTATGCCGTCATTTCGGCGCATTCGCGCCATGTCCAGCAAAGCTGCTACCTCGATGGCGCCGAAGTCCGGCGAGCGTCCCAGCAAAATGCAGAATGGGCCAGAGGTTGATAACTTCCTTCACTTCGGAGGTCGAGAACAGACTTGGTTCATTGACCTGCTTCGCGAAGGCGACTGACGAGCCCGGCTAGCCCGCCACGGCAGATGCGCTACTCTTTCTCAGCCGCCAGGCGCCGCTCTGGGTGCGGGTCGGTGCGGGGCAGTCCAGAGTTAAGCTCGCACTTCTCTCCCGGCTTGGCGCCACAAGTGGGACACCGAATGAGCAAGGCTGGTTCCTTTCCGGCTTTCATGGTGACTGCATGATGCACGGTTACCCGGCAACAGTCTGGTCAATTGTGACCATCGCACTCAAAATCGACGCGGCATTCTTGTCGGTGTAGAACAAGTTTCCGCCAGCGTCCGACAAGGCAAGAATCGCCGGCATAAAATTGGGCATCCAACCAACACACGGACAAGAGGACGAAGACTTCAATCATGGCAAAGAGGATGTCAATCTTCGACGAGCGGTACCGGGTTATCGCCATCGACGGGGACCGCCTTGTCATCCGGGGAGTTTTCAGCGGTGACGTCCTGACCATCATCAACCCCGAGCCGGAGACTCCTCTCGCGCCGGAAGACTATCCGCTGGGAAAACTGATCGCTCTAACCGACCCGTCCGCTGCGCCTCCGAATTAAGAGCGTTGTTTGAGAGTATTGCTTGAGGGTATTGTTCGGAAGGTTTCGCCGGACGTGAAATGCCTGGGCGACTGCGGCCCAGCGTCACATGTCGAACAATGTCAGGCGCTAACCCGTACGGAGACTAATTCTGGGGTGCAATGGGAATTCTGCATGGATTTGACCGCGTCTTCCGCTGTAAATCTCCCCATCACCAGCGCCAGCTTACGGTTGGTAGTCGTTTGGATGGGAAGCCGATCGACGCGTAGCACGTATTGAGGAACGTGAGCGCCGCCGCGGTTCACTTTCACAACAAACTTGATGTTTTTCATGGTTCCTTTCAGTTTCTGTCGATCCGACAAACGTGGAGATAACAAACAGAAAGGAGGCAATCCGCAAGCCGGCTCCCTGTTTTCTCACTTGCCATGCGCAATCGGAAACCAGACACTGGCTCTCAATCGGCCATGGCTTCGAGCGTCTTCTCGCTGCCAACATGACCTTGACCGGCTTGGGTTTAGCGTCGGAAAGACTCCCAGCGGATCCACCGCGTCATGACTCAGATTTCTCCTCACAGCTTAAGAGAGGAGACGATTCAGTTAGGCTAACTCAGAGGACCTGAAAAGAGTAAGAAAAGGTGCATGCTCAACATCAATGTTAGGCTTGTGCACTACTGTTGTCAAGGCTTTGTACTCGTCCAGTAGATAGGTGACACTTTCATTCCTTGCGTTGATATGAGTTCAGCCTGAGGAACTGGAGCGGGGTTAGATAGCCAAGGGCCTGATGAGGGCGGACGGTGTTGTAGATCTTTTCCCAGTGGCGGAGTTCGCGGTTGAGTTTTTTCATCTCCAGGGAACAGGGCGTGACCTGGTAGAACTCCTCGGTGTGGGTGCGATTGGCGCGTTCGACGGCACCGTTGAGCTTAGCGAGCGCGGAGGAAGGACGAACAGGTGCCGACCGCGCCGCTGGCAGGCCTGTTCGAAGTCGGCGGCAAACTGCGAGCCGCCGTCGACCTGCACTGCGCGAATGGGAAAAGGCATGCGCTGCTGCCAGGTGTCGAGGAACTGCGTCGCGGTTTGCGCGGTGGCACGAGTGTGGGCCTGTATGACATCCCAGCGCGAGATCACGTCGCGCGCGGTGAATTGCTTGAAGATCACGCCCGGTACCGGACGCACTTCCGGTGTATCGACCTCGACCAGGCCGCCGGGCTCAAACGCCGTGTACTGCTTGGGTTTGCGCACGGCATACGGACGGGGCCGCCCACGTCCCGCTTCGGGCTGCTTTCGTTCAGAATGATCGGGACGCTCGCGGCAATCCTTGAGCGCGGAATCTTATTCGCGGCGAAGAAGGTCGAGGTCGAGGTGCCGCGCCAGTCGATGTAGCTTTGGTCTTGCAAAACCACGCACAAGCAGTACAATTCGGGCAATTCAGAGCCGACAAGGGAGATTTGTTTTAAACGGGACAAGATCACAGCGGATCTGAGCCGCTTTGTGGTAAGAGACTGTGGTGGAGCGGAAAAGGTAGTCGAGGTAGAAGTAGACACGATCAGTGAGGATGTGGGCTCAAAACACGCTTGGAGGAACGGAACCATGAAATCATATCGTCTCGCATTTGCCCTTAGTGTAATCAGCATCGCCATCCTGATAGCAGGGTGTAACTCAACCGGGAATCAGCCGAGCACGCCGGCACAGCCGGCCGCGGCCGCACCCCCGCCGGTTAAGCAGCCCGTGCTCTACACGGGTCAGGAGGCCTTCAATCGAATGATGGGTCTGGCCATGAAGTGGGCGCCGGATGCTGCGCCGGCTCGGGTGGAATCCGTGCTCACCCCGGAGACCACCGGCCAGGACGGAAAATCGGCCATCTGGCGAGGGTACTTTGCTTCGCCTACGCAACGGGCCGTCAAGACCATTGTTTGTTCGGGAAGCCGCCGGCCCGATGCGCCGCCGTTCGGAGTTTCACCCGAGGGGGCTGAGGGTGCCTACAACGCCCAATCCGCCGGTCTCGTCTTTTCACAGTACCTGCTGAAAACCGATACGGATAAAGCATTCGAGATCGCGCAGCAGCACGGCGGCGACGCCATCGTGAAGAAAGACGCGAAGCAGCCCGTCACCTACGTGTTGCTCAAGGACAAGCAGCAGAACATTCCCGTATGGTATGTCATTTACGGCACGAGCGAGACCGACAGGAAGGGCATAGGTGTGATTAACGCGACCACCGGCGCATTCGTACGTGCCGCCAAGTGACAGAGCTGAGAAGCTTAAGACTGGGCTGGTCACGAGCGCGAATCTTGCGCGAGTGCCCAGCCTGGCTTAGTTATTTGAACTCCGGAGGCGCTTCGATCAAACTGCGCTTGGGCCTCACTCTCTCCAACGGAATCCGGTCGTCACCTGGCGGCGAAACTTCAGTTTGTCGAGTGGGCTGGTGGGTCGGAGTAATCTGTACGTAGCTTATTACCCAAACCTCCTCTTACCTTGAACGATGGGGTCACTAAGGGATGGGCAGGCGTCGCGAGCCTCGCAAAGAGATCCAGGTGCCGGTGCGCATCTTCGGCACCAACAGCAGTGGCCAGGTCTTCTCCGATATGGCGGTTACCGCTAACGTTAGCCAGCAGGGAATCGAGTTGAGCGGCGTACAGCCCGAGCTCAACCACGACGAGATCATCGGCTTGACCTATGGCAAGAACCGAGTTCACTTTCGCGTCAAGTGGGTAGGCAAACCCGGCACACCAAAAGCGGGTCATGTGGGCTTGCTCAACATTTCCCCGGAGAAGCCTCTCTGGGATTTTCCACTACCCTCTGCTACACCCGATAATTACCAGGCGCGCGTCGTCGAACAGCGCAGTCAGTTCCGGTTTAAGTGCCATAATTCGGTGGAGCTCCACACCCAAGCTGGAGCCTCCTTCTGGGCAACCATTGCGGATCTCAGCGTCGGCGGATGTTACGTCGAAATGGCGATCCCATTGCCGCCGGGAACCAAGGTGAGCGTGGGTATCTGGATCGGAGAAACCAAGGCCTGGGCGGATTGCGAAGTCGCCTACAGCACGCCGGGATTCGGAATTGGGGTGAAGTTCAACAGAATTTCTGAGCCGGATCTCGACAGAATCCGGCATTTCCTCGGGACTCTCACCGCCTACGCAAAGAAGCCGACTTATGGGCAGTGATCTCTGGACAAGCAGGGCATCCAGGTGCCGCCAGCTTCAAAAAATGTGGTAGACGAAATGAGCGAAGAGAACCGCCAGCAGCAAAACCCCGATGCCGCAAATCCAGAAGAGAAAATGCTCGGTCAATTTTGGGGAATTGATCTCCTTCTTTTCCATGAGTGAAGGATACTCTCTACTGCACGACCAAGCGCGAGGGCTCGAGGTGACGTTGAACGGAGAACAGTTCACCCGCAGGGTTGTGACTTCAGAAAAAGCGGGCGACGCCCTCTTCCAGCACGACCACTTTGTCTTTCACGCCTGCCTTCGCCGCCTCGCGCGCCAGCAACTGGAGAGGCTCCTCGATGGGCTCATGCGACAGGCGAAAGGTTCCGTAGTGCATGGGCACCATCCAGCGCGCTTTTAAATCGAGAAAGGCGCGGGTAGCGTCGGCCGGACTGGTGTGTACGTTGCGGAATTGCGGCGGATTGTAGGCGCCGATGGGGAGGAGCGCCAGTTCGGGGGATAAGCGGCGTCCGATTTCGCGAAAGCCGGTGAAATAAGCGGTGTCTCCGGCGTGGTAGACCGAGTGTTTACCGCTGCGCAGCACGTAGCCGCCGTAGCCGCGGTGCGAATCTTTTATGATGCGCGCTCCCCAATGCCGCGAGGGAACGTGGGTGATGTCGAGCGCGCCGTGCCGATACGTGTTCCACCACTCGAGCTCGACAATTTCCTCGAAGCCCAGATCGGAGACCAGGTCGAATAAATGATAAGGCACGACAAGCGTGGGCGCGGTTCCGGTCTGGCGCCGCGTTTGCCGCGCGATGGCACGCAACGACTGGCGATGCAGGTGGTCGAAGTGCGCGTGAGTGACGAGGACAAGGTCCATCGGCGGCAGGTCGCGCAGGTTCAATCCGGGCTGGCGCAGGCGCTTGAGAACGAACAGCCAGCGTGCGAAGTTGGGATCGATGACGACGTTCTGTCCGCCAATCTGCAAAAAGAAACTCGAATGTCCGATGAAGGTGACGCCCAGTTCGCCGTTGGTCACCAGTTGCGGTTTGTGGGTCGTACCGGTGCGAGGCGTGACCGCGGAATTCCGCACCAGGCGCGTAAAGGCACCAGCTCGCTTGCGCAGAGTGCGATTTTTCAATGAGGACTGTAACATCATTTCGACCCGTACGATTCGGCCAGTCCGCTGGCAACGCGGGCCATGAACGCATTATCGCCGTTGTTCTCTTGGGTCGCCAATTACTTTAGATGCTCCGGAGGGTGGCACCGACGCGTGGCCGGGGCAGATTTGTTTGGGATGGCGGTTGTTGGGTGGTGATTTGCGGTAGTAACGGTGTTGTTTTCCTTGATCGTTACTTTGCTGGTCCTGTTTATAATCCGAAGTTAATCCGAGGTTCGAAGAACTTTCGTGGAGGATAGCCGATGCGCGTTGCTTTTTTGGGTTTGGGAATCATGGGACGGTCGATGGCCGCGAACCTGGTCAAAGCCGGACACGAGGTCGCAATCTGGAATCGTTCGGGCGGCAAGGACGTGGAAGGCGCGCGCACCGCGGCTTCTCCGGCAGACGCGGCGAAGGGCGCGGAAGTGGTGTGGATGTGCGTCTCCGACACGAAGGCGGTCGAGAGCGTGCTGTTTGGCCCGAACGGCGTGGAGCATACGCTGGCCGCGGGCATGATTATTGCCGACTCGAGCACGATTTCGCCCTCGGCCACGCGGCGCTTTGCGGAGCGCGTGAAGGCGCGGGGCGTCGATTATGTGGACGCTCCGATGACCGGCTCGAAGATCGCCGCCGCAGCGGGGAGCCTGATTTTCATGGTGGGCGGCGATGAAGCCGTGCTGGCCCGACTGCAGCCGCTGTTTCAGGCGATGGGCAAGCAGGTGTTCCACATGGGCGATACCGGCAAGGGACAGGCCACGAAGCTGGTCATGAATCTCCAGATTGCGCTCATTTACGAAGGCTTCGCCGAAGCGCTTACCCTGGCCGCCAAGCTCGGTGTGGACGCGGACAAACTGGTGCCGCTGGTGCAGGCTTCGATGGTGCGATCGGGAGTGGTGGATTACAAAGCTCCATTTATTTTGCAACGCGACTTTTCGCCGAATTTTCCGCTGCGGCTGATGCTGAAAGACATTCGCCTGGCGCTCGCCGCCGCCAGGGAATCGCGGGTGCGCCTGCCCGGACTCGAAGCCGTGGAAGAGGTCTACGACGTGGCGGCCGAGGAAGGCCAGGCGGATCTGGACTACGCCGCGACGCTTACTTTGCTGGAGAAATGGGCGGGTGTGGAAGTGAAAAGTGCATCAAAGTAGACTAGCGCGGAACGTCTAAGTCGCCTTAGTCGCCGCAATCATACAAGTTTTTCGACTTCGGGCGTTCTTAAGGGCAGAGGGCCGCAACCCGGCCCCAATCTGCTGCAGCGAGGACGCAATGCATGGTCGACGGGCCGCGTTCATCCTTCTCTTTTCGTCAATCCTTTTCTCGTCAGCTTTTTACCCCTCCAGCTTTCTTCACGCCGCCGAAATCCGGGGCAAGGTGCTCAGCGCGGCTGGCGGAGAGCCGCTGGCGCGGGTGCAGGTCTCGGTGCTCGAAGCGCACGGCGAAGCCGTTACTTCGAATGACGGCAGCTTCGTCATTCAGGGTCTGGCTCCCGGCCATTACACGCTGCGCCTGAACGCAGTTGGGTACCGGCTGATCACGGTCGAGTTCTTGCTGGCGGCGGACGAAGCGGCCAAGGAATTCGACATCACGCTGGTGCCCGATAATTTCCGCCGCACGGAAAGAGTCGAAGTGAAGGGCGACATTTTTCAAGGGCCGGATTCGCCGGCCATCACTGAACTCAACCTGACTAGTACGGAGCTGCGCGAGACTTCGACGGTTGTGGCCGACGACCCATTTCGCGCGATTCAGGCTTTGCCGGGGGTTTCCGCGTCAGGTGGTAACGATTTTTTCGCGCAACTGTCGGTGATGGGTGCCTCATACGAGAACATTGGCATTTATGTAGACGGCATTCTGGTGCCTTCTCCCTTCCACGGCATTAACGTCGTCGATGGCGCGACGCTAAGCATGTTCACCAGCGAAACGCTTGAGGATGTCAAGCTGCTTCCAGCAGCTTATCCGGAAAAATATGGCGACTCCGTCGGGGCCGCTCTGGACCTGCAGACTCGCGATGGCAGCCGCACGGCGCCGACCTTCCGAGCCTCCATCGGACTAGCTGACTCGGAACTGCTCGGGGAGGGGGAACTCGGGAAGGCAAAGAGAGGGTCGTGGCTCGTGTCCGCGCGCAAGAGTTATCTAGGCTATCTGTTTCGCGCCCGCTTGAACGATACCTCCGACAACGTTTCGTTCTACGATGGAGACCTGAAGCTTACGTACGACGTGGCGCCTAACCAGACCGTGAGTCTCTACGGAGTAGGCGGGCACACGCTCTACGACGTGGTCAATCCCGCCTACACTCCTACAGCGAGTGACATTCAGCGCGCTACCAATGATTTTGAGATGGGTCGCGTGGGCTGGCGCTGGACGGTGAACCCTCATCTTCTAGTCGAAACGCATGCGGCATACCTGCAGGCGCCCGATGCCTGGTGGAATGTCAGTCTGCAGCCGCTGGAGAACGACCACCATGCGGAGTGGGTCGCGGGAGGGAGCGTGGTTTGGAACTGGCAGAAGGATTACGTACTTGAGGGCGGATGGATGGCGCGGCGGGTGGCTAACAGCTTCGTAAATACCGGCTACAATCCCAACGGCACGCTCGCTGGAAGCGGCAGCCAAAGTGGGTTGGGCTGGAAAAATGACGGATATGTTCAGGAAGCCTCAAGCTTCTTCGGCAACCGGCTTCATCTGGTCGGCGGCCTGCGCCTGGACGCCGCCGAGCAGTTCGATATCCATCCCGTGTCGCCGCAGCTTTCTGCCGCCTTGCAGGTGGCCTCGGCGACGCAGTTGCAGTTTGGGGTTGGGCGTTACAACCAGTTCCAGTTTCCAGAGCCACCGGCGGGAGAATACAACGGCTGCCCAATAAGTTTTGAACAACTGCAGACCGCAAACCACTACACCGTGGGGGTGGAACAACGCATCGGAGAAAATACCCGCGTGAAGGTTCTGTTGTTCGATCGACAGAACGCCACTTCCGCCAATGATTCCTACTACAACACGATTACCAATACCTGCGTTTCCCAGAATGGCTTCACCAGCCAGGAGCGCGACTACTCGCGAGGGGCGCAGATCGTACTCCAGAGCAGAACCGCCAATCGATTATCGGGATGGATTGGGTACACGGTGGCTGATTCCCGTCAGAGGAATTTAGAACTCGCCAATTTGGAGCAGTTTCAACCTGCACTGTTCCCGACGTTGGACGACCAGCGCCACACGCTGAACGTCTTCGCCAGCTACCGGCTCAGTCCTACCGTGCACATTAGTGGGAAGTTTTTGTTTGGGTCAGGATTTCCAATTCCAAGCATCGATGATTCCATTCGAGAGAGTGACTATCAACGCCTTGATGTGCGCGCCGAGAAAGACTGGGCATTTGATCGCTGGAAGCTGGCCCTGTACGGTGAGGTGCTCAATCTCACCAACCATTACAATCCTCGGTATTTCTACGTTTCGTACAATAACACCACCGGAGCATCGAGCGTCGTCACCGGCCAGGGTCTTCCCATCACGCCCACGGCAGGCCTGGCGTTTGAGTTCTGAAGACTATTACGGCTTTTTCGCCAGCGAGCGGATGTAGTTCACCAGGTTCCAGATGTCATCATTCTTGGCGCGGTCGCCCTCGGGAGGCATTTCGCCCTTGCCCTTGCGGATAATGTTGAAGAGGTCGCCGTCGCTGCGATTCTTCAAGGCGTCCGGATTGGTGAAATCGGTGACGTTCTTGATGTCCGACGCCATGTCGCCCTTGCCGTCGCCGTCTTTTCCATGACACATCTCGCAGTCGACGCCATACGTCTTCTTGCCCTTGGCGATCGATTCCGGCGTCGGCTTGACGGGATTTACTTTGGCGGCTTCGGGGGGAGTCGTGGGTTCGGGGGCTGGCGCTTTTGCGGGCGGCTGATTCTGCGCCCACAGCGCGAACACAAAAAAGAGCAATGCTAGAACGGCCAGTGGAGCTTTTGTCAGCACTTCTTTCTGGGACAGTTTCTTTTTCAACACACACCTCCGATTCGGAAACACGGTTGAAAGAACAAAGATACTCCACCCTCCGGGAACGTGCACGAAAAGGTTGCAGGCGGGGAGGTGGCGAGAATCACGCATGACACCGCGCCCTCGACTCTCGGGCGAGTCTGCATCGGCTCCCTGCGCGTGCCACGCGTTACGCGCGTAACCCCTTGATCGAGTGTGGATTACAGAAGTATTACAGAATAGTTCGCGGCCTCTTGGTATTGTCTAGGAACCTCAGTCAGACGGCTGCGGGGAGAAGATCCGATGAGTGAAACCGTGATCGAAACAATACGCGAGAGCGCGGGCGAGACTACCGAAAGCACCAACGAGACCAGCGAAGGAAGCAGCTTTCGCAAAGACCGGGCGACTCGCGCCGGCATCAACTGGGGCACGGCGACCGCCATGGTCCTGTTTCATGTGGGCGCAGTCGCGGCCCTGTTTTACTTCACCTGGCCGGCATTTTTCGTCGCTTGTTTCTTGTGGTGGGTGTCGGGGAGCCTCGGGATCGGGATGAGCTATCACCGGCTGCTGACCCATCGCGGATACAAGACTCCGAAGTGGGTGGAATATTTCCTGACCTGGTGCGCGACCCTGGCGCTCGAGGGCGGACCGATTTTCTGGGTGGCGACGCACCGGATTCATCATCAGTTTTCCGACGAAGTTGGCGATCCGCACTCGCCGAACGATGGCAAGTGGTGGTCGCACATGGGATGGATCCTGATGGGCGAGTCGATGCATCACGACACCACCACCCTCGGCCGCTACGTCCCCGACCTGACCAAGGATAAAGTTCACGTCTGGCTGACCAAGTATCACTACACCTCAAACATTATTCTGGGCGTCATCCTTTATGCCATTGGCGGATTGCCGTGGCTGCTGTGGGGAGTGTTCGCGCGCGTGGTGGTTGGACTGCATTCCACCTGGATGGTGAACTCGGTCACCCACCTCTGGGGAACGCGGCGCTTCGCCACCAAGGATCTCTCGACCAACAACTTTCTGGTCGCGATTTTTACCTTTGGCGAAGGCTGGCACAACAATCATCATGCGCATCCGGTTTCGGCGCGTCATGGCCTGGCGT
>Ga0181532_10005897_pt1 | contig 10296 bp, 8 predicted proteins | sample PEATcosm2014_Bin_33_FD_119768 | JGI IMG/M metagenome (GOLD analysis project Ga0181532, IMG submission 119768) | Peatland microbial communities from MTU Mesocosm Facility, Houghton, MI, USA - PEATcosm2014_Bin11_30_metaG | ecosystem: Environmental > Terrestrial > Soil > Wetlands > Peat | place... | reverse complement strand
TACCTTGCCTTCACAAAAACAACATCGCGCATCTTCGCTGAAGGCCTTATGATCGCCTATCCCTCCTGCACATCAATATCCGCTCAACTCAGCTTCGCTGCTTTAATTAGCGAAAGTCTCCCTTGGTTTCCGGAATCAAGAGCGCACCGATCTGACAGACGGCAAAGATCCCTGCGAAAGAATCAGCGCCCGACAAATTTCGGCGGCCGTTTGGCGTTGAAGGCCTCGACCCCTTCCTTGAAATCGTCCGACTGCCGAAGGCGGCTGTAGCAGTGGCCTTCCAGCTCAATCGCGACCGACAACATCGAATCCTCGGTGTCGTTCAGAAGTTTTTTTGCAGTCCGCTGTGCCAATGGCGCGAAAGTGCGAAGCTCGTCGACAAGCTTGTCGGTCGTCTTCTCGAGATCGGCGTCCGGAACGCATTCGGTGGCGATGCCCCAGTCAAATGCCTGCTTCGCCGTAATGCGTCTTGAACGCATCACGATGTCCTTGGTGCGGGTAATCCCAATCATTTTCTGCAAGCGGGCAGAACCGCCCGAACCCGGTATCTGGCCGAGCTTCTGTTCGGGCAGCGCATAAAGTGTTGTCTCGGAAGCGATCCGGAAATCGCACGCCAGCGACAATTCGAAACCCACACCGAAACAATATCCACGATTGGCCACGACCACCGGCTTTGAACAACGTGCGGGTGTGGCAATGTTCCAGGCGAGCTTGGAAACCTTTTCCGGCGTCGCCTCCATGAAGCCGCCGATATTCCCGCCGCTGGAAAAATGTTCACCGACCGACCGCAACACAATGATCCGCACGCGCGCGTCCTCATCCAGTGTCTCGAGGACTAAACGAAGCTGGTCGCGCTCCGGCATCGACACGACGTTAAGCGGCGGCCGGTTGAGGATGATATCGGCGCGCTCACGTGCCTCGTCGATCTCGACCTGAAAGCCGTCGAGCTTGGCGAGCCTCGGGTCTGCGAAGGTGTAATGGGAAGCCATGATGATTCCTTTCTTTCAATCAGGCCGCACTTGAGGGCGGCGCATGTTCGAGCTGATAGTCGCCTGCCACCAGCAGGCGGCGCAGCAATTTTCCGACCGGGGATTTCGGCAAGGCGTCGACAAAGACGAAACGCCGCGGGCGCTTGAAATCGGCAAGCCCTGACGCGCGGCAGAATTGATCGAGTTCGGCCTCGCTGACCGGCGCCTTGCGCTTGACAAATGCCGTGACGACCTTGCCCCATTTCTCGTCGGGAAGACCGACCACGGCGACCTCCAGCACGGCGGTGTGCAGCGAAAGGCAGCTTTCGATCTCGACGGGTGAGATGTTTTCACCCCCGGTAATGATCATGTCGTCGACACGGCCGGTCACGAAGAGATCGCCATCGCGATCAATGAGCCCGGTGTCGCCGGTGAAATACCAGCCGTCTCGCAGAGATTTCGCGTCCGCGTCGGGCCGACGCCAGTAGCCTTCAAAGGATTCATCGCCTGCCAGAAGCGCAATGATCTCGCCTTCTTCTCCAAGCGCAGCAAGGTTGGTCGCCGACTTCGCATTCAGCTTCACGACCCTGATTTCCTGATTGATCCCGGCCCTGCCCGCCGAGCCCGGCTTGGCCGGGGCGTTCTGGTCGATGGTGAAAGTGTAGATTTCGGAACTGCCGTAATGATTGACGAACAGATCGGGCCGGAACGCCTCATTGAGCTTCTTCAGAAGACCATCCGTCATCGATGCGCCGGCGAAACCGAGCTTTCGCACGCTCGATACGTCGGTCGATGCAAATTCCCGGGCGTGAACCAGATCGTGGTACAGCGTCGGCACCAGATAGAGGTTGGTAACCTTTTCCGCTTCAATCAGATCCAGCGCTTTGATCGCGTCGTAGCGAGGCAGACACACAAAGGTGCCGCCGATCAGCGACATCGCAATCAGCGAGCGGACGCCCATGGTGTGGTAGAGCGGCATGATGCCGAGCGTCCGTTCGCCGCGCCGATAGAGATTTTGCGCCACATGGGCGATGCCGGAGGCCCGTTCGGCACGATGCCGCCGCGGCACGCCTTTCGGCCTCGACGTCGTGCCCGACGTATAAAGCATGATCGACCAGTCCTCGGCGCCGGCTCGCGGCGCCGCATCTGCCGCCGGCTCAGCGATCACGCGCGCAAAATCGAGCGCACCGGCATCTTCACAATCGACGGCAATGCGCGGCAGGTCTAGCGCGCGTTTCGATCTCGCAACGGCTTGCGCCGAAACGTCCTGATAGACGACGGCACGCGATTCGGAATTCTCGATACAGAAATCGAGTTCGTCGTTCTTGGCGCGCCAGTTGACCGGCGTGATCACAATGCCCGCCAACTGACAGGCCCAGTGCAGGGTCGCGGCCGCCTCGCAATTCTGGAGGACCGTGACGATGTGATCGCCCGCCTTCAAGCCGATACGGTCGAATGACGCAACGACGGAAGAGATACGCCGATACCACTCAGCATAGGTCAATCGAACACCGTCATCGACGACCGCGAGCGCATGCGGATCGCGCGCCACGCTGGCGACAAAGCTTGCTCCCAGATCAAGCATCGGATTTCTCCTTGCTCGCATCGTCGGCCATTTCCGCGGCGGCTTCCATGGCCGCGCGCACGATCGGCGTGTAACCGGTGCAACGGCACAGATGGCCGGTCAGGAGGTCGCGGATTTCGTGCTCGCTTGGATCAGGACTTTCGCGCAGGAAATTGTCGAGCGACATCAGGATCCCCGCGGTGCAGAATCCGCACTGCAGCGCGTGGTTGCGCTTGAATGCCGCTTGCAAAATGCCGAGGCGGCCCGCTGCCGGCGCAAGCCCCTCGATCGTTCGCACCGCACAGCCATCGACCTGAACTGCCAACGTCAAGCAGGCGCGCGAAAGTTTACCGTCGATTTCGACCGTGCAGGCGCCGCAGACGCCATGCTCGCAGCCGACATGCGTGCCGGTGGCGCCGATCTGGTGACGCAGAAAGTCGGTGAGAAGCATCCGAGGCTCGGCCTCGCCAGTACTTGGCTTGCCATTGAGGGAGAACTGAATGGCGTGACGTTGGCCGGCAGGCAATCGACTCATGGCATCACCTCCCGCATCAGATCGGCGCCGATCAGGCGGACGAGATCGCGCCGGTACCGGGCCGAGGCATGGACATCGTCCCGCGCATCGAGTTCATAGGCGAAAGTGTTCAAGGCGTCACCGAGCGCGCTTGATTCGAGCCGCGGGAACTCCCGAACCATTGGCATGTCGGCGACGCCGCCGACCGCAAGGCGAACGCCGTCCCTTGTGGCGACCACGGCACAGGCGACGATGGCAAAATCACCGTGACGGCGCGCCACTTCGCGAAAGGCGCAGCGGCTTTGATCGGCAGGAAACGAAACCGCCTCGATCAATTCATCGTCGGCTCGGGTGGTGGCCATCATGCCGGCGAAGAAATCCTGGGCCGGAACGCACCGGCGCAGTTTGGAATTGCGCAGATGCACTTCGCCGCCGAGCGCACAAAGCACCAGCGGCAGTTCGGCGCTCGGATCCGCATGCGCGATCGATCCACAGATCGTACCCCGGCTTCGGGTCTGGGCATGACCGGTCCATGGCAGCGCCATTGCAGCCAACGGCAGGGCCTCGCCAAGTTCGGGCCACGCCAATAACGTCGCCTGGCGAACGCCGGCTCCGATGGTGACGTTCCCGCCCTTGCGTTCGATGCGCGCGAGTTCGCCAAGGCGCATGATGTCGATCAGCGTTTTTGGCTTGGCCAGGCGCATATTAAGCATCGGCATCAGCGACTGTCCGCCCGCGATGATTCGCGCATCGCCGCCCTCACGGCCAAGCACCTCAAGCACCTCATCGAGATGTTCGGCGCGAACATAGTCGAACGCGGCGGGCTTCATCGCTGCCCTCCTAACCATTGCCGAAGCCTCGCGAGAGGCGAGAGCCCGGCCGACGCCGAGACGCCACCGCCGGCCTGCCGCGCCAGCGCCGCAAAAAACTGACCGATGATGACCCGCGCGGCGCCATCCAGCAGCCGTCCGCCGATGCTGGCGATCCTGCCGTCGATGCCGGCTTCGTAGGCGTAATGGATCGCGGTGCCGCCATTCGAAGCGGGGCGAAGGGTGATGCGGCCTTCGCCATTGCCAAAGCCGAGCGCGCCCTCCGCGTGGCCTGCGAGCGTCACGGCCTTTGGCGGGTCAAGATCAGACAGTTTCACTTCGGCCCGATAACGGCCCTTCACCGGGCCAATGCCGAGCGTCACGTCCGCACGGAAATGGGTATCGGAGATTTTTTCAACGCCGTGGCAACCTGGGATCACGGCAGCGAGCGTTTTGGGATCGAGCAGCATCTCCCAGACTTGCTGCGCCGTAGCCTTGACGACGACCTCGCCCTCGCCCCGCAGCTTTCGATCGCCGCCCCCGCGCCTTTCTTCAGCTTGCGGGGTCTGGCGTGCCGGCGGCGCGGGTTCTGCACCACGAACCAGTTCAGCCAGCTTCGCAGGCACCAGCGGCAGAACAATATCTTTCGCTCCAATCGCGTCGGCCACCGCATTCGCGATGCAAACCGGGGTCGACATGCAATTGCCTTCGCCGACACCCTTTGCGCCAAGTGGCGTGAAGGGCGAAGGTGTTTCCATGTGAAGAATGATCGGATTAGGGACTTCAGCCGTGGTCGGCAGCAAATAATCGGCAAAGGTGCCGGTCAAAAAACTGCCGTTCGCGGCATAGGCATACTCTTCATAGAGCGCGGCACCGACGGCTTGCGCGAAACCGCCGCGCACTTGCCCGTCGACCATGGCCGGATGCAGGATGGTTCCGCAATCGTGCATGGTGACGTAGCGATCGATCCGCGTTTGCAGCGTGGTGCGGTCGACCTCGACGCCGCAGAAATCGAAAATGAAGCCGTGGCAGAGTGACGAATTGATCTGGTCGTCCTCGTCGGGCGCGGTCAGTTCCGGCGGCGACCAGAACACGGTTTCGCGGATGGTGTGACCGACTCCATCGGGCAGCGCACCAGGCGACCAGTGACTGAGCGCCGCGACGCGCGAGAACGAAAGCTTGTTGTCGGGGTTGCGCTTCGATCCGACGTGACCGTCCACGAACGCGATATCGTCGGTTTCGGTATTCAACTGGCTCGCCGCGATGCGCCGCAACCGCCCGGCGATGCGCTCAGCCGCAAGCTTGGCGGTACCGGCCACCGCCGGCGCGAAACGGCTGGCATAATTTCCGGACGCGATCGACCAGGCATCCTTCGCGGTATCGATTTCGGTGTTGACCCGAATATCGGAAGGTTTCAACCCGAATACGTCGGCGACAACTTGCGACAGAACGGTGCGATGGCCCTGCCCTTGTGGCACGGACGCGACATGAACAGTGACACTCCCGACCGGATCGATCGCGACTGTCGCGGTCGCCTGTGCGCCATTCTTGGGACCCGCCTTGCGCCGCTCGGCGGGCGTGAGCACGGTCGTGATGTAGCCCATATTGGAGACGCTGGGCTCGACCACGGCCGTATAACCGATACCGTAGAGACGGCCCTGCGCGCGTGCCGTATCGCGACGCGCCTTGAGCTCGTCGAGTGCGCCCTCCTGCGCAGCCTGCCGGACTGCCTCCTGATAATTGCCGGAATCGAGCAAGGCGCCGCTTGCGGTCCTGTAGGGAAACGCATCCGCGGGAACAAGATTGCGCGTGATCACATCGAGCGGGTCGAGGCCGAGTTCGAGCGCTATCCGCTGCACCAGACGCTCCAGCGCGAAATACACCTGCGGACCTCCAAAGCCCCGATTCAACCCGGTCGGCGTCTTGTTGGTGACGACGACCCGGTTGCGGACTTTCAGGTGGCGGATGTCATAGGCGCCGCTGAGGTTGCCGTGCATGCGATAGAGCGTGGCGGGTTCGGGCGCCCGCAAATGCGCGCCGCAGTCTTCGACCTGATCCCAATCGAGCGCGAGAATGCGGCCGTCCTCAGTGACGGCGGCTGCCAGCGAAATCGCGCGGTTGGTTGCGGAAACCGAAGCGGTCAAATGCTCGAGCCGGTCCTCGATCCATTTCACCGGGCGCCCCGAAGCGCGCGCGGCCGCCGCGATCAGGACGATGTAAGGGAATACGCCCTGCTTGACGCCAAAGCTGCCGCCGGAATCCGGCGGTGTGCGCAACCGCAGGCGATTGCCCGGCACCTTCAAGGCGCGCGACAGCACCGCGTGAATGCTGAACGGTCCCTGGAAATTGGCCAGAACGTCATAAGCATCTTCGCCCGCATTGTAGTCGGCGACCACACCATAGGTTTCGATCGGCGTGCAGGAATTGCGCGGGTAGCTGACGTCGATGCTGATCCGATGCGCCGCCGACGCGAAGGCTCGTTCAGGATCGCCATAACGGAACGAGCGGTCGCTGGCGACATTGCCGGCAAATCCATCGTGAAGAACTGGTGCCTCCCGGCTCAACGCTGCAAGCGGATCGACGACAACAGGCCGCACCGCGTAGCGCACATCGATGAGATCGACCGCGTCTTCGGCGCAGTAACGATCGGTTGCCACGACGATCGCCACGGGTTCGCCGACATAGCGCACGCGGCCGACCGCCATCGGCCAGCATTCGACGGGCGCCTTGACGCCCACCACAAGGCTTGACGTCAGCGCCTTGATATCCTCGCCATCGAGTACCGCGACGACGCCACGCGCCTGCCTGGCTTGCGTCACGTCAATCGACACAATGTCGGCGTGAGCGTGCGGAGAGCGCAGAAACGCCGCATGCAGCGTGCCTGGATCGACGCCGACATCATCGATGAAGCGGCCACGCCCGGTCAGAAGCGCGGAGTCCTCGACGCGCGCAATCGACCGGCCGACCCAAGGCGAGCCGGACTCAGAATGTTTGTCTGCCATCGCCGTCAACCCGAGACAATCCGTGCAAAGGCGGCCTTCGGATCTTTCTGCAATGCCTTGCCGAGATCGACTTTCTCGACGCCCTTGACGTGGATGCGCTTGAACGCCATCGCATCGGCCGACAACGGCTTGGTCGCGTCAATGCCCATCTTGGCGCTGACGCCGTTATCGGAGGACGGATCGAGCTTTGACCCTTGCGCGCCCGAGACAATGACGAGGTCGCGATCGGCCTGAAAGCGCGTCGCTATCGCCCATTCGATTTCGGTTTCGTCATCGATATCCACATCCATGTCGACCACGACGACCTGCTTGATGTCGTAGTGGCCGCCGAACGCGCCCATGATGACGTTCTTCGGCTCGCCCTGGCTTTTCTTGTCGATCTTGATAGCGAGGTGATAGCGGCAAGTGCCGCCGCGGGTGAGACGCACATCTTGCACCGACGGAAAGCTCCGCTGCAGATGGTCGAGAAGTGTGGCTTCGCGGGGAATACCGCCGAGAAGGAGGTGCTCGACGCCGCCGCCGACGATGGTGTGAAAGATCGCATTCTTGCGATGGGTGATCGCATCGACCTGGATCACTTCGCGGTCAGCGCGCGGCCCATAATATTGCGGAAATTCGCCGAACGGCCCTTCGGGCTCGCGAACCTTCGGCTGGATGCGGCCTTCGATCACGATCTCCGCATGCGCGGGCACCCGTACGCGGTTGGTGCGACACTTGACCATCTCGATGGGCCTGCCGAGCAGCGCGCCGGCAATTTCCATCTCGTCGCTGTCGAGCGCAGCGATCGCTTGCGAAGCCAGAATGCAGGCCGGATGCACGCCGATCACAAGCGCGATCTCCAGACCTTCGCCGGCCTCTTCGGCCATCCTGAAGTAATGCAGGGTATGCCGGGGCAACAGCAAGACGCCGATACGGTCGGGCCCACTCACCTGACAGCGATGGATGGAGACGTTCTGGATGCCCGTCTTCGGATTGCGCGCAATTAACAGCGCGGCCGTGATGTAGGGGCCGCTGTCGTGCTCGTTGTGTTTGGGGATCGGCAATTGCTTGAGCAGATCGACTTTCTCATGAAGGACCTCCTGCACCGGCCCCGTTGCAACCTCGACCCATGGCTGCGGGTGACGCACGGCATTCTGGAAATTCGAAAGCAGCTTGGCAGGTGGAAACCGAAGCGAATCGGCGATCCAGTTGCGGTCGACAAAGAGATTGGCCACCACGGGGATCGCGTGTCGACCGGGCTCGGGAAACAGCACCGCGCGTTCGTTTTCAAGTTTCTTGGCGACCGCCGCCAACTCGTCGGTCAGCGAGATACCCCTTTGCGCGACCGCCAGGCGGTCCGCGGCGACAAGCTGATTCAACCAGTCGCGCAAATCGGGATGCGCCGTGTCCGTGTTGGAGCGCCTTGCTTCCATCGCTTGTTTCCTCGCCTCACCCGGCCCTGATCTTATTCTACTCTGATCTTGGCGGCGCGAATGATCCTGGTCCACTTCTCTATCTCGACTTTCAACTGCGCGGAGAATTGCTCGGGACTATCGCCTATGGGCTCAAGGCCGAGTCCCGCCAATCGTTCCTTCGTATCCGGCTCGTCGATGATCTTAATCATCTCCTGATGGAGCCGCGCGATGACGTTTCTTGGCGTGCCGGTCGGAACCAGAACGCCGACCCAGGCATCGCCGTCGAGATCCGGATATCCGGCTTCCGCGATGGTGGGAAGATCGGGAAGCGCCTGCGAGCGATGTTGGCTCATCACGGCCAGCGCCCGCAGTTTGCCGTCCTGAATGAGCGGCACCGCGGCCGAGAGTGCCGCAAAGCCGATCGGCGGATTGCCTGAGATCACCGAGGTGACGACGGTGCCGCTGCCGCCATAGGGAACGTGCACCAGATCGACATTGGTCGCGACACGAAACTGTTCGCCGAGAAGGTGCGACGGCGTTCCGAAGCCCGGCGAGGCGAAGCTGTATTTGTTGGGGTTCGCCTTGATGAGCGCAACGAGTTCGGGAACCGTGCGTGCCGACACGGACGGATGGACGAACATGGCCGACTGGAAGATAGCGACCTGCGTCACCGCCTCAAAATCCCTGAGCGCGTCGTAAGGGACCTTCTCGTACAGGGTCGGATTGATGACGTAGCTGTTAACCGTAATGAGGATCGTGTAGCCGTCCGGCGCCGTCCGCGCAGCCTGCCCGGTGCCGATATTGCCGCCGGCACCCGCGATATCCTCGACATAGAACTGCCTGCCCAGGCGATCGGAGAGTTTTTGCGCGATCAGGCGCGCACAGACGTCGGTCGGGCCGCCCGGGGAATAAGGCACGATTACCCGAACCGTCCGGGCCGGGTAGGATTGCGCCTTTGCCACTCCTGAGAGAGCCGGCAGCGCCGCAATACCGGTGGCGAGATGCAGAAAGCGACGACGTGGAAGCCTCATCGCCTCAAGCTACCTCAGGGCAGCCGTCTTCGATAGAGGCCACGGTTTTCCATTAACTTAACGCCGCTTGGACTCTGTGCTATTGCCGCCTGAGCCGTCTATTGGCCTGATCTGAACCGGTTCTGATTTCGATGAACTCACATCCAAGGCGATTGATCGTCGGCGTCACCGGCGCTTCCGGGGCGATCTATGGTGTCCGCCTGCTGCGGCTGTTGCGGACGACTGACATCGAAACCCATCTCGTGATGAGCCGGTCGGCGAAGATCACCTTGACCCAGGAGATGGACATCGGCGTTGCCGATATTTCAGCGCTGGCCAGCGTCGTTCATCAGGTCGACAATATCGGCGCTTCGATCGCGAGCGGATCGTTCCGAACGATGGGAATGGTGATTGCGCCATGTTCGATGCGAAGCCTCGCCGAGATCGCTTCAGGCGCGACCTCCTCCCTGGTTACCCGCGCCGCCGACGTGGTGCTCAAGGAACGGCGGCGTCTGGTTTTGCTCGTTCGCGAAGCTCCGCTCCATCTGGGCCATTTGCGCGCAATGACCGCGGCAACGGAAATGGGCGCGATCGTCTACCCTCCCGTGCCGGCATTTTATGCGCGGCCTGCGAGCCTGGAGCAGATGGTCGACCACACGCTGGGACGGGTGCTTGACCTCTTCGATATCGACAACGCCGCCGTCAGCCGTTGGGGCGGATTGAATTCGATCAAGAATGACAACTGATGGTGTCGCCGCGGTCCGAACTCGAAGCGGATAGCTGGGCATTTGCGCTGGCCATCTACGCCAGGCCTGGCGTTGCGGAAGCCTGCCTCACCTTGCAGAACGAATCTGGCGTCGACGTCATGCTATTGCTGATGGCAACCTTCGCCGCCGTCAAACATCGCCTCTTATTGACGCCGGGTGAAATCAGGACACTGGACGAGGCCTGCCGCCTTTGGCGCGAGCAGATCGTGTGGCGGCTGCGAACCATCCGCATCGAGTTGAAGACGGGGCCGCAGCCTGCGCCAAACAG
>Ga0181532_10005895_pt1 | contig 10299 bp, 9 predicted proteins | sample PEATcosm2014_Bin_33_FD_119768 | JGI IMG/M metagenome (GOLD analysis project Ga0181532, IMG submission 119768) | Peatland microbial communities from MTU Mesocosm Facility, Houghton, MI, USA - PEATcosm2014_Bin11_30_metaG | ecosystem: Environmental > Terrestrial > Soil > Wetlands > Peat | place... | reverse complement strand
GTCCTTGACCGCGAGCGCGACCTTCCAGACGGTTTGCGGAGGAGCGAATTTGTCGATTTCAACAGTGACCTCGCCGCTGAGAAGGCTGAACAGATCGTCTTTCGGGCTGAGCTTCGAAGCCTGTTCAATTGTGGGAACTGCGGCAAAAGTGTTCGAGTGAGAGAGCGCGGCGAGACTCTGGGCTTCGTCGAAGATCTGGGCGGGATCTGAAAGGACCACGGTAGTGACAAAGAGCGGCGTGGGGGCGACGAAATCGAGGCTGCCGAGAGCGGTCGGCTTCGCCAGCCAGGAAGCGGCTCCATGGCGGGGAGAAGCGAAGCTCAATTCCAATTGACTGACGGGTTTCCCGGCGTTGAACGTGTGGCCCCATATCAGGTACTGCATATCGGCAAATCCGGATTGCTGGAATGCGGCACCCTGTTTTACGGCGGGCAATGTCTTCTCCAGAATCTTTCCCACGTTGGCGGCGCCCAGCAACGTGAGGCCACCCTTATATTCATCTGCGACGCGGCGTCCGAAGGGAGTAGCGGGAAACTCTGATTTGCGTGCGTCGAGTTGAGCGTTGAAGCCGCGCAGGGTGTTGAGGTCGAGTGAAACGAGAACAAAATCTGGGCGTACCAGGATGATGGGTTCTTCCGCGTGGGGCCGTTCGGTGGCGGTAGCGAGTTCAATCTGGTCGATGACGCGCATAGGCGATTTGGGATTGCCCGAAATCTGTGCAGCGAATTGCTGCAGGGCTGGCTTAAGGCCGGGCCTCCGGACTTCGGAAACGAACAGGAAGGTGGGCTCCTGGATGTCCATTGCGGCGGAGAAAACAATTTCTTCGCCGAGGTATTGGTGTAGCTGAGCGAACTGGTCGAGCGCGGCAAGGAACTTGGGTCCTCTGGAAGCGGTGAATTGGCTGTGTGTCCACCATTCGCGGAGGACCGGCCTGTCCTGCAGTTGCTGGCGGAAGATGGTCAAGGTCTGCGAGACCACGTTGCCATAGTTGGGAAGCGCAACGTAAGCAACGGTGCCGGGTGGCAGCAGGCTCAGAATCCGGCTTTCGGATCGCGGCTCGGGGAACTGTACATTATCCTGGAGCTTTGTGAACAGTTGATCGAGCTCATCAGGCAATCCAGGATATTTTCTGAGTTCCTGATCCCAAGCCGAAGCGCTGGTGGCTCGGGAGCTGCGGGGGTCTGGGCCGAGGAGGCGGATACAGCGAGGAAGAGAATGGCAGCAGGAGCGAAAAAGCTGAAGAAATAACGACGTGTTTGCCGTAGGATACGCGGGTATTCCATTTGTGGATGGCCTCGATCTGGAGCGAGCACGGCTGACGGTTGGACCCGTTACTGCTAGGAAAACACGGGAAAGGAGAAACAGGTTCATTCCTGAGTTACGGTGTGCCCTGAAATATAGCAGTGGGTAGAACGGGAGAGTGGAAGAGTGGCCCGGCCGCTGGAGGGAAGCGACAGATTACTTCTTCTTGTCGGCGTCCCAGTGAGCCACGTAGACCAGTTGGTAGAGGGAGCCGGTGGCGCTCGGCTGGATGGCGACGAAGTGCTGATTGTTCTTGGTACCGGCCTTGAAGAGCGTGCCGCCCTTTTCAGGCTTGTCGTCGCCACAGGTCAGTTGGGTTTCGGAAGCGTTCTTTTCGGCTTCAGCGTCCTTTGCGGGAGGATGGGAACAATCGAGAACCGTGCCGTACTTGGCGAGAGCCTTTCTGTAGTAGCTGGCAATCTTGTCCGGTGAGTCGTCCGACTCCATTTTCAGAACCGCAAACTTGAAGCCAGAACCGCCGCCCCAGAGACCGAGGTTTGCGCCGGGGGAGTCTTCGTCCCTGTCCTTGTGGCGCCGCGAACCAGGATAGAGAGGAAGGCCAACGTCTTTCGCGCTGGTTTCGGCGGAAAGGGTTACGCCGGCGCCTTTGTCTTGTTGTCCAGCGGCCGGGGAGGCTGCGATTGCGGCGAGCGTGCAGGCGAAGAAAAGCAGGAGTGCGAGCGGTGCAGCGAAACGCGAGCGGCGGTGGTGATGCTCGGGCGATGGCATGGACTCTCCTGAGAAATGTGAGGCTAAGAAGTTATACGCAGGCGAGGGCGAAGAAGTTCCGGGGCAGGCAGAATTCGAGTTCAGAATATCGAAATGCGCTGCCAGGGGAGGGGTGAGCTACAGGGGCGACTCGCCGCCGGGAAAGGGAATGGCGCCGGCGTTCCTGAAGAAGAAAAGGGAAGGCGGGAGATGGGAAGTGATTGACGGACAAAGCTCGGGGAGCAGGGGAGAGAGGGTAAAGGAGTGTGACAGCAAAAGAGTAGGGGAACGCATTTACATTGATTGGGAGAGTGAGACGGAACCGGAGGCTTCAACTTGGTGAGACTTGGGCTGGGCGAGAAAGGCGACGACGGTAAGGTTGTCGGGGAGCCAGCCCCTGTTGAGGTCGACGGTGAAGGTGACCGGGGCGGTCAGAGGCAGGGAGAGCGTGTGTTGTTTGCGGAGCAGGCGGACGACCGGGGCGTGTTGAAGGGTGTGGCCGGAATTTTCCCCGCCGGTAACATCGGAGTGCAGATTCTTCTCGGTTACGGCAATCCACAAGTCCAGCGAAGAGGAGGTTGATGAAGGAGTGGCGGGATCAAGACGCAACTCGAAGGTGCGGGTCTGCGCTTCAGGCGAGGGCACGGGCGTCAGAAGCAGACGCGGGTGACGGCTTGCGGCGGCCCAGCGGATCTGGTCGTGCGCTTCCTGCGTGCGGCTGCCGATGAGTTGGGTGCGGCCGTCAACAATCATCTGTGGAGTGTAAACGCCGCCGCCGTGAATGACAGTTGCGTAATCCTCCTGGCGGCGAGAGAAATCGGGCGAGGAGAAAGGGTCGCTCCAGCCTTGGCCGTTCCAATAATCGACGTGTTCTTCGAGGGCGATCACTTCGATACCGTTGAGCGGCTGGTTGATGCTAAGGTGCGCGAGATTGGAATCGGCGGGAGGGCAACTGGAGCAGCCTTCGGAGGTGAAGAGCTCGACGAGTACGGGCTGACGGGTGGGAGCGGTATCGGCGAAAGGTGCAGAAGTATGGCCGGGCCAATGGAAGAGGGCGGCCGCGCAAGCGAGAGCGGCGGCGAGGAGGAGGGATAGAGGTCGCGTTGGCATGGCGGTTCCTTCAGAGGATTAGAGACGGAGACGGGCTGGAGGTTACAGACAAATTTTAGCGGATTTTGTCGGACACGAAAGAGGGAGAGAGATGCCTCGATTGGGGAGTGTTGGGGAAGCGACAGGAATGGGAAAGTGGTGCTGGGGAAGAGGCGCACAGCTGGAATCTGAGTCGCTAGAATCTTGGCCCCTTCCTCAGGAAGCCAAGGAGATGGAAGAACAACTGGTTTGTTCCGCGACCGCGGCGGAGGCCGCGAGAGCGCGCCGCAGCGGGCGGATTTGTTTGGCAGTACCAATCCTCATGATGGGGAGTGACGCAGAAGGAAGATACTTCTCCGAAGAAACGCACACCGTGGTGCTGAGCCGGTACGGTGCGGGTATAGTTTCTCGAAACAAATTAATTCCGGAGCAGGAACTGACCCTGCGGGCGGTGGCGGCGAACCGCGAGGTGGACGTGCGGGTAGTGGGCGAGATCGGGCGGCAGGGAGCGCAACACAGGTACGGCGTGGCGTTTATGAATGGTCGGGAGAATTTCTGGCAGATGGAATTCCCCCCGGGGCCGCAGTCGCAGGATCGGCCGGCGATGCTGGCACTGGCGTGCAGCGGGTGCGGCGAACTGGTGGAACTGGACGACGGCGAGTACGAGTATGACATTTGCGCGATTCATGGAGGACTGGCGCGGTTCTGCGACGAGTGCGGAATGCTGACGGTGTGGAGGCAATCAACGGACTGGATGCCCAACGCGACCGCGGCGCGCGGTGAAAGGGCGAAAGGCAGAACTAGAAATAAAACCGGTGACCCTCAAGGGGGTGGATGTGCTGCCCTTGGTGGAGCCGAACCTTGTGACGCTGGCGGAGCCGATGGAAAGCGCGAAGCGGCGGAGCCGGGTACGCGCGAAGGTGAACTTTTTTGCATGCGTGAGAACCGAGGTTTTTGGCCAGGAGGTCGTGCAGTGCATCGACATGTCACGCGGCGGGGTGAGTTTCCGCAGTCAGCACTGTTATGAAAAGGGGACACGTTTGCAGATTGCCGTGCCGTTTGCGGCCGAGGTGAAGGAAGCTCCCGCCATCTTTGTCCGGGGCCGAATTGCGCAGCTGAGGGCGATCGGGACCGGGGAGATGTGGAGATGCGGGGTGGAGTTCTTGCGGGAGTGAGAGAAAAGTCTACCGTCAATAGACTGCAGCCGTCCGTTCCTCGGATATTGTCCAGCGTAGCGGAGTCGAAAAGGCGAAAACGAGAGTGGAAGAGTGAGGACGTGAGGAATCGGGTATGATGCTGCGAGCGCATGAAAGGTTCCGATACCAAACTGATCCGAGTGATCGCGTTGTTCAAACTGCTGAAAGCGGTGTTGCTGGTTTTGGTGGGAGTGGGCGCGCTGAAGTTGCTACACATGGACATAGCGGGATTGCTCGAAGAATGGGTGCCGCGACTGGGACTGGAACCTGGAAGCCGGTATGTGGGGCGCGCGCTGCGGATTGCGGCCACGCTGACTCCGGATAAGTTGAAAGATCTGGGAGTGGGCAGTTTTATTTACGCGGGACTGTTCTTCACGGAGGGGATTGGCCTGTGGCTGGTAAAGCGCTGGGCGGAGTGGTTGACGGTCATCCTGACGAGCTCGCTGGTGCCGGTGGAGGTTTATGAGATCGTGCGGCATCCGACGGGGCTGAAGGGATTGCTGCTGATCATCAATCTGGCGGTGGTGGCGTACCTTGTTTACCGACTGCGGAGCGAACGATCGGGCCTGGAATGACGCTGCCCGATACAGCAGAAGAAAGCCACGATCCTCGTCCCCCGCAAGAAACATCGAGTACCATTGCGAGGCCAAGCCCAATCACAAACGCAAGAAAAATGGCATTTCATCGGGCCCGAGCGGGGAAGTTGTCGGGGCCGCCCACGGTAACTGTTAGGCGCACGTAAGTAAAACTACGCACGTGCTTTGGTTCATAGGTCACTGCCGAATCCACGATAAGATTGTGAGAATAGTTTCACCTTACATTGAAAAAATGAGGGATGAAAACAGGTACACAGTCGAGAACGACCGCGGTCAACCTACCAGCGGATAACATGGATAGAAAGAGCCCCGAGCGGCAGGAAATACCGAATTTGACAGACGGCCTACTGGAACTGCAGGCAACGGCTCTGGAAGTTGCCGCGAATCCGATCGTCATCAGCAGGCGAGACGGGACCATTATCTGGGTCAATAAGGCATTTGAGGGGCTATCGGGATATGGGAGGGAGGAGGCGCTCGGCCAGAATACGCGCCTGCTTAACTCCGGGAAACAGCCGCCATCGTTCTATGACGGCATGTGGAAGACCATCCTGAGCGGGCAGATATGGCGGGGAGAATTGGTGAATCGACGAAAGGATAGAAGTCTCTACCCCGAAGAGATGACCATCACTTCGGTGCTGAATGGAGCCGGCGAGATCACCCATTTTATCGCTATCCAGCTGGACATTACAGAACGCAAACGATCGGAAGAAAAACTGCGGGCGAGTGAGACGTACTACCGCTCGATCTTCGAGGGCGACTTCGACACAGTGACCGTCGCGGGCGAGCAAGGCCGCTTCGAGTACGTCAATGCGGCAGCCTGCCGCGTATTCGGGTACGCGCGGGAGGAATTAATGTCCATGAAGATCACCGACATTCTTGCTCCACAGGAGTTGCCGCGCATGAAACGGTTTCTGAAGAGCCTGACTGTCGGTGAGTTGGTTTATGGTGAATGGCTCTCACGCCGCAAGGACGGAAGCACATTTTCCTCCGAAGTCGGCGTGAGCAAGATGCCCAACGGCCGCACGTTGGGAATTGGTCGAGATATCACCGAGCGCAAGCTGGCGGAAGAAGAGCTGCGGGCGAGCGAGGAGCGTTTCCGGCTGTTCATCAAAAACGCACCGGTTGCGCTGGCTATGTTTGACCGCGAAATGCGGTACCTGCACGCGAGCCTGCGCTGGCGAGTTGACTATGGGCTGGGGGACCGTGACCTACGCGGCGTGTCGCACTACGCGGTGTTCCCGGAGATTCCGGAACAATGGGGGAAGCGCACCGCAAGGGGCTTGCAGGTGAAGTTCTCCATGGAGACAACGATCGATTCGAGCGAACAAGCGGCGCGGTGCAGTGGATCCGGTGGGGAATACATCCTTGGCGTGACCGGGCGGGACAGATCGGCGGCATCGTCATCTTCACGGAGGATATTACCGAGAGCAGACAGCTGGAAGCGCAACTGCGCCAATCGCAGAAAATCGAGGCCATTGGGAGCCTGGCAGCAGGGGTAGCCCACGATTTCAATAACGGGCTCGGCGTGATCCTGGGAAATATGGAACTGCTGGTCGAGCGGATTCCGCCCGATGAGATCTGCCAAAAATATCTGGATAGAGTACGCATAGCGGTAAATAGTGCCACCTCTGTAACGCGGCAGTTGCTGGCGTTCAGTCGAAAACAGGTCATGCAGCCGGTGATCCTGAACCTCAACCAATGCGTGGAACGATTGAGCAAAATGACGCAGCGCTTAATCGGAGAGAACATAATGGTGACGCTATCACTGGAAGGCAGCCTCGGACAGGTAATGGCAGATCCCGGCCAAATTGATCAGGTATTGTTGAATCCGGTGGTCAACGCCCGGGATGCGATGCAAGAGGGAGGCAACTTTTCATCCAGACTGCAAACGTAGAGTTTGATCAGGAATATGTGAGCCAGCATCTTGGCGCCGTACCTGGCCATTACGTCAAGCTCACTGTGAGGGACACGGGAACTGGAATGGGCAAGGAGGTCTTGGCCCACATCTTTGAACCATTTTTCTCGACGAAAGAAGTGGGGAGGGGTTCGGGGCTGGGACTCGCGACGGTGTATGGGAACGTGAAGCAGAGCGGAGGATACATTTGGGTGGAAAGCGAACCAGGTCAGAGGGCGGCATTTGAGATCTGTCTGCTGCGCGTGGATGGTAAGCCGACGTTGGAAGAACCGAGGAAGACAGCGAGTTTTGCGTTCGGTTCGGAAACGGTCTTACTGGTTGAGGATGAACAGTTGCTTCGGGAAGTGATCCGGGTGCAACTGGAAAAACTCGGGTACCGCGTGCACGAAGCGATAGATGCAGAACGGGCCATGGCGCTGTTTGATCAACATAGGGGAGAGATAGGATTGCTTCTGACCGACGTTATCATGCCGGGAATGAATGGCCGCACACTGGGGAATAAGCTGAGAGAGCAAAAAAGTGGCTTGCGAGTTCTTTACATGTCGGGATATACGGACGATGAAATTCTGAAGCAGGGCATTTCCGAAGACCGTCAGGCGATATTGATCAAGCCCTTCTCGAGCGAAAAGCTGGCTTCCGGGGTTCGTGAGGCGCTAGACCGGATCCCACGGCCCTCTAACGGCAGGTGATTGGCTGAAGTGCACATGTTTTTGGTGCAAACGGCAGGTAGCGCGGGTTCGACTACCCGTGCAAGGTTGCGTACAGGTGGCGAAAACTCAAAACCCCATCTCGGGACCCGCGGGTGGGGCATTCGCGATTTGACTACTGGGCGTAGAAGGCGCTCATCGTGCGATAGAAGTCCCAGACGTCGACCTTGGAGGACATTTCAAACGGGGAGTGCATCGAGAGCAGGGGCACGCCGAGATCGATTACCTCCATGTCCTGGCGAGACATGAGCAATCCGATGGTGGCCCCACCGCCGACATCGACCTTGTAAGTGTGTGTTTGCCAGGGGACTCCGTTGCGATCCATCAGGGCACGAATCTTGGCGGTGTATTCCGAAGGGGCGTTGAAAGCTCCGCCATAGAGCTTGATGGCCACACCGTAGCCGAGACGTGCAGCATTGGTGGGTTCGCTTGTGCCGGGGAAAATTGGATTGATGCCGTCATTCGCATCGGCGGAGATGACTTGAGAATTGCGCAAAGCGCGGCGTAAATCCAAGTCGGTGTAACCGGCGGCTCGCTGCGTGCTGATCAGTTGGGCGAAGGTGGAATTGAGGAATTGCGAGCCCGCGCCGGTGTTATTCACGGAGCCCTCTTCTTCGAAGTTGGAAAGATAAGCGAAGGCCGAATATTTCGGTGTGCCTTTCAGGTCCAGGATTGCACGCACCGCGCAGAAGGAAGAGAGGCGATCATCCTGGCCATAGGCGCCGACGAGGCCCCGATCGACGCCGACGTCCGAGGGATGTGCCACGGGGACGAGTGCAAGCTCCGCGCTGACAAGGTCCTCTTCCTTAATCTTGTAGGTTGTGGCCAGCTCGTTTGCCACTTCGACGGCGACGGAGTCCTTTTCACCAGGAATACTGCCGGCAACCGGGTCAAGCTCCTCGCCTTGCAGAACGTCTTCATAGGTGCGAGTGTGCAGTTCCTTGTCGGAGTGTGGGGCATTGTCGGGAATGACGAATACCGGATCTCCGGGGTTGAGGCCAACGGATACTTCGATGGTGCGGCCATCGGTAGTGTCGATGCGGCCGATCAGCGCGAGGGGAATGTTGGCCCACTGATATTTCTTGATGCCGCCGTAATAGATGGTTTTGAACAGCGCGAAGCCGCCGGCGGGATAGATAGGGCGGCCTTTCAAGTCGATGTGCGGGCTGTCATGATGCGTGCCTACGACGTGAGAGCCGTCGACGATGGGCTCGGAGCCGATGACCGCGAGGATGAGAGCGCGGTCCCGATTGGGGATGATAAGGCGCGCGCCGGGTTTCACCTGCTTGGGATCGGTTAGTTCCGCAAAGCCAGCCGCTTTGGCGCGGCGGACGACATCGCGTGTCGAGCCTTGTGCGGTTCTGGCTACGGTCAGGTAGGATTTGTAATCTTCGGCGAACTCCTGCACCTGGCTGCGCTCGGGAGCAGTGAGCAATAGCCAAGCGGACTTCTTTTTTGCCCAGGTGCCCTCGTCGTCTTGTGCTCTCGCAGAGATCCAGGAACTGGCCAGGATCAAGAGTAGTGACGCGATCGGGATGAACTGACGCTTCATGTCGAGATGGCCTCCGGGAGTTATGAGTGTCCGAGCTGTTCACCAACGGAAATGATGGTCAGGGTTAAGCAAACTATTTTACCGGATTTGCAGGGATATGCATGCCGGGGTGGGGAACCCCAAGATCGTCACGGAAATTGCGTGTGGGGCACCGGCAAAGACCGATGTTTTGACTTAGCTGCTTAGTGATTCCGCAAAATCCGGGGCCGGTTTCTGCTGTGGCGCCTTGGCAGGCGTGCGGGCTTCTGGTGGCATCCTGAAGAACACCGCCCGCAGGCTTCTTCGGAAAGTCCCGCACGATTCTTTTCGACTGGGGTCGAATCCTCTCCACGGAATGGTCGCGGGGCACGTCCCCCCACGCGCAGTCGTCGGTCAGAAAAGGTAGGGGATCAGGGCGGCGACGCGGCTGGAGTAGGTTTCGTAGGGTTCGCCGAAGTGGGCGCGCATCCATTGTTCTTCGAGATGCAGTTTGCTCAAGAGAGCGATGAAGACGAGGGCGACGGCAAGCAGGCCGCGCCATTGGCCAACGGCCACGGCAGAACCAAGAAATCCGAGCAGCAAGCCGGTATAGATGGGATGGCGAACCAGGGCGTAGGGGCCGGTGGTGATGAGTTCGTGATCTTGCTTCACGGTGACGGCCCGGCTCCAGTTTCTACCCAGCTGACGACGGGCCCAGACGGAGAAGAGCAGACCGCCAGCGGTAATTGCCGCGCCGGTCCAGAAACGCCACGCGCCAGGGGGGAGAAAGCGCTGGTAGAGAATGGGGAACGGAATGCTCTGCGACCAGAAAAGCACCAAGGCGCACACAATCAAAATAAGACGAGCAAAGCGTGACGAGCCGGCCTCCCTGCGCTGGGTTTTCTTAACGTCCCGGGCCATTGCCCACCAGTAAACCGTGTAAGCAATCCACATGACAGGGAAGAGATAGTTATAGAGGAGCGGCAAGGATCGTTCTCGCTATCTGGTTTGGACTGCCGGAAGGGCGGTTCAAACTGACTCCGAAGCAGGCTACCACAGCCGAAGGTGAATTCACTTACGGAGGTGGACGTGAAGGAAATTCAATGTGATCATTTCGCGGTTCGCAGATGGAAGTGGGGCAGGAGACTAGGACTGACCGAATGGGATGCGGCTGGGTACGCGAAACGATCAGGACTGCAGGAGGCGATGGCGGATGAGGTCCTGGCGCTGCTGGAACTGAAAGGATCGGAGCGCGTGCTGGACGTTGGATGCGGCG
>Ga0181532_10005891_pt1 | contig 10303 bp, 11 predicted proteins | sample PEATcosm2014_Bin_33_FD_119768 | JGI IMG/M metagenome (GOLD analysis project Ga0181532, IMG submission 119768) | Peatland microbial communities from MTU Mesocosm Facility, Houghton, MI, USA - PEATcosm2014_Bin11_30_metaG | ecosystem: Environmental > Terrestrial > Soil > Wetlands > Peat | place... | reverse complement strand
TGTGATTTCGTCAATGCGCAGCCTTCAAAACAACCCTGAAAAAATACGCTCCTTCTTCCAGAAGCCTTCTCTCAAATACGCCGCGTAAGCGTCGGCATAGTTATGGACTGATTAATAAAGCCGACGAAAATCCCGCAGCAGATTCCGGCAGCCTTGCTTATCATAAATTCTGCTCAGTCGAATGAACGACAAATCGAGATAAGGCAAGGGTTTGGACCCACCGATCTGCATAACATAAGGGATTGTCCGCCTCTGCGAATGCGAATTCCAAGAAGCGACCATCGTTCTCAAACCTATATTCGACTACCCAATTCTCGAAATCAGGCTTGGGGATTTTCATCGCTTTGGCCTTTGCTATGGTTTTTCTCCTTTGGCTTTTTGGCATGGACGATTCATCTGTAATAAAATTAGCGCAACCATGCCCTTCAGAGCGTCGCCGCTGACCTCTTTCGCTTCGCTGATGGTCTTGAGGATGCCGTCCGGCAGCCGGGCGCCGGCGCGTACATCGTCATCGACGAGCATCTTTTTGTCGAGCAAACTGCCCATCGCGAAGCGGCTTTTCTCGAGGTCCTCGATCCGTTGAGAGAGAACGAGTTGCGTACCCAGGAGCTGAATTACCGTGCGGATAAGGACTGTCTTACCGTTGCCACCTTTGCCGAGCAGGACTGGGACAAGCGGGATGTTTCTTTTGCTCTGGATCACGTAGCCGACGAGCTCATTCCAGTGCCGAACCATGCTCTCCGGCTTCTCGACCGCACCGAAGATTTCGAGCAGGGCCTTGTCGTATTCTGGGCACTGCGCGCTCGGGTCATAGGCAACGTCAAGGCAATGCCGAAGGTGTGACTGAGGTCGGTGGGGCCGCAGGTCAACGCTGCCGTCGGCGGCGATCCACAACTCGCCGTTGGTGCAATTGATGACGGGAGGAGCCTCAGCGACGAAGGCCAAGACATCGTCTTTGACCGCGAGCTTTGCTTTGAGCAGAGTGACGACTTGCGTCAGCAGAGCGGCGGTCTTTTGGCTTCTGACCGAGTTACGCTGAATCGTTTCGAGAACTTTTCCGGACACCCAATGGTCGGGTACTGGACGCCAGAGTCGGATGTCATAGTGCCAGAAGCGACCGTCGGCGCCGAGCATAAGGTGACGACCGCCGCCAAAATCGCGATCCAGGACTTGCTGCATCAGGCCTTCAGCCGCATCGACCCCGTCCCCAATCGATGTGCCAGGAGAATACTTGGTGATGCTTGCGACGATCTTTTCGACTTCCGACTCGTCGAGCGGCGGCGAGCACTTGGCCGTATTCTCCGCCACCAACGCCGCAGTGATCGCAGCCGGCGATGCACCGCTGCGGTGCAGGGTGCCGGCGAGGCTGGTCAGGTAGTTGTTGCGACTACCTTCCGAGACGGCATCAGCGGGCTGGGCCTGTAGGCCTTCCGGGAATATTCGATCACTGTCGCTGCCGCCGACGCGCTCTAGCCAAGCTTGCGGCAGCTTTGCGGGCTTCAAGTCCTTGAAGGATTTTCCTTCGACCCAGGCATACCGCTTGCCGGAGACGTGACGACTAGGCGGCGCAACGGCGATGCAGTCGTCGGACAGCACGTCGACACCGGCGCCGAACAACTTGCCCGAGTTGTCCTTCCGCACAGTGAAGGAAGGATATTCGAAAAAGAAATGATCACCGCCCCCACCAGTGTCGGCAGTTACCGTGTCGGGCAAACGCCCCAACTCGGCCTCGCATTTCTTGAGCGTCTCCGAGCCACCGTTGCGGGGGTCGATATCCAGAACGAGAATTCCCGATTTGCGACCGGGAGCGATTCCAATATTAGCCTTCTGACTCTCCGTCCAGCAGTTACGGATCTGATCACGATCGGTGGTCGCGTCCTTGACGCCGTGCGGCGTCATTGGATGCTTTCCGGGGCGGTCGCACGATTCACGTTTGGAGCATGAACAAATACCATCCTTAACGGTGTGAAGTGGCAACACCAGCCAGCCGAGGGCTGCATAGCGCAGAGCCTGCCTTCTGCGCGAACTTGTTTTGGATGCCCTCCTGGCGTCAGGAAGCGCACAGCCATCTGTTTTGCTATTTCGCAATGTCATTGCAAAAACTCCGTTGCCGTGAAAATTAGCTTGAAACGAAAACCGCGTAGGGAGCGAGGATCTTGTCTGACGTGACCCGCTGCTCAATGCGAAATGCGAGCGCATCAACATCCCGGCCGAGATTGTTCTTGGCGGGCGCAAAGACCCGCTGATCGGCGTCATCATTCTTGCGCACGACAGTGAACACGGAGCGGGCCGCCGCAACGAATGCAAACGATCCCGTCACCCGGGACAGGACGCTTCCGCCTTTTGCTTTGGTGAAATGCGTGACGCAGACGATGGCTACACGGTATTTGGCAGCGAGCGCTTCGAGACGGCTAAGCAAAGCCCGAACTTGCGGCACGCTATTTGGATTGAACGGCAGGAAATCAGTCGCGCTCAAGCATGCATTAACAGGATCGATGATCACCAGCCGAGGTTTGCGAAACGCTTTCAGGCCTTGATCCAGCCGACCCAGATCGGCAACAAGACTGAATGGGCGCGAACCCACGTAGTCATTGACCGATTCGATTAGGTGAACCCGATTAAGGTCCGCACCAGCTGCCTCAAGCCGAGGCCGGATCGTGTCCGCAGCACCGTCTTCAGCCGAGATATAAATGACATCGCCGCGGCGAGCACAGCCAGCGTCCCCCGGCCAGTCACCACCGGTCGACACCATGGCCGCCATGTGGATCGCGATCAACGACTTGCCGAGACCCGGCTCGCCCGCGATGAAGCCAAGCTTGCCGCGATAAAACCGCTCATACCAGACCGGCGTCAGTTTTTTCGGCTTCACGTCGCTGGCACGAATTATATCGATGCCGCGCGCTCTGGCATTGGGGCAGGCATATTTGTTCTTCATTATTACATCCTTGAGTGCCTACGTGGTGAAAGGATCAGCTCACCTGAGCTGATCTCCAATTGAACTATTGCGTCGGCGAACACGATCGGAATGGCCGACGTCGCTTGAAATGTTGCGAGGTCAGCGCTTCCCGTCGTGGCAACGACACCGGGCATCAAGCACCCGTTGACTCGACCAAACATAATTAGGGCGTGGCGCCTCAATACTCGATGCGCAACAGCGATCATGACGCGGCCCGACGCGACGTGCGGCGAGTTTGCTTTATTTTGAGGTCTCTCACGAACTCCGTCATGCCGATGATTTCGGAGTTTGCCTCATAGTCGACAAGCAGCTTGCAAAGTTTATTGTCGCGGCGGATTTGCGCCATCATGTCTGTTGCTGGGCCCGTTGCTTCGCGGTGCCGGACAAAGCGGACGATCGCCGCGAACTGTTTTTCCCTCGCCTCCTGGGCGAGCGCTAGGTCTTGGGTTAGGTCCGCAAGGGCGGCGTCACGCTTCAGCTCGGCGTTCTTCATTATGGGAACCTGCCGTTGCTCAATCAGTTCTGAAGCTCTTGCTTGGGCCGGTCGCCCTTCCCGATGGTAAGCGCAGAGTAGTCCAGCACTTCCATGATGAATCGCGCACGGGTCTCGTCCGGCGCATCCTTCCAGTCGGGCGCGATATACTTTTCCCAACGGGCCTTCAGCCGTTCGAATCCACCGTCGCCGTCAGCGCAACTGGTGGATTTGTCGGCGCTCGCGTCTGGAATGATGGACTGATCGTTACCAACCTCATTTTCCAAGTGCTTGGATTTTTCCGCGGCACCTTCTGGGCTGACCGCCAGCTCATCCTGGACCGTGGCGACCTTGTCCTCGATCTCGCGCGGACCCAAGGCGGAAGGAACACCACTCTCCGCAGCGTCTTGCTTCGAATCGATTGACTGGTTGTTGTCAACGGCGGAATCGCTCGCCACCACGTGGGGGTTGGGGCCGACTCCGATTCTTTGTAGCTCGCGGTGCCATCTCCGTAACTCTTCCCGCTTCATGTCGGGATGAACGACTTTGTCGGCAATCGCCAGGCTAAGCTCCTGATTCGTGAGCTGCGTCACGGCGTAAATCGTCGTGTAGTGCGGCGGCAACAACAGTTGAATCTCGGGCGTGTTAAGGCGGGTGTCCGTGCCGATCTTGACGAACTTGCTGAACGTCGCCTCGCCGAACGGCAGGCAAGTCATGAGCTCCGATTTTTGCGCAGTCGTCAGCCGCCCACTCGCCTCAGCACAAAGCCGAGCGATGTTCATAAAGGCAGCGACGCCTCGGCGCCAGTTTCCATTGATTTCACTGGCAACCGAAGAGACCTCGCCGTCGCGTAGATCGAGACTAGCTTTCCCCGGGGAAAATTCGGCGGCGTCGCGCTCGGCACCGCCATGGACGTTCCAAAACTCGACCGGCGACGCTGCGCCATCTTTCCCCGTCGCATCCCGGGGCACCGCGTCAAGGCCACGTTTGCCTGCATCGAGTTCAGCTGCGACGGTGTTCGCGTTCGGTGCGGTTTGCCGCATGGCATCTTGCGTGCTGTGGTGTATCCGATCCGCGCTATGCATGTTTGCCTCCGATTCTCAGGCTTTCGGCACTCGCACTTGAGCGACAGGAACACTTAACTGCGATGTTGACGTTCGCAGCGATCCTTGCACCCACTCGGCGAGGTCGCATTCTCGATATCGGATGAGACGCCCGAGGCGGACGTAACGGGGCCCAGTACCGGCGTATCGGTGACGCTCAAGCGTGCGCACCGAGATACCGAGGATTCTTGCCGCCTGCTTCTGGATAAGCAGAGTGTCCATGCGTGTTCTACCGCCACAGAGTTCGTCGGCAGAACTAATAAGCTCTCAAATTTGCTGGCAAGACTTGCCAAATTTGCCGACAAAAATACCGGCAAATTCAGCCGTTGTACCGTTTTCCGCGCTTAAGACGGAGACTGGCGAACTCATGTTCCTGCAGGATTGGTAGGATGAGCCGTCTAGGCGTGTCGAGCATGTCCCGAAGCTGCTTCTCCGCCTCGTTTAGATTGGGTGGCTTTCCTGGCTGCTGATACAGCTCTTTTGCAGCGCGCCGGATTTGAGCTTTCGACGCAGGGCTGCCCTTCGCTGCCGGCATGTGAGTATCTTGCGTCGTTCTGCCAGTGGTCTCGCTCCCATTCGGCTGCCCAACCTCGTCGATTGCAGGCGTCTTCCCCAAAAACTTGTAGAGGCTGTCTCGCGTTACGTAAATCCAACATGCCTCACTCGAGATGTAATTGCTTGAAAATGGATTCTCGAGCGACATTTGGCAGCGAAAAAATCGAGATGCAAAATTCTCGGTGCACCAAAAGTGCGGTTGAAGTTCAGTCATTTGGCCGCCCGTTTTCGCGCAACTGCACTGACCAAGGTACCTGCTCCACATTCCTCAGCAATTTTTCGCCACACGCTGTCCCACATGCTCAGGAACTCTGCTTCAGCTTGCTTGCAGGCCAGTTTATATTGCTTCAGTTCTCGCAGATATCTCTCCCATGTTTCGTCATCGCATTCGTTATCTGATGTCTTCTTATTCAACGCCTCGTAATACCATTGGTCATCGGAATCATCGTCATCTGAATTGTCGTCATCTGAATTGCCGTCATCGCATTCCGGATCTTTCGGCTCCTCAGGGTTATTAGCGCCACGCGCATGAATCCAACTCTGCCCATGGAGTGCGCTACCGATCTCGCCGAAAGCTCGAGCTAGAAATACGTACCCGCATTGTTCATGGGGCCAGTCTTCCGGGTGTCTCCAAAGCCGATCGTCGAACTGCACAAGATTTTTCAACATGTCAGCATCCCACTTGCTTAGGTATTTGCATTCAGGGATAGAACGAGCACAGTCCTGAAGCTGATGGGGGCCGCGTGATACCCCGGTGATACCCGAAGTCTGAATTCAATCTAGCGTGCTTTCGTAACTATTTGAAATCATTGGCTGGGGCGCCAGGATTCGAACCTGGGAATGGCGGAATCAAAATCCGCTGCCTTACCACTTGGCTACGCCCCAATGCACCGTCGGATTGCCGCCGGCCGGCCGCGGGCCATCGGCCGGCGCAACATAGCGGCGCCGCCGCTATCGATCAATGTTGGCCGCGAACTCCGCCCGCAGGCGACCGGCAGCGCTTTTCCGGCGCGTTTTGCATCATACGACGGCAATGGCGTCTTCAGCTTTTTGGCGAGCATGGCGTGCAATTCGATCTCCTGCATTCCAGAGCGGCCGAACGACATTGGCGGCAGCTCTTCGACGGATTGGAAAAATGGCCGGAGCCGCGCCAGCCGGTCCGGCGTGATCGCGCGACCGATGATGAGGGCGTCGCGGCCGAGCAATGATTTCGGGTCGTAGCGAAACTCGAAGTTCTTGGCCTCGGTCAAATCGCCGAACACGGTGACCGGCAACGCGCCATCCAGCGCCTGGTCGATCCTGCCGGCATCCATCCAGTTAGGCGCAATGACGAACATGTCGTTACGGTCGAGATAGCCGCGCGCCTTGAGCTCGGCGCGGAGCGGGCCCCACTCGACCGCCTCGAGCGTCGGGTCGCCGTGCGCGAAGGCCGCAGGCAACAACAGCTTGCCATAGCCGGTCGCCGCGTGGCCGACGGCAATCGCCGCGAGTGCCAGCAGCAACGCCGCGGAGGCGATCGCCCAGCTGCGCGGCGCGGTCTGCTTGGCGGCGACGAGGCCGTCGAGATAAGCGCCGAGGACCGGATAGAGCATCAGCCAGCCGGACATCGGCCAATGCGGCAGGCCTCTGTCGCCCCAAAGCGGATTGATCGTGAAAAACGCAATCGTCGGCAAGCCCAGGCAGAGGCAGTACCAGGACCGTTCCTGCCGGCGTCCGGTCCGCAAGGCCTGCCACACCGCAATCGCCAGCGGCACGAAGATCCAGGGAAGGATCCAGACTGCCTGGCCGGCGGCGTTGGCGAGCGCATTGCCGACGTGAAGCCCGCCTTGCGCCAGACCGCGGCCGCCCTGATAGGCGAAGGAAACCCAGCCGTGCTGCGCGTTCCAGATCAAGACCGGGGAAAAAATCGCCAGCGTGATGAGCGCTCCTGCCCACGGTGCGGGGTGGAGCAGAACGCGGCGGCGTTCGCGGACACTGGCGAGATACAGCAACAGACCGAGGCCGAACAGCACGGCCTGATACTTCGACAGGCTTGCCAGCCCGATGAAAACTCCGGCGAGCGTCCAGGTTCGCCACGGCGAAACTGGAGCGGCGGCCGGAAAGAACGCATTCGCCAGCGTCAGCGCCGCAGCGAGAAGAAAGAAAAAGAGCGCGCCGTCCGGAACGATCCAGCCGCCGGCGGACAGCGTGAAAAACGCCGACAGGTTGAGCGCCAGCACCGCCCAGACGCCGGCCCAGGCGCCATAGAGCCGGCGCGTGAGCAGATAGAGCAGCCACGACGAGCCGGCGAATAGAATAATGAATGGCAGCCGCAGCGCATGGCCGTCACCCAGTAGCGGCATGAACGCGTGCGCGATCCAATAATGCAGCGGCGGGTGGTCGAAATAGGACAGGCTAAGCTCGCGGGCATTGGCGACCGCGTAGCTTTCGTCGACGCCGAAGCCCAGCGTCGCCGCCAAGACCAGCCGAAAGCCTAGAAAAACTATGATCAGTCCCAACGCCAGTGCGCCGGGGCTATGACGAGCCGAAAGCAAGGTCCCGCGCGGCGATGCGACGCTTTGCCAAGACTGCAAACCCATCGTCATTCCGGTATGCGAGCAGGGGATTATTGTAAAGCCGCGCCGGAACTGCCTCGGTGCAGCGCCGGGGGCGATGTTTCACCCATGCAGCGGCGCCGGCGCCACCCAGCATGCGCTTTGCTTCGGCCTTTCCGGGCTTCGGCGTTCCGCCTAAGCTGTATAGGCAGAACGGCCGGCACCATATAATGAATAATCAGCGGTCGTAAAGGTTCAATACTGCGTTATAACAAATTATTTCAAGCATTTACTGAGATGATTTATAATAACGCTCAGGCCGTGTCCGCGATGTGTCCGCAGTTCCATTGCGGGTTAAGCTTTGTGACCGGTTGAAAGCGAAGCACGCTGCATTTGTGAAATCATCCGACGCTGCGCCGAAGAAATCAGGGCAATGGCGCCGTCCGTCAGCAAGGCGTGATCGCCCGCGCTGCGATCTTCGAAGCCCGCGACCATGGTCGAGGCCATCCGCTTTCGGAGATCGTAAAGTCACGATCCCTGGAGGCGCGCGTTGCTCGGACGACGGACCCATGCGTGACGCTGCGTCCGTCGAAACAAATTCCGACTGCGACGTTCAGTGGCCGTAGAGTCCCATGAAGCTCGCCGTCCCCAGCGTATGGAAATGCAGGTCGAAGCCGACCAGTGCGCCCGATGCATTGTGGTCTGCGGCATCGGGCAGCTTGTCGACGTCTACCGCGAACACCGTAAAGTGGTAGTGATGGGGTTTGGCACCTTTAGGCGGGCAGGGGCCACCATAACCATCGGTGCCGAAATCGGTCCGGCTCTGGATAGCGCCCTCGGGCATCAGTTTCGCGTTCACGTCGCCCGCGTTCTTTGGGATCGAGGTAGTCGATGCCGGGATGTTGAAAACTACCCAGTGCCACCACCCGCTGCCCGTTGGCGCATCCGGATCGAAGACCGTGATGGCGAAGCTCTTGGTCCCTTTTGGCGCCCCGGTCCAACTTAGCGACGGGGAAATGTTATCGCCAGAACAGCCGAAGCCCTTCAACACCTGCTCGTTCTGTATGGTCGCGCCGTTGCGGATTTCCGCGCTGGTCAGTTTCATGCTTTCCGCAGAAGCCCCTGACGCGGCCAGCGCGCCGAAAGCTATTGCCACCGCCCCCCATGCCACTTTGTCCATCGTTTCCTCCCTTTGGTTTTGGGAGTTTGAAACTAGCATGGCGATTGAAGTCTGTCTCGCGGTGCGCGCTTCTTTTCATCCATTCGGGCCGAACGGTGCCCCACATTGGGCGACTGGCCGCGTCGGCCCGGCCTACCGAAGGCCTTCTACCCTCCCCCCATGCTGGACAGGCCGGGGACCCTTTTTGAAGAAAAGAGTGGGCTTTGATTACCTAGGGTAATTTTTCCCTTCTTAACTTTTCGTTTACTGTTGCTACGCCTCGCTCGCGATGGAGTGCCGCGGAGATCGTCGAGCAAGGCCTTGGCCTACTTCGCGGGCCTTATCCCGTTGGGCCTATATTGCTGGGTGCGTGTGGAGCGTAGGCCCGCGAGGCCGTGCTGGTCGATCGAGTGTTGCCAGGAGAGGAATTCATCGACCGCGAGCATGTAGCGGCTACAGGCTTCTTCCAGAGAGAGTAGGCCACCGCGGACGGCCGCTACCACCTCGGCCTTGCGGCGGATGACCCAGGTAAGAAGATCATCGTTCTCGCCGCGCTAACCTTCCCACTTGGCACTGTCCATCAGGCCGTGGCCTGCGACTTTGGCGCTCACGCGGCTAACGCGACGCCGATCGTCTTGGCCACAACTGAACAGCCGACCAACCAGCAGCCTGCCGCTAATCCTGAGGCGGCTGCGCCTGTGAAGATCGCTGAGCCAGCCACTGACGAGCCGGTAACCCCGGCACCTGTCACCGTGGCCTGCACCGGCACCAACTGCTAAAGCAGCCTCCAGACTGCTAGAGGCGGCCTCCTAAGCTTCCTGATCGTACGTCTCACCAGGCGGCGTTGGTCGGTGCCGACGTGCTGCGCCGTGACGCTCCGGCAGTTCGCCGGGAGCTTCAACCATTTCGACGCAGCAGCTCCGGCAGCTTGGCGAAGTTCGCGGTCATACGGCGCACTCAAAAAATGTGCCGATTTTGGCAGTAAGCTACTCGCTCAACACCGGAGGCAAACATGGCGAAAGAGCACGTCGACGCGTTGATCAGCGCCCGGGATCGTCTTGTGGAGTCGAGACGCCAGTTAGCGGTTGCTTTAGGCAGACCGTTTCGGCGAGCCGACACCGAAACATGGCGCAAGGAAATGATCGAAGTACAAACGACCATTCGCGCTATCGACGATGCCTTGCTTGACGAAACTGAACTGACTACTGACGCTTAAAAGGGCGGCGCGGGGCGCTCTACAGGCTATCAGCCTTGCGGCGCAGCAGCTCCGGCAGCGTGGCGAAATTCGCCGCCATCCGGCGCGCCTCGTCTCGCGTAAGCAGCTTGGCGGCCGATCGCCTGCCGGGCTCGTCCTCGAAATACACATACGCGATCGCCTGCCCGGTGCCGTCACGGACGATAAAGCAGGCGTTGTTCGCCTCATCGAGCGTCCAAGGCGGCGGGATGCGGCCCGGAAGAGGCGTGGAAATATCGTTGTCGTAAAAAAGTTAGCGACGCCGGACCACGACGGCGTGAGGATGATGG
>Ga0181532_10005890_pt1 | contig 10303 bp, 9 predicted proteins | sample PEATcosm2014_Bin_33_FD_119768 | JGI IMG/M metagenome (GOLD analysis project Ga0181532, IMG submission 119768) | Peatland microbial communities from MTU Mesocosm Facility, Houghton, MI, USA - PEATcosm2014_Bin11_30_metaG | ecosystem: Environmental > Terrestrial > Soil > Wetlands > Peat | place... | reverse complement strand
GCATCAAACCGTCTATAATGAAGTAACTGTTCCTCGGGCAGAGCCTGTCTGTTTCCTTGGAAGACCAGCGAGCCGAAGATCAAAAGAAGATCAGAAGGTCAAAAGGGCGAAGATCAAAATTATGTCGACGAAGTTGAAGGTCACTGTCATTGCCAGTTCGCTGGCCATTCTGCTGTTCACCATCGTTGGCGGGTTCGTCAACGTTCGCGCATCTTCGAATGACGGCGCCTATCGCCAGTTGTCGGTGTACAGCGAAGTGCTGTCGCGCATCCGCCTCGAATACGTGGAAGAGCCCAATATCGCCGGGGTCACCGATGGCGCGCTGCACGGGCTGCTGGAGTCGCTTGACGCCAATTCCAGCTACTTGTCGGCGGCCGAGTACAAGCGCTACAAGACGATGAAGTCCGACGGTAAGGCGGATATCGGCGCCACCGTCTCCAAGCGCTTCGGATACGCCGCCGTGGTCGCGGTGATTCCTGGGGGCCCGGCGGACAAGGCCGGGGTCGACAACTCCGACATCATCGAATCCATCGAGGGCAAGAGCACGCACGAGATGTCCCTGGCTGAGATTCACGCCATGCTGTACGGCGAGGTCGGATCTACGATCACCGTCGCGGTGGTACGGCCGCGTCGCGCCGAACCGCAGAAGATTGTGATCACGCGCGACCTGGTCACCATTCCGCCGGTTAGCGACAAGATGCTCGCAGACAATGTCGGCTACATTCAGGTGGATGCGTTTCCCGAAGGCAAGTCGCAGGAGATCGCCGGCAAGATTCGCGACCTGCAGAGGCAGGGAGCGAAGAAGCTCGTACTCGATCTGCGCAACTCGGCCAGTGGCGTGGAGTCTGAGGGCGTTGCCACCGCCAATCTTTTCCTTGACCATGGCACCATCGCCTATCTGCAGGGGCAGAAGTATCCGCGCCAGGCTTTCAACGCCGACCCCGCCAAGGACATCACCAAGCTGCCCGTAGCTGTGCTGGTGAATCGTGGCACGGCGGGCCCAGCCGAGATTGTGGCCGCCGCGATCCTCGAGAACGCTCGTGGCGACGTGGTCGGAGATAAAACCTTCGGCGACGGCTCGGTGCAAAAACTGATCGAGATGCCGGACAGCTCAGCCCTGATTCTTTCGGTCGCGAAGTACTACTCGCCGAGCGGAAAGGCAATTCAGGATGTGTCCGTCACCCCGAACGTTCTGGTCGCTGACGCGGCTGAAGATGACGGTGGATTGCCCGACGAAGATCAGCAGGCAGCTCCCGGCGAAAAGCCCAGCGACAAGAGAGACGAGAAGCCGAAGAACCTGATAGACGACCAACTCAACAAAGCCCTGGAAGTGTTGAAGAACCGGGAATCGAAAGGGTAAGGGTTTCAAGGTTTCAGAGTTTCAAGGTTTCAAGGTCTCAAAGTTCCGATCGCTCGCCTTGGCGGGCGATTTTTTTGTCACTCAGAAGACCTGAGAGCACACCCGACTCCCTGGCAACATTGAAACCTTGAAACCTGGCCTCTGCGTTAACATTGAAACGTTGAAACTCTGAAACCTTGAAACCTGCTCCTCAAACCTGCGCTTGCCGATGAAAGTCATCTACCAACATGTTCCGACGGTAGAAATTGGCGGCCTGAAGTTGGTCGGACTCGTCCTGTTCGGACTGCTCGTCCTGCTCTCCGCCGCGGTGGGCGCGGCCGCTGGGTTGCTGCTGGTCTACTCGACGGACCTGCCCCAGGTCGAAGAACTCGAACGTTACCGTCCCAGCTCGGTCACCGAACTCTACGACGGACAGGGCAGAGTCATCGGCACCTTTGCGCTGCAGCGCCGCGTTATCGCCACCTATGACGATTACCCCGAAGTTCTTCGCAATGCGCTGGTCTCGATCGAAGACAAGGATTTCTACCGGCACTCGGGCATCAACATCTGGCGCATCGTAGGCGCAGCGTATCGCGATATCGAATCCGGCGGCAAAATCCAGGGAGCGTCCACGCTCACCATGCAACTCGCGCGCAACCTGTTTCTCTCTCCCGACCGCTCGTTTTACCGTAAGGTGCAGGAGGCGCTGCTTGCCATCCAGATCGAGCGCCGCTTTACCAAGCCGCAGATCTTCACCCTCTACGCCAACCAGATATTCCTCGGCCACGGCGCTTATGGATACGAAGCCGCGTCGGAATTTTATTTCAGCAAACCGGCCAGGCAACTGAAACTCGAAGAAGCCGCGCTGCTGGCGGGACTTCCCAAGGCGCCGCAATATTACTCGCCCATCAACCACCCGGACCGCGCGATCAAACGGCGCAACCTCGTGCTCAATGCCATGCTTGAGGACGGCAAGATCACCAAGGTCCAGGCCGAGGAAGCAAAGGGCAAGCCGATCGTGCTCGACTTGCAGAAAGATCCAAATTCGCTGGCCCCGCACTATGTGGAAGAGATCCGGCGCTACCTCGAAGCGAAGTATGGCAGCGACCAGGTTCATGAAGGCGGCCTGCGGGTTTACACCTCGCTCGACATGGATCTGCAGAGGTCCGCGCGCCAGGCGCTGCTCGACGGCCTCGCCGCCTACGAGCGCCGGCATGGTTGGCACGGCAAACTCCTGAACGTAATTGCCCAGGGTCAAAAACTCGACAAATACGCAGATCCGGATTGGGACGAAGAGCCGGAAGTAAACGGATACATGCACGCCCTGGTCACACAAGTTTCGCCGGCGGCCGCCGAAATCCGCTTCGGCCAGCGAACAGCCACGCTCGTGCAGGCCGACGTGGCCTGGACGAAACTCAAACTCAAGCTTCCCGAAATTTTCCAGGCCGGCGATGTCGTCTACATCAAAGTGCTCACGCTCGATGCAGGCGGAAAAGCGCGCGTCAGTCTGGAGCAGGATTCAGGGGCCGAAGGAGCCCTCGTCGCCATCGACAATGCAACCGGAGAAATCAAGGCCATGGTCGGCGGCCGTGACTTCAACCTCTCCAAGTTCAACCGCGCCACGCAGGCGCTGCGACAGGTTGGGTCATCTTTCAAGCCGTACGTTTATACCGCCGTGATCGACCAGGGCGGCAGCCCCGACGACACCATTCTGGATGCGCCGGTAACTTTTCAAACTGCCTCGGGCCCCTATTCGCCGCACAACTACGACGCCAAATTTGAGGGCACCATCACACTGCGCCGCGCGCTCGCGCAGTCCAGAAACATTCCCGCGCTCAAGCTTGCCGACCGCGTCGGCATTAAGACGGTGATCGAATACGCCCGCCGCTTCGGTATTACCGCCAACATTCCCGCCTATCTCCCAGTGGCGCTGGGCTCGGCGGAAATCACGCCGCTCGAGCAGACCTCCGCCTTCAGCGTGTTTCCTAACGACGGCGTGCGCGTCGCTCCGCGCTACATCACCAAGGTGACCGACTACGAAGGCCGCGTCCTGGAAGAAGATTTCTCCGACATCAAAGACGTGGTCAGTTCGCGCACTGCGCGCGTCATGACCTCGATGCTGAGGGAAGTTGTGCTCCATGGCACAGCGGTTGCCGCGGCCAAAATGCCTTATCCGCTGGCGGGCAAGACGGGAACGACTAACGATTTCACCGACGCCTGGTTCGTGGGCTTCTCGCCGTCGCTCACCTGCGGCGTCTGGATCGGCTACGACGAAAAAAAATCTCTCGGCGAGAAAGAGACCGGAAGTCGCGCCGCCCTGCCCATCTGGATGCAATTCATGAACGTCGCGCTGACCGGCAAGGATGCCGGCGAATTCCAGCCCGCGCCCGCACAAGGGACAGCCGTCGCGCGGAAAGTGGACACTCCAGACGTTGCGCCCGGCGACGGGGAGTTGCACTAGGAGTAGCGTACTAGGATTTCCCGTAGAGACGCGGCTTGCCGCGTCTCCCCGCACCGCGCCAAAGACGGGGCAAGCCCGTCTCTACACATCACCAGACCAGCCTCCGCATCAATCGGCCAATCCGCACGATTCGATAAAGAGGAAAAAGCGCTCCGGGCAATCGCACCGCCGCAATGTCACCCGTGCCCGGCGTCCATACCAGGCGCCAGAGATATCGCCAGCGGTCGCCGCGTCGCTCGCGCAGTTTCAGGATCAGGCGGAAGTATTCCGTGGATTCGAAATCATAGCCCGCACCGCGAGCGAGGCGTTCAGCGAATTCGCTGCCGAGTGCAGGCACCTGAGAATCGGCCGCAATCATCTCCTCCACGGCCGTGGGAATCTCCGCCCCAAGCACGTTCTTCACCAGCCAGAAACTTACGCCGAGAATACGAGCGATTCCCAGCGCGCGCGCCCGGGAGAACACAAGCGCGTCGTCGATGGTCTGAATTCGCAAAGTCTCCGCAATATCCGCAAGCCAGCTCAGCCGCGACCAAAGATGCTTGGCGGCGTGCAGGCACAGCACCAGCAGCGAATCTTCGGGAGACAGGCAAGGCACTTCGCGCCCGCCGACAACCGTGCGGCCGGCACGCGCCAACAGATCATCCACGCTCAGATCAACCCCATAAAAATACGGCAGCAACGCCCATTGCAGTTCGACCAGGTTCTTTCCCGCCGCGCTACCAAACGAGCGCTCGTAGCCTGTCCGCAGCCAGAATCGCTCGACGGTTGGGGTAAGGACCGGGGTAAGGAACAAAGAAGGGCGATATCCGATTTCGGCAAGAGCCTGCTGCGCTCGCCCGAAGTCGGCGGAAGAAATCAAGAAGTCGAGATCCGAAAAACTTCGCAGGCCGAGATCGCGGTAAAGCGATTGTGCCAGCACCGGCCCTTTGTAAGGGATTGCCCGCAACTGCCGGCGCTCGAAGTGCTGCATAATGCGCGCCAGTTCAGCGGTGAACCACAAGCTGCGCCGCAGATTCGCTGCGTAGGCAGATCCGAGCGCGTGCTCGATTTCGGGTGGCAGCCCGCGAGCATATCCGATCAGATTGCGCGCCGCGAGTGGAAGAACTCCATGGTGTTCAACCAGGCGAAGAACCTCGCTCCAGTCGAGTGCGGAGCGATTCCAATTCGCAATGCGCTCGATCCGCTCCGGAGACAACTCCACGCCAGCCACCGCGCACAGGAGCGCAAATTCGTTCCGTCTTTGCAGCGCAGCACTCGACGCGCGAGTCGGAGACATGAGTTCGGTCATGGGGCATATTCCGGCAAATCGACAAAACGGCCCGAGCCGGAATCAATCAGGATCGCGAATCGCCTCTATAATACAGAGTCTTCGGCGCGCGTCCGAAGCTTCGTTCGCAGTTTTGCCTTTCCACTTTCATGGACCAAGTCGTCTTCGAATCCGTTCGCAAGATCTTTCGGCATCGTCCAGCTCTGTTCAATTGGCTGGGAAGGGAACGGGGCGGCGAGACCGTTGCCTTGAAAGACGTTTCTTTTTCGGCAGCGCGCGCGGAGGTCCTTGTGCTGCTCGGCCCAAACGGCAGCGGAAAAACCACGGCCCTCAAACTGATCTCGACCATGCTCCTGCCCGATGCGGGATCGGTGCGCGTGGGCGGCTTCGATACACGGCGCGATGCCGGTGAAGTCCGGCGGCAGGTCGGCATCGCCGTTGCCACAGAGCGCTCTTTCTTCCCTCGTCTCTCCGCTGGTGAGAACCTTGAGTTCTTTGCCGCCCTCGACGAAGTCTCCCGCAGCGAGCGAGCACAGAGGATCAAAGAGGTTCTCCACGATACCGGCCTTGAAGAGCAAGCCGACACGCTGGTCATGAAGTTCTCCAGCGGCATGTACCAGCGACTGGGGATCGCGCGCGGCCTGGTCAAGCGGCCCAGCGTGCTTTTGCTCGACGAACCAACGCGCAGCCTCGACGCCGCCACTACGGCACACTTCTGGGCTACGATCCGCGCGCTGGCGAGGCAGCAAACGACCGTTCTGCTCGCTACCCACAACTTCGCGGAAGCGGCCGCCGTCGCGGATCGCCTCCTCCTGCTGCATCGCGGAGAATTGCTCGCCGACCGCCCCGTGGGCAACAGCGAGAGCGCCGATGCCCTGCGCTCTTTCTACTTCCGCATGACCGGCGAGATTGATGAGGCATTTGTAATTGGTAATTTGTAATTGGTAATCGTATTTCGAATTTGGTGCCGGCAGCGTGCGAGCTTGAAATTACAAATTACAAATCGCAAATTACATATGCTCTTATGATTTCGACCCTGGACAAACTCCACGCCATTCTGCGTCGCGATCTGCTCACGGCCATCCGCCACCGCAGCGGCTTCGTCGTGACCCTGGTCGGAGTGTTCACTGAATTGGCGGCTTTTTATTTTCTATCCCGCGCCATTGGTCCCGGCTTTCGCCCCAATGGCGTCGAATACTTCCCGTTCCTTCTCGTCGGAACCGGGGTCTACACTTTCTTCGTCATGAGCGCGCAAGCCTTCCTGAGCGCAGTGCAGGAAGCACAGCAGACGGGGACGCTGGAAGTCCTCATGACGACCTCCACCGCTCCTGCCGAACTCGTCATCCTCAGCTCCATTTCTGCCTTTGCCGGAAACCTGGTCAATCTGCTGGTTTATCTTTTCGCGGGGGTGGCGGTCTTCCGGGCAGCGATCCACGCCAACTTTTTTTCGTGCGTGGCCGTATTGATTTTTTCTCTGGCGATCGCCCTGGCCCTCGGAATCGCCGCGGCCACGCTTCAGGTTGCATTCCAGAAAGGCTCGGCTCTGCTGTGGCTGCTTGGTTCCGGGCTCTGGTTTCTAAGCGGCACTATGTTCCCGATCCAGACCTTGCCCCGCCCGCTCGAACTTCTCGCCCGCGCCGTTCCTCTGACTTACGCCATCGATGGCATGCGCCGGGCGCTGCTGGAAGGGCAATCCATAACGACCATGGCTCCCACACTGGCTGTGCTGGCTGGGTTTGGCGTGGTCCTGCTGCCGCTCGCGCTCGCCGGCCTGTCGCTAAGTTTGCGGCGCGCGCGCCAGAATGGAACTCTTTCATTTTATTGAGAATATTGATTCCCATTCTTCGCATTGCAACCAGGTCATTATTGGCACCCGGCAAACCCGTATAGTACACTGCCTTTACTCTTATCAAACTTGGGGACAAGCCGGCTTTTCTGGTTTGACAACTGGCTTGATCCGCTATTAGCGGGGTTTTTCGAAACCTCGCTCTGTCTTGCGGCAAGAAAGGCGGCATCTCTCTTTCAATGTTCGTACCCGCTCAACGCTCCCTGCTGCTGGAAAACACCGCGAGTGCGCCACGCTCGAACTGGAGCGCGGTGCGTTCGGCTTTGGTGGCTGACGTCTTGCGTGGCAACGGTCGTTTGCGGGGACGTCTGCTCGTTCGCGGGGAAATTCAAGGGGAAAGCATGCTGCCCACTCTTTGGCCGGGCGATGTGGTCGAGATCGAAAGCTGCTCTGTCGAAGACGTTCGGCCCGGTGAGATCGTGCTGGCGCTGCGTGATGACCGCCTTGTCCTACACCGCCTGGTCGCTCCCTGCACACCGAACGGCTTCCTGCTGCGCGGCGATTGCGTGCCCGGTCCCGATCCCGTGTTCCCTCCCGAAGCATTGCTCGGCCGGTTGGTGCGCCGCGCTGACCAAGGGCGAACCATTGCTGCTCGCCCGGGGTTTGGCGTGACATGGTTTGGCGTGACATGGTTTGGCCTGGAGTGGTTTGGCGCGGAGTGGTCTCGCGCTGTGGGAGTGCTGTTCTGCCATTGCGGCGTGGCGCGCCGTCTTGCGCTGAAACTTCGCAGCCGCTGGAAGGCATCACAGCGCGAATTTCGAAATTCGGAACACGCTGCGAATCTCACTACCGCAGAGCAAGGAAAGTTCTGATGGCCGCGCCCCTAAAAGTCGCATGTGTCGAGATCGGAAGAGTTCCGATAGCTTTGTCCACCTGTGACGATCGCTTCCTCGATCTGCTGCGCCAGCGCTATGACGGATTCCTGAGTTCTTCGCCTCCCGAATTTGAGCTGGAGTTTGATCTCGCTGACACTGGACCGGTTTCCGATGACGACGTTCGTGTCCGCCGCGAAGGTGATGAGTGGTTGCTAGAGCGGGGAGACTTCTGCGCCCGCTGGAACCCGCGCACCGGACAAGGCCGTGTGCGGCAAAATGCCAACCCGTATTCTCTCGATTCCGTGCTGCGCATTCTGCATAGCCTGATCCTGGCCGAGCGCGGCGGATTTCTGCTGCACGCCGCCAGTGCGATTTGCGATGGCCGAGCCTATCTTTTCTCGGGCGTTTCCGGCGCGGGCAAAACCACGATGACTCGGCTCGCGCCAGCGGACATCACCCTGCTCACCGACGAAATTTCCTACCTGCGGCCGAGCGCCGACGGGTACGCAGCATACGGCACTCCGTTCGCGGGAGAGCTGGCCAGGGCAGGCGAGAACTGCGCGGCTCCGGTCTCTGCCCTTTTTTTTCTGGAGCAAGGTCCGGAGAACCGCGTGGATGAGTTGACGTCTGCAGAAGCCGTCCGCCGCCTGATGCGCAATATTCTGTTCTTCGCCGAAGACCATGGCCTGATGGAAAAACTTCTTGCCACGGCTTGCGATTTCGTCGCCAGGGTTCCCATTCGCCGCCTGACGTTCTATCCTGATTCCAGGGTGTGGGAGCTAGTGCGGAATTTCGACCGCGATTTCGAACGAAATCTCGACCGCAACTCCCCGGGGGTGCCCGAGCATGCCTGAAAATTGCATTTACATTGCGCGCAGTTCTGCCATTGCCGCCCGCGCGCTGGCCGGCGAAATGATGGTCATGAACTCGGCCGACTCCACGTTTTTCACGCTGAACGAGGTGGCAACCGCCATCTTTCAGGCTGCCGATGGCCACACTCCTCTGCGGGAAATTGTCCGCGAGAAGATCTGCGCGCAATTTGACGTCGATCCCGAACAGGCTCAGGCCGACGCCGAGCAGTTTGTCGCCGAGCTTTCCGGCCACGGAGTTCTTATCGTTTCGAATCAACCGCTGGCTACGGAGGCTCCCTGATGAGCCTGATGACCGAAGTAGGCCAGAAAGCGTTTAGCCTGGGTGTCCCCCTCGCCGTACACATGGATGTCACGTATCGCTGCAATGAGCGGTGTGTGCACTGTTATCTCGATCACGACGACCACGGTGAGATGACGACCGCCGAAATCAAGGGCGTGCTCGATCAACTGGCCGAGGCGGGCGTTTTCTTTCTCACTTTCAGCGGCGGCGAAGTCTTCCTGCGCCGCGACTTCTTTGAGATCGTCGAACACGCCCGGCGTCTCATGTTCAACGTCAAGATCAAGACCAACGCGGTCATGATCCACGAAGAAGAAGCGCGGCGAATCCGCGCCCTGGACATAGACACGGTCCAGATCAGCGTCTACTCGCATCGTCCCGAAGTGCACGATGCCATCACCAAGCTGCCGCACTCGTTCGAGCGCACCATCAAAGCCATTCGCTTCTTGCGCGAACAAGGGCTGCGAGTGACCATCGCCAATGTGCTGATGACGGTCAATTCCTCCGATCACAGCGGGGTGCAGAAACTTGCCGCCGAACTCGGCGTGCAGTACACGCTCGATCCCACGATTACGCCCATGATGGACGGCGACACGTCGGTTCTCTCGTTGCGCATTCCGGGAGAAGAACTCCCGGAAATTTTCCGCAATCCTGCGCTGGTCGGCAGCCAGGAAGAGTTCTGCGCTCCTCCGAAGCCGCCGTCGGAAGAAGATCTGGAGGGTTACTCGTGCAGTGCGGGCCATTCTTTTTGCTACATTTCGCCCTACGGCGACGTCTTTCCCTGCGTCCAGTTTCCGCTTCCCACGGGAAATATTCGTCAGCAGAAGTTTTTGGATATCTGGAACCTTTCCCCACAGATGAAAGAGGTGCGCTCGATCCAGGCCAAAGACCTGACCGTCTGCTCGTCGTGCTCGCACGTCACGAGTTGCACGCGCTGTCCGGGGTTGGCCTATGTGGAAGGAAATATGCGGGGCCCATCCACCGCGGATTGCGAGAAGTCGTTCTACCGGACGGGCGTGCCGACGGCTAATATGATGCGGCAAGGGCTCTCGAAACCACGCAGCACGTCAGGCAATAGCGTTCCGTTGATCCAGATTCGGCCAATCGAGATTCGGCCGAGCACGGTTCCCGCGTGATGCGGAAGTGCCGGTTAGAGTTTGCCCCCGGCAACAGCGTTGTGGCTGCGCTTTAAATCCACGACCGCTTCCGCGGCAGCCAACTGCTCCAAGATGCGCTGCAAGGCGGCGCGGACTTCGTGCGCCGGTTCGCTGAACTTCAGCGCCGCGCCGATGCCCATGTCCATGCGCACGACTTCGCTGTCCATCGAAACCTTCGTTTGTTCGTGCGAGAAGGTGAGTTTCAATTGCGTTCCGGGCAACAGCAGGCCGCTGGTTTCAACATAGCAACCGCCCAGGCTCAGGTTCGT
>Ga0181532_10005889_pt1 | contig 10304 bp, 3 predicted proteins | sample PEATcosm2014_Bin_33_FD_119768 | JGI IMG/M metagenome (GOLD analysis project Ga0181532, IMG submission 119768) | Peatland microbial communities from MTU Mesocosm Facility, Houghton, MI, USA - PEATcosm2014_Bin11_30_metaG | ecosystem: Environmental > Terrestrial > Soil > Wetlands > Peat | place... | reverse complement strand
GCGCGCGGCGAACGCGAGCGATGAGGCGGATGCGCTGGCCGTACTCGGCCGGGCGATGTCCGAGCGCAGGCTGTGGCGGCCGGCGCTCGATAGTTTGCGGCTTTCGCTTGACCTGCGCGAGGTCGCCGAGGTGCGCGGCCAGTACGAGAAAATGCGCGACGACCATGGCTTCCGGCTGCTCGACTACACCATCGATTCCGATTCCGCTTCGCCCCGCGCCTGCTTCCAGTTTTCCGAAGATCTCGCCAAGCGTACCGACTTCGCGCCGTTTGTGGCGCTCGCCGGTAACGACAAGCCGGCTTTGAGCACTGAGGCAAAGCAGCTTTGCATCGACGGCCTCAAGCACGGCGAACGCTACAACATCAACCTGCGCGCCGGCCTGCCGTCGACCGTCAAGGAAAACCTGCCCAAATCGGCCGAGTTCAATATCTATGTCCGCGACCGCAAGCCGTTCGTCCGCTTCACCGGGCGCGCCTATGTGCTGCCGCGCACCGGCCAGCGCGGTATTCCGCTCGTCAGCGTCAATACGCCTTCTGTCTCCATCAATGTGTTTCGGATCGGCGATCGCAACCTGATCAACACCGTGATCGACGGCGATTTTCAGCGCGCCTTGAGCCGCTATGAACTCTCGAGCCTCGGCGACGAGCGCGGCGTCAAGGTCTGGTCCGGCCAGCTTGCAACCGCGATGACGCTGAACCAGGACGTCACGACGGCCTTCCCGGTCGATGAGGCGCTCGGCGTCATGCAGCCGGGAATTTACGCCATGACCGCGGCCGCCAAGGGGCCAAGCGGCGACGACGACGGATCGCTGGCGACCCAATGGTTCATTGTTTCCGACTTGGGCCTGACGGCCTTTTCCGGCAATGACGGCATTCATGTGTTTGTGAATTCGCTGGCGTCCACTGAGGCCGTCGCCAAGGCTGAGGTTCGCCTGGTGGCGCGCAACAACGAGATCCTCGCCACCCGCAAGACCGACGACGCCGGCCATGTGGTGTTTGAGGCGGGCCTTGCGCGCGGCGAGGGCGGTCTTTCACCGGCGATGCTGACGGTGACCACCGAGAAGGCCGACTATGCCTTCCTCAGCTTGAAAACGAATGCGTTCGATTTGTCCGATCGCGGTGTCTCCGGCCGGTCGGTCCCAGCAGGTGCGGACGCCTTCGTCTACGCCGAGCGCGGTGTCTATCGCTCCAGTGAGACGGTCTATCTCACGGCACTTTTGCGCGATGGCTTGGGTAACGCGATTGCGGGTGGGCCGCTGACTTTGGTGATCGAGCGGCCGGACGGCGTTGAATTCCGCCGCGCGGTGCTGCCGGACCAGGGCGCCGGCGGCAGGACGTTCGCGGTCGCGCTCAATTCGGCCGTCCCGACCGGGACCTGGCGGGTGCGGGCCTTTACCGATCCAAAGGGAGCTTCGGTGGGTGAGACGACCTTCATGGTCGAAGACTACATCCCGGAACGGATCGAATTCGAACTCACCAGCAAAGACAAGCAGATCAAGGCCGATACTCCTGTAGAACTTAAAGTAGACGGCCATTTCCTCTATGGCGCGCCGGCATCCGGCTTGCAGCTGGAAGGCGACATGCTGGTGGCGCTGGCCGCCGAGCGCCCGGGCTTTGCCGGCTATCAGTTCGGCGTCGCCGACGAGGAGAACGCCAGCAACGAGCGAACGCCGATCGAAAACCTCCCCGAGGCCGATGCCAACGGCGTTGCGACCTTCCCGATCAGCCTGGCGAAGCCGCCGGCATCGACGCGCCCGCAGGAAGCGCAAATCTTCATCCGCATGGCGGAGGCAGGTGGCCGCGCGGTGGAGCGCAAGATCGTCCTGCCGGTTGCGCCGTCAGGTGCGATGATCGGCGTCAAGCCGTTGTTCGGCGACAAGAGCGTTGCCGAAGGCGACAAGGTGGCGTTCGACGTGGCGTTTGTATCGCCCGAAGGCAAGTCGCTTGCGCGCGACGGTCTGCGCTATGAGCTCTTGAAGATCGAATCCCGCTATCAATGGTACCGGCAGAATTCGTCCTGGGAGTTCGAGCCGGTCAAATCGACCAAACGTGTCGCCGATGGCGATCTGACGGTTGCTGCCGATCATCCGGCGCGCATCACGCTGGCCCCGCAGCCCGGGCGTTATCGCCTCGACGTCAAATCGACCGAGGCCGACGGTCCCTTGACCTCGGTACAATTCGACGTCGGCTGGTATTCCGACGGCAGCGCCGACACGCCGGACCTTTTGGAAACCTCGATCGACAAGCCGGAGTATCTGTCCGGCGAGACGATGACGGTCTCCGTCAACGCACGCTCGGCCGGCAAACTCACCATCAACGTGCTCGGCGATCGGCTGCTGACGACGCAAACCACTGATGTCAAGGAAGGCACCGCCCAGGTCAAGATTCCCGTCGGCAAGGATTGGGGGAGCGGCGCCTATGTGGTTGCGACCTTGCGCCGTCCGCTCGATGCGGGCGCGCTCCGCATGCCAGGCCGCGCCATTGGGCTCAAATGGTTCGGCATCGACAAAAAGGCGCGCATGCTGGCCGTCAACCTGTCGCCGCCGGCACTGGTGCGCCCGAATACCACGATGAAGCTGCCAGTGAAGCTCACTGGTCTTAATCCAGGTGAGGACGCTAAAATCGTCGTCGCCGCCGTCGATGTCGGCATCCTCAACCTCACCAATTACAAGCCGCCGGCGCCGGACGATTACTATCTCGGCCAGCGCCGCCTGAGTGCCGAGATCCGCGACCTCTATGGGCAACTGATCGACGGCATGCAGGGTACCCGCGGCCAGCTCAAGACGGGCGGCGATGGGGCCGGTGCGGAATTGCAAGGCAGCCCGCCGACGCAGAAGCCGCTCGCGCTTTATTCGGGCATTGTGACGGTCGCGGCCGATGGCACCGCCGAGATCAGTTTCGATATTCCGGAGTTCGCAGGCACCGCGCGCGTGATGGCGGTAGCGTGGACGGCCACCAAGCTTGGCCGCGCCAGCGTCGATGTCACCGTGCGCGATCCTGTTGTGCTGACCGCGACGTTGCCGCGCTTTCTGCTCAATGGCGATCGCGGCACGATGAGTTTCGATCTCGACAATGCCGAGGGTGCGCCCGGCGACTATGCCGTCAGCGTCAAGACTTCCGGGCCGGTGAAGGTCAGCGGCAATTCAACCACGACCGTCAAATTGGCCGCCAAGCAGCGCACTTCGATGTCGCTGGCGTTGGATGCCGGAGGCGCCGGCAAGGCGAACCTCGATGTCGACATCAAGGGGCCGAACGGGTTGACGCTGGCGCGGCACTATGCGCTGGACGTAAAGCCCGCGACGCAGATCCTCGCGCGCCGGTCGATCCGGACCCTGGCGAAGGGCGAGAGCCTGACGTTGACCGCGGATATGTTCTTCGATCTCGTCGAAGGCACCGGTAGCGTCTCGATTTCCGCCAGTCTTTCCACCGCGCTCGATGCGGCGACGATCCTCAAGGCGCTCGACCGCTATCCTCATGGCTGTTCGGAACAGATCACCAGCCGCGCGATGCCGCTCCTCTACGTCAACGATCTCGCCGTCGGTGCGCATCTGGCCATGGACACCGAAGTCGACCAGCGCATCCGGGATGCGATCGACCGCCTGTTGGCGCGGCAGGGGTCGAACGGCTCGTTCGGCCTGTGGTCGGCCGGCGGCGACGACCCCTGGCTCGATGCCTATGTGACAGATTTCCTGAGCCGCGCGCGCGAGAAGGGATTTACGGTGCCGGACGTGCTGTTCCGCGGCGCGCTCGATCGCATCCGCAACTCGGTTGTCAACGCCGAGGAGCCCGAAAAGGACGGTGGCCGGAATCTGGCCTACGGCCTCTACGTGCTCGCACGCAATGGCGCCGCGCCGATCGGGGATCTGCGGTATCTCGCCGATACCAAGCTGAATAATCTGGCGACGCCGATCGCGAAAGCGCAACTCGCCGCAGCGCTCGCGCTTGTCGGCGACAAGGCGAGGGCGGAGCGGGTCTATGCGGCCGCCGCCGACAGCCTTGCGCCGAAGCCTGCACTGGAATTCGGCCGCGTCGACTACGGCAGCGCCTTGCGCGATGCGGCCGCACTGGTCTCGCTTGCAAGCGAAGGCAATGCGCCGCGGGCAACGCTGATGCAGGCGGTGTCGCGGGTTGAAGCGGCGCGCGGGTTGACGCCTTACACCTCGACCCAGGAAAATGCCTGGCTGGTTTTGGCATCGCGGGCCCTTGCCAACGAAACCATGGCAATGGATGTCGACGGCACGCCGGTCAAGACGGCGCTGTACCGGAGCTACAAGGCAGCCGAGATGTCAGGCAAACCGATCAAGATCACCAACACCGGCGACGCGCCGGTGCAGGCGGTGGTCTCCGTCGGTGGCTCACCGGTCACGCCGGAGCCTGCCGCCACCAACGGCTTCAAGGTCGAGCGCAATTACTTCACGCTCGACGGCAAACCGGTTGACGTCTCGAAGGTCAAGCAGAACGACCGTTTTGCCGTCGTGATCAAGGTCACCGAAGCCAAGCCGGAGTTCGGGCACATCATGGTGTCCGATTATCTCCCGGCCGGCTTTGAGATCGACAATCCGCATCTGGTCTCTTCCGGGGACACCGGCACGCTGGACTGGATCGAGGACGGCGAGGAGCCGGAAGACACCGAATTCCGCGATGATCGCTTCACGGCCGCCATTGATCGGGCCGCCAGCGACAAGGCCGTGTTTACGGTCGCCTATGTGGTGCGCGCGGTTTCTCCGGGCAAATACGTCCTGCCGCAGGCCTATGTCGAGGATATGTACAACCCCTCGCGTTATGGCCGCTCTGGCACGGGTTCGGTCGAGGTGCGTCCGGCCAAATGAGCGCGCAAGCGGAGCAGGCGATTATGGTTGGTCCCGTTCGTCACATGCGGCGAACGGGACTGATGATTTTGGCTGCCGTCGGTCTGTCGGTGGCTACCATGTTCGCAACCTGGGTCGCTTCACTGGGACCGCTGCCGCTCACAGCCGCGCGGGAAGTCTCGACGACAATCGTCGACCGCAACGGCAAGCTGTTGCGAGCCTATGCGATGGCCGACGGGCGTTGGCGTCTGCCGGCCAATGCCGCGACCGACGTCGATCCGACCTATCTGAAGCTGTTGTTCGCCTACGAAGACCGCCGCTTCTACTCTCACGCAGGTGTCGATCTCCTGGCGCTGGGCCGTGCGGCACTTCAGCTGGTCACCCGCGGCCATGTCGTGTCCGGCGGTTCGACCATCACCATGCAACTCGCCCGTCTGATGGAGCCGCGGCGGCAGCGCTCCATCTCAGCCAAACTCCGGCAGATTGTCCGAGCGATCGAAATCGAGCGGCGGATGAGCAAGCAGCAAATTCTCGATTTGTATCTGGCGATGGCACCGTTCGGCGGCAATCTCGAAGGCATTCGCGCGGCCTCGATCGCCTATTTCGGCAAGGAGCCCAAGCGATTGTCGCTTTCGGAGGCGGCGCTATTGGTAGCATTGCCGCAATCGCCGGAAAACCGCAGGCTCGACCGTTATCTGAATGCCGCCCGCGCGGCGCGTGACCGCGTGCTCGACCGCATGGTCGAAGATGGCGTCGTTTCCGATGCGGACGCGGCGCTTGCGAAGGCCGCCCCTGTGCCACGCTTACGCAGGCCGATGCCAATACTCGCGCCGCATTCGGCCGACAATGTGATGCTATCGGTGAAGAACGTACCGGTGATTGCGCTGACGCTTGACGCCGGTTTGCAGCAGTCGCTCGAAACCTTGGCGCGCGACCGCGCGATCGCCTTGGGGCCGAATATCTCGGTCGCCATTCTCGCGGTCGACAATGCAAGCGGCGACGTGCTCGCGCGGGTTGGTTCGCCGGATTATTTCGACGATCGCCGCGCCGGCCAGGTCGATATGACCCGCGCGGTACGTTCGCCGGGGTCGACGTTAAAGCCGTTCATCTACGGCCTGGCATTCGAGGACGGCTTCGTTCATCCGGAGAGTCTGATCGACGACAGGCCGATCCGCTTCGGCTCCTACGCGCCCGAAAACTTTGACATGACCTTCCAGGGCACCGTACCCGTGCGCAAGGCGCTGCAAATGTCGTTGAACGTGCCGGCCATAGCCTTGCTGGACCGCGTCGGCGCAAGCCGCCTTTCCTCGCGGTTGAAGCAGGCGGGCGCCAATCTGGAATTGCCCAAGGATGAGGCGCCCGGGCTCGCGATGGGCCTCGGCGGCGTCGGCATCACATTGCAGGATCTCGTGCAACTCTATTCGGGACTGGCGCGGCTCGGCAACACGCGGCCGCTGCGGGAAATCAAGAGCCTGCGGGACGAGGTCCGGGAACCGCAGCGTTTGCTGGATCAGGTTGCGGCATGGCAGGTCTGCAATGTTCTGATAGGCACACCGCCGCCGGAAAATGGCGTGCATAACCGGATCGCTTTCAAGACCGGAACGAGCTACGGCTACCGCGACGCGTGGTCGATCGGTTTCGACGGACGGATCACCATTGGTGTCTGGGTTGGCCGCCCCGATGGCGCGCCTGCGCCCGGCATTGTCGGCCGGATCGCGGCAGCGCCGATCCTGTTTGACGCTTTCGCCCGCACCGGCAAATTGCCGACGGCTCTGCCGAAACCCCCCAAGGGCACGTTGGTGGCAAGCAATGCCAAATTGCCGCTGCCGCTGCGGCGGTATCGGCCGCTGGGCGAGCTTGTTCGAACTGACGGCGAGCGCGCGCCGCATATCCAGTTTCCGCTCAACGGCTCGCGGATCGACGCAACCAGTGCCGACGGGGCGTCTTCCTCAGTGATGCCGGTGAAAGTGGCAGGCGGGGTGCTTCCGATCACCATGCTCGTCAACGGGGTGTCGATTGGGGAACTGGACGGTCGCCGACAGCGGCTGATCGATTCACCGGGGCCGGGCTTTGCCAGGCTGACGGTTATCGACGCCAAGGGCGCGGCGGACACAGTTGTGGTCAGAATTCAGTAGATTGCTCGCTAAGCGGTTGTCGCCACGTCGGTTTCGGCGTATGCGGAACCGATGAGCGAGACCTATGCCCGCCCTCGATTTGGACAGCCGCGCGAGCCGCAAAAACGGGTCGATCGGGGTAGCCGCCTCGTGGACGTGCTGGATTTTGCCACCGCCAATCACTTTCGCGCCGTCGCCCTTCTGGTGATATGCGGAATTCTGTTGTTCCTGCCCGGATTCTTCAGCATCCCGCCGATCGACCGGGACGAGGCGCGCTTCGCGCAGGCGACCAAGCAAATGGTCGAAAGCGGCGATTTCGTCGACATCCGTTTCCAGGATGAGGTGCGCTACAAGAAGCCGGTCGGCATCTACTGGATGCAGGCAGCGGCCGTCGAGACTGCCTCGGCGCTCGGCCTACCGCGTGCCCAGGTTCGTGTCTGGCTTTATCGCGTGCCGTCGCTGATCGGCGCGTTCGGCGCTGTGCTCCTGACCTACTGGACGGCGCTCGGCTTCGTTACCCGCCGTGGCGCTGTTCTCGCGGCGTTGATCATGGCAAGTTCGGTCTTGCTCGGCGTGGAAGCTCGGCTCGCCAAGACCGACGCGATGCTGTTGTTCACGGTTGTGGCTGCCATGGGAGCCATGGCGCGGGCCTATCTGTCTTGGCAGCGAGGCGACGATACGCCTCATCCGCCATGGTCGTGGCCGGTAATTTTTTGGACGGCGCTTGCGGGCGGCATTCTTCTCAAAGGTCCGCTGATCCTGATGTTCGTCGGTTTGACGATCGTGCCGCTGGCATTTCTCGACCGCTCGGCGGCATGGCTTTGGCGCTTGCGGCCGGTATGGGGCCTGATCTGGCTCCTGGTTCTTGTATTGCCGTGGTTCGTCGCGATCTTCTGGCGCGCCGGTGACGCATTCTTTGCCAATTCAATCGGCGGCGACATGCTGAGCAAGCTGTCGGCGCAGGAATCGCACGGCGCGCCGCCCGGCGTTTATCTGCTGCTGTTCTGGGTGACGTTCTGGCCGGGCGCGCCGCTGGCGGGGATGGCAGCTCCCGCCGTCTGGCGGGCGAGGCGCGAACCGGGCGCGCAGTTTCTTCTGGCCTGGCTTGTTCCTTCCTGGATCGTGTTCGAATTGGTGCTGACGAAACTGCCGCATTACGTTCTGCCGCTCTATCCGGCGATTGCGATCCTCACCGTTGGCGCGCTCGAACGCCGCGTGCTGTCCAGATCCTGGCTCATGCGCGGGGCAGCGTGGTGGTTTGTCATTCCCGCGCTCGCATCGCTCGCGGCCGTTGTGGGTGCCGTAAGCCTGACGCGCCAGCCGGTATTCCTGGCGTGGCCTTTTGTGGCGGCGGCGTTGATCTTCGGGCTGTTTGCGTGGTGGCTCTACGACAACAATCGCGCCGAGCGTTCTTTGCTGAACGCCGTGGTCTCGGCGCTGTTCCTGGCGTTCGCCGTCTACGGTGTCGTGGTGCCGGCGCTGACGCCTTTGTTCCCCAGTGCCGAGGTCGCACGGGCGCTTCGCAATGTCGTCTGCGTCGGACCGAAGGCGGCGGCCGCAGGCTTTCATGAACCGAGCCTTGTTTTCATGACCGGGACTTCGACGCTTCTGACCGACGGATCGGGTGCGGCTGACTTCCTCGCCCACGGCAGCTGCCGTTTTGCGCTGGTGGAGCAGCGTTCCGAGCGCAGCTTTGCCCAGCGCGCCGAAGCGATTGGCCTGCGTTACGACGTGGCTTCCCGCGTGGACGGTTACAACATCTCGCAAGGCCGAACGATTTCAATTGCGATCTTCCGCTCCGAGGGTACGGAGTAAGATGGCCGTTCCCTTTGGAGCTGGCGTCACGAAAGGCTATTTCGTATGCCTCTCCGCCGTCGTGCGGACGTCGGTGATGCAACTGGTGCGCCCGCCGTCGCACGCGCGGCACACTGAGGCCGCGCGGCGGCTGATGCGCAATGGGCTTCTGACGGCCGCGCTGGCTGGAATACTGATCGCGGCGCTTATGATCTGGTTCGACGCGCCGGAAATCGCGCTCATGCCGCCCCGCGGCACCGCAGGGCTTTGGCCGGCGCGCGTGCTGACCGACTTCGGCAAGGACACCTACATACTGTTGCTCTCGGCCGTTCTGTGGCTTGGCGTAGTGCTGGTAGCTCCAGCTATGCACGAACCCGCGCGGACGCGGCTACTGGGCGTCGGCTTGCGTCTGCAGTTTGTCTTGCTCGCCTTGTCGGTGCCGCTCACGGTGGGCGAGCTCTTGAAATGGATCGTTGGTCGCGGCCGGCCCTTTGTCGGAGGGCAGGCCAACCCGTTCAATTTCATTCACTTTGCGGGAACGGAAGCCTATTTCAGTTTTCCGTCGGCGCATGCGATCACAGCCTTTGCGCTGGCATTTGCGGTGGCAGCGGTCTGGCCGCGCATGCGCGGCATGATGATTGCCTATGCTCTTGTGATTGCCTTTACGCGCCTCGTGCTTCTGGCGCATCACCCAAGCGATGTTTTGGCCGGCGCCGCGATCGGGATCATCGGTGCCATGTGCGTACGATACTGGTTTGCCGTGCGCGGCCTGGGCTTTGCGGTCGATCCTGACGGCGCGATTTCGCCACTCGCTTGAGGTGGTCTCAAAGGGGTTGCCGAGGAGGCGCCGGCCCCATAAGAAGCGGACGCTGGCCGCCGGCCAACACCAACGGATGAGTGAATTTGCCTTCTTCTGACGCCGCCGAAATTGCCGTTTCCATCGTTGTTCCCGTGCGCAACGAGGCCGAAAACGTTGCGCCGCTGATCGCCGAGATCGTGGCGGCGCTAGATGGCCGATGGCCCTACGAAATCATCTACGTCAATGACGGTTCGATGGACGCGACCGGAGAGAGATTGACGTCCGCCATGAAGAGTCGGTCGAATCTGCGCCAGCTTCTTCACCCAACGTCTGCCGGTCAATCCGCGGCGGTGCGCAGCGGCGTTCGCGCCGCGCGCGGCGCGATCGTGGCTACGCTTGATGGCGATGGCCAGAACAATCCGGCTTTCCTGCCGGCCTTGATTGCGGCCATCGAAGAGGGCGGCGAACACGTTGGCCTCGCCGCGGGTCAGAGGGTGGGACGCAAGGATACCGGCTTTAAGAAGCTTCAATCGCGCATCGCAAATAGCGTCCGCAACGCCATTCTGCATGACGGTACCCGTGACACCGGGTGCGGTCTGAAAGCATTCCGGCGCGAGGTGTTCCTCGCGTTGCCTTATTTCGATGGCCTCCATCGTTTCCTGCCGGCACTGGTACGGCGTGAGGGGTATGACATCGTCTATGTCGACGTGATCGACCGCACGAGGCATTCCGGCGTGTCAAACTATGGTTTCTTCGACCGGCTGTGGATCGGAATCATGGATCTCGCTGG
>Ga0181532_10005886_pt1 | contig 10309 bp, 6 predicted proteins | sample PEATcosm2014_Bin_33_FD_119768 | JGI IMG/M metagenome (GOLD analysis project Ga0181532, IMG submission 119768) | Peatland microbial communities from MTU Mesocosm Facility, Houghton, MI, USA - PEATcosm2014_Bin11_30_metaG | ecosystem: Environmental > Terrestrial > Soil > Wetlands > Peat | place... | reverse complement strand
GGATTCAAATATACCTGGCGGAAAGCCAGCTTCGGTTCGGATTGAAAAGCAGTCGGATGCTTGACCATCCATGCGGCAAGCTCGACGTCGCTCGGGGGGACGGATGTGACTGTGTCTTCCGCAATAAATTCCAGCTTCTGGCGGAGACGGCGGCGAATGATAACGTCGTCGCGATCGAGCCCCATGGCCACAGCTTCTCGCGTGGCAATCTCATCCTTGACGTATTCGTCGATCAGCCCTTTCAGTTCCTGTTCGGTTGGGGGCTTCTGCCAGGTGCGCGCAAAACCGACGGCAAGTTGTTCGATCTGCGCGTGGGTAACAACAATTCGATTCGAGCCTGGACCCGATCCCGCTCCCTTCCATTGGAAGAAGAGAAAAAGGAGCCCGCCAAGAACAAGAAAATGTACAAGAGGTTCGCGAAGAACGGATTCCAGGAAAGTGCCTGAGAATGGCCGGCGGATTGCCCGTGCAAATCCGCCGGCCGTCGACTCCTTCAATGTGTCGGTGTGTACCAGATTGGTGACGTCCATGCCCTCTCCTGATGCTTCAACGGCACATCAGGTGTCATTTTAACCCCGAAGCGCACGGCATCGTAGTCCGTCCATCGCGGCGTAGGAATTTCGATGACGCGAACATAGTAGAAAGCGCGCTGCGCTCGGTCGAAGTCCGGATCCCTCCAGACGGTCATCAATTCCGGGTCGCCAATGGTGTTGGTCCAGGTGGCGCGCGAAACATCTACTGTATCGCCGACGGGAGGAATTTTTCCGTTTGCACCGCGCTTGCGGCGGTCGGCATTGCCCCACACCACGTCATAGATCTTCTCATGGGTCTTGCCATCTTTGTCCAGCCATCCCTTGATCACCTGTATTCGATCGAGATTGGCACCGATCGGGTCTTTCATTGCTCCGACGAGGAACGTCGGAGCCTTGGAACCGCCAGGTGGCGGAGTGAGGTCGCCGCCCATCGGCACGCCTTTTCGGTAGCCGATTTCTGCCAGATAACGAGTACGCGCATCTTCCGGGTTGAAATCCCAGCCACCGAAGAAGCGCACGGTCATGCGCGTCCCTGATGTTGCGTAACACTCCTTGCGCATCAGCGAGTCCCACAACGCCGTCCGCGTGTTTTCCGTGGCCCACACTGCCGCGTAGCCCGCCGCCTCGTACATCCAGTCATAGCGGGTAAAGCCCAGGCCCTTCTTGGCAACCTGGCTCCAACGAGTCGGGTGCGGTTCCTGCGCTACGTGCTTGCCGAAGAAATTGTCCTCTTCAATGGAGGTCAGCGAATTGTGCACGTCAGTCCCGCCGATGAAACCAATCTTGAACGGGTTGGTGCCGAGCTTTTGTTCGAGCGCGAGACCATTCAGTAGCGCCCCGCGAATGAACATATAGGGCCGCATTTCAGGGGTTTCCGGTTCACCTTCGAGCGTCAAGTTTCCGTATTCCCAGCCTTTGATGCCAAAGTCCGCAAATTCGTCATTCGGCGAAAGCGTCGGGTGCGTTTCGCTGCTGCCCTTGGTCTGCATGGCCTCGTGGAGCGGCTCCCAGCGCGCTCTGCGCCTGGCATAATCCGCCGTCATCGGATTGCCCTCAAAATCCGTCAGTGCAAACATCCGCCCATTGGACAGGTTCCCGTTGTGCGGAATCGCTAGTACCTTGCCACCGGTCTTTTCTTCGTACTTGGCCATCCATTCCCAAAGCTTTTCGGGGTCTTCACTATTCCAAGAAGAAAAGGGGAAGATCTGCTCCGCCTTATCTTTGTTGTCGCGGAACAGGACGTTCCTGTGCAAGTTGTTGCCGCCAGGTACGGAAGTCCACTCGTAGCCAATCATTGCCGTAAATCGCCCCGGCTCGTTATAGTTCTCCGCCGTCGCCAAGTACGCTTGCCAAACCGACATCATGAGCGGTCCGACGACCTTTGGATCCTTCACAATCGGGGGAAGTCTGTTTTGTGCCTGTTCAGAAACAATTTCGTTCGCAACATCGCGTGCTTCTTCTCCGCCGGCTTTCAGAGCTGCCGCCCATTTCGCGACGGTTGGGTCCGACACCAATGCAGGGTTTCCTTGGTAGACCTGGTACATGAGGCCCAATCCCTCGGCATGGTCCGACACCACCAGGAAATCCAATGGCCGGGAAAGCTTAACTGGCACTCCTGACGAAGAGGTCACCTGCTCCCCGCGCGCGAAACGGTACGAGTCCTCTGGGCCCAGTCGGTCACCTCCCATAAAAGCGTCCCCGGAGTTCGCCGTGTGGTGGTGGGTATCCCCAAAATAGACGTGGTCCGGGTATTTGTGATTTGCGTAGGGCGAATAGTCGCGGTTCCAGTCCACTTTCGCGTTCGGGTCAGCCACATTCGCCGCGATCTCATCCGACTGCACCGCTTCTTTCGCCGCGACTTCGGCCTGGCCGACCATCGGTGGATTGCCTGCCTGATTCGTCGGAGTGGTATGGCAAGCGGTGATGAACGCCAAAGCCAGCCCAATACCCATGGCCAAAACTTTCCCCCACCACCGGGACTTGTTGCTTCTCTTCCTCGTCATCGTGGACTCCTTCGTCCGCCTCGCACCTCCAACGGTTCCTCGAGATGCTGTCCTGCCTGGGATTGTAGTTTTGCCCGCAGCGAAAGCGATACCCGGAAAACTACTGAGTGAGTCCGAATATAGGTACGGTCCCCCTTTTTTGGGGTTTCGGGTAAGTTCTTCTGCTTCATTTCTTTGGCTGGTCCCGTCTAGGAGTTTCGGGCGAGTCCTTGGACAACTGCAGTTACTTCAGCGAATCAGTCATTTCGCCGGTGTGTACCAGATGGGCGAGCTCCACGCCCGCTCCTGGACTGTCGCCGGCACGTCCTTCAGAAGGGGTAGCCCCGCACGCACAGCATCGTAGGTGCTCCACCGCGGCGTAGGAATCAGAATGACGCGAACGTAGTACGCCGCAGGGGATTTCGGGTCAAAGTTCTTGTCAGTCCAAGTGCCCATCAACTCGGGACTGCCGATCGCGTTTGTGTAGGTGCCCTTGGACAGGTCGACCGTGTTACCGACTGCAGGCAACTTGCCATTTGCTCCGGGCTTTCTCTTATCCGACCAAACTACATCAAACACCTGATCCCGAGGCTCTCCCTGGGCGTCGAGAAAGCACTTGACGATTTGAATGCGGTCAATGTTCGCGCCATCGGCTTCCTTGATCGCCCACATCGTGAAGCTGGGCGCTCCGCCGCCCGGTTTCAAAGTCCCGCCCATCGGTACCCCTTGCGCATATCCGGCCTCAACAAGGCTTTTGGCATCGGCGGGGTTATCGATTTTGCCCAGTTTGCCGAAGAGGCGCACCTTGATCCGAGGACCGCTGGTGGCAAACGTCTCGCGGTTCTTCAGCCCATCCCAGATCGCTTCGCGCGTGTTTTGCTGTGCCCAAACGCCTGTGATCGCGCCAGGATTCAAATCCTTGCCCTTGATCCAGCCGCCAACTTCTCCGGTGCGGCGCTTTTCGACGTTGTTGTCCGCTTCCCCGTGGCTCCCGACGGAGAAGTTATCTTCAGCGACGTTGGCCATCAACCCGTCGTGGTTGTCTGTGCCGCCAACGAAACCATAGTGATAAGGATTGGCCCCGAGTGTCTTCTCGTAGGCCAGGCCCTTGGAGATGGCGTACCGCACCCAGTTCTTCTTCCCGTATTTCGCATAGGTGCGATCGCTGTAATCGCCGATGGAATCGGCGTTCTCGAAATTGGCAAACTCATCAGCCGCCCAGAAGCTCCTATGCACCTCCGAATTGCCCTTGATCTGCATCATTTCGACAAGCGGCTCGAAGCGACTGCGCATCTCGGCATACTCAAGGTCGATGGGATCCCCTGCCGAGTTTGTGTCCCCGAACATCATTCCTTTGCTGGCGTTGGAGTTGTGAGGAATGGCAATGACTTTCATTCCCTGCTGTTCGAGACTCGCGAGCCACTTCCACAAATCCTCCTCGTGGTTGATGTCGATATAACTCATCGGCCGTTCGGGCACGTGCCGGATGTCCCGAAAGAAAACATTGCGATGGAGATTTGCACCCTTCCAGGCGCAACTCCATTCGAAGGCAGGGATGGTTGTGAACTTTCCGGGTTCGTAGGCTTCCTCCGTGGCCGCCAGGATTTTCTTCCAGCCGCTCACTGCGGTTGCGTCGCCTTGATAAAAGGGTGGATGCTGTGGAGTGGTGGAGCGATTGCTTTTCACTACGTATTCCATAAACCACTTCTCACGTTCTTCTATACCCTGGAGGCCGCGCAACTGCTTCAGCAGGTCCTGATCATGGCCTGGGGCCCCGTCGATCATAGTGGAATACATTTCGCCGATGTACTCGGCGTGGTCGGTCACTGCGGCCCAGTCAAGTGGATGGTGAAGTTTGACCTTGACCCCACCGACTTCGAGCTCTTCGCCTTTGGCAAATCGATAGGAGTCCGAAGGCAGGAGTCGAGCGCCACCGATATAGGCATCGAGAGAGTACGCGGTGTGCACGTGCTGTTCGCCGAAATAGGCTTCCTTTAGCGGATTGGAGGGGATTTCAGCCGCTGTCTTGGCCGCCGCCGAGGATGGCATGGCCGCGTTCGCCTCCTCCACCTTTGTTCCGCACCCAGCAAGGAGGAGGGCCGCGGTACATACAGTCAGAATGGCCCCAACCTGAAGTTTTCCCATGTTCGCCATTGCGGTTCCTTTCAGTACTTTGTCATTGTCATCGTCTGTTCGGGGGCAGGCTGCACACCGAAGAGTTCCTGCAAGTCTCTGATGTATCCGGCAGATTCACGACACTGTCTGACAACTTCTCCATCATCCGGCACAGTAGACCGAATCTCTTCAAAGGAGTATCCGGGAAATTACTGAATGAGGGCTGAAGATCTGCCACCTAACGCGGTCTAGCCTGACCCACATGCACGGGGGCTCTGCTCAAAAAGGGGGGACGGCGAAGTCCCAGTACTCCTCGCGGGGTACAAGAATATCTGTAAGAACTACCAGTTCCCGTCTCCGTATAACTACTGTAGATTACTGCGGTAGTAAAGTCTCCATTACAGACCACCCTAGTCTGATTCCCTGCCGCCCACTTTCTGGATTCAAGCTGGAAGTTTTCGATGGAGCCACTGGTCACCCACTTGAGGTCACGATGCCCTCGATTCTGATAGCAGACGATCACCAACTGCTTGCCGAAAGCCTGCGCTCCCTTTTGAGCCCAACATATCAGGTCGTCGGGGTTGCCACGAATGGACGCGAGTTAGTTGACCTGGCAGCTAAACACAAGCCAAACATGATCCTGAGTGACGTCTCCATGCCCATCATGAACGGCCTGGACGCGTTGACAGCGACTAAGAAAATGGGTCTGCACACCAAGTTCATCCTGATGTCCATGCATTTTGATCTCAGCATTGCGATTGAGGTGTTTCGTTCCGGGGGGTCGGCCTTTGTCATGAAAACTGCCAGCGGCGATGAGTTAAAGGAAGCTCTCCAGACAGTGTATCGAGGCGGGTACTATCTGAGTCCGCAGTTCCCTTGCGACCTGGTTACCCTTCTCGCCGAGGCCGCACGTCGTCCCAGTCCCGAGCGAGGGCCCAAACTTACGCAACGCCAGCGTGAAGTGCTGCAACTTGTGGCCGAAGGGAAATCCATGAAGGAAGTTGCAGCGCTATTGAAACTCTCCACGCGCACCGCAGAATCGCACAAGTACCAGATCATGAAGATGCTGGCAATCCGGACCAATGCCGAACTGGTGCAATATGCCATCAAAATCGGTTTGATCAGTATTCAGACTCTGAACACATCCGCATAGGAATTAACAGTCGTTGAGGGAGACAGAAGTGAACGCTGCAGCTGCTTCGCCCAACTCGGGTCACGGGTTGCTTCGAGCCTTTATCGAAGCCCTGCCCGACGCCTGCCTGGTAATCGATCGCTTCGGCAACGTCCTTGCGGTGAATTCGGCCTGGAATGAACTCGCCCGCCAGAGCGAACTTCCCTCGGGCTCCCTAGGCAACGCAGTCGGCGCTAACTATCTTTCCCTCTGCCGATCCACTTCGACCACCGAGGGGCTCGAAGAAGTTCGCCGGGGCATTGAATCCGTGCTACGCGGAGAGAGCGAACAGTACGAACGGGAATACCTGTGCCACACTTTGCACGGCATTCGCTGGTACCGCAAGGTCGTGCGACCATGGTGCCAATTCGGTGCACAGGCCATCATCCTCCATCGGGAAATCACGGCGGAGAAGTTAGACAAAACCCACCTACAAGACTTGGATGCAGAGTTTCGCGCGCTTGCCGATGCGGCGCCTGTCCTGATTTGGATGGCCGGGCCGGACAAGGGGTGTACGTTTTTCAATCGTCAGTGGCTGGATTTTACCGGCGTGCCCCAGGAGGAACAGGTTGGAGAAGGTTGGCTGAAACTGGTGCACCCGGAGGACCAGGAGGCGATTTTCAAGGCCTATGGGAGCGCTTTCGACGAGAAGCGCGAGTTCGAGTTTGAGTATCGCCTGCGCCACAGGGATGGAGCATACCGCTGGGTGCGAGATCGGGGATTGCCGAGGCACGATGCGCAAAACCAAGTCACCGGCTACATCGGTTCCGCGTGGGATCTGAGCGATCAAAAGCAAGCCATCGATGCGGCCTACAAGGCCACCCGGCAAACCCGCCTGGAACATATCGTGGCTGTCATCGCGAACTCTGCGACCACCCTGCGGGAAGCCCTGCAGAGTTCGCTCGATGTGATCTGCCAAATCTTGGAATTCCCAGGTGGCCACGCCCTGCTCATCTACGACGACGAACCCGAATTGGCTAAGCCTGCCCACATTGTGTATCTCAAGGACACAAAACGATTCGCAAAACTGATCGAAATCAGCGCTCAACTGACTTGGCCAACAGACTCGGGTGCGCCCGGGGAGGTGTTGCGAACCGGGAAACCCGTCATCCACGATCCGATCAGCGACTACAGCGACCCAAAGTTGTATCCGCGAGCTGCGGCAGCCATGGAAGCTGGATTGAGCGCAGCCATTCACTTCCCGGTCTTGGTGGGCAACAAAGTCGAAGCCATTCTGGAGTTCGCGAGTGACCGACCGGTGGCTTCCGATCAGGAACTGCTGGCCACGCTCACGGCAGCGTGCGAGAGGCTATCCCGATTTTTCGAGCGGCGCCGCGCACAGATCCTGTTCCTGAAACAGAAAGAGGAGTTGGAGGCCTCCGCGCAACAGCTCTTCGCCGTAGCGGGACGTGTGGTGGATTCGCAGGAGGAAGAAAAGCGCAGGATCGCGCGCGAACTCCACGATGACTTTTCTCAGCGGCTAGCCATCGTGAACATGAAGATTACCAAGCTGGCCGGGCACGATCGCGCCCTGTCGGCCGGCGAGCTGAATGCCAATCTCGAAGAAGTCCGGGAATCGATCTCCTCCGTCGCGGAGGATCTGCACGGTTTGTCGCATCAGCTACACCCGGCCAGGCTGGAATTACTGGGATTGATCGGCGCACTGCGAGCGCAATGCTCTGATATCGAGCGCGCGCGGGGAATCAACATCGCGTTTGAAGCGAATGCCTCCAACGAGGACGCCTCTCCTCCTGCCGCCACCTGTCTCTACCGTGTGCTGCAGGAGACCCTGATGAACGTCGCCAAGCACTCACGAAGTGCGAAAGCCCACGTGACTCTCATGCGCCAGGGAGAACAACTGGAGATGCGGGTTCGCGACGAGGGCCAGGGGTTCGTAGCTGGCGCGGGAACCTTCAAGGGCATCGGCTTGACGAATATAGAAGAACGCGTACGGCTACTGAACGGCAGATTGATCGTCAACAGCACTCCTGGCAGGGGTACCGAGATTGTGGTGCAGCTACCGGTACAGGCGCGAGTTCAACAAGAGCAATCGCAAGACTAATGTGCCGCGGGCTCCCTGGGCAACAGGTACGCGCTTCTAATACCACTCTTTCATCGCCAAGCCCAAACACAAGCTGCTAGGAAACCCCCATCAGTGGAGCGCTTCCAGCAGACTCTTAAGGAGCTCTTTGAGCGGTATCTTGGCAGCCAGTGCAGGAATCATCGGAAGGGCCAACCCCGCGAGCAATGTAATCGCGACGTTCCTCTTGAAAGGAAATACGCTCATATCTTCCACATTCTTGAAACTGGTGGACATGTCCGCAAGTGAGCTGACGTCTGAGGTGCCAAGAAGTTCCTTCATGTGCCCACGACCAGACTCGATCCACTTTTCACGGAATTGCAACGAATGGAGATGCCGGAGAGATCCATACTTTAGGCTTCCCTCCTTCTTTTCCTTGATGAGCTTGGGCGTGAACAACACCAGCGGAAGGAAGAAAATGAGGACGACCAGGATGGCAAGCAAGGCAGCTGGCAGTTTATAGGATCCCAAATTGGCAGCGTCTTCAAGTACCTGCCACCGCCAAGTCGCCCCGATCACAGCGGAAATTGCAAGCACCAGCGGCACGAAGGCCTTTGGAACCTCGCCAAGGAATCCCAAGCCACCGGTAAGATCGCCATCGGTAGAGTCCAATTGAAGATCCGTACGTGACAGGTCCCAAAGAACAACAATCCAAATAATCCACTTCCAGAGGGCCAGTCCCAATAAACTCAGAAAAAGAGCGTGCCCTACAAACAGGGAATAATAGCCAGCTGGCGTGGGAGTATTTGTTCCCGGTTGCATGGCCCAGGATGCGAAATGGAGCCTGTCGGATTCGAGGAAATAACCGATCTGCACGAACACGGCAATCAGGATGACAATTTCGGGCAATCTGGCATCGCGTAACCTGCGCACTTTTTCCATGATTCCACGGAACCGGGATAAATCCCCCATGCGCACCAGATTGGCATCCAGGAAGTGCTGGGACATTTCACGAAAATGGGACTCCATGGTGATTTGACCCAGGACGAGAAGAGGAATGGCCACGAACACCCGCGCATAAACACGATAATCCGTCAGCAGCGCGTAGAGATCGCCATTTGCGCCGCTGTGTATAGCAGTCAGAAAAACAAGGGGTAGCCAAGCAATCCCAATCGCGAACGGCAATCTTCTTCCGAGGCCCCACCGATTCGATTGAATCAATCGAGCCTTTTGCTGGACCCAATACAGGGTTCCACCGCGTATTAGCGAAATGGGAAGATCCGCCTGAGTTTCAGTCACGATGGCCGCCTGTCGGAGTTCTCATCGATGTAGCGCTATCCAGAGACCGTCTCTTTCCTTCACTCTTTGACCTGGTCATTTCTCTTGTGCGGGTAGGCAACAGAGGCGAACCTACGACCAGCGTGAGTTTCGCTCAACGCAGGAACCAGGTCGGTGCCAAGTGAGTCTTTCAAGACATACCCAAGCCCTCCCGCTGTCGCGCAAATCTCCTGCACCTCAGGATCCTCATGACTGGTAAGAAACACGACCTTTGCCGAACTACCCTGCCTCTTCAGTTCTATGGCTACCTCGATTCCGCTCATGCCTGGCATCGACACATCCAAAACAACAACGTCTGGTTGCAGCTCCAATGTCTTCTTCAGCGCTGATCGTCCATTCGTGACCGCGCCTACGACATCGCACGACTCCCGTAACAATGCGGTGACTGCACTCAGCATGAGGGCGACATCATCCGCCACCAAGACCCGCATCCGCATCCTCAGACCTTTCCCTAACGCAGTTTGCGGGCCTCTAAAAGCAGCCCCGGACCCGGAGGCCCGGGGCTGTGCTTCACAGGGTGGTTATGCCGCTGAATTCTTCCCCGCCCGAGAAATATTCAGTTTGACTGCTCCCTGTAAAACCCTAGCATCGCGGAGCACTTGAATTGGTGGGGCCATTCATTTACCTCGGCGACCACAAACTCAGTCCACGCAGTCCTGCCACGATAATCTGCAAGCCAAGCGCGACCTGAATAATTCCCAACACCGTTCCGAGAAGCTGCAGCGGCATGCCCGCATATTTAAGAACTGGCCTTGCATAGAGCATGGCCAGAAGATTGAGCAGCATCAACAAGAGCAACGCCCCGAATATTTCGGCTCGGGTGACGAAATCCGGGGTCAGGGTCATGAACACGATCACGGCAGCGACACCATAGGGTGTGACAATTGTCGGAAACGCCAGTGGCGAAACGGCCAGCCTCATGGATGGTTCGTACTCGCGATGCGCCGGCGCACCGGAATCAAACTGATGTAGTACGGTTTGCAATGCGACCAAGAAGAGAATGATTCCTGCGGCAATGGCCAGCACGGGAACGGAAATGTGGTACTTCCTCATCGACCTTTCGCCAATGAAAGCCGCAAAAACGAGCGCCGCGCAGGAAAACAGAAAAGCCCTTATAGCCAGGCGCTTCGCAAAGGCGTCATCGTCTTTG
>Ga0181532_10005885_pt1 | contig 10309 bp, 8 predicted proteins | sample PEATcosm2014_Bin_33_FD_119768 | JGI IMG/M metagenome (GOLD analysis project Ga0181532, IMG submission 119768) | Peatland microbial communities from MTU Mesocosm Facility, Houghton, MI, USA - PEATcosm2014_Bin11_30_metaG | ecosystem: Environmental > Terrestrial > Soil > Wetlands > Peat | place... | reverse complement strand
GGTAAAAAAGAAAGACAGCTACCTGCAGGCCCAATTCTACCGCATCAAAGCCCGGCGTGGCCCCAAGAAGGCGATCATGGCCGTCGCCGCCTCCATCCTTACCGCCATCTACCACATGCTCAACGACGGGACGATGTACAAGGACCCGGCCGCAATCACTTCGATCGCCGTTCCACCGACCAGCAAAAAAGGCGCCTGGTCAAACGTTTGGCCGACCTTGGCTACGCTGTGGAGATTAAGCCGCTCGCTGCCTGAGCCGTGTCTGTGGCGCCGCCAGCAAAGGGAGTTTGTGGCATGGCCTGAGCAAGTGAGTTTCCTCTTAGGCCCGCATTCCCCGGATGAACCACTGAACTGCACTGCCCTCACGCCGATTCAGATATAGGTGTCAGCACATTATGTCATCGGATCGAGGGCGATCATGGCGCACCCAACGGGTGAATCGGAATCGGACACTCTTCGGCTCGATTTCGACCGGCGTCTCAAGCTGGAGTTCCACGGTTCCAACCTCACTTCGGATGCTGGTCTGCTGCCGTTCCGGGAACTGGATGATGTCCTCGGCCTGACCAAGATGGCCGGTGCGGTACTGTCAGACAGCCGTCGCGGCAAGAACACGCAGCACGTCCTGTCCGGCTTGCTGCGTCAGTCCGTATTTGGGCGGCTCGCTGGCTACGACGACGTGAACGATGCCCACCGTCTGGCGCGTGATCCAGCCATGCGCTGGATTGTTGGTGGTAGAGCGGTTCACGACTGCGCCGCCTCAGCCAGCCAGATGGGACGATTCGAGACGGAGTGGCTCGCAAGTGATGAGAACCTCGCAGCGCTCGCCCATCTTTCTGGGCAGTGGATCGACCGCGTTCATAGCCGCCAACCGCCGAGGGCAATTGTTCTCGACATGGATTCGAGTGTCAGCCCGACCTACGGCGACCAGGAGGGCACAGCCTACAACGGCCACTTCGCCTGCACCTGCTATCATCCGCTGTTCGTGTTCAACCAATTCGGCGATCTGGAACGCTGTGCGCTTCGCCCCGGAAACGTCCATTCGGCGCATGGTTGGCTGAACGTGCTGGAACCGGTCGTGGCCCGCTACCGAGGCAAGTTTAATCGCCGCTATTTCCGCGCCGATGCCGCTTTCGCGAACCCGGAGGTGTACGAGTTCCTGGAGGCAGAGCATTTCAAGTACGCAATCCGGCTGCCTGCCAATCAGATTCTCCAAGAGAGGATCGCGTATCTGCTCGCGCGCCCCGTTGGTCGTCCTCCCAACGAGGTCCGACGATATTACGCCGGCTTCAGTTATCAGGCACAAAGCTGGACCAAACCGCGCCGAGTGATCGCTAAAGTCGAGTGGCACGCGGGTGAGCTTTATCCGCGCGTCGGTTTCACCGTTACCAATATGACGAGACCGGCGGAGCGGGTTGTCGCCTTCTACAATCAGCGCGGCACGGCGGAGCAGTGGATCAAGGAAGGCAAGAATGCCGTCAAGTGGACGCGGCTGTCATGCTGCTCGTTCATCGCCAACGCTGTACGGCTGCAGCTTCATGCGCTGGCCTACAATCTTACAAACTTGATGCGGACGCTGGCTCTCCCGGAGGCAGTCAAACAATGGTCGCTGACGAGCCTGCGTGAGAAGCTGATCAAAATCGGCGCGAAGGTCGTACGCCACGGCCGCTACGTCATCTTCCAGATGGCCGAGGTCGCGGTGTCGAGAGAATTGTTCCAGGAGATTTTGCGGCGGATCGAAGGGCTACGGCCACGACCGGCTCCCGCGTAGGAACTGGGACGGCAGGATGCGTCATTACGATGGGAGGAGTGTGTCTGGATGACGAGCAAAAGGGCCGAATCGGCGGATCAAACGTCGTTTTGCACGATGGAAACGCCGGAACGCTGCACAGCCTGCCAGTGGCTTCCGGGAGCCCCCGCCGGCTGCTATGGTCTACGCCGTTCCGGAGTTCATCTGGGGAATATCAGTTACGTTGGGGCGGGGATGGTTACCGTACACCATGCGTGCGTGACCTGAGGAGAGACCGTATGAAGACCACCACACTGGCATTCTCCGCAGCTTCGTTTCTTGTCCTTGCCTGTGTTCCCGCGGCAGCCCAGCAGACCATTGGCGTGCCGGGTTCCCCCAGTGCGGCAACTACGATTGACGGAAAGTATCTCCCGCCGCCGCCGCCGCCGTTCGGCGGTGTGATCAACCTTGGCGCCGAACAATCCAAGCCGTATTGGCCACCCACGGTGGTGCCACCAAAGCGCGCTCCCAACGTGCTGCTGATCATGACCGATGATCAGGGGTACGGCGTGTCGGGTACCTTCGGCGGCGTAATTCCGACGCCCACGTTGGACCGGATAGCGAAATTGGGTTTGCGCTATACCGAGTTCCACTCGACCGCGCTCTGCTCACCGTCGCGGGCGGCGCTGATCACTGGTCGCAATCATCATTCGGTAGGCTTTGGACAGATTAGCGAATTGTCCACAGGATATCCGGGATACGATTCGGTCATCGGTCCGGACAATGCCACCATAGGCACGATCCTGAAGATGAACGGCTATGCGACTTCATGGTTCGGCAAGGAGCACAATACGCCAGCGTTTCAATACAGTATGGCAGGCCCGTTTGACCAATGGCCAGTCGGGATGGGGTTTGAGTACTTCTACGGATTCATGGGCGGCGAGACCGACCAGTGGACGCCGTTTCTCTTTCGCAATCAGACCCAGGTATTTCCGTGGATTGGAAAGCCCGACTACAACCTGACCACCGACCTGGCTGACGATGCCATTGAGTACATGAAAAAACTCAACGCGTCAGCGCCAGACAAGCCATTCTTCGTCTATTACGTGCCCGGTGGCACCCACTCACCGCATCAGCCCACCCAAGAGTGGATCGACAAATTCAAAGGCAAGTTCGACATGGGCTGGAACGCCATGCGCGAACAGATATTTGCCAATCAGAAGCGGTTGGGGGTCATCCCCGCGGATACGCAGCTCACTCCGTGGCCGGATGATCTACCGAAGTGGGATACGCTCCCCGCCGACAACAAGAAGCTTTTTGCCCGCGAGGCGGAGGTATTCGCCGCGTACGCCGCCTACACCGACAACGAGATTGGCCGCGTCATTCAGGCGGTCGAAGATATGGGCAAGCTCGACAACACACTGATCATTTATATATGCGGCGACAACGGCACCAGCGCCGAAGGCACCCTGCTCGGTACGCCGAACCAGATGACCGCATACAACGGCATCCTCGACGTGCCTGTTGCCGAGCAGATGAAAGCATACGACGCTTGGGGCTCCGCCGCGACCTACCCGCACATGTCGGTAGCGTGGTCGTGGGCGTTCGATACGCCGTTCAAATGGACCAAGCAGATCGCGTCGCACTTTGGCGGGACCCGCCAAGGCATGGCCATCGCGTGGCCCGGACACATCACTGACGCCGGCGGCATCCGCACGCAGTTTCACCACTTGATCGACATCGTGCCGACGATCCTCGAAGTAGCGGGCATTCAGGCGCCGTTGATGGTGAACGGTATTGCTCAGAAGCCGATCGAAGGCGTCAGCATGGCTTACACATTCGACAAGGCGAATGCCAACGCACCATCTGCCCGCGCGACGCAGTATTTTGAGATGTTTGGCAATCGCGCAATCTACCATGACGGTTGGATCGCTGCTACCACGCCGCCGGCCCCACCTTGGCTACTGGGGTCAGCCAAACTGCCCGATGTGGTGAACGGCTACAAATGGGAACTCTACAACATCGCCGAGGATTACTCGGAGAATAATGACCTCGCGGCCAAAAACCCCGACAAGCTGCGCGGGCTCCAGGAACTCTTCCTTGTAGAGGCGACGAAGTACAACGTGTTCCCGTTAGATAATTCGGTCCTCCCGCGCATCATCACTCCGCGCCCAAGCGCGACGGCCGGGCGGAGCGTCTTCACTTATTCGGGCGAGATGTCAGGTTTCCCTGACAGCGACGCACCGAGCATCCTGAATAAATCCTACACCATCACCGCCGAGGTAGAAATCCCACAGGGCGGGGCAGAGGGCATGCTGGCAACGTTAGGCGGCCGTTTCGGCGGCTACGGGCTTTATTTGCTCAAAGGCAAGCCAATCTTCACCTACAATTTCGTCGACCTAGAGAGGTTCCGCTGGGAGGGTCCGCAGGCGCTCGCTCCAGGCAAGCATACAATTGTGTTTGATTTCACATACGAGGGTCCCGGCTTCGGCAAGGGCGGTACCGGTATCTTGAAAGTGGACGACCAGGAAGTTGCCAACAAAAGGATTCCACACACGATTCCGTTCCTCATGACTATCGATGAGACCTTCGACGTCGGCGTGGACACCCGTACGCCGGTGGACGACAAGGACTATCAAGGGTCATTCCGCTTCAATGGAAAGATCAACAAACTGACCTACAAACTCGGGCCGGTGCAGTTGACGAGTGACGATCATAACGTCATTCAACACGCGCTCGCTAAGGCCAGAGACTAGGCGAGCAGTCGATGCTGAACTCGCTGGCTTCGTTGAGAAAAGTGATGTCCAATTTAGGGGGTTGGCGATAAGGCTCCTGAAGACACAAATCAAAAAATTTACCCTAAGACGCTTGGTACCCTCGCATTTAGCGCAGAACACCACACAGAATGGGCATTAGGGAGAGATGATGAGGCAAGAGCGCGCATTGCAAATATTTGGCTGCGCCTTTGTCGCGGCATTGGCGTTAGCGGTCGCCCCGGTACTGGCTCAAGACAAGAAGCCCAATGTCGTGTTCATCCTCGTGGACAACGTCGGCTGGGCAAATTTTGGCGTATACGGCGGAACGATACCCACTCCGCGTATCGACAAGTTGGCCAATGAGGGCATCCGCTTCAACAACTACAACGTCGAGGCCCAGTGCACGCCCACCCGCTCGGCCATCCATACTGGGCGGCATCCGGTTCGCTCGGGCACCTTCACGGTCCCTTGGCCTGGGCAGGGGTTAGCCGGTCTAACTCCGTGGGAATACACCATCGCCAAGCTCTTCTCAGACGCGGGCTATGCCACTGCGTTGTACGGCAAGTGGCACCTGGGCGACACCCAGGGCCGGTTGCCGAACGACCAAGGCTACGACGAATGGTGGGGCATCATGAACAGTTGGGATGAGGCGGGTTATACCGCATGGCCCCTGTTCAAGGAGAGTGGCGTGCCGGTGCCGATGATCTGGGAGGGAAAGAAAGGCGAGTCGTCTGGACCAGTCATGCCGCTTGATTTGGCGGTGCGGCCGATCGTGGACGAGAAGTATATCATTCCGAAAACGGTCGATTACATCAAACGGAATGCCTCCGCGAAGAAGCCTTTCTTCGTCTATGTGGGCTACTCCGAAGTGCACCCGCCGATCATCGGCAACCCAAATTTCGTCGGCAAGTCCGTCCAGCGCGGTGGGCTGTTCGCCGACGTCATCGGCGAGATGGACTACCGCGTCGGTCAGATCCTGGACGCCATCAAGGACGCGGGAGTCGACGACAACACCATCGTCGTCCTCAGCAGCGACAACGCAGGCGGCGGAACCGTCACGCAAATCGGGCCCGGCTCGAACGGACCCTGGCGTGGTGATTTCTTCAACACGCCGTTCGAGGGGAGCATGCGTGTGCCCGCCATGATCCGCTGGCCGGGCAAGGTCCCTGCGGGTGTCGTGACAAACGAGATGTTCGCCGCCGTCGACTGGCTGCCTACGCTGGCCGGAGTGGTGGGTGCGTCGAAATTCGTGCCCAGGGATAGACCCATCGATGGCGTCGATGCCTCAGCCTTCATGCTGGGCAAGAGCGATACAACCGGCCGCGACAGCTACATGTTTTTCGGCCCAGACGGCGAGCTGATGTCGATCAAGTGGAAGATCTATAAGACGATCTTCCGCTACACGGAAAACACATTGTCTCCCGCCATCCAGAGTGGGTTCATCAAGCCGCAGATTCCCATGTTCTACGACCTGAGCAGCGATCCGCACGAGGACAGCAACTTATTCTACACGGATCTGACAAACGGTTGGATGCTGGCACCGGATCTCAAGCTCATCGAAGAATATGAGATCAGTGTAAAGAAATACCCCAACATCAAGGTCGGCGAAGACTTCAAGGGCTACCAGAAATGAATTACGATCCCCGCGCCGAACATCACCAAATTCTGAGATGCGGGGGCTAAAATTGCCGATAAATTGCTCACGCCATCGGCGAGCAGGTTATCGGGATTATCCGGGCTTAGCGGAATCCGGTTCGCGGCGAACGATGGCGGGGCCTGGTGCGGCTGGGCTGATGGATACTTTACTCGGCATTTTGCGTCGACTGGGCGGAGAAGTCATAGAGATTCTGGGCAACCCGACACCGGAAATGATCGTATGGGTCGCATCACGTCATTTTCTTCGGAAGGTAAACTGTCGTTCGGATCCGGCGAAGAATTTAATATTCGTGCAGTGCGCGAAGACCGCGCCATACCGGAGGACTTACGCGAGCAGTATCTCAAATACAGAATAAAATATTCGAGTCCTTGGCGTGATCCGGAAAAATGGGAACGCGCTCACATTTGTCCCATCCCGTCGGCGCTTGCCGCACGTAGGCAGTAAAGTCGCGTTTTCTTCTCCAGAAGTGCTGCGCGAGATCGCTGGTCACAACATCGACGGTGCTCCGATCGGTCACCTCGCTTACATCTACTATGGCAATTCTGCAGGCCGGGATGCACGCGACTGGATGCAAATCGTCCAGCCCGAGGTTCAGGTGCGATTTCCTACTAGGTCACTCGTGTCGCGACGCACATTCGTTTTCGCACGTGCGGGTTTCGGCAAATCCAACCTCAACAAACTTCTTTTCTCACAACTTTACGAAGACACGAGCCGTTGGGGGATTGCTAGATCGAGCCATCGCGACACACGAAATTTGCGACGACATCAGCCCTGAAGACCTCCTTCGTGCGCTTGTGGGAACGAGCTACATGCACGATCAGCCTTGCTGGCAGACAGCCGTGCGAGCGCGGCGGGCGCCATCGGTGCCGGGAAAAATCAGGAAGCGATCATGGAATGCCCAACCGGCCGATCCAGTCCGGATGCGGAATTCGAGGTGGAGGCCGCGGAAATTCGATTTAAGCCCGGCGAGCATCGCCCGTTGCTTGGCCGCGAAGTTGGCGCAGCACGCGATGCTCGTCGTCCCATAACATCGCGCGGTGTAATCCCGGTCCGTCATTCATCGGCAGCAAGGTTTCGGTTTCTGCTACGCTGAGCGAGCTGAAGGCCGGGATCGCGTCGTCATAATTCATCGTGCAGGAGGCGCGCAGCGGGCGCGCAGTCGCCTTCGGGTGCCATGCGACCGTCAGCCTGAGATCGCCGGACTCTCGCAGTCCCCCGAATTTGGCGACGAGAACCGTGACCGGGAGCTGCACGACGATATTGCCGAGCCGGTCGGAAAGGCTTGCAAGGCCAACGGGAACAAACCCGCGCACCGCTTCCGATAGCTCTTTCGTCGAACAAGGACCGCAGGGCCGATTTTTCGGCGTCGGCCCATTCAAAGACATGCGAGCCGTTCCAGAAATTATTCTTCAGCACGCGATTCCACGGGACGGCGCGACAATGGCGCCGGCGCTGGTGAGGTCGACGGCGCCGGCGTCAGGTACCCGCCATGCGCAAACGGCCGCACCATTAACCGGTGGCGGAACATTACAAAACGCGCTACAAAACGCCGACCGGCCGCCGAAAAATCGCCAGTGATTTCAGTGCGTAACGGCGGGAGGGGCGGTTTCCCATCGCCCGCTCCAATAATCTCAATGGCTTAGACTCGCAATAAAGGTGGGGTGCGATTGCGCCTAGCTAGCACATAGCTAGCGCCATCGGCAGCTGGTCGCCCACGACTGTGCGCGGCGTTCGCACGTCGACAAAGAAGATCGCGTATCTAACGTCAACTTGCGCCGACCCCGGCAAAACATAAGTCATGGTCATCTGGAACACCGCGAGCCGCCGCGCCTCGTCGCGGGTCAGTCGGTTGGTTGCCGAACGGGCCGCATTATTTGAGCGTTGCAATGTATGCCGCAATATCCCCGGCCTCTGTGCGAGACAGTTCCATGTCCGGCATCTTCGGATGCGGAGCGAGCAGGAACAGCGCGACCTTGGCGGCATCGAAACCCGGTATCTTTGCAATAGTCGCGAATGGCGCCGCCTGATCAGTCGGGGCGCTGTGCTGCTTAGCTGAAACAACATGGCAAGCCGCACACCATCGGTGAGCAAGCCTTTTGCCATTGTCAGCGTCGGCAGCAAATGCAGGCGTGGTCGTAAGGGCCGCAGCGAATATCAAACCGCGACAGATATAAAGTGGCATGCTCGGTCCAACCAATTGGGTGATCTCCAAATAATCTCGCGGCAAGATGCTCACACAAGGACCATCCACGTCAAATACGTCGGATTGACGTCACCTGGCAGCGAACGACCTTAGCGCGAATCTCTCACACTACTGAGTGCATCGGGGCTGCGAATCAACGAAAACCGTTGTGCCGCAATAATTCATCGTCGATTCGCGGAACGCCCCGATGCCGACAGAGTGTAGCCTGGATTTCTTTGGATTTGAACCCGTTGAAGGCCGCGCGGTGGTTGCGGCGTTCGACGCGGGCACGATCACGTCGGATGCCGGAGCGCTGCTGTTGGGCGCGACGGATCGTGCGATCAGGATGATGGATCGATTGGCCTCGTGCTTTCACGACGTGCGGTGCCCGGAGCTGATCGAGCACCAGGTGGTGACGCTGGTCGGCCAGCGGGTGTTCGGGATTGCGCTTGGCTATGAGGATCTCAACGACCACGACGAGCTGCGCCATGATCCGATGCTGGCGGTGCTCTCGGGCAAGCTCGCTGCGCGCCGCGAGGATTGCGCGCCGGTGGCCGGCAAGTCGACGCTCAACCGGCTGGAGCTGAGCCGCCTGGAGCCGACGCGCTATCACAAGATCAGTCACAATCCGGTGGCCATCAAGCGGCTCTTCGTCGACTTGTTCGTGGAGGCGCACGAGCGAGCGCCGAACGAGATCATCCTTGATCTCGATGCGACCGACGACCCGGTGCACGGCGAGCAGCAGGGGCGGTTCTTCCACGGCTATTACGACTGCTACTGCTACCTGCCGCTCTACGTGTTCTGCGGGCGCCATCTGTTGGCCGCCAAGCTGCGGCGCGCGAACATCGACGCTGCGGCCGGCTCGGTGGAGGAGGTGGCGCGCATCGTCGCCCAGATTCGCCGTCGTTGGCCGCTTGTGCGCATTCTGCTGCGCGCCGACTCAGGCTTCGCGCGCGAGGAGCTGATGGCCTGGTGCGAGGCCAACGGCGTGCACTTTCTGTTCGGGCTGGCGAAGACCGATCGTCTCATCGCAGAAATCAAGGCCGAGCCTGAGGGGGCTGCGGCGCAGAGCCGGCATACCGGCAAGCCGGCGCGGCGCTTCAAGGACTTCAGGTGGACGACGCGGAGCAGCTGGAGTCGCCAGCGCCGGGTCGTGGCGAAGGCGGAATGGACAAAAGACGAAGCCAATCCTCGCTTCGTCGTCACCTCGCTCACGCGTGCCGAGTGCAAGGCCCGCTATCTTTACGAAAAGGTCTACTGCGCCCGCGGCGACATGGAGAACCGGATCAAGGAGTGTCAGCTCGATCTTTATGCCGATCGCACCTCGACCGCCACCATGCGGGCAAACCCAGCTGCGCCTGTGGTTTGCCTCGATGGCCTATGTGCTGCTGTGCGCCTTGCGCCGCATCGCCCTGCATCACACGCCGTTCGCCAAAGCAACCTGCGGCACCATTCGTCTCAAGCTGCTCAAGATCGGCGCCCTCGTGCGCGTGAGTGTCCGCCGCATCAAGGTCGCGATGGCGTCAGCGTGTCCGGCAGCCCATGCCTGGGGCTGCGCTGCCAGGCGTCTCGCCGCCGCCAACGCGCGCGCCTCGCCCGCCTGACACGCGCCGCCGCAACGCGTAACCACGCGGCATCACCCCCAGGCCCACCGAGACCGCTTCGCGACTTTCGAAGCCAGATATCGTTCAAAGCACTCTCGCGTCTCCAGACGCCACGGCGTACCACGTCTGCAAAAAAGCAAACAAGCCTTCTCGCAAATCTGCCCAATCATGCAAAGATAGTGTGAGATATACGGGTTAGGTCCACGATGAAGCACGCTTTGTCCTCGACGATCCAAGGCGGCGGGAAGCGGCGCGCGGAGCGCATGGAGCGGGGCTCTGCGTTGTGCCGCCAAGAAAAAAGAACCCCAAGCAGAGAAACCGCTTGGGGTCCGGAGGTCTGTGCCTCAAATAGGCTTGCTCCGAGCAGCAGGGGTGTCGGGGGAT
>Ga0181532_10005882_pt1 | contig 10310 bp, 11 predicted proteins | sample PEATcosm2014_Bin_33_FD_119768 | JGI IMG/M metagenome (GOLD analysis project Ga0181532, IMG submission 119768) | Peatland microbial communities from MTU Mesocosm Facility, Houghton, MI, USA - PEATcosm2014_Bin11_30_metaG | ecosystem: Environmental > Terrestrial > Soil > Wetlands > Peat | place... | reverse complement strand
GATGCCTGAGGTGTACCAGGCACCGTTGGTGTCACCTGGCACGGAGTTGCGATTGGTGACCACACCCGCATCGAGCAGAGCGGCTTCGGCCTGACGGCCGGTGAGACCGAAGCTGGCGGCCACATCGATGAGAATGAGGTGGTTGTCAGTTCCACCGGTGATGAGATGTGCTCCTCTGCCCAGCAGTCCGTCAGCGAGGGCGCGAGCGTTGTCCACGATCTGGGTCGCGTAGGTGGTGAATGAGGGTTGGCGAGCCTCGGACAGAGCAACGGCCTTGGCCGCCATCACGTGGGGCAGTGGACCGCCGAGGACCATCGGGCAACCTTTGTCTACGTAGGGTGCGTATTCCTCGGTGCAGAGCACCAGCCCACCCCGAGGTCCGCGCAGTGATTTGTGGGTGGTGGAGGTCACGACATCGGCATGGAGCACCGGATCGAGGTCACCGACCAACACTTTCCCGGCCACCAGCCCAGCGAAGTGGGCCATGTCGACCATGAAGGTAGCCCCGACGTCGTGGGCGATCTCGGCCAGGGTCGCGAAATTGGGATTCCGGGGGTAGGCCGAGTACCCCGCCACGAGCACCAGCGGACGGAACTCCTTCACCTGAGCGGCGATGGCGCCGTAGTCGAGGAGTCCGGAGATGACATCGACCCCGTAACTGGCCTGGTCGAAGAGCTTCCCGGAGATGTTGGGCCGGAACCCATGGGTGAGATGCCCACCGGCGTCGAGAGCCATGCCCATCATGCGTTGCGAGTGCAGCTCGTTACGCAGCTGGTCCCAGCTCACGGGATCGAGGTCGTTCACGTGACCCACTCCAGCCTCGTCGAGGAATGGCTGCTCGACTCGGTGGGCAAGAATGGCCCAGTAGGCCACCAGGTTAGCGTCGATGCCTGAATGAGGTTGGACGTAAGCGTGCTCGGCGCCGAAGAGCGCCTTGGCATGGCCGGTAGCCAACGTCTCGATCCGGTCGACCATCTCGCATCCGGCATAGAAACGATGGCCGGGGATGCCCTCGGCGTACTTGTCGGAAAGCCAGTTACCCATGGCGAGCAGCACGGCCGGTGACGCGTAGTTCTCCGAGGCGATGAGCTTCAACTGGCGTCGTTGCGACTCCAGCTCACCAACGATGGCTTTGGCCACATCTGGTTCGGCGGCAGAGATCACCTCCAACGCCGATCGGTAGGCAATCGTTACGACTGGATCGGGCATCACGCGCTCCTTCGGACGACATCGAGTGTTCGCCCAGGCGCACGGCTCTCTCCGGCATGCTGCCGGTGGGTCGATCCCCGGTGGTGCTCCACCCAGACGCCAGTAACGACCCGCTGCAACGATAGCCCCAGCGATCTGCGAAGAGGCAGGTACTCGGTCAAAGGATGACTTGGAGGCGCCCGTGGAACGATGAGCTTCGCTTGCTGCATCTTCCGAATCTCAAAGGTGTCCGTAGCTGAGCCGCCATCGGGACCTCCCGACCGGGCGACGTCGGGTGCCATACGGAGGAACCCGGCGACGATCGGCCCAGGCCTGCCTCTGTCATTCCCTTTGAGCGACTTGGACCGGCGGCGCGAGATGGGTAGTTGATTGCGGATGTCGTGAGGTTGGCTGACTGCGTTGGCTCGCCCAATCCGACCGACCAACCGGGTACCTCGCAACGCCGGCTCCGAGTGATACCGACTAGGTACCTCGTGTGGGCCCAGAGCGCATATCCGCCGGCATTACCGGACAGTGTCAGCCGTCGTAACAGCTGTGGAGTGCGGACGACACCCCGTTGATCCGATGCGACTACGCTCGCGGAATGGCACCGGTGCTGCCGGCGACGCGCCGTCACCAGCACGTTTACGATGACAGCCAACGGTGGGAGCGATTCACTCCGCGGCCGGACGACATCTTCATCACGACTCCGCCGAAGTCGGGGACGACATGGATGCAGGGCATCGTGGCTTCGCTGTTGTGGCCCCACGGCGACGCGCCTGCTCCCGCCTTCGACCTGAGCCCCTGGCTCGACGCCCGGATAGTTCCGTTGGACGACATGATCGCGAGGGTCGACGCGATCCCACACCGACGGTTCATCAAGACGCACAGCCCAGCCGACTGCACGCCGATCTTCACTGAATGCCGCTACCTCGCCGTGTATCGAGACGGACGCGACGCCCTCGTCTCATTGGCAAACCACCGGCGCAAGATGCGGCCGGAAGTGATAGAGGCCCTCAACGCCATCGCAGCCCGGGACGGCGTCGCACCATGGCCACCGGTGTGGGATGGCGACATGGACCAACTGTTCGACGAATGGGTCGACTGGGGGACGCCCATGGAACACCTGGCCTCGTGGTGGCCGAATCGCCACGAGCCGTTCGTGCTGCTCGTCCACTACGCCGACCTCGTCCGCGACCTCGGCGGCGAGATGCGACGCATCGCCGACTTTCTCGACGTCGACAGCCCCACTGCGCTCTGGAGCGAGGTCGTAGAGCGGTGCAGGTTTGACGCGATGAAGTCACAACATGAAGCATCGGGGTTCCTGAACCAAGCCTTTCCCGAAGGCGCGACCGCATTCTTCAACCTGGGGACGAACGGGAGGTGGCGCGCCCAGCTCAGTGAGGCGCAACTTCGTCGACACGAGCAACTCACCGCCGAGCGCCTTCCCGAAGATGCCGCCCTGTGGCTCGAGCATGGCTCCCTCGCCCTGGGGCAGCGCCCCTAACTGCTGCGACCGCGCCGCTGACGACTCGGAAACTGCCGATCCCGAGCACCAGGAGTTCAGTCCTCAACCCCGGGGAACCGGTCGGTATCGCTTGTCCCCACACTGTCTCAATATCCCGGGCGGGCTCCGCCTTGTGAGTAGGAACGATCCTCGCTGCCGGGAAAGGGCGCTACCTTGCGGCAGTTCGGAGCTCCCCGAGGGCGCGTCATCCGACGCCGCGTTATCGGCTACCCCAACGGAATGTCCGAAGAAGAAGCCTTGGCGGTCGTCACGCAGCGCAACTGGGTAATCGCCACGATGAGGCCTGACCTCATGGAGGACGCGAGTGCGAGAGAAGTTATGTAGCGGTACGAAAGTCGATGAAATACGACACGCCGAAGAACCTGAGGAACGCGCGCCAAGGCCAGGGCAGGTACTTGCGCTCGGTGTCACGGACGATCATTGGATCAGTGAGTTCGTAGATCCTGCGCCGGGTTGTCAGCCGCACGGCGCCGTGGTTGAGGGCGTTCTGCACCCAGTCGGCGTCACGCCCGTGGGTGAGGGGTACGCCGGCCCACATGGGTGAGACTGCCCAGCTGGGGGAGCCACCGGGCAGGTCGTCGCGTGATCTTGTTGGTGACCGTACGGTTGAAGCGGGCCAGCCGACGCCCGCGATGTGACATCTCCGCATCGGGCCCCGGTTCGGGGACGGAGTGAGGCGGAGCCCGATGCTCGCTCATGGGACGGCGGGGCTCATAGAGGCCCTGGGGACTAGAAGGGCGCTTCTGGGGGCGGCTCATGCACGGCGGACTCCCAGACCTTGCCGGACAGGCGCACGGCCACCACTCGGGAGACGGCGATGCCCACGGCCATGGAGGTGGCCCAGGTGAGGGCGGCGCCCCAGGTAACTCTGCGGTCCGCCGGTCCGCTAGGAGGGGGCTCGTGCCGCACCAGGCGCCAGGCCACGGTGAGTAAGCGCTGGGTCACGATGGCAGCCACGGCCACCGAGGCGGCGTTGACCACCTTCCAGCCCAGGTTCTTCTGCTCCGGGCTGGCGTTGACGGGCTTATGAGGCCTCCAGGTGTGGTGGTAGCGAGCCTCCATATGTCTCCAATCATGGTCCCTGTACCACCGGGGTACAACTGGGCCCAGGGGTGACCCCTAACCGGGATTGGGCCACCATGCGAATCCACCCTTGGGGCAGTCCCAATCGTCGTTCCTCGACCCTGGAGGGTTAGATCGCCAAACGCTGTCTGGCAGGCGCCATCGCTCGACCTATGAGCTGATGCACACGTCGGTCTGTTGGATGGCTCGGGCAGCGATCGTCATGGCTCGTCGAGCAGTTAGGACGCTGGATCGTGGCGACGAAGCCTCGCCGAGGAACAGATTCAGCCTTGCGCTGGATCGCGGGTCAGACTGCATGTCTCATGAGCCGTCCGGACACCAAGTACGTCGCCGTCGGGGATGCTGACGTTGCCTACCAGGTCCTCGGAGAGGGACCCTCCGACCTTCTCTTCTTCAACGGGCTTGGCAGCCACGTCGAGATGGCGTGGGAGAACCCCGACATTGCCGACTTCCTCAAACAGCTGGCGTCGCTGCGCCGCTTGATCTTTCTCGATCGCCGAGGCACAGGGGCATCTGACGGTGTGCCGCGTAGCGCCATCCCAACCTGGGAGGAGTGGACGGAAGATATCGAGAGCGTGCTCAACGAGGTCGGGTCCGAGCAGTCATCCATTCTCGCGACTGTCGATGGCGGCCCGATCGCGGTCCTTTACGCCGCCACACATCCCGAACGGGTCGATTCGCTAGTGCTTTGCAATACCACTGCCCGCTATCTGGTCGCTGACGACTATCCGATCGGTTTCACACCTGAGGCGCTCGATTTCGTCGTCGAATTCATCCGAACCCACTGGGGTACGCCGGAGTTCCTCTCGGTTGCTGGTGCAGCCGGTGCGGAAGACGCCGCTCGTCGCGATGCCCTGGCTCCGCTCTTCCGGGCGTCGGTCACCCCGAGAACCGCGGCGGCACAGTACGACTACCTGCTTCGGAACCTCGATGTTCGACGGGTGCTCCCGCTCATCCGAGCGCCCACGCTTGTCCTGAGCGCCGACAATCCAAGCTTTTTGCCCATCGCCATGGGGCGTTACGTCTCAGAACACATTGAGGGATCCAAGTTCGTCGCGCTACCGGGCCAGGACATGTTGATCTTCGGCCAACGGAACGTCGTGTTCGACGAAGTGGCCGAATTCTTGACGGGTGCGAGACCGACACCCGATATCGACCGGGTGCTGGTCTCTGTTCTCTTCACCGACATCGTCGGATCAACCGAACATGCAGCCTCGCTGGGTGATCAACGGTGGCGATCCCTGTTGGATCGCCATGATCAAATCGTCCGCGAACAATTGCGGATCTTCCGAGGTCGGGAGCTCAACACGACTGGAGACGGCTTCGTCGCTTCATTCGACGGTCCGGCTCGAGCCATCCGTTGCGGCCAAGCGATCATCGATGCCACCCGAGCTCACGGTATCGAGCTACGCGTGGGTCTCCACACCGGTGAGTGCGAGGTGAGAGGCAACGATCTCGGCGGCCTCGCCGTGCACATCGCCGCTCGACTCGGTTCGCTGGCGGTGCCGGGCGAAGTGCTCGTCTCGAGCACCGTGAAGGATCTCGTGGTTGGCTCGGGCATTGAGTTTCAGGATCGCGGCGAACACGAGCTGAAAGGTGTCCCCGGGAGTTGGCGACTGTTCCGCGCCGACAACTGACTTGATCGCTCTCGCAAGTGACGAAAAATGGAGCCGGGGGGTGCGGGTCGATCCCGACCCTTTGGAAGTTGTTCAGCCCCGATCTGAGGTGCCCCCGTTCCGCCGGCGGCCCTGGGATGACCGTCTTAGCGGCTGCACCCCAGCTGATTTGGCGTGACGGAGCGGCGATGGATCGTTCGGTTGTGCGTTGCAAGGGCTGCCCATTAACGCGCCAGGGGCTACCGTCCATTCATGGCAACCCATGACGTCACCGTCGACCTCCCCACTCGATTCGTGCTCCGTTCGGACGTGACCTTCGTCGTATGGAGTGACGACCTCAAGCTCGGCGAGCTCCAGGTAAGCAAAGGCTCGATCGACTGGCTGCCTGGCAACGGCCGGACCCGCTACCGGATGCGCTGGGAGAAGTTCAACGAGCTCATGAAGAGAGAGGGGCGAGCGAGGCCGCGTTAGGGCATCCCTGTACCGCCGGCCTGGTGCTACACCGGTTCGATGGACCCGTGATCGATCTCTACGGACGTCGTTTCGCGCCCCCGTTGCGGCGGTGCGATATGGAGCAGGCAGGCGGAAGTGGTCGGCCACAACCCCTTCCAACCCGCGATTCGCCGTCTCCGATGGGTCCCAGTGGCTTGAGTCGCCCACATGAATCCAAGCTGGCCTTCGGCTGGTACGGCGCCCCGGCGCCAACGCCTGAGCGGGATGATCGTGTTGTGACGGTGTTGTTGGAGTGCTCCGAGACGCCGGGTCTAGGGTGGAGTTTGACGGGTATGTGAGGCGTCGCTGCGGTCGAGAGGGGGCCGGTATGTCGGAACCTCGGCGTGGAGTGGGCCGTTCTCGGCGCACTTTAGGGCCCGTTACCGCCGCTCTTGTCGTAAGCAGTGGGCTCGTTGTGCTCGGTGCAGTGGGTGCCGCTGGATCTTCGGACCCAAGCGTGGAGACCGCGTGCAGTGGAAGCCTGAGCGGCTCCGCCTTCACCCTCACCGCCGACTGCGACACGACGGTACCGCTCACGATTCCAGACGGGGTCACCCTCAATGGCGCGGGATTCACGATCACCGCCCACGACGTCACCCCTGCATCTTTCGACGGCTCAGTGTTGTCGAACGCTGGTACGTCGATGAACGTCGAGGACCTGACGATCATGGGCACCGGGTTCACAATGCCCCCGGGGGTTTGTTCGAGGACGACGTTGAACGGCATTTTCTTCAACGGTGCGGGCGGCTCGGTGACCAACGTAACTGTCACGGGGATAACGGAGAACAGCAATTGTCAAGTTGGACGGGCGATCGTGGCCACCGGAACTGCGGGTCAAACCCTCACGATCACTGGCACCACCGTCAGCGACTACAACAAGAACGGGATCCAGGCGTCGGGGATGACCATGAACGTCTCGGGTAGTACGATTGGACCACCCGCGTCCCTGGCCCCGAGGACCACCGGCCAGAACGGACTGGTGTACCTAGACGGTGCCACGGGCACGACGTCGGGCAGCGCCATCTACGGCAACGGCTACGGCGGTGTCGCGAGCGCAAACGTGGCTGCGCTCCTGTACGGGGCGACAAACGTCACCTTGACGGGCGACACGATCGCGGGCGACGCAACCGACATCGGCGTGGCCGTGGCCTCCAACAGCACCGGGGCGATCGTCGACCGAAATCAGATCGGCCGGACCGCCCCCGACCTGCCCGACACCTACGGCATCGGAGTGGAGTTGGACCCCGGGTCGACGGCGACGGTGAGCTGCAACACCTTCAGCGGCTGGAAGACCGACTTGTCAGGAGTGCCGCCGCAACCACCCTGCATCACGACCACTGAGTTGCCACCCGCCGAACTGAACACTCCCTATGAGGCCACCTTGGAGGCGGTCGGAGGCACACCGCCCTATACCTGGTCGATCGGGTCTGGTTCGCTGCCGCCTGGCCTGTCGCTCTCTTCGGACGGGACGATCACCGGCACTCCGACGGCGACGGGAACGTTCACTTTCTCGCTCGAGGTTGTCGACTCATTGGGTGCCTCGGCACAGCTGACGCAGACACTCGAAGTGACGGTCGAAACCAACGTACCGGGCTACTGGCTCGGTGCCGCCGACGGGGGTGTTTTTACATTCGGCTCCGCCACGTTCCATGGATCGGCGGTGGGTCTCCACCCTGTTGCTCCCGTCGTTGGGATGGCCGCAAGCCCGACGGGTGGTTACTGGCTCGTGGCGTCCGACGGTGGGGTGTTCTCCTTGGGCGCGCCATTCTTCGGGTCCCTGGCCGGTCAGGCGCTGGCCGCGCCCATCGTGGGCATGTCCCCTACGCCCGAAGGTGATGGGTACTACCTGGTGGGAGCCGACGGCAGTGTGTTCGCATTCGGGGCCGCCGTATTCCGCGGTTCGATGCAGGGCGTTCCCCTCAACGCACCGGTGGTCGGCATCGCCGTCACCGCGGACAACCAGGGCTACTACCTGGTGGCGGCCGACGGCGGCGTGTTCACCTTCGGCGACGCCCGCTTCCAAGGATCGATGGGGGCGCAGAGGATCAACCAGTCCGTTGTTGGCATGTCCGTCGACGCCTCCACCTCGGGCTATTGGCTCGTTGCCCGCGACGGCGGGGTGTTCGCCTTCGACTCCCCATTCTTCGGGTCCACTGGGGGACTACGCCTCAATGCGCCCGTCGTCGGCCTGTCATCGAACGAGAGCGACTCGGGTTACTACCTCGTTGCTTCCGACGGAGGCGTCTTCTCTTACGGATCCGCGCCGTTCCTGGGCTCGATGGGAGGGAAGCACCTCAATGCGGCTGTCGTCGGCTCGGCAGCCATCGGCTAGAAGAACGTCTGCTGTCCGACACACCGCGCCCGCGCATTAGAGGTGGCTGTGACTCTCCTGCGCCACCTATGGGACGGATGCAACCCGCAACCTAAACACAACATCTTGTGAGTCGCGCAGTGAAAGGGACAGCGGGACCCACGAGATCGAGGGCGTCTCGATCCCAAATATCCATTTTTTGAATGCGCCACCGACCTACGAGCTTCTTGGACCCAGCACTTCGGCGGCCAGCCATCACGAGTCCTCGTGGCGTGTTCGCTCCCGCAACCAGTTCGCAAACCACACTTCGTCGACGTCGTGCGCCGCCACTGCGAGTACCGCCCCCTCCGCCTCATCGACGTCCGGCGGATCGGGATCCCATACGACACCGTTGAGGTCGAGGAAAAGCAGCAGGCATGCCCAGCTCGCCCTCTTGTTGCCGTCGGGCAGCGGATGGTTCCATGCAATATGACACGCGAGCACGGCCGCCTTGTCGATCAGGTCTGGGTAGAAGTCCTGGCCGCCGAAGCTCGCTTGGGGAGCGTGGAGCGCGGAATCCGCAAGATTGATGCTTCGGGGAGTTTCGAGGACCTCGGCGTCAGTCCCGGCGACTTGTTCGGCCAACCAGAAGAATTCCGGCAGTGAAATGAATCGCGTCGTCACCGAGCGAGACGGTCGAGCAGCTCCTTGTCTCGCTTCAAAAGCCGATCGGCCCGTGAGGTGAAGTCCTTGTCGGCACGCACTCGAGCGATCTCCGCCGAGAGCGACTCGACGATGAGCGCATTCACACTGGTGCCCTTGACGCGAGCGACTGCCTCGGCCTCTTCGGCCAGCTCCTCGGGGAGCCGCACGGTGGTCTGTTTTGCCATGACATCATGATATCAGGATGCGCCTTGAAGAGAGCTCCCGGCCTGCGCGCTACGTGCGCGAACGAACCGAAAACAGGGGATAACAGCGCGTACTAGCGGAACCCTCAAATGCCCTCTGAGCTGGGATTTCCCTGGTATCCCCAGGTGATGGAAACCATCCAGGACGGATTCACACGGCTGAGGTCGTGGGTTCGAGTCCCGCAGCGCCCACCTTGTGATGTCGGGAGAGAGGAGCGCGGACGCCCAAACGGGGGCAAAAGGGCCGCGCAGGCGAGGGGCGGCGAGGCGGCGGCGGCGCCCGGGAAACGGAGGGGAGGGGGCGCGGGGCGGCGGGGGGGGTCGCCCCTAACGCACCATGGGGGCATTCATTACGAGTGCGTTAACCCTTTGCTTCCACCAGCTGCAAGGGGACATGCTCATGATGCCTACGGGCATTCATGAGGGATCGGCCGTCGTCAAGGCCGCTTCTAACTCCGATGCGAGTTTCCTCAGCCATCTGTTGCCAATGCCGGAGGCTTCGACGCTAAACGGCGCTCCGTTCGCCCTGCCGACCTCCATTGTGAGGACTGGAACCCCAAGCTTTGAGAGCGGATGTCTCTTTTTGCATCCGACGGAGGTGAAATTCTCGATCTCGCGAGCAAGGGTCATCTTTGAAGTCATGAATCTTGCCAGTCCCAAAGATGCAGCGAAGCCGGGAGACTCGATCCAAAGCAATCTTCGGTCAGTCAAGACCAGGCGTTCTGTAAAATCGCCGATCAGTGGGGCTACGCATCGGACGGTTTCACCTGGCTCAAGTCCGTCAATCTTCCACATATCGGTCGTCAAAATATCGCCGTTTGGACGAGACGCGAGAGCTTCGGTCTGCCCCAGTTCACCGGGAGTGGGTTACTTCTTCGCCCGGCGGATTCCCCTCAATGCGTCCGACGATTGTCGAGGTCGCATGAGTTCAGCCAATACGGCGAGCAGGTACTTGGCCTTTTGCGCGCAGAGTTGCTTTTCCTCCTCGGGCGTCAACTCCCGATCTGGTGTCATCACCCATCCGACGGCCCGGTCAAGCGCATCGCTGATCATGGCATCATCGTCGAAACTCGACCGAAACGTCGCGTCCACAAGGTCCCTGGCTAATGAGAAGGCTCTAGTGGACAGAGGACTGTCAAAATCGATTCTGAAGACCTGTGGTTCATCCGGCTGATCGGTCATCGACCCAGGGTACGCAACATTGG
>Ga0181532_10005879_pt1 | contig 10315 bp, 20 predicted proteins | sample PEATcosm2014_Bin_33_FD_119768 | JGI IMG/M metagenome (GOLD analysis project Ga0181532, IMG submission 119768) | Peatland microbial communities from MTU Mesocosm Facility, Houghton, MI, USA - PEATcosm2014_Bin11_30_metaG | ecosystem: Environmental > Terrestrial > Soil > Wetlands > Peat | place... | reverse complement strand
TCGCCGGATCGCACCATTTCCAGCGTATTGCCGATGGCGCGCGGCAGCCCTGCGATGATGCCGGCGACGATGATCATCGTGATGCCGTTGCCTATGCCGCGCTCGGTGATTTGTTCGCCCAGCCACATCACGAAAATGGTGCCCGTGGTGATCGAGATGGTCGCGATGAACAGGAACTGCGGCCCGGGATTCGGCACGAGATTGCCGCCCGAGTTCTGGATCGCGAGGGCGGCGCCGAACCCCTGGAAGCCCGCGAGCAACACCGTCCCGTAGCGCGTGTACTGCATCAACTTGCGCCGTCCGGACTCGCCCTCCTTGCGGATTTGCGACCAGGGCGGGTACACCATGGAGGCCATCTGGATGATGATGGAGGCGGTGATGTAGGGCATCACGTTGAGCGCGAAAATGCTGAACCGCTGCAATGCGCCGCCGGAGAACATGTTGAACATCCCGAGCAGCGTGCCCTGCTGGCCCGAGAAGAACGCAGCGAAGCGCGCGGCATCGATGCCCGGCACGGGAATGAACGTGCCCACCCGATACACCACGAGCGCACCCAATAGGAACCACAAACGCTTGCGCATCTCGGCGAAGCGCGTCATGTCTCCCAGTGCCGCAGCGGCGTTGGTGGTGGATGTGGCCACGGGAGCGCTCAGACCTCGAAGCGGCCGCCGGCCGATTCGACCGCGCCTTTGGCGCCCTTGGTCGCGGTGATCGCCTTGTCTTTGATGACATAGGCTCTGGTCACCGCGCCCGACAGGATGATCTTCACCCGCTTCGTGTGCTGCGGCACGAGATTCGCCGCGACCAGTCCGGCCAGGGTGACCTCGTCCGCCGCGACGCGCATCAGATCCTCGAGCGTAAGTTGCGCCCGCGACGCTTTCATGGCCGACCGGAAGCCGGTCTTCGGCAGCCGGCGCTGCAGCGGCATCTGGCCGCCCTCGAAGCCGACCTTGTGATAACCGCCTTTGCGCGCGCGCTGGCCCTTGACACCGCGGCCGCAGGTCTTTCCCTGTCCGGCCGATGCGCCACGCCCGACCCGCAAGTGCTGCCGCTTGGAGCCGGCGGCCGGTTTGATGGTATTCAATCGCATTTCTAAGCTCCCGGCCCGGAGGCGGGCTCGATCTTGAGCATGTGACTGGCCGTGTTCACAATGCCGCGATTCGACGGGGTATCCGCCACCACGACGCTTTGTCCGATCCTGCGCAATCCCAAGCCGCGAGCGGATGCACGGATGTTGGCCAGCTGGCCGGCCATGCTCTTGATCAAGGTGACTTTCATCGACTTGCCGTTCATGACGCTTCGCCCACGATTTCCGCGATGCTCTTGCCGCGCTTGGCCGCGATGTCGTCCGGCGTGCGCAATTTACCGAGCGCATCCATGGTGGCGCGCACCACGTTGATGGGATTGCGCGAGCCGTAGCTCTTGGCGAGCACGTTACGCACCCCCGCACATTCGAATACCGCGCGCATGCCGCCGCCGGCGATCACGCCCGTACCGTCCGCGGCGGGCTGCATGTAAACACGCGTCGTCCCATGCCGTCCTTTGACAGCGTAGAACAGGGTATCGTTCTTCAAAGAGACGGTGACCAGGCTCTTGCGCGCCTGCATCATCGCCTTGGAGATCGCGACCGGCACTTCGCGTGCCTTGCCGTAGCCGAACCCGACGCGCCCGGCGCCGTCGCCCACCACGGTGAGCGCGGTGAAGCCGAACTGCTTGCCGCCCTTGACCACCTTCGCCACCCGGTTCACGGCCACCAGCTTTTCGAGCAGGTCGTCGCCGGACATCGGTTTTTCTACTCTCGCCATAGCGTCCTTAAGACCTCTTCGGTTAGAACTCGAGACCGGCCTCGCGTGCGGCCTCGGCCAGCGCCTTGACCCGCCCGTGATACATGAAGCCGGAACGGTCGAAGGCGACCTTGGCTATGCCTGCGGCCTTGGCGCGCTCCGCAATGACGCGCCCCACGGCCTTGGCCGCCTCGATGTTGCCGGTCGTTTTCAATCCGCCGCGCACCTCTTTCTGCAAAGTCGACGCCGCGACCAGAACCTTGTCGCCCTCGGGGGCGAATATCTGCGCATAGATGTGCTGCGGCGTACGATGCACCGAGAGGCGCAGCGCAGCGAGCTCCTTGATCTTCACGCGGCTGCGCAGCGCGCGGCGCAGGCGGGTGTCTCGTTTGTCCAGTTTCATGGCCTTACTTCTTCTTCGCTTCTTTCAGCGAAATCTTCTCATCCGAATACTTCACGCCCTTGCCCTTGTACGGTTCCGGCGGCCGGAAGCCGCGAATCTCGGCCGCCGTCTGGCCGACGCGCTGCCGATCGATGCCCTTGACGACAATCTCCGTCTGGCTCGGCGTTTCGATGGTCACGCCGTCCGGGATCGCGTAATTGATCAGATGCGAGTACCCGAGCGTGAGCGTCAGGCTCTTCGCCTGCACGGCGGCGCGATAGCCCACGCCCACGAGCTCGAGCTTCTTCTCGTAGCCCTTGGTGACGCCCGTGACCATGTTCGCCAGGTGAGCGCGCGTCGCGCCGGCGACCGCGTCCAATCCCTCCTCGCTCGAGCTGGCCTCGACCGCAAGGTGCTTGTCCTTGAGCTCGACTTTGATGCCGCTCTTGAGCGCCAGCGTCAGCGAACCCTTCGAACCCTTCACGGTAACGGCGCCCGCACCGACGGTGGCGCTGACGCCCTGCGGCAGATCGACCGGCTTTTTTGCGACACGAGACATAATGATTTCCTAGGTAAACGCGGACGAGCTTTATTGCACGACGAACAGCACTTCGCCGCCCGTGCCCGCCGCACGCGCTTGTGCATCGGACATGATTCCCTGGGGCGTCGAGATGACCGCCACGCCCAGTCCGCCGAGGACCTTGGGCAGGTCGTCCTTGCCGCGATAGATGCGCAGGCCCGGACGGCTGATGCGCTCGATGCGGTCGATGACCGGGCGGCCGTCGTGATATTTCAATTCGATCGACAGGTTGCTCTTCGCACCGTTCGATTCCACAGCGTAGTTGCCGATATAGCCCTCCTCCTTCAGCACTTTGAGGATTGCGAGCTTCAGCTTCGATGCGCCCACCGCCACCGTGGGCTTGCCAGCGGACTGCGCGTTGCGAATGCGGGTCAGAAGATCGGCGATTGGATCAGTCATGCTCATGGTGCGCGCCTCACCAGCTCGCCTTGGACAGGCCCGGGATCTCGCCGCGATTGGCGGCCTCACGCAGCTTGGTGCGCGCCAGACCGAACTTGCGGTACACGCCGCGCGAGCGGCCTGTGATGGAGCAACGGTTGCGCTGCCGCATCGCGGACGCATCGCGCGGCTGCTGCTGCAGCTCGGTCTGCGCGGCAGCGCGCTCCTCCGCCCCGGTTTTCGGGTCGCGGATCAGCTCTTTGAGTTCAGCGCGCCGGGCGGCGAATTTCTTGGCTACCTTGAGGCGGCGCTTCTCGCGCATGAGCATGTTCGTCTTGGCCATGGGCTATTACCCTACTTGCGGAACGGAAAATTGAAGGCTTCTAACAACGCGCGCCCGCGCTTGTCATCGTGCGCGGACGTAGAGATGGTGATGTCCATCCCACGAATTTGATCGATCTGGTCGTACTGGATTTCCGGGAAAATGATCTGCTCCTTGACGCCCAGGCTGTAGTTGCCGCGGCCGTCGAAGGAGCGCGAGCTGATGCCGCGAAAATCCCTGATGCGCGGAATGGCGATGTTGACCAGGCGATCCAGGAACTCGTACATGCGCGCGCCGCGCAGCGTCACTTTGCAGCCGATCGCCTGGCCGTCGCGAACCTTGAAGGTGGCGACCGACTTCTTCGCCTTGGTCACCGCGGGCTTCTGGCCCGTAATCTTGGCGAGATCCGCGGTGGCCGCGTCCATGACCTTCTTGTCGGCCACCGCTTCGCCGACCCCCATGTTGACGGTGATCTTCAGGATGCGCGGGACCTGCATCGTGTTCTTCAGCCCCAAGCTCTGCTTGAGCTCGGGCACGATCTTCTCGCGGTAAATTTGCTGCAGTCTTGCCATGTCTTCCTACTCGCTACTTGGAATCGACCATCTCATTGTTCGACTTGAACACGCGCACCTTGCGCCCGTCCGAGAGCGATTTGAAACCCACGCGGTCGGCCTTCTGCGTCGCGGGATTGAAAATCGACACATTCGAGACGTGCAGCGGTGCTTCGCGCTCGATGATTCCGCCCTGCACACCCATCTGAGGATTCGGCCGCTGATGCTTCTTCGACATGTTGAGCCCCTCGACGCGCACGCGGTCGTCGGCCAGCACTTCGATGACCGCACCGCGGCGCCCCTTGTCGCGACCGGCGATGACAATCACCGTGTCGCCCTTGCGTATCTTGTTCATCTACCGATTCCTGCCGATCAAAGTACTTCAGGCGCGAGCGAAATGATTTTCATGAACTGCACGTTGCGGAGCTCGCGCGTCACGGGCCCGAATATGCGCGTGCCGATCGGCTCCAGCTTGTTGGTGAGCAGCACCGCCGCGTTGGTATCGAAGCGGATCAGCGATCCGTCCGCGCGGCGCACCCCGCTGCGCGTACGCACCACCACGGCGTCGTACACCTCGCCCTTCTTGACCTTGCCGCGCGGAATGGCGTCCTTCACGCTCACCTTGATGACGTCGCCCACGGCGGCGTAGCGACGCTTCGAGCCGCCGAGAACTTTGATGCACATCAATCGTTTGGCGCCGCTGTTGTCGGCCACATTGAGCATGGTTCGAAGCTGGATCATGGGGGTCTTCTCTTACTCCGGGCGCGCGCGTTCGACGACGCGAACCAGCATCCAGGATTTGCGGCGCGACATCGGCCGGCACGGCTTGATTGAGACAGTGTCGCCTTCCTGGCACTCGTTGTTCGCATCGTGCGCCAGCAGCTTGGTGGTGCGGCGGATGTACTTGCCGTAGGTTGGATGCTTGACCAGGCGCTCGACCGAAACGGCGATGGTCTTGTCCATCTTGTTGCTGACGACCTTGCCCGTGAGCAATCGCTGGCCGGTCGGCGGAGCGCCGGACGGCGCCGCATTCTGCTCCTGCACGGTGGATTCTGCTGACGTCGACATCAAACCTTACCTCCGCGCGAGCGCGCCTGAGCCAATACCGTCTTCACCCGCGCAATGTTCTTGCGGACCTTCGCAAACTGGTCCGGCTTGGCCGCCTGGCCGGTGGCGCGCGCCATGCGCAGATTGAACTGTTCGCGGCGCAGCTTGAGCAGGTCCTCGCCGAGCGCAGCCGGCGCCTTCTCGCGCAAATCCTTAGCCTTCATGTGGGCACCTTCATGTTCGAAACTTCATGTCCGGACTTGGCGCTTGACGAACGCCGTCGATACCGAGAGCTTCGCGGAGGCGAGCCGGAACGCCTCTCGTGCGATCTGCTCGCTCATGCCCTCTATCTCGAACAGCACTTTGCCGGGCAGCACTCTGGCGACCCAGTATTCGACGTTGCCCTTGCCGCTGCCCATCCGCACTTCGAGCGGCTTCTGCGTGATCGGGACATCCGGGAACACCCGGATCCAGATGCGGCCGCCGCGCTTGACGTGCCGCGAGATGGCGCGCCGCGCCGCCTCGATTTCGCGGGCGGTCATGCGGCAGCGATTGGTCGCCTTCAGTCCGTATTCGCCGAACGCGACCGAATTGCCGCGCTGCGCGCTGCCTGCGATCCTGCCCTTGAACTGTTTGCGGAACTTGCTCCGCTTCGGCTGCATCATGTGTGATTACCTCAACCAGCGGCGGGCGCCGCAGCCTCGGCGGATTTGGCGCCTGCGGCCGCCTCGGCATCGGCCTCGGGGTTTTCGGCTTCCGGCTGATCGAACACTTCGCCCTTGAATATCCAAACCTTGATGCCGATCACCCCGTACGTGGTCTGCGCTTCCGCAAGCCCGTAGTCGATGTCGGCGCGGAACGTGTGCAGCGGCACGCGCCCCTCGCGGTTGCTCTCCGTGCGGGCGATTTCCGATCCGTTCAGGCGGCCCGATATGCGCACTTTGATCCCCAAGGCGCCGGATCGCATGGTGTTGGTGACCGCGCGCTTCATGGCGCGGCGGAACATCACGCGCTTCTCGAGCTGCTGGGAGATCCCCTCGGCGACCAGCTTGGCGTCGAGTTCGGGCTTGCGTATCTCCGCGATGTTCAGGCGCACATCCTGCATGGTCATGCCCAATATCTTCGCCACCGCGGTGCGCAGCTTCTCGATGTCCTCGCCTTTCTTGCCGATCACGATTCCCGGCCGCGCCGTATGAATCGTGATGTTGGCGCGCCGCGCCGCGCGCTCGATGTGGATGCGGCTGACCGAGGCGTCGGCGAGCTTCTTGCTCAGATACTGCCGCACCAGGAAATCGGTATGGATGTTCGAGGCAAACGTTTTGGTGCCGGCATACCATTTCGACGTCCAGTCGCGCGTGATGCCGAGACGAATGCCTATCGGATTTACTTTCTGACCCATTAAGCCTCTCGCTTTCCGTCGGACACTTGAACCAGGATATGACTGTTGCGCTTTGCGATGCGTACGCCGCGCCCCTTGGCGCGCGCGTGGAAGCGCTTGAGCATCGGCGCCGGATCGACCTCGACCCGCGTCACCTTCAGATCATCGACATCGGCGTTGAAATTGTTGTACGCATTCGCAATGGCCGAATCGAGCACCTTGAGCACGATCTTGGCGCCCTTCTTGGGCATGAATTTCAGCGTGTTCACCGCGAGCGTCGCGGACTTGCCGCGAATGGTGTCCACCACCAGCCGGCATTTCTGCGGGGAGATGCGCGCGTACCGCAATACTGCTTTGGTCTGCATGCCCTACTCCGCCGCCGACACTTTTTTATCGCCCGAGTGCGCCTTGAAGGTGCGCGTCGGCGCGAATTCACCGAGCTTGTGGCCGACCATGTTTTCCGATACCAGCACGGGCACGTGCAGGCGCCCGTTGTGCACGGCGATGGTCAAACCGACCATGTCGGGAATGACCATGGAACGGCGCGACCAGGTCTTGATCGGACGACGATCGTTCTTCTGGCTTGCGGTTTGCACCTTCTTGGCCAAATGCAAGTCCACGAACGGGCCTTTCTTGAGCGAACGAGGCACTTCAGTATCTCCAGTCTCTTAGAGTCGTTTGTTCTTGCGGCGCTGCACGATCATGCCGTCCGTGCGCTTGTTGTGGCGCGTCTTCTTGCCCTTGGTCTGCAGGCCCCAAGGGCTCACGGGATGCGGGTTGCCCTGGCCGGACTTGCCCTCGCCGCCGCCGTGCGGATGGTCGACCGGATTCATCACGACGCCGCGCACCGTCGGACGCACGCCCAGCCAGCGAATGGCGCCCGCCTTGCCGAACACCCGTAGGTTGTGCTCGTCGTTGCCCACCTCGCCGATCGTGGCCCGGCAATCGACGTGAACCTTGCGCATTTCGCCCGACTTCAAGCGCACGCTGGCGTACAGCCCTTCGCGTGCTGCGAACTGCGCCGAGCCGCCGGCGCTGCGCGCCAGCTGTCCGCCCTTGCCGACCTTCAATTCGATGTTGTGCACGATGCTGCCGACCGGGATGTGCCGCAGCGGCAGCGCGTTGCCCGCCTTGATGGGGGCATCGGCGCCCGAGCGGATCTCATCGCCGGCCTTCACGCCCTTGGGCGCCAGGATGTAACGGCGCTCGCCGTCCTTGTAGAGCACCAACGCAAGATGCGACGTGCGGTTCGGATCGTATTCCAAACGCTCCACGAATCCGGGAATCCCATCCTTGTCGCGCTTGAAGTCGACGACGCGATACCGCTGCTTGTGGCCGCCGCCGATATGGCGCGTGGTCTGCCTGCCGGAATGATTGCGTGCGCCGGTGCGGTTTTTCTTCGTAGTCAACGATTCGAGCGGGCCGCCCTTGTGCAGGTGCGAGCGATCGATCTTGACCACGAAGCGCGTGCCGGGCGAGGTGGGCTTCATCTTGATGAGTGCCATGGCCGCCCCTTACTTCGCCGAACCGGTGAAGTCGATCGACTGCCCGGTCTCGAGGCGCACGTAGGCCTTCTTGTAGCCGTTGCGCTTGCCGGCCACGTTCTTGAAGCGGCGGGTCTTGCCCGGCTTGTTGAGCAAGTTGACGCCTTGCACTTTCACTTCGAACATCAATTCGACGGCCTGCTTGACCTCGCCCTTGGAGGCGTCGTCGCGCACGCGAAACACGTATTGATTCGCCTTCTCGGTGACGTTCGCCGCCTTCTCCGACACGTGCGGCTGGATCAGCACGGTCATCAACCGTTCCTTATTCATGCGCGCCTCCGAGACGCTGTTCGAGCAACTTCAAGGCGCCGACCGTGGCGAGCACTTTGTCGTGCTTGATCAGGCTCACCGGGTCCAGAGAGCCGACGGGCAGCACATCCACATGGGGAATATTGCGAGCCGCCAGGAACAGCTTCTCTTCGTAGGCCTCGACCAGGATCAATGCGCGGGTGAGGCCGAGTTCGGCGAGCCGGGCGGTCAGGAGCCTCGTTTTCGGCGCGGAAAGCTCGAGCGACTCGACGGCCACCAGGCGATTTTGCCGCACCAATTCCGACACCATCGACTGCATCGCGGCGCGATACATCTTGCGGTTGACCTTTTGCGTGAAGTCGCGCGGCCGGGCTGCGAACGCCCTGCCGCCGCCCACCCAGAGCGGGCTGCGAATGGATCCCACGCGGGCCTGTCCGGTGCCCTTTTGGCTCCACGGCTTCTTGCCGCCGCCACGCACCTCGGCGCGGGTCTTCTGCGCCTTGGTGCCGGCACGGCCCGCGGCCATGTAGGCGGTAACGACCTGATGAATGAGCGCTTCGTTGTAGGCGCGCCCAAAAGCGGCGTCCGACAATTGGATCTCGCTCGCAGCGGCTGCATTGGTCAATTGGAGCTTCATGGCGGTTACTTCTTGTCGGCTTTCGCCGCGCCCTTCTGCGCCGGCGCGGCCTTTGCGGCCGGTGCGCCCTTGGCGGGCGTGGGAGCCTTGTTCGGCATCAGACGCGTGCGGCGCCCCTGCGCCGCCGCCTTGACCGACGGCCGTACGATCACCCGACCGCCTTCGGCGCCCGGCACGGCGCCGCTGATCAGCAACAGATTCCGCGTCACGTCGACTTCGACGATGCGCAGATTTTCGATGGTGCGGTTGCGCACGCCCATATGGCCGGACATGCGCTTGCCCTTGAACACCCGGCCGGGGGTCTGGCGCTGTCCGATGGAGCCGGGAGCCCGGTGGGACACCGAGTTGCCGTGACTCTTCATGCCGCCCGCGAAGTTGTGGCGCTTCATCGTGCCGGCGAAGCCCTTGCCGACCGTGGTGCCGGTGACATCGACGACCTGGCCAGCGGAGAACATGTCGACCTTCAGCTCACCGCCGGCCGCAAGCGATTCGCCCTCGCTGCCGCGCAAGCGGAACTCTTGAGAGGCATGGCCGGCGGCGACATTCGCCTTGGCGAAATGGCCGGCGAGCGCCTTCGGGACGCGCGAAGGCTTGCGGCTGCCGATGGTGACCTGTACCGCCCGGTAGCCGTCGGTTTTTTCGCTCTTGACTTGCGAAATGCGATTGGGCAACGCCTCGACGACCGTCACGGGCACGGTCACACCGGCGTCGGTGAATACTCGGGTCATGCCGCACTTGCGGCCAACCAGACCGATGGTCATTTTCAATCCTCACACGGCGAGAGCTGCGATTGGCCCCCGCGTTGGTTGCAACAGGTCAGCGGTTTGGGTACACGAGACCCCAGCACCCTCGAAGAGCCCCTTGAAGGCCTTCATCTCGGATGACTGGCGTCGGCACCCACGCGCTCCGACCTCTAAAATGGACGGCGGAGTATACCTGAAGCCGCCCTGGGTTCAAGCTTTCAATTCAGCTTAATTTGGACGTCCACGCCCGCCGGGAGTTCGAGCTTCATCAGGGCATCCACGGTCTTATCCGTCGGATTCAGGATGTCCATCAGACGCTTATGCGTGCGGATCTCGAATTGATCGCGAGCGTCCTTGTCGCCGTGCGGCGATACCAACACCGTGAAACGCTCCATTTTGATGGGCAACGGAACCGGACCCTTGACGGTCGCCCCGGTGCGCTTCGCGGTATCGACGATTTCGCGAGCCGACTTGTCGATCAAGCGATGATCGAAAGCCTTCAAGCGGATACGTATATTCTGATTGGCCATAAATAAAACTTCCTAATGGACGGGGTCGCTTCGACCCCGTTAAATTCGGCGCGCAGCGCCTGACTAAGCGATGACCTTGGCGACGACTCCGGCGCCGACGGTTTTACCGCCCTCGCGGATCGCAAAGCGCAGCCCCTGCTCCATCGCAATCGGGGCAATGAGCTCCACCACAATCTTGATGTTGTCCCCG
>Ga0181532_10005878_pt1 | contig 10316 bp, 8 predicted proteins | sample PEATcosm2014_Bin_33_FD_119768 | JGI IMG/M metagenome (GOLD analysis project Ga0181532, IMG submission 119768) | Peatland microbial communities from MTU Mesocosm Facility, Houghton, MI, USA - PEATcosm2014_Bin11_30_metaG | ecosystem: Environmental > Terrestrial > Soil > Wetlands > Peat | place... | reverse complement strand
TCAGCTCAAAGGCAGCCTCATGCTCTCGCTCGAATCCTCGACCGCTCGGATGTCGAACCTGGCGCGCCAGGAAATGTACTACGACCATTTCTATGGGCTCGACGAACTCATCGAACGCATCGAAGCCGTCACCGTAGAGGATCTGCAGCAAACCGCCGAAGAATTTTTCCGCACCGAGCAGATCGCTGTAACTATCCTGGGCAACCTGACCGGGCTGAAGCTTACGCGCGACCAGCTTACCTGCTAAAAGGGCTATTGGCGGCGCCAGCATAGGCCGTGCTGCGCACGGCTTGGACGGACGAGGGCGGCCGTCCCTACGCAGACGTTTTTATCTTCGCGTGTTATTCTGGCTCGCTCTTTTCCAAACGGATTCCCTAATGTCGTTGCGTATTCTGGGCTTCATCCTGGCCGCGGTGCTCTTCGCCGGCTACCGCATAATCAGGCCGCGTGCCCCGGAATCTGATTCGTTTTTATCCCAGCGCTGGAATCTCGCTACGCTGTTTCTGGCCAGCGCGCTTACCCTGTTCACGGAACTTGCCCTCATCCGCTGGGTTGCCACTGAAGTGCGGGTGTTTGCTTATGTAAAAAACCTTGCGCTGTTGCTTTGCTTTCTTGGCTTCGGACTGGGTTGTGCGCTGGCTCGCCAACGTCCGCGCTGGCAGACTGCTGCCACTGCTCTGCTCGGATTGATCGTCATCGTTCGCCTGCCCTGGCGCGGCCCAGAGATCATGGAACGCCTTTCGCAATATCTCGGCGCGTCGCAGGACATCGAGATATGGGCTACCCGCGCGATCCATGACAGCACTGGCTTCATCCTGGCCGTAATTGTCGCCGCCATCCTGCTCTTCCTCATTACCTGCATTTTCATTCCCATGGGACAGATCGTAAGCCGCCAGATCGAGCTAGCCCGACACCCGCTCTATGGTTACTCCTGGAATCTGGCGGGGAGTCTGGCCGGTATTCTTGCATTTTTTGCCGTGTCGTGGCTGGCTCTGCCGCCGGAGGTATGGTTCACCATCGTTCTGGCGGGCATGGCGGTGCTGCAATCGAACCGGAGCGATAGCATACGGATCGCTGCGGCCGTTTTGCCGGTGGCTATCCTGCTGATCGATCCTTCTACTCCAAACCACTTCAACCTCTGGACGCCGTACCAGCAGATCGAATTGGAGGATGAGGATTTCCCCGATGGTGAACTTTATCGCACCGAGATTCGCGTCAACCACACCGGCTACCAGGCTATGGTGAATCTCTCTTCCGATTTTCTGGCTCGTCATCCGAATTTGTTGAAGGAAGCGCCGGATGAGAATCCCTACAATCTGCCTTTCCGTTTCACCTCCCCAAACCCCAGCGTCTTGATTGTTGGCTCGGGTACGGGCAATGACGTTGCCGCCGCGCTGCGGCACCGGGCTCGCGCCGTCGATGCGGTGGAAATCGACCCCAAGATCATCGAGCTTGGCCGGCGTCGCCATCCCGAGCATCCGTATGCTGATCCGCGAGTCTCTGCCCACCTCACCGATGCTCGCGCGTTCATGAAGCGCACCACTGCTCGTTACGACCTCATTCTTTTTGGATTGCTCGATTCCCACACCCAACTCTCCGACTATTCCAACATGCGCCTCGACAACTTCGTTTACACGGAGGAGTCTTTTCGCGAAGCTCGAGCGTTGCTCGCACCGAACGGCATTCTGTTCATCAAATTTCGGGTCAATCATGCTTTTGTGGGACGACGCCTCGCCGAGATGCTGACCCGCAGCTTCGGGAAAGCTCCGGTGGCCTTCCTCGCGCTTTCGAACTACACTGCGGCCGCCACCTGCTTTGCCATCTCGCCTTCGGGCCGGGTGGAGGCCAGTTTGGCCGCCGATTCTCGCTTGCGTGATTTTGTAGAGGCACGGCACCCGGCGTTTCTCACCCTGCCCGAAGTGGCCGTCACCACTGACGATTGGCCCTATCTCTATCACCAGGGGCACTGGATACCCGGTATCTTCTACTTGCTCAGCGCGCTTGTCATTTTGCTGGCGGCCGTCTTTTATTTGCAGATTCCCGAAGCCCGCACCCGCGTTCCTTCTCTCTTCTTCTTCAGCATGGGCGCCGGATTCCTGCTTCTGGAGACGCAAGTCGTGAGCCGGTTGGCTTTGTATTTTGGGACTACATGGCAGGTTAATGGCATTGTGATCGCTGCCATTCTTTCCGCGCTGCTTCTGGCGAACTTGGTTATCGAAAAACAACAACGCGCGTGGCCGCGCGCCTGGACTCTCATCGGCATCCTGGTTGGCGTCGCCTGCGCTTACTTCGTACCTTTCAACCGCATTCCTGGCCCAGCGGCCATGATCGGCGCCTTTGCCGCCCTTATCTTCGCCATCCCTGTTTTCTTTGCCGGATTATTGTTCGCCTCGGAATTCCGCCTGGCCGATTCTCCCGCTGCCGCCCTCGGCGCCAACATGCTCGGAGCTGTTGTCGGTGGCCTGCTGGAAAACCTGTCACTGATCATCGGAATGAAAGCGCTCCTCGTGATCGCGGCTCTGTTGTATTCCCTCGCGGGGTTGGGCTTTCCGGGACTGCCGTCGCCCCAACCGGCTTCGAGAATCCCGTCAACGCCAAGCCGACCGTAGGAAAGGCAGCCGCGTCAGCTGCATGCTTGCCGCAGTCTTCCTGCCGCAGTTTCGAAATTTGGCGGTATACCCTCCTCGGGGCGCTTGCTATCCTATATAGCTGAGGCTGGAGCTGAGAGCTGGGCGGCGAACGGCCATCTTTCGGCGAGTTACTAACCATGCGAATGGTGATCGACGTCTTCGCGCAGATTTTTGGCACCCTCTGGGCGCACAAGCTGCGCTCGTTCCTTACCATGTTCGGCATTGCCTGGGGTGTGGGGTCGCTGCTGCTGCTGGTCGGGTTGGGCGAAGGCTTCAGAACCGGCAACCGGCGCAACCTTTCGGAGTACGGGGAAAACATCATCATGATGTTCCCCGGCCGCGCACCGGCGGTTCCGGGCAGCATGAACTCGGCCCGCCAGTACCATCTTACTTACCAGGATTACCTCGACATCCGTAAAGAATCTCCGCACATACGCGCCATCACTCCCGTCCTCTCGAGCAACGACGTGCATGCCGTGAGCGAGTTCGCCAGCGCCAGCGGCCAACTCAACGGCGTCGAACCGCAGTACAACGGAATCCGCTTTCTGCCAATGAACCAGGGACGCTGGCTGAACGACCTCGACGAAGCTCAGAAGCGCAACGTCGTGATTTTGGGCGAAGAGATGACGCACCACCTCTTTCCGGGACGACCCGCCATCGGCTCGTTCATTTTGCTCAACGGCTATCGCTTCGAAGTAATCGGCACGCTCAAGCGCGTCGGCCGCGGCGATGACAACATGACGAACACGCGCTGTTATATTCCCTTCCAGGTAATGCGCAGCGATTTTCCGATCAAGGGCGAGGAAGCATACGATGCGATTTCAATGATCTACTATCAGCCTCGCGTCGCCGACGAACACCTGCTGGCGCAGGGTGAGGCCCGCCACGTCATCGGCCGCAATCACCACTTCGATTATCACGATGAAGACGCGTTCGAAGGCATAGACACCGTCCAGCAGGCGCAAATGATGGGCACGATCTTCGATGCGATGAATGAATTCCTGGGTACCGTCGGTCTGGTCACGCTGGCGCTCGGCGCCATCGGCGTCATCAACATCATGCTGATCGCGGTCAGCGAGCGCACGCGAGAAATCGGATTGCGCAAAGCTCTGGGCGCCACCAACCGCAGCATCATGCTGCACTTTTTCGCGGAAGGAATTATTCTCACGCTGGTCAGCGGACTGATCGGCATGGGTCTGGCCGGCGGGTTCATGGCGCTGCTTGGCAATTACAACGGTCCGGGCGGTTTCGATCCGCCGCGACTCGTGCCCAAAACGGCGATCCTTGCCATTGCCAGCCTTACGCTTGCAGGTGTGGTCGCCGGACTCTATCCCGCGCGCAAGGCCGCCCGCCTCGAACCGGTCGAGGCCTTGAGGTCTGAATAATGTCGTTTGATCTGCAGCCCATTTTGAAAGGCGAGCTTCTCGAACTGCGGCCGCTTCTACCAGAAGATTTTCATGACCTTTATGCCGTCGCATCCGATCCGCTCATTTGGGAACAACATCCGAACAAGGAGCGTTACCGGGAGGAAGTTTTCAACGGCTTTTTTCGCGAGGCCCTCGAATCTGGTGGTGCGTTGATCGCCATTGATTCCAAAAATGGCCAGGTCATCGGGTCGTCGCGATTCCACGGATACGACGAAGAAAAAAGCGAGATCGAAATCGGATGGACGTTTCTGGCCAGGTCCCACTGGGGCGGCGTTTATAACCGGGAAATGAAGCAACTCATGCTCCGGCATGCCTTCAAATTCGTGAACAGCGTTATCTTTCTTGTTGGTCCGCAGAATTTGCGCTCTCAGAGAGCCGTGGAGAAAATAGGCGGAGTTCGTGTGGGATCAAGACGTGACGCTGGTGGTCGAGACAGTTTTGCGTTTCAAATCACTGCTTCGATGTTCGACGCTCTCGATCAAGAAAGGGCGGTACCGGTTCGCTGAATGAGAACGAGGCAGGAATAGTCCGATAATCCCATGATGCGCGACCTGCTCCAGGAATCCTACGACGCCATGCGCCATAACCGGCGGCGCACCGCGCTCACCATGCTGGGCATGGCCTGGGGCATCGCCACGGTCGTTATGCTCCTCGCTTACGGCGATGGATTCGGCCGCGCTTGTGCCAACATCTTTGCCAACTTCGGCACGAAGATGATGATTCTGGCTCCGGGCCGGTCGTCGATGCAGTCGGGGGGAGACAAGGCGGGCGCGCAAGTCCGCGTCACCATGGATGACGTCGACCTGCTGACCACCAACATTCCGCAGATCACCCACATCACTCCCAGCTGCAACAAGGATGCGACGGTGCAGTACGACACGCGCTCTTACACGATTGGGGTCAATGGCGAATATCCCAACACTTTCGCCATACGGGCTCTCACCCTTGCGCAGGGTCGGTTCTTCAATGCCGAAGATCAAAACCAGCACGCGCGTGTTGCGGTGATCGGTTCGGACACTAAAGACAAGCTTTTTTCCGGACGCAACGCTCTGGGCGAGCATATCCGCGTCGATGGCATCAGCTTTGAAGTGGTCGGCGTGCTCAACCCCAAGATGCAGGCTGGCGACGACAATATCAATCGCGTTGTCTACGTTCCCTTCAGCGCCATGAGTGACCTCAAGGACACTCACTACCTCGACACCATCTGGTTCAATTACGAAACCAACGACTATGAACGGATCGAGCAATCGGTGCGCTACCTGCTGGCGGCGCAACACAGGTTCAACCCGGCCGATCGCCGTGCGCTGTTTGTCTTTAATCTGATGGTGCAGGTTCACCAACTCGAGGTGGTCACGATCGGCCTCAAGGTTCTGCTCGCGTTCATCGGCACCCTCACGCTGGGCATCGGCGGCGTGGGATTGATGAATATCATGCTGGTGTCGGTTACGCAGCGCACGCGTGAAATCGGCATCGAGAAAGCGCTGGGCGCGCGACGCCGCTACATTTTTTTTCAGTTTCTGGCCGAGGCTCTCACCATCACGTTCATCGGCGGACTTTTCGGCATCATTCTTGCATACGTCGTTGCCCTCACCGTTGGGAGGCTTACGCTCTATAGCGCCATGGCCAAGCATGCCGAGGCAGGCGACATACGGCTTATGATCAACCCGCTTACGCTGATCGTCGCCGTCCTCATCCTCACAGCGGTCGGACTGATCAGCGGCATGGTCCCCGCCATCCGCGCGTCTCGCCTCGATCCTATCGAAGCTCTCCGCTACGAATAATGGGGACGAGGCTTTTGCCGCGTTACGGGAATTTCATCTGAGGCGAAGGGACTTTTTCCGGATCCTGCTCGGACTTGTCCGCTGCTAAAATCTCAAAGATCCACAGAAACACCTGAACAAAAATGGTGTTATCGCAATTGGAGGATGTGAAAAAAATGAAAAAGCTGATTGGTTTACTCGTGATATGTTTCGCGTTTTCTCTCTCAGCCCTGGCCCAACACCAAGAACATGCTGGCGGTGGCGGCAAGCCGGAGGTCGGCGGCCATGAAAACATCCCGAAGCACGGTCCTGCGAAAGTAACGGCTCCGCATGCAACCGAGGAAAACCGCCATTTCGACGACAAGCCAGGACATCCCAATGCTCCCCACGTGCACAGCGGTAAAGCATGGGTGGGCCATGATACTGGTCCTAACGATCCTCATTACCATCTGGACCATCCGTGGGAGCATGGCCACTTTACTGGCGGTATTGGGCGCGGCCACATTTGGCACCTCGGCGGCGGCGGCCCCGGCCGGTTCTGGTTCGGCGGTTTCTACTTTTCAGTCGCTCCGTATGACTTCGGCTTCTGTGACGGCTGGCTCTGGGATTCGGACGATATCGTCATCTACGATGATCCCGATCACATTGGCTGGTACCTTGCGTATAACGTCCGGCTGGGAACGTACGTGCACGTACAGTATATGGGAGGGTAGAGTGGCTGGAGTTTTGTGATGTAGTACTCGGGGAGGAGACGGGCGGGGACGCCCGTCTCTCCACCGAACACGATTTATTGCTTCTTTTCTTCGGGTTTGTCGTCCTTCTTTTGGCCCGTGCCGTTATCGTCTTTCTTCTTTTCCTGGATCGAGATCAGTTCGACCTCAAAAATCAGGGTTGCATTGGGCCCAATCTCGGCGCCCGCGCCCCGCTCACCATAGGCCAGGTTTGAAGGAACGAAGAGCTGCCACTTCGATCCCACGGGCATGAGCTGCAGCGCTTCGGTCCAGCCTTTGATGACTCCGCTTACCGGGAAGGTCGCCGGTTGGCCGCGCTTGTAGGAGCTGTCAAATTCTTTGCCATCGATGAGGGTGCCGCGGTAGTTGCACACAACCGAGTCGGACGCCGCGGGCTTCGGGCCGGTGCCGGCGGTTAGAATTTTGTACTGCAAGCCGCTGGGCAAGGTGACGACGCCTTCTTTCGTTTTGTTGGCGGCGAGAAATGCTTCGCCCTCGGTCTTGTTCGTGGTCGATGCCTGCTGCGCTTTTTCCGCCTGCTGTTTGCGAACTTCGTTCTGCACTTCGGTGAGCACAGCCTTCTCTTCTTCTTCCGTCAGACGCGTCTTGGCTCCGCTCGTGGAATCCTTCAAGCCCTGAATCACCAGACTCCAGTCGACTTCCAGCGACTGGTTTTTCAGGTTGCTGCCAAGGCCGGTTGCGATGTTCATTCCGAGGGCGTAGCTGAACTTATCTGTTTTCGTTGTAAGGGGAGCAGGAGTCGCGCCCTTGGTTGCCGTTCCCGTCTTCTTCGCTGGAGTCGTGGTGGTGGCTGATTTCGGAGTTGTGGCTGCAGGAGCCGCTGGAGTCGTTGCCGCCGGAGTGCTTGCTGGTGGAGTCTGCTGGGCATAGCCATCTCCGGCCAGCATCATCGCGGCGGCCAATAGGAAGGTTGGAGTTAGGAATCTTTGCATTTATCTATTGTCACATTGCTCCGCATTCTGCGCCAGACCGGAGGTGGCGCCGGGGCTGCGAGCTGCGAGCCAAGCTGCGAGTTCCGAGCCAAGCGGCATCCGGGGCTCGCGGGTTGCGGCCTATTTCGCTATAATCCGTCGCATGAAAACCACTCGCTTGTTCTCGCTCGCAGTGCTGGTGGTCGCGCTCGCCTCCGCCAGTTCGGCCAAGATGCTGGTTCAACTCAAGGATGCTCGGGGCAAGGTTGTCGGCTCCGCGATTCTGTGGGAATCGGACGGAGGGATCGGGATGGAGGTCAATCTCGAGAATCTGCCGCCCGGCGAACATGCCATCCACTTTCATCAGAATGCGAAGTGCGAGGCCCCGGACTTCAAGTCGGCCGGGCCGCATTTCAATCCTGACGGAAAGAAGCATGGATTGGAGAATCCGGAAGGGCACCACGCCGGCGACGGCCCCAACTTCACTGTGGGTGCGGACGGCAAGGCGCATTTTAAGCGGGAGGATAAAGACGTCAACCTCGGCAGCGACAGCCATTCGCTGTACAGCAACGGAGGCACGGCGATCGTGGTGCACGCCAAGGCCGACGACCAGAAGACCGACCCCGCGGGAAATGCCGGCGACCGGATCGCCTGCGGCGCGATTACGAAGTAGGGTAGCGTGAGGGCGCGGGACCCTTCGACTACGCTCAGGGCAGGCTCGCGAGGGCGCCCGTCTCCCCACTAATTTTATGCGCTGCTCTTCACTGAGTCCCCCCTTATCCCGTATTGTGCAGGCCGGCGGATGAGGGCTATTTTTCCACATTCCAATCCGCAAAGACTTCTGCCATAATTGATCGTGCACCCCAGCCCGCACAATTTCCCAAACAAAATTAAAGCGAGGAAGCGATGTCGGCCAAGTACATCTTTGTAACCGGCGGTGTGGTGTCTTCATTGGGCAAAGGATTGGCGGCGGCTTCGATTGGATGCCTGCTGGAAAGCCGTGGCCTCAAAGTCAATCTGATGAAGTTCGACCCGTACCTGAATGTTGATCCGGGGACGATGTCGCCATTTCAGCATGGCGAAGTTTTTGTGACCGACGACGGGGCGGAAACCGATCTTGATCTTGGGCACTACGAGCGCTTCACGCACGCCAAGCTGTCTCGCGATAACAACTGGACCACGGGGCGGCTGTACGAGCAGATTATCGCCAAAGAGCGGCGCGGGGATTACCTGGGGAAGACGGTGCAGGTGATTCCGCACGTCACCAACGAAATCAAGGCAGCGGCGAAGAAGGTGGCGCAGGACGTGGACGTGGCGCTGATTGAAATCGGTGGCACGGTGGGCGACATCGAATCGTTGCCGTTCATCGAGGCGATCCGCCAGATGCGGCAGGAACTGGGGCGCGATAACACTTTGTTCATCCATGTGACGCTGGTGCCGTTTATCGCCGCGGCTCAGGAACTTAAGACCAAGCCTACGCAGCACTCCGTCAAAGAATTGCTCAGCGTGGGAATCCAGCCGGACATTCTGCTGTGCCGCACCGACCGTTTTCTGTCGAAAGAAATCAAATCGAAGATTGCTTTGTTCTGCAACGTCGACGAAGAGGCGGTGATTACGGCGAAGGACGTCGCCTCCATCTACGAGGTGCCTATTGTTTTCGCGCATGAAGAAGTGGACACGCTGGTGCTGCGGCGTCTGAAACTGGAAGCGAAGGATCGCGATCTTTCGAAATGGAGCGATCTGGTGCACCGCGTCTACAACCCGAAGGATGTAGTGAGGATCGGCATTGTTGGAAAGTACGTGGAATATGAAGACAGTTATAAGTCACTGAAAGAGGCGTTGGTGCACGGGGCGTTGGCACACAGCCTGAAACTGGAATTGAATTGGATTGAAGCCGAGGGCTTGGAGACTGACGACAAGACTTATGAAGCGCAGTTGGAGGAGTACGACGGATTGCTGGTGCCCGGCGGATTCGGCAAGCGCGGCATTGAAGGTATGTTGAAGGCGATCCAGTACGCGCGCGAGAAGCATGTACCTTACTTCGGAATCTGCCTGGGTATGCAGACGGCTTGCATCGAATATGCGCGCCACGTTTGCGGATTGGCGGATGCCAACTCGAGTGAGTTCGATCCGGCGACTCCGCATCGCGTGATTTACAAGCTGCGCGAGTTGCGGGGCGTGGAAGAACTGGGGGGCACGATGCGGCTGGGCGCGTGGCCATGCAAGATCGAGCCGGGGACGCTGGCGTACAGAGTGTATGGGCAGACCGAGATCAGCGAGCGGCACCGGCATCGTTATGAGTTCAACCGCGAGTACGAAGAGCCGATGGTGGCGGCCGGGTTGAGGATTTCCGGGTCAACGCCGGACGGCACTTACGTGGAGATGGTGGAGATTCCGGGGCATCCGTTTTTTATTGGGTGCCAGTTTCATCCGGAATTCAAGTCGAAGCCGCTGGAGCCGCATCCGCTGTTTCGGGCGTTTACGGGCGCTGCGTATGAACACGGACAGAGAAAGAAAGAGCGGAAAGATGCGGCCGTGGTGGAGATGTTTCTGCGGCCGGAAAAAGTGGGGAGAAGATAGTCCATTGAGTCATTGAGTCAATGAGTCATTAAATGCCTCAATGATTCAATGCATCAATGATTCAATGACTTTGTCTTTCCAAATCGATAACGTTCGCGTCGGCTCTGGCGATTTGTTTCTTATCGCTGGGCCTTGCGTGATTGAGAGTGAAGAGCATGCGCTGCGCATGGCTGAGATCATCAAGGGCGTGGCGCGTTCGCTGAATTTCCCTTTCATCTTCAAAGCGTCGTACGACAAGGCCAACCGCACTTCGATC